>Ga0208450_1001451_pt1 | contig 11032 bp, 8 predicted proteins | sample MalvireepMed_908_FD_184249 | JGI IMG/M metagenome (GOLD analysis project Ga0208450, IMG submission 184249) | Marine viral communities from the Global Malaspina Expedition - Malaspina viral metaG DeepMed_908 (SPAdes) (version 2) | ecosystem: Environmental > Aquatic > Marine > Oceanic | place... | reverse complement strand
TCGGTGCCCCAGGGCACCATGGCCGCCAGCAGAACCACCAGGGCTCCCAGCCCTACCTGCATCCAGGGCACAGTCGCCAGAATGGCTTTCAACACTCCAAACCGGTCCCGCTCCGGGCCCACGGAGGTTGCCCCCCGGCGCCGGGGCTGCTCGGGCGGTACCGCCCGGCTCCGGATCTGCAGTGTTTCAAGCATTCGCAGCCTCCTGCACGGTGTCCTTCAGAATGCGCACCACCAGTTCTTCAAAGCTGATGCCCGCAGCCCTTGCCGCCATCGGCACCAGGCTGTGGTCGGTCATGCCCGGCACGGTGTTTACTTCCAGCAGCCAGAACTCACCATCGGCATCCTGCATGATGTCTACCCGGCCCCAGGTGCGGCATCCCAGTACCCGGAAGGCTTCCAGGGCCAGGTGCTGCAGCCGCAGTTCATCATCCGGCGCCAGTCCGCAGGGAATGCGGTAGCGGGTGTCATCAGCCAGGTACTTGGCGTCGTAATCATAGAAATCGTGGTCGGTACTCAGACCGATGGCCGGCAGGGCCCGGTCCTGCAGCAGGCTGACAGTGAACTCCGGCCCTTCGATCCATTTTTCCACCAGCACCAGGTCGTCCATGGCGGCAGCCGCTTCATAGGCTTCTGCCAGTTCGCTGGCGCTTCGCACCTTGCGGATACCGATGCTGGAGCCCTCGTGGGCCGGCTTGACGCTCAGGGGTGTACCCAGAGCTGCCACAATAGCCTTGGCTTCATCCACCGACTTCATGGCCCGGAATGCCGGTGTCGGCAGGCCGCAGCCTTCGAACACATACTTGGTGCGCAGTTTGTCCATGGCCAGTGACGATGCCAGCACTTCGCTGCCGGTGTAGGGAATACCCGCCTGGCCCAGAATCGCCTGCAGGGTGCCGTCTTCACCACCACGACCGTGCAGGGCAATAAACACCCGGTCAAACTCCGGATTCTCGACGGTACCCAGCAGGCAGCCCCGGATATCCATACCCACGGCATCCACACCCGCAGATTGCAGGGCCGACAGCACGGCCTGGCCGCTCTTCAGCGACACTTCCCGCTCGGCCGAATCGCCGCCCATGAATACCGCCACCCGGCCCAGGGCTTTCACCAGCCCGGGCGATGCCTGATACGGCTGTGCGTCGGTATGCGTCAGATCACTCACTTGCTGTTACTCCTGCTGCGGCCAGTCGTGCCGCTACTCCACCAATGTCTCCTGCCCCCTGGGTAATCAGCAGGTCGCCATCCTGCAACACGTTGGTCAGGAGACTTTCAATCTCGCGGTTGTCTTCTACAAACACCGGTTCCACCTTGCCCCGCTGACGGATGCTCCGGCACAGGGCCCGACCGTCGGCGCCCGGAATGGCGGGCTCGCCGGCGGAATACACATCCATCAACAGCAGGCCGTCGACTTCTGCCAGCACCCGTACGAAGTCTTCGTACAGGTCCCGGGTACGGGTAAACCGGTGCGGCTGATACAGCATCACAATGCGGCGGCCCGGCCAGGCATCCCGGGCGGCACGGATGACGGCTTCCACTTCTGTGGGGTGATGGCCGTAGTCATCTACCAGGGTCACAGTACCTTTCGGAATCTGATACTCGCCGTAAACCTGGAACCGGCGGCCGACACCGGCAAAGCCGGCCAGCCCGCGACAGATCGCCTGGTCGTCCACACCTTCGTCCGTTGCCACCGCGATGGTCGCCAGTGCGTTCAGCACGTTGTGGCGACCCGGCATCTTCAGTTCCACGGCCAGGTCTGGCCGGCCACCGGGGCGGCGCACCACAAAGCGGGTTTTCAGGCCGTCCGAGGTAATCTGCTCGGCGCGGTAGTCGGCGTCGGGGTTATCGATGCCGTAGGTGATAATGGCGCGGGAAATACGGGGAATGATTTCCTGCACATAGTCGTCGTCTACACACATCACTGCCACACCGTAAAACGGCAGGTTGTGCAGGAAATCGACGAACGTCTGCTTCAGCTTTTCGACATCGCCACCGTAGGTGTCCATGTGGTCCGCTTCGATGTTGGTGACCACGGAAATAACCGGTGTGAGATGCAAGAACGAGGCATCGCTTTCGTCGGCTTCCGCCACCAGGTAGCGGGAACCACCCAGCTGGGCATTGGTGCCGGCGCTGTTGAGCTTGCCGCCAATCACGAAGGTCGGGTCCAGCCCCGCCTCACCCAGCACCGAGGCAATCAGGCTCGTTGTGGTGGTCTTACCATGGGTGCCGGCCACTGCAATGCCATGGCGATAGCGCATGATTTCCGCCAGCATTTCCGCCCGGGGCACAATCGGCACCCGGCGGCTGCGGGCCGCTGCCACTTCCGCGTTATCACTGCCCACGGCGGTGGACACCACCACCACGTCTGCCTTGGCGCTGTTCTCGGCACGGTGGCCGATCTGCACTTCCACACCCATGGCCCGAAGCCGGTCTGTTACCGGGCTTTCCTTGATATCGGAACCGGACACGTCGTAGCCCTGGTTCTTCAATACTTCGGCAATACCGCTCATGCCGGCACCGCCAATGCCGACAAAGTGGATATGGCGAATTCGGCGCATTTCCGGCACCTGGTACACCAGCGGCGGATTGTTTGCATCAGCCATTGGCGGCCTCCAGACAGTAATTCACGACTCTCTCCGTTGCATCGGGACGGGCCAGCGAGCGCGCGGCCTGCGCCATTCCCAGAATTTTTTCCCGGTCACCGGACAACCCTTTCAGGGTGTCGGCCAGTGCCTCGGGGGTAAACCTTGGCTGCGGCACCAGAATGGCGGCACCGGCCTTGACCATGTGCTGGCCGTTGCGGGTCTGATGGTCGTCCACCGCATGGGGGAACGGCACCAGGATCGCGCCTACCCCGGCGGCACACAGCTCCGACACCGTCAGGGCGCCCGCCCGGCACACCACCAGGTCTGCCCATGCGTAGGCTTCTGCCATATCCGCAATAAAGGGCTCTACGCTTGCCTTCACGCCGGCAGCATCATAGGACTGCTGCGCGGCTTCGAGATTCTTTTCGCCACACTGGTGGCGCACCTGAGGCCGGTCGGCTTCCGGCAACAACGCCAGGGCCCTGGGCAACTGTTCGTTGAACACCTGCGCACCCAGGCTGCCGCCCACTACCAGGATGCGTACCGGCCCGGTTCGGCCGGCAAAACGCTCTAACAACGCCAGGGCCCTGGGCAACTGTTCGTTGAACACCTGCGCACCCAGGCTGCCGCCCACTACCAGGATGCGTACCGGCCCGGTTCGGCCGGCAAAACGCTCTGCCGGCTCCGACAACTCGGCCACATCCTTGCGCACCGGGTTACCGGTGCAGCGGGTAATGACCTTGTCGCCGAAACTGCCGGGAAAAGCTTCCAGCACGGTTTCGGCAAAGCGGGTCAGCCAGCGGTTGGTCATACCGGCAACCGCGTTCTGCTCATGCACCACCAGCGGCCGGCGCTGCATCCAGGCGGCTACGCCACCAGGGCCGGTCGCAAAGCCGCCCATACCCACCACGCAATCCGGGTTGATCCGGCGCAGCAGTGTCCAGGCCTCGCCCAGTGCCCGCATCAGGCGGAACGGCGCCAGCAGCAGCGCCAGCTTGCCCTTGCCCCGCAGGCCGGAGATATGAATGGTGGACAGCGGAATATCGGTGTTACCCACCAGCCGCTCTTCCATGCCGCCACTGGCGCCGAGCCAGTAAACTTCATGGCCGCGCTCCTGCAGCGCCCGGGCCGTTGCCAGGGCCGGGAATACGTGGCCGCCGGTACCACCGGCCATCATCAGGAAACGGCGAGGTTCAGTCATACACAGCCCCTCCCCGTACCTTGCTTTTCTTTTCCTGTTCGGACATACGAACCCGATCCAGTCGTTCCATTTCAACCCGTACCAGCACCCCGATCGCCACGCAGGTGACCATCAGGCTGGAGCCGCCATAGCTCACCAGCGGCAGGGTCAGGCCCTTGGTGGGCAGCAGGCCGGTAGCAACGGCCATGTTGATGCCGGCCTGCAAACCGATCAGCAGCGTCAGGCCATAGCTGAAACAGGCCCCGAACGGCATGCCGGATTTTTCCGCCCGGCGGGCAATCACAAACCCGCTCACCACCAGGGCGGTAAACAGCCCCAGCACAATCAATGCACCGACCAGCCCGAACTCCTCGGCAATGATCGAGAAAATAAAGTCTGTGTGGGCTTCCGGCAGGAAGAACAGCTTCTGCACCGAATTGCCCAGGCCAACGCCGAACCACTCACCGCGCCCGAAGGCAATCAGTGACTGGGTGAGCTGATAGCCAGAATCAAACTGGTCCTTCCAGGGGTCCAGGTAACTCACTACCCGCTTCAGCCGGTACGGCTGGGTAACCACCAGCACCGTGCCCAGTACCGCCAGGATGGCGATCAGCGGTGCAAAGCGGGTCAGCCGCACACCACTGAGAAAAATCATGCCCGCCGCCGCAGTCACCAGAACCACCGTGGCGCCAAAGTCGGGCTGGATAACCAGCAGCACCGAAGCCACACCCAGTACAACCAGGGGCTTCAGAAAGCCGGGCCAGGTATTCAGCAGCTCTTCCCGGCGGCGCACCACGTAGCCGGCCAGGTAGGCAATCAGGCACAGCTTGGCCACTTCCGATACCTGCACATTGAACACCAGCATCGGGATCCAGCGGGTAGAACCGTTAACAGTCCGCCCCAGCGGCGTCAGCACCAGCACCAGCACCGCCAGGCCAATACCCAGCATCAGCCAGCCACTGCGCTCCCACCAGCTTACTGGCACGTTCACCGCAATCAGCGCGGCGACGCAGCCCATGGCGGCATACAGCAGCTGCCGGATCACATAGTGATAGCCATTGCCCAGGGTGGCCTCGGCCATATCCATGGAGGCCGAGGAGATCATCACCACACCCACCACCAGCAGGGCTACCGCAGACACCACCAACACCGGCAGCGGCTGCAACTGGCCGTCCCAGGTCCTGGTTTGCGGTATGGTCATACCTGCCTGCATCACAGTGCCTCCACCAGGGTGCGGAACTGATCACCCCGATCGTTGTAATCCCGGAACATGTCGAAGCTGGCGCAAGCCGGCGATAACAAGACCCGGTCGCCCTCATGGGCCATTTCCCGGGCATCAGACACGGCCCGCTCAAAACTGCTCGCCATCACCGTTACCACGTCTTCCGGCAAGGCCGCGGCAATCGCCGGTGCATCACGGCCAATCAGCACCACCACCCGGCAATGCTGTGCCACCGGCTGGGCCAACGGCTGGAAATCAGCACCCTTGCCATCACCGCCGGCAATCAGCACCACCTTGCCCTGCTCGGGGGCCAGGCTTTCAATGGCGGCAACCGTGGCACCCACGTTGGTACCCTTGGAATCGTTGATGTAGTCCACGCCGCCCAGTTGCCGGATAAACTCGCAGCGATGAGGCAAGCCAGGGAACTCACGTGCCACCTGCAGCATCGGTTCCATCGCCAGGCCGGCGGCGTGGCCCAGGGCCAGTGCAGCCATCACATTGCTGATGTTGTGCAGGCCCATCAGTTTGAGTTCGCTGGCCAGCAGCAGGTTGTCGAAGCCGAAGGTAATCCAGGTGCCCCGTTCGTCATCCCGGGTGCTGAAGGTTTCCGGATTCACCCGGTTAAAACCGAAACACAGAAATCTCAGGTTATCCCGGGCCATCGGCGTGCTCAGGGCATCGTCCAGGTTCACAATGGCATTACGGCAGCCGCGATAGATCCGCTGCTTGGCTTGGAAATACGCCATCTTGTCCGGGTAACGGTCCATATGATCGTCACTGACGTTCAGTACGGTGGCAGCCTGGGCATTCAGTTCCGCCGTGGTTTCCAGCTGGAAGCTGGACAGTTCCAACACATACAGATCAGCGCCCTGACCCAGCAGATCCAGGGCCGGGGTACCGATATTGCCACCTACCTGAACCTTCCGGCCGGCCGCCCTCGCCATTTCGCCCACCAGGGTAGTCACCGTGGTTTTACCGTTAGAACCGGTAATGGCGATGATCGGTGCGTCTGCGGCTTCCGAAAACAGGTCGATGTCACCACGAATCACGGCGCCTTTCTGCGCAGCACTGGCAATGGCGGGCTCGGCAACGCTGATGCCCGGGCTGACCACCAGTTCGTTAAAGCGGGCAAACAGCTCTTCATCGAAATCGCCCAGGTACACCGGCACATCCGGCCAGCCGGCCTTCAGCTCATCCAGCCCCGGAGGGTTACTGCGGCTGTCGGCCACGGCAATGGCCCTGCCTGTTCCAGACAGATAGCGCACGCAGGAGAGCCCGGTTTTACCGAGCCCTACCACCAATGTGCTACGATCCGAAACAATGACACTCATAGCCGTAGCAACTTCCTATCGGATTTTCAGACTGGCCAGGCCAACCAGGACCAGGACCACGGTAATGACCCAGAAGCGCACGATGACTCGCGGCTCGGGCCAGCCCTTAAGTTCAAAATGGTGGTGCAAAGGTGCCATCCGGAAAATCCGGCGACCGGTCAGGCGGAACGACGCCACCTGCAGGATTACCGAGATGGTTTCCATCACAAACACACCACCCATGATGAACAACACGATTTCCTGGCGGACGATCACGGCCACCACACCCAGGGCCGCCCCCAGGGCGAGCGCACCTACATCACCCATAAATACCTGGGCCGGGTAGGTGTTGAACCAGAGGAAACCCAGGCCCGCGCCCACCAGGGCACAACAGAACACAATCAACTCGCCGGCCCCCGGCAGATGCGGAATCAGCAAGTAGTTGGCGAATTGGGCATGGCCGGACACATACGCGAAGATGGCCAGGGCACTGGCCACCATCACCGTAGGCATAATCGCCAGGCCGTCGAGGCCGTCTGTCAGGTTCACAGCGTTACTGCTGCCGACAATCACGAAGTAGGTCAGCAGAATGAACATTACCGGCCCCAGAGTGATGGACACATCTTTCAGGAACGGCAGGTACAGGGACGTTTCCTGGGGCAGCGAGGAGCTGAAATACAGCCCTACCGCCGCTGCAGCACCAATCACCGACTGCCAGAAATACTTCCAGCGGCCCGGCAGGCCGCGCGGATTACGCTCCACCACCTTGCGGTAGTCGTCTACCCAGCCAATGGCACCGAACAACAAGGTGACCAGCAGCACAATCCAGACATAGCGGTTGCTCAGGTCTGCCCACAGCAGGGTGGAAATCGCGATAGCCACCAGAATCAGCGCGCCGCCCATGGTGGGAGTGCCAGCCTTGCTCAGGTGGGTTTGCGGGCCGTCGTCCCGAACCGCCTGGCCAATCTGGTACTGGCTGAGTTTTCGGATCATCACCGGGCCAATCAACAGCGAGATCAGCAGCGCCGTCAGCACACCCAGAATGGCGCGCAGGGTCAGATACTGAAACACCGTCAGTGATGAAAAGTATTGCGATAGTATCTCTGTCAGCCAGAGCAGCATGTGTTTGTCACCTTTTTCTGAATTCCCTCCACCACGCGATCCATGGCGGAACTGCGAGAACCTTTCACCAGTACAGTGGTATTTCCCTGCCGGCCATTCAGAATGGCCTCCATCGCCTGTTCATGGCTCTGGACCTGCTCGGCATTTGTTCCGAAACCCCGGGCGTAGCCTTCGCTACCGGCACCCACCGCCAACAGGCGCTCGATACCCTTTGCCCGGGCGTGGGCGCCTACTTCCTGGTGCAGCGCCTCAGCGCCTTCACCCAGTTCAGCCATGGCGCCGAATACGGCCACCCGGGTACCCGGACAGGCCGCCAGGACATCCAGCGCCGCCTTCATGGACGCAGGATTGGCGTTATAGCTGTCGTCGATCACCGTGAAATCGTCGGTCAGCTTCAGTACCTGCAACCGCCCTTTTACCGGTTGCACACCGCTCAGCCCGTGTACCAGCTGCTGTTCGGTCGCACCCAGCTCCCGGCATGCCGCCAGCGCCAGCAGTGCATTGGTAATATTGTGTTCACCCGGCAGCGGCAGTACCAGGCTGCAATGCCAGCCGTCAGGGCCGTCAATCTCCAGCGCCTGGGACTGATCTGCCTGGTTTGCTGCCCGGGCGCGGTAATCCGCTTGCGGATGCCCCATGCGGGACACACTCACAACCCGCTTCGATCCGGCCCGCTGTAACCACTGGTCAAAGGCAGGGTCGTCCCGGTTCAGCACCACCGCACCATCGACGGCCACGCCATCAATAATCTCGCCCTTGGCCTGCACGATATTCTGGTAACTGCCGAAACCTTCCAGGTGCGCTTGCCCGGCGTTGGTCAGAATGACCACCTGTGGGCGAACAATGTTCACCGTGTGGGCAATCTCGCCCAGCCCGCTGGCTCCCAGCTCGATGGCACCGTAACGATGCGCCGGCTTCAGCCGGAACAGGGTCAGCGGAACCCCGATGTGGTTGTTCAGGTTGCCCTCTGTCGCCAGGGTAGCTCCCATCTGCGCCAGAATGGCGGAGGTCATCTGCCGGACTGTGGTCTTACCACTGCTACCGGTAATCGCCACCAGCGCTGCCCGGCTTTCGTCGCGATTTGCGGCCGCCAGGCCTGCCAGAGCATTGACGGTATCGGCCACTACCAGTTGCGGCATGACAACGGTGTCATCTGCGGTATCCACCACTGCAGCCACCGCACCCTGTGCCCGGGCCTGCTCCAGAAACTTGTGGCCATCGAAACGGTCGCCGCGCAGCGCCACAAACAACTGGCCCGGCTTGACTGCCCGGGTATCGGTCGACACACCATCAAAGCGGAGCGTATCCGCATCCACCGGCGCGCCGGCCAGTGTGGCCTGCAGGAAGCCCTGAGCTTCCGCCAGCGAAAAGGCGCGCATCATGCCACACCTCCATTGAGGTTCAAGTGGTGGCGCACCTGCTCGGCATCGCTGAATGGCAGCTTCTGGCCAGCCACTTCCTGGTAGGCCTCGTGGCCCTTTCCGGCCACCAGCACCAGGTCGTCCGGACCGGCCATGGCAATGGCTTCGGCGATGGCCGCTGCGCGGTCATGGATAACCCGGTACGCGACACCTGCAGAAAAGCCCTGCACAATGTCGGCAGCAATTTTCGCCGGATCTTCAGAGCGCGGGTTGTCGTCAGTCACGATCACCACATCTGCACGCTTTTCCGCTTCTGCTGCCATTTCAGGGCGCTTGCCGGCATCCCGGTCGCCGCCACAGCCGAATACACAAATCAGCTTGCCTGCCGCATGGGGGCGCAAGGCCGCCAGGGCATTGGCCAGGGCGTCCGGAGTATGCGCGTAGTCCACAATGACATGCTTGCCATCGGCACCGGTGAAACGCTCAAGCCGGCCCGGAGGCGGCGTGAGGTGCGAACTGGCTTCGATGGCACGCTCAAGCGGCACACCCAGGGTGAGCACCGTGGCCAGGGCCGCCAGCACGTTACTGGCGTTAAAGCTGCCCAGCAGCGGCACCTGCAGCTCAAACTCGCCCCACTGGCCATCCACCAGGGCACGGAAGCCGGAGGCTTCAGGTGTGAATTCTTTCAGCCACAATTCGGTCTGCGCCTCGTGCAGGCTGTAGCGGACACGGTCACACAACCCTTCAAGCTGGCCATACAGCTGGCGCCCGAACGGATCGTCGAAATTGATCACCGAGAAGTGCAATTCCTCGCGCTGGAACAGCCTGGCCTTGGCCTCGCCATAGGCCTCCATACTGCCGTGGTAATCCAGGTGGTCCCGGGTCAGGTTGGTAAACACGGCTCCGGTCATGGTCAGCTTGTCGATCCGGCCCTGATCCAGGGCGTGGGAAGACACTTCCATCACCGCAGCCCTGCCACCATCGGTCCGAATGCGATGCAGCACACGATTCACCTGCACCACGTCCGGTGTGGTGTGGGTGGCCGGCATCAGGTTGCCCGGCATGCCATAACCCAGGGTGCCCAGCACGCCGCACGGGGTGCCGGTGTCTTTCAGCAACTGGGCGATGTACTGGGTAACGGAAGTCTTGCCGTTGGTACCAGTGACCCCAATCAGCCGCAAATGCCGGGACGGATGCTCGAAGAATCGGGTGGCGACGCGCCCCAACTGGGCCCGCAGACCGACAACCGGAACAATCAGGGCGCCCGAGCGTTCATGGCATTCCCGGTGTTCACTGGCTTCCAGCAACACTGCGGTAGCACCGGCAGCGATGGCATCATCCACATAGTGTTCCGCTGGCGTGGCAGAACCCGCCAGGGCAATAAAGGCGTCGCCCGATCGTACCGCCCGGCTGTCCGTCTGAAGGCCGTGGATGGTCACGTCAAAGACCGATGGCACGTCCACAATGCCCTGAAGCAGAGTGCTGATTGATGTGATGCACATGGCGTTAACCTCTCTCTCCGGATGCCGTCGCCTTGGCGTCGGACACTTCCAGTTCAGGCTTCACATTCAGCAGTCGCAATGCGTCTCCCATAACCCGGGCAAATACCGGGGCGGCAACTTCACCACCGTAGTATTCCCCGGACTGCGGCGCATCAACGGCCACAACGGTTACGATTCGCGGATCATCAATGGGTGCCATGCCGGCAAAAATGGCCTTGTACTGGCTGTCTTCATAGCCCTGGGCACCCACCAGGTGCACCGTGCCGGTTTTGCCGCCAGCGGCATACAGGCCAGGCTGGGCCCGGCCACCGGTGCCCTTGGCAACGGCGTTCCTCAACATGTTCCTGACCGCCAGGGTTACCTCTTCGGACAACACCCGGTGGCCCTCTGGCTTCTGGTCCTGCTTCAGCAAACTGACCGGGTAACGAATGCCGCCGTTAGCCAGCACCATATAGGCCTGGGCCAGTTGCAGGGCATTCACGCTCAGCCCGTAGCCGTAGGACAAAGTGGCTTCTTCTACCGGGCGCCATTTCGGACGGGCCGGCAGCACACCGACTGCCTCACCCGGGAAACCGATACCGGTGGCCTGGCCAATGCCCAGGCGCGCATACAGGTTTCTCAGTACATCGCCACCCAGCTCGGTGGCGATCTTGCTGACCCCGACGTTGCTCGATTTCACAATGATGTCGTTCAGGCTCAAAGCGCCGTAATCACGAAAATCCCGGATCGTAAAACGGCCAAAACGCCGGTA
>Ga0208450_1001448_pt1 | contig 11034 bp, 15 predicted proteins | sample MalvireepMed_908_FD_184249 | JGI IMG/M metagenome (GOLD analysis project Ga0208450, IMG submission 184249) | Marine viral communities from the Global Malaspina Expedition - Malaspina viral metaG DeepMed_908 (SPAdes) (version 2) | ecosystem: Environmental > Aquatic > Marine > Oceanic | place... | reverse complement strand
CTCCTTCTTAACCCAATAGTGTTGGGTGACCGTTATCTTATACTTCTTCTTCGTCTGTGCTTTCATCGTCATTCTCCTTTTCGATGGGTATCTTGTTAAAAGTTTTTCTGCCTTTAATATTGCCGTAACTTGTTAAGTTTTCGTAATCGATTTTCGGATAAACAATTTCTTTTAAATTGCCGTCACCATCATAAATGCGAACCTCGTACAGCCTTTGCGGGTTGCTCATGCGTTGACTTCCCTTTTTAATTGAGTGCTGGCCTTGAAGCAGGGAACCGTCCTCGCAGTGATTGCCACCTCTTCCCCCGTCTTTGGATTTCTACCGATCCGCTCCGCTTTTTTTCTTGGATAAAAGGATCCGAAGTTTCTAAAATGAACCCGGTGTCCTTCTGCCACGGATGCGGAAATACTTTTCAAAACACAGTTCACAATCTCCAAAGACCTAGGGATGCTCATGCCTATTGCCATGGATACTCGTTTTGCTATTTGTGCCTTTGTCATGTTTCCTCCCTTCAAAGTACAAAAAATAAAACTGCGATAACGTATAGCGATATGCCAAACAAAATAGCGCAAACCGCCTCTTTAAAAATTTCCTTCGTAGTCATGATTGCTCCTTTTTGTTTAATTCGTACTCAGGAATCCATAATTTTCGTATTCCATCTTGGATCTTGGGTCTAATTCTCTTCACCCTGTCGTATTTCACATCCCCGTTTCTGACGAAACTTGAATCTCCGTCATTCTGATACCATATCGCGTCTCCAAAAAAAGTAAGTGCTTCGTCAATAACTTTTAATTCGCTGTACGACAGGTTCATTTTTATTAGCGTGCTACCATGAATTTTAGTCATGATGCCTCCTTTACTTGCTCCCAAAGTTCAACGGCTTTGACTTGTCCCACATAAACATTATTCCAGAATCCCCTTTTGACAGCAAAGGGCAATCCAGTCTTGCCAACCTGTGCGCGTTGACGCTCGGCCTTTTGTTGCTTTCGCGTTTTCATGATTTCTCCTTAATAAAAGTTTTAGTTTAACTACCCTGACGGCCCGGAGGCCGTTTCGTCACCTTGCAGTGTTACTCGTCAGAGGGTTTTTTTTCAGCCCAGCAACTTTTGCCTCGATGTCGGCTTGTGCGTCAGAGGTGGTGATGATTCTTAATGAGGGGTAGCTATCATCACGGCCTGCATCGACCCACGCTCTAACTTCATCCACGACAACTTCCCGATCATAGTCACCGAAAATAATTTCCCAGACGTGATCGGTGTTCAGTCCTACTAGCGTGTAATACTTTCGTGTTTTCATAACTTCTCCTTAGAAAAAGAAAGAGGGCCGCACGGTAGGCTCGGGAAAGAGGCGGGAACCGTGTGACCCTCAATGGACGCAAGTCTCCCTGCGCCGTTAGTGGTCGTAAATTTTGTTTGTGCTTTCATTGAATTTTCCCGAGTTAATATCTACCCCTAAGATAACAAATTCAACGAAATAGTCAAGCGTTTTCGGTTGTTTTTAAAGTCTTTAGATATTGATACTTAGAGGGAGGGAATGGGGCTGTAGCGCATTTATCTGTCCAATTCGAGCCAAGCGATCACTGTGGCTAATCCCGAAGTGAGTAGGATCCATATTCGCTGTGCTGTCTTTTGAGAACTTTTTATCTTCGTGACATCCGCCACGATTCCATTCACTTTAGATTCCCCCCGGAGGATTAACTCATGCTCGGCAACGTCGGTTTTGGTAATACCCAAGTCCGCATGAATGAGTTTTAAATCCGTATGTATGGAATTTAATTTTTCGTAGATGTCTTTTTCAGGCACAGGTTATTTCCTCAACTTGGCTTCGGATATTTTTTCTTAACATCTGCCCTACGTTTATCGATCTCTGCCCTGTCTTGGGTATCGTATAGGGCAACTACCAGTTCTGCTATTGTTGGGTATTCTGCTTTGCGTTTTTCTTCCGTAGAAAGATGCTCTAAATCCCATATTTTTCTTGCATCACGAAAATCATCAAAGTTCATAGTGCCTATTTCGACATCTGCTTCAACAACACCTTCCATACTCAAAGCAGAAGCCATAACTTGAGCATCTGGCTGTTCTGCGTTAACTGAAAAAACCAACTGACCAGTGCTTATCAACTTGCAATATTTAATCAACATTATACTGCCCTCCATCCTGTACTCCACCCATAGGCAGTACCTGTTGGTGAACCATTTTTAGCCCACGTTATCCTAAAACCATCGGTGATAAATGAAACATCTCCGTGTTGATTAGTTCCACTATAATTAGTATACAATCTTATAATAGTTCCTCCGCTAAGATGTTGGTTATTTGCTTCCGTAGTTGAAAAAGAACGCTCGTTGCCGTTACCGAAGTGGCCGAAACAACAACCGACTGCCCCTTCAATTGCAATATAAAGAATGATATGAGTAGGATCAAATCCAAATCCAGTAATATCTTGAGTGCCTGAAGCGGCAGTCATATCCCTAGAAAATTGAGTAGTCATATGCATATCAGTTACACCAGCAGATACAGCTTCAAACGCAGGAGGACTTCCTGCACCAGTGGATGTTAATACTTGTCCATCCGTTCCCGGCCCCAACGCAACGGGGTCACCAGAGGCATCCCAAGAAATTATCTGACCATCTGTGCCGCCAGCCAATGCGGCAAGCCCAACTGCATTATCTACAATGTGTTCCGACCCGATGGCATCATCGGCCACATTAGACCCCGAAACGGCATCTGCCCCAACTGGAGTAGCCGCAATAACGCCTGAACCTCTGCCTAAATTTTTCCCAACTATTCCACTCATAGTTTATTCCTTATCTTGTTTGATCGAGATAACTGACCACTACGTCCACATTAGCGGAACTTGCAGTGGCCGCGCATAGATGATCTTCGTCCACTAATACGATTCTTCCTGTATGCTCAAAGGTTTCGTTGGCTCCCAACGCCTGATCGGAATAGATTTCGTAATCCGTTCCACCCCCACCGTCGTCAATGTAGAGATCGAATGTCTCAGCCGCCCCTGCCGTTTCGCACAGCGTGATCGATAAAATAGTATAGGTGTGACCGTTCACGCCATTTAATAAAACTGATTCCGCGTTGGTCAACCCGGCTTTTAATGTAACCCCTAATACTTCGCTTGCCATTTTTTATTCTCCTATCCTAAAATCCCAATACTAGGGCTTTGCCTGTACTGGTTAAAGTTGGATTCATTGAACTTGGTAAATCAATTATACCTGTGCCGTTAGGTGTAATTGTAATTGCTCCATTAGCTCCATCCGTTATAATTATAGTTCCTGTTGTAGTTCCACTATTGGTTGATAGTTTTAAATCTTGTGTACTATTAGATGAAACATGACCAACTTCTGAACCGCCACCAACACTGACTAAATCAGTTTTAAGAACTACATTACCAGTACCATGTGGATTTATATCTACATCCGCGTTGCTGGAAGAGGTAATGTCATAACTAGCAACATCAAGGTCTGCACCAAGGACAGGAGAAGAGTCCTCGCTGAGTTCGGTCGCATCTCCACCTATAGTATCCCAGTCTGTTCCATCCTGACAAATATATATTCTGTTATCTCCAGCCGCAAGTGCTACCGCCGCATTGGCTGAACCGCCATCAATCTTATCGCCACTCGCCGGGAAAACATCAGCAGAGTTTGCGCCGTTGTTAGCGATGAAAACCAATTTGCCAGCCGCCGCACCGGGAAGCGTGACCGCGTCCCCAGCGTTGGCACACGTTGCAATTTCCACAAAAGTTGCGGTTATAGCCCCATCCCCCTGCGATGAACCCGTATGTGCAGTGACCCCCACGCTAACATCAAAAGTAGGATCATTTAAAACTGGCGCGGTTAATGTTTTTGACACCAGCGTTTCGGATCCGCCTAAAGAGGCAAACGATTCGCTCTGCAACGCAGTATTAAATTCCGCGAGTGTTCCGGTCACGGTGTTTGCATCCAAGTCAATAGTTTTATTTGAAAGTGTAGTGGTTGAGCTTGGTGTAAAAAAGCCACCGCCCAGAGTGTCCCAGTCAGTTGCATCTTGACAGATGAATAATGCGTTTGCCCCTGCCGCCAAAGCAAAGGCGGCATTAGTAGATCCCCCATCTATTTTATCTCCAGAGGCAGGGAATACGTCCGCACTGTTCGCGCCGTTATTTACGATTATTACAAGTTGCCCAGCTTTTGCGGTAGGTAAAGTTACAGCGTCCCCGGCATTGGCACATACACTAATTTCGTAAAATTCCGTTGTGATTGGATTGTTGCCTTGCACAGATCCGGTGTTCGCGGTCTGACCGACAGCAACGCTATGCTGGAGTATTCCGGTTATGGGGGTCTGTCCATCTTTGTCAATGGAATTGGTTATCTCAGTGGCGATGTCTGAAAAATTTGAGTTGACTTTCGTTTCCTCGATCACCGTATCAAATACAAACGCATCCTCTGGTAAGCTATAAGTTCCTGATCCGTTTCTTGCCATTATTCTTGTCTCCCTAAGTAATATTCACGTCCCGGTTGGTAACCGCTTTGCATAAGCAACCTTGCAAGACGACTTTGTAAATTTCTATCTTGAACCAATGGCGTGTAAATTTGTTCCACCCCGGAAAGGTCGCGCCCCATCAAGCTCTTGGCTAACCTGTTCGCCATTGTCGGTGTCATGGTTGCGTGGTCATACAGCCCTTTGCCCATTGTAGCCGCACCACGGAATACAGCCCCCGGATTTTGAGTGGGATGGGCAAGTCCGCGCTTAATATCCATGAAAGCCTGCAACATTCTGCCGGGGTCTACTTCCCCCTGTTTCACCGCTTCTGTCATTTCTGCGGTTTTCGATCCCTGCATCACTCGCGCACCTGTGCCATACATCTGCCCTTCAGCTTCAAGTGTTGCCATATATTTTTTAAATGCCTCTGGGGTGTCAAAAAGCAGTCTGAGTTTTTTGTTTTCAAGTTCTGATCCTTGAATTTTCTTCGTAACATCAATCCATCGTTTTGTTGAGCCAACAGATTCTCTCAACTTATCAACGTAGCCAGAGCGGAAAGCGTCAACCTGTTCTTGCGTTGCATCGGCTAACAATTCTTTCATGTCTTCAAGGTTGCCACCGACCTTGAACTTCCTTCCCATCTCTGCCATATCCATCCCTTGAAGCCTTTCGCCTTCTATTGCTCTCCCTCTTGCGTAGGCTCCACCTTCTGGTTTTAATGATTGTGGCCCAGCCTTTGCGGTCACATCCAGTGCATCCATCTCTCTAATCAAGTCCCTGCGAAGACGGTTATATGATCCTGATTTCTGCGTTTCTTTTTCAACTCCAGCAACAACCCTCTTCGCGCCCTGCTCTTTGTCATAGAGAAGTTTCTTTAACATATCCAACGCACGCATGGTCATTCCCTTCCCAACCTTGCCCTCACCACCCTCTGCGAGATGTTGGGCGGTCAGTTCCTTGTCGTACCTGCTGATCGCGGCCTTGTCGGATCTCAGATACTTTGCGACAAGTGGTGTCAATTCTTCAACGTCAGGGTGGGACAGGATGCGATTGAGTTCAAGGGAATCCATCTGTGGGTTTACCTTAAAAGCCTCTTCATAGAGCTTGTCAGCACGAGTCTTTGATAGATCCTTGCGTGTCTCTCTTAACGACTTCGGAGAAATTTTTCCTAATTGCTCGTCAATCGTTTGTGCCTGTCCACCTGTTTTAAATCCCGGCTCACCTACCCCCTGCTGTCTTTCTTGAAAACCTTTTCTTATTTCCTTTGGTGCTTTTGTGTATGCCTTAAAGGTCAGCCGTGCCGTTGCGTCACCAAGATCCGCAAGAACGGCGCGAGGGCCGAGCCTTTCCAGTTCTTTGCTTGCAGTCTGAATTGTCCATCCATCAGCTTCCAAAGCCTGTGCGAGCAGTCTCATTTCCACCTCTGTCTGACGTTGCCCCGCGTTCTTTAAAAAATAATCATTAAGTTTTTTTAAACCCCAACCCCCAACATTGACTGCTCCTGACATACCCAACGAAAGACCCGCACCGAGTGCCGCGTGTGTTGCGCCCGCTTCCAAGGTTCCCTCTTTTCCTAGTCCATATAATCCGCCAGTTCCAGCACCAACCCCAGCCAGTTTCGCCGCTGTAAGTTTTTTGCTTTGCGGGGTGATAGCTTCTTTAAATACCCGTTGCATCACACCGGGTTCTGCAAGACCAGATCCTGCTTTTTGTCCCATTGCCCATCTGGTCGCTTGGCTCACTGGGGGGTTCGCCATCCAACCAAGCACACCGCCAGCAAGAGCGGTCTTGGGATTCCTCGCTTCTCTTAACGCTCGTTCCTCCGCAGAAGATCCCCACCGATCCATTATGGCTTTTTGCAGGGCTGTCATTCCCCAGCCAGCTTCGCCGCCGAGCGATTCCGGGGTGAGGTATTGCCTCGCAACCCTTCCCACGTCTTTGGCTTTGTCAGCAAGTCCAAAGGTAGTGGCATCTTGAACGCCTCCAGCAAAAGTTTCATAGATGTCGCCGACAGATCCTTCTGGTGTCCAGTTTTCAGCCGAAAAGAAACCCGGTTCGGGTTCGTCTGGCTTGAGTCTCCCCGCACCAACCTCTTGCTGGACAAACTCAAGGATGTCAGCCTTTGGCGGATTCTGTTCGTCAGGGATAAAAATAGTATACTTGTTTCCGCTCGGATCAGTTATTGTTCTGTTAGCCATTGTCAGTCAACCTTCCACCCTTCAAATTTATTTCCGGTGTTCGAGTTTTGCGGGGCGGGAGAGAATGGCACAGGCGCACGAGTTGTGTACTGGTTGCCATCTCCACCCTCCGCTTCCGTTAATGGTCGGAATGTCATGTCGTAGGCTTGTTGGAGCCGTTCACCCATCCCCTCTATCTGTCTCTGCATAGCTCTTAGTTTTTCTGCGAGTATCGCACCGTCCTGCTCCTGTGCAATGTCGCCCAGTGTTGCCTGCAAGTAAGCCAGTTCTCTTTCTGATACCTGCCCTAGCGCACCACCTGTCGGCGAATTCGCTCTCATCTCTTGCAAGGCTTGAAAACCCACGTTAGCCTTAATCGTATTTAAGATCGTTTTGAGTGCTTGTGCTTGCGAACCGGGCCAACCACTTAAAGCAGAACCGAACTCCGTTGACCAACCGCTGATATTGTTAAGAGCCTGTGCGATGTTATCTTTCATGAAGTTCGTTTTCTGCTTGAACGCACCGAGTGAACTAAACGCCTTCGGTCGCATCCGTATCAGGTCGTCCATCCGTGCCGCCCCAAGTTTCGCTTCTTGTTTTATCTCCTCCACCTTTTTGATGTATCCCTCTTCTTGCTCTGGCCCCAGCGTTATCTTCTTTTCTTCCCCCACTCCTTCATCGGGTTTTGACAACTTCGGAGTATAAAGCGTTCCCCCAATATCCCTCGGATTGTAACCTCGGCGAGTCAGTAAAAATTTCTCAAATTTTTCGTCGCTTAATTTATCGGCCTTTAACCACAACTTCCAAGCGTTAGGGTCTTCCCCTACGGCTCTCAATTTAGCGGCTCTCTCTCTGCTTGTGCGATCTTTTTTGCTCTCGCCTGCTTTGAACTTTTGTGACGCTTCACGCTCGGATGTCGTGAAGCCCCTCTTGGATGTAATGTCTTCTTGGGAGATGTCCCGTTGTATATCAGCAAGCGTCATGTTTTGAAGTATGCGGTTCGCAAACCAATTATTTTTAAGTTCGGGGTCGTTTCTGTATGATTCTCGCAACCATTCACTGCGAGTATAAGGGTCGCTGATCTGGTGCGTTGGGTCTGCCCTGTATGCTTCCATTCCAGTGGCAAGCTCTTGTGCATAGTCAACTGGACGAGGCCTCATGGTTGCTTGTCTCGCCTGTTCCATCTGCTCTGCGAACTTTCTTGATCCCTCGTCAATCAATCCCGGCAGTTTTGCAAAATCTTCGGCTGTTGCTGTGTCCGTTCTCCCCGTGTATGGGTTGGTAAATTCGGTCTGCTCTGGAAAATCTTTGTGTTGCTCTTGCAGATAGTTCAGTATATTTAATTTCTCAAGCGTTTGTGGTATGCCAGTAGGATCTCCAAATTCATCAACTTCCGTTTTACCCATAAGTACGTCGTCAGGGTCAGGCGCAAGTTTTGCTTCAAAAACTGGAGTTACCAGTTGTTGCTGTCGCAACACATCAAGTTCTGGACTTGCCTCAAATGCTTCCGCTTCCGTTGGCGGTCGCGTTCTGTCAGGCATTTTTGAGGTCAGCCATTTCGTTGCATCCGATTGGTCTGCCATTGAGCGTTTCATCAGCAACGCGCCCACTAGAGCTTTGCCGAGGCGACTCAGCCCTGTTCCTAAAAACGCAGGCGATGTGTCCGCGCCCTCTGCTTGAAGTTGCTGTGCAAAACGCGCACGAGGATCCTCCATTGTGCCTAACGTATTCGCCCCTCTACCAAACCTGCCTGCCATTCCTTGTAAGTAATTTATTGGCATTATGCTAATACCTCTGAGTAATCGACGGTGTCAAAACCGTCACGCCTATGAACAGCGTGTGGAAGAACCTTTTTCACTTCGTCAGCCATAACGCCAATCTGCTTGGCTCCATTCTCCCAGATATAATTAAAGGAGTATACGTTTAGCCCGTTTTTCAGTTTGCCGATGATGGTTGCGTTCTTCTTCAATCGGCGATCTGACCAAGGATAAGCCATTATTCCTGCACCTGCGAGGCCAAAGAGTCCGCCTGTCAAAGCGTTATTTTGGGCTTGTTGAGCTTGGAACCCAATCAAGTTGTTTCGGTTTTGCATTGCCTGTTGCTGTAATGCGCCCTGATAGTTTGCGTATTGCGCTCCCTGTAGATCGCCCGCCGCTATGGTCGGTTGTGGCGGTGTCAGGAACTGAGGCTGTGTAAGTTGCACCCCACTAAGCATAGCCGCCAACTCGTTTAGAGGCTGGTTTCTCTGAACCATCAGTTCATTGATAGCCCTGTCTCTCGCACCCGCTTGTAGGGCAAACAACTGGGAAGCCTCTGCAACCGCACGATCTCTCGCGTTAGCCTGCAAGCCGAATAATTGTGACGCTTCAGCGATTCCCCTGTCTCGATCTGATGCCCCAGCCGAGTATATATTCCCTAATTCAGAAATTGCCCTGTCCCGATCTGATACGCCAGCCGTGTAAATATTACTCAGTTCTGCGAGTGCCCTGTCCCGATCTGACACTCTTGACTGGTATATACTACCCAACTCCGCGAGTGCCCTACCCCGGTCTGCCGTGCCAGCCGAATAAATATCACCCAACTCACCTGTTGCCATTTGCCTTGCCGCCTGCTCTGCGCCAAGTCGTTGTGTCGCGTGTTGAAGACCCTGCAAATCAGCCGCAAGGTTAAAATCGTTGATACCTGTCTGGTATCTGCCCATCTCCCTATCCCATGCTTCAGTGCCTATATTGATCCCCTGATTCGTCAGCCTGTTCTCAAGCCTGTCAAGATCTCGCGTTTGCCAAATGTCTGCACGATCCCTGATCGCCTGCGAAATCTGATCTTGGTATGCCTGATCGAATTGTGGAGCCGCACCCAGACCGGAGTAATCAAGAGTTGGAGCCGGGGCTACACCGGAATAGTCAAGCTGTGGAGCTTGAGCGACACCAGAATAATCAAGAGTTGGGGCTGGAGCTACACCCGAATAATCAAGTTGCCCCGCCTGTGGGATGCCTCCAAAGTCAGCGACCGGGGCAGTGCCAACAAAGTCTTCAAGGTTAATTGTCGGGGCTGGCGCGATGCCAGTATAGTCAACCGGGCTTGACAGCCTGTCTTCTACCGCGCCCAGTTGCGAAGTTGCTATGTCTCCATAACCGATCTGAGCCTGACTGCTGAGATCTAAAATCCGTTGTTGGTCAGGCGATAAGGTTTGCACTGCCGTATACAGCGGTGTTCCCCCATATTCTATATTTTTTTCTGGGTCGTAACCCGCATCTCCCGGCCCAATGCCACCTTCATACCTTATATCTGACACGCCACGCGGTGACCAAGCCAAGCCCCCGAATGGAGTCATCTGGTTTACCATTGCTATTTCCGCTTGGGAAATTGCCGCCGCTCTATTTTGTGCGCCCTGTGCTGAAGCTACCTCATAAGGATCCGGGGCGGGGGGAGCGGGAGGCGGCGCGGGCGGGCTTCCACCCCCCTTCCCTTGATGGCAAGCCTTTAATATATTAACGGGCCATTCAACCAAATCTGGCTCATAAGGATCGAATATTTTTTTTATAGTCTCGAACATTACCTATCTCCCATAAATTCTTTTGAAGTCTTTGAGGCTCATCTTCATAAAGTGTGCGTGTCGGTCTTTCCCATATTGATGGCGCAATATTGCTTCTTGCTTAAAGCCGATATGCTTGGTCAACGCTAGGGATTTCGAATTGTCGGATGGTACAGTGATCCAACATTTATAAATTTTTAAATCAATAAACGGATATGTCAACAGTTGTATAATCGTTTCTTTCCGCGCCCACATCGGGTTTGATGACGCTATCGATAACTGCATCGTTCCACACTCCGGTCGGTAGTCATGATAGACAACTCCGCACATCATCTCCCCACGGTCGTCAAGAACTCCAATGGCCTGTGCCTTGTCAAACTCATACAGGACATCTTTAATTCTTTCAGCAACCCAGAGTGCAACAGGCTCGCTGGCTCCGTATAAAAGTTTCGGTAATGGTCGCTGTGTTTTTCTCATGATCCTGACCCGTATCTCAGCATTCCAAGATCGCCACCTCTCAAGGCTTGCTCCCACGGTTCTCTTGGCTTAAAAGCATTTAATATTTTATTTATCGGCATTGGCAGAAGCCCGTAATACATCGCATCCCGCGCTGGTTTTATATTTTGAGGTTTAAACTGATGTGGGCTGTCTGGATCCGTTTTGCTCCAGTGACCTGCCTTTGCAAGCGTGTCCCTCACCTCTTGAATTTTCCAATCAGGCATTCTCTCTGTAAATTTGTGGATGCCGGGGTATAGCTGTTCATGCGGATCGAAGTGTCCGCGTCTTTTATCCCAGAGTTGCCACTGTGTCATACCAGCACCAAACGGCTTTGTGCCTGACATGAAATCAAGG
>Ga0208450_1001434_pt1 | contig 11107 bp, 10 predicted proteins | sample MalvireepMed_908_FD_184249 | JGI IMG/M metagenome (GOLD analysis project Ga0208450, IMG submission 184249) | Marine viral communities from the Global Malaspina Expedition - Malaspina viral metaG DeepMed_908 (SPAdes) (version 2) | ecosystem: Environmental > Aquatic > Marine > Oceanic | place... | reverse complement strand
CAGCACGAGGGCGGCGATTTGCGGGTGAGAACGGGCCAAGCCGGGGAGTTTCTCCATCGGCTTGCCCCTTAGTCAGTCAAAGCAGAGGTGCAAGCGCGATCAGCCGACCGCGCCCACTTCGCTCTCATCGTCCTGCTTGCGCTTGCGGCGACGCGGGGCCGGCTTGTCGTCGCCCGCGGATTCGCTTGCGCCGATCGAAGGCGGCAGCACAGCCGCGTCGATCTCGCCGCCGGCGGGATTGGCGTCGTCGGCCTTCTTCACCTTGCGCGGGGCACGGCGCTTCTTGGGCGCTTCGTCCTCGTCGTCGCGGCGCGTGAAGGGATTGTCCGACGATTCGAACTCGCTGTCGTCGTTCTGGTCGTCGTTCTTCGGCCGGCGCGCGCGCGGCTTGCGATTGCCATCTTCGGCATCGTCGCGGCGATTGCGCGGCTGCCGGCGATTGCCGCGGCGATCGTCACCATCGTCCTCGTCCCCGTCGTCATCCGACTGGTTCTGGCCGCGATCGTCCGGCCGCTTGCCCTTGGATTCTTCCTGGCGGGCCTTGTTGTCGGCGAGGACGCGGAAATAATGGTCGGCGAACTGGAGATAGTATTCGGCCTGGACCCGGTCGCCATTGTGCTGGGCGTCCTGGGCAAGCTTCTTGTACTTTTCGAGCAACTGCGGGGCATTGCCCCGGGCACGACTATCGATCCGATTGGCCGAATTGGCCCCGCCCTGATTGCGGTTACCGCGTCCACGACGACGGTTATTGCGATTATTGTTCAAGGGTAGCTGGTCCTTATTCAATGCGCGGCGCGCACCTTACAACCGGTGCGCATATGGCCGCGTGACCCCTTGCGCGACTGCGCTTGTCGCAGCTCGCGTGCTCCGTTTTGTGCAAGGTATACGGGGCCGAAGCCTCGTACCGTAACTGCAATGTCGGAGCTGGAACCGGTGGGAAGCGTTACCCGCGCACCACTGGCCTGTGGCCAGAGGTAAAGGGTCGAATCGGCTTTGCCAAGCCCTAAGTGAGAATCAGCGCCCGGTCGCGTCCGGCGATATCGCGGCGCAGCGCCACCGTATAGCCCGATTCGCTCGCCAGCGCACGCACCGCCTGCCCTTGCGCCGCCCCGATTTCGAGCACTGCGACACCGCCTGGCGCAAGCAGCTTGCCAAGCTGCGGGATGATCGCGCGATAGTCGTCAAGCCCCTCGGGCCCGGCGAACAGCGCGGAAGCCGGCTCGTAATCGCGCACATCCGGATCGAGCCGGGCGCCGGTTTCGACATAGGGCGGGTTGCACAGCACTAGGTCGAACCGGCCGAGCGCATCGGCCCAGCCGCTGTCCAGCCAGCTCGCTTCCCTGAACTGCGCGCGCTCCGCCAAGCCCAGCGCAGCGCTGTTCCGCTGCGCCACGGCCAGCGCCTGCGCCGAGGCATCGATGCCGACCCCCGTGGCCGACGGGCGCTTGTGCAGGAAGGCCAGCAGCAGCGCCCCCGACCCCGTTCCCATGTCGAGCACGCGCGCGTCGGCGGCCGCGTGTTCGAGCGCCGCCTCGACGATCGTTTCGCTGTCGCCGCGCGGGATCAGCGTGGCAGGCGATACTGCGAAAGGGAGCCCGTAAAACTCCTGCTCGCCCAACAAGTGCGCCACCGGTTCGTGCGCGGCGCGCCGATTGACCAGCCGCGCGAATGCGGCGGCATGCGGGGCGGTATCGTCGCGCATCCGGGTCAGCAGCATCTGCGAACGCGACGTCTCCAGAACATGCGCCATCAGCAGTTCGGCGTCGAGCCGCGCGGTATCGCTGGTCGCGCCCAGCCGCTCGGCCGCAGCGCGGATCGCATCGGCCACACTGGCCGGTCCGGGCTCAGTCACTCAGCGTGGCGAGCCGCTTGGCCTCGTCCTCGGCGATGAGCGCATCGACCAGTTCGCCAAGACCCGGTCCGGCGATGATTTCGGGCAGCTTGTGCAGCGTCAGCCCGATCCGGTGGTCGGTCACGCGGCCTTGCGGGAAATTGTAGGTGCGGATGCGTTCGGACCGGTCGCCCGAGCCGACCATTGCCTTGCGCGCCTCGGCCTCGGCGCCCTCGGTCGCCTCGCGCTGCTGTTCGAACAGCCGCGCGCGCAGCACCTGCATCGCCTTCTCGCGGTTCTTGTGCTGGCTGCGGCCGTCCTGGCAGGTAACCACCGTATTGGTCGGCAAGTGCGTGATGCGGATTGCGCTGTCGGTGGTGTTGACGTGCTGTCCGCCCGCCCCGCTGGCGCGGTAGGTATCGATCTTGAGGTCGCCCGCGTCGATCTGCACGTCGACCTCGTCGGGTTCGGGCAGCACGGCCACGGTCGCGGCGGAGGTATGGATCCGCCCACCGCTTTCGGTTTCGGGCACGCGCTGCACGCGGTGGACGCCGCTTTCGAACTTGAGCTTGGCGAAGACCCCATTGCCGGTGACATTGGCGACCACTTCCTTGAACCCGCCGACCTCGGACGCGCTCATGCTGACCGGCTCGACCTTCCAGCCCTGCTCGGCGGCGAAGCGTTCGTACATGCGGTAGAGATCGCCCGCGAACAGCGCCGCCTCGTCGCCGCCGGTGCCGGCGCGGATTTCGAGCATGGCGGGCTTGGCATCGGCGCTGTCCCGGGGAAGCATGGCGATGGCCAACTGGCGCTCGGCCTTGGGCAGGCGCTGGCGCAGCTCGGCCAGCTCCTCCTCGGCCATCGCCTTCATTTCCGGATCGGCGAGCATCTCCTCGAGGCTGGCAATCTCCTCGCGCGCCGCCCGCACTTCGGCGGCGACCCTGGCCACGGGCTCGAGCTCGGCATAGTCGCGGCTGGCCTGGACGAAGGCGTCCCCTTCCAGCTGGCCCGACGCCATCCGCGCCTCGAGCTCGGCGAAGCGGTGAGCGATCTGGTCGAGGCGTTCGGCGGGGATGCTCATGAGCGGCCGAGCAGCGCCTCGAGGCGCGCAGTGGCGGCATCGTCGGCCTTGATCCGCCGTGCGGGCGCACCGTCGCGCAGGTCGAAGGCGACGATCGCCTCGGCCCCCGCCTTGACCGCCTTGTCGAACCGCTTGCGCGGGCTGCCGGATGCGAACAGTTCGACAGTGAGGCCGCCGCGGCGGAGCGTGCCGAGCGCAGCGATCGCGGCGTCCATCGCGCCGTCGTTCTCGACCACGACTATGGCGTCCGCATTGGGTTCGGCCCTGTCCCCCACCAGCATGGCCAGCCGCTCGATCCCCGCGGCCCAGCCGACCGCCGGGGTGGGCGCGCCGCCGAGGCTTTCCATCAGCCCGTCATAGCGCCCGCCGCCCAGGATCGTGCTCTGGCTGCCGAGCTTGCCCGCGGCCTCGCTGCCCTCGTCGGGAATGAATTCGAAGGCGGTGTGGCGATAATAGTCGAGCCCGCGGACGAGGCTTTCGGCGCGCTGCCACCTGACCCCTGCCGCATCCAGCCCGCTGGTGACCGCGTCGAAGAAGGCGCGCGCATCGTCCGACAGGAACTGGTCGATCTTGGGTGCATCGGCGACGAAGGCGCGGTCGCGGCGGTCCTTGCTGTCGAGAATGCGCAGCGGGTTCTTCTCCAGCCGCTCCTGCGAATCCTCCGACAATTCGTCCTTCACGCCAAGGAAATACTCGACCAGCGCGGCGCGCCAGGCTTCGCGGCTGTCGCCATCGCCCAGCGTGTTGAGATGCAGCGTCACGCCGGTGATGCCGAGTTCCTTGAGCAGCTGGTCGGCCATGGCGAGCAGTTCGACATCGGCCTGCGGTTCACCCGCGCCGATGATCTCCGCGTCGATCTGGTGGAACTGGCGATAGCGCCCTTTCTGCGGGCGCTCGTAACGAAACAGCGGGCCATGCGTCGCCAGCTTGACCGGCGCGTGCTGCTGCCATCCGTTCGACAGGAAGGCGCGCGCGATCCCCGCGGTGAATTCGGGGCGCAGCGTCAGGCTTTCGCCGCCGCGATCGTCGAAGGAGTACATTTCCTTGCTGACCACGTCGGTCGTCTCGCCGATCGCGCGGCTGAACACTTCGGTCTTTTCGAACACGGGCATTTCGACGCGGCGGAAGCGATAGAGTTTACGCACGCGCTCGAATGCCTCGACGACGAATGCGAATGCCTCGGCGTCGGCGCCGAAGATGTCTTGCGTGCCGCGAATTGCCTGGGGTGTCTTTGCCATGGCGCGCGCTTAGGCGAGGAAGGCGGTTGCCGCAATATGACGGGGACGCTATCGGCGCGCGCAAGCCTTTCCGGCGCGAGAAATCGCCCGCCAATCAAAGAAGACAGTCCATGCGCATCGAAAACATCCCGACCGGAGACAATCCGCCCGAGAGCCTCAATGTCATCATCGAGGTGCCGACCGGCGGCGAACCGGTGAAATACGAATTCGACAAGGCCAGCGGCGCGCTGTTCGTCGACCGCATCCTGCACACGCCGATGCGCTATCCCGCGAATTACGGCTTCGTCCCGCACACGCTCAGCCCCGACGGCGATCCGCTCGACGCGCTGGTCATCGCCCGCTCGCCCTTCATTCCCGGCTGCGTCGTGCGCGCCCGCCCGATCGGCGTGCTCAATCTCGAAGACGAGCATGGCGGCGACGAGAAGCTGATCTGCGTACCCGTCGACACGACCTTCCCCTATTATTCGGATATCGCCGAAACGAAGGACCTGCCGAGCATCATCTTCCAGCAGATCGAGCATTTCTTCACGCACTACAAGGATCTCGAAAGCGAGAAGTGGGTGCGGATCGGCAATTGGGGCGATGCCGCCGAGGCGCGCCAGATCGTGCTCGAAAGCATCGAGCGCTGCAACGCCGCGAAGTAACGCCTATTCGACCGGGCGGGAGTGATCGAGCAGGTCCTTGTTCTGCTCTTCTCCCGGCCGGTTGCGCTCTTCCTCGACCATAGCGGCGATCTCGTCCGCCGGGCGCACGTCCTCGTCGGCCGGGCTGGCCGCGACATCGCGAACCGCGCGCTTGGCCTGCGGCGGTTCGTCCGCGCTCGGGGTGACCGTAGCGGTGGCCGCTTCGGCCGCGAAGGGCACCGTGGCAGAGCGCGGATCGAAGCGCAGCCGGTAGATCGGCTCCGGCAGGCCGAAGCCCGCATCTTCCAAGGCGCCCTTCACTGCCGGGATCGCCTGGCTCTGCGCCTTCCACCAATCGGTATCGCGCTGGTCGACCCAGCCGAGGAAACGGATCACCACGTTCGAATCGCCAACCTCGATGATCCGCGCTTCGGGTGGCGGATCCGACAGCACGAATTCGAGCCCCGCAAGCGTGTCGCGGCCCAGCTGCCGCGCGGCGCGGGCATCGTCGTCGGCGTCCACGCCGAGGTCGAAATGGAAGCGGCGCTGCGGATTGCGCGTGAAATTGACGATCACTGCCTTGAACACCTGGCCATTGGGAATGCGCAGGTGGTTGCCATCGAGCGTCATCAGCACGGTGGCACGGCTGGTCAGGCGGATAACCCGGCCTTCATAGGTATCGATCTGCACCCAGTCGTTGGCGCGAAACGGCTGCCGCAGCGACAGCAGCAGCGAGGCGACGTAATTCTCGATCGTGTCGCGCATGGCGAAACCCAGCGCGATACCGATGACGCCCGCGCCGCCAAGCACCGCGCCCAGCAGCGCTGTCGCCCCGATCATGTCGAGCGCGATCACCAGGCCGACGATCGTGAAGCCAAACCGGATCGCGCTGGCGATCAGTTCGGCCAGGAAGCTGTTCGGCGCGATCCGGTGCCACAGCCGCCCGAGCCCGGCGATCAGATAGCCGAGAAAGGCGATCGCCAGCCATACGCCGAGGGCCATCCCGATCAGCGGGAGCATGCGGACCAGCGAATTCCAGCGGTCGGCGAGCGTCAGTATCCCCGCGCTGCCCGCCGAGAGCGACAGGTCCCGTTCGAGCCCGTTTTCGACCGTGACGACGCCGGCGACGCGATTGACGATGGCTTCGGCGCGCGCAATGTCGTCCGGCTTGGGCACCGTGCCCGACAGCGAAACCACGCCTTCATTGACCTCGACCTCGACCGCGCCGAAGGCGGGCAGCTCGGCAAAGATCCCTGCGATACGTTCGGCAATACGCCGGTCGTCGCCCTCTTCCTGCGTCGCCGCGATCGTCTGGACGGGGGTCGGCGTTTCGGTCGGTTCGGCGGGCACCTCGAGCTGGGCCGCCAGCGGCACCGCCCACAACAGGGCCGCCAGGGCAAGCAACCGGATCATTGACCGGCCACCGACATGCCGTCGATGCGCAGCGTCGGAACATCGATTCCGCGCAGGAATTCGAGATCATCGGCCGCCACCAGCGCGCGGAACATTTCGGGCAGCGTCCCGGCGATGGTGATTTCCGCCACCGGCCCCGCCAGTTCGCCATTGCGGATGCGCAGCCCGCTGGCGCCGCGGCTGTAATCGCCCGTGACGAGGCTGACCCCCTGGCCGAACAGGTCGGTGATATAGACGCCGTCCTCGATATCGGCGATTAGGTCGGCCGCGCTGGCCGTGCCCGGTTCCATATAGACATTGGCCGGGGCCACGCCGGGCGCCCCGCCACTGCCCCGGCTCGCATGGCCGGTCAGTGGCAGATCGAGCTGGGCGGCGCTGGCGACATTGGTCAGCCAGCGGGTAACCCGCCCGCCTTCGACCAGCGCGCGCGGAACGCTGGCGATGCCCTCGCCGTCGTAATTGCGCGATCGCAGACCGCGGGGGCGCAGCGGATCCTCGACGATCCGGATACCGTTATCGAACAGCCGTTCGTTCTCGCGGTCGATCAGGAAGCTTGCCTTGCGGGCGATAGCGGGCCCGGTCATGGCGCCGAGCAAATGACCGACGATCCCGCCGCCCACGCGCGGATCGAACACCACGGACATCCTGCCCGAAGGAAGCGATCCGGGAGCGACCTTGCGGACCGCGCGTTCGCCGGCCTCGCGTCCGATGCCCGCCGGATCGGGCAGATCGCTGCGGTGCCGCTGCGTGCGATAGGCATAGTCGGTCTGCTTGTCGCCGCCCTCCCCCGCGACCACGCTGGCCGACAATGAGTGCGATCCGCCCGCACGCGCCCGCGCGAATCCGGTGGAAGTGACCAGGGCGAACACCGATTGCGAGGCCGAGGCGCTGCCGCCGTTCGAATTGGTCACCCCCGCGATTGCGCGCGCGGCATCTTCGGTGGCAAGCGCGGCGCTGCGCAAGTCTTCGGGGCGCGGTTCGGCGCCATCGCTCAGCTCGAGTTCGACGCCGTCGCCTTGGAACAATGCGTCGGCCGGGGCGAGCCCGCCATAAGGATCCTCCGGGGCGAGACGCGCCATCTCGACAGCGCGCTGGGCCAGCATGCGCAGCCCCTCACCGGCAAAATCGCTCGTCGCGATCGATGCCGAACGGCGGCCGACGAACACCCGCAGGCCGATTTCTTCGCTTTCGGAGCGTTCGACCTCTTCCAGCGTCCCCAGCCTGACGCTGACGCTTTCCGAAGACGACGCGCTGGCAACGGCATCGGCGGCATCCGCGCCCGCTGCGCGCGCCAGTTCGACGAGGTCATGGCAGCGGGCAAGCGCTGCATCGGGGCCGATCATCGGGCCGGCCGGAGTTGCGAAGTCATGCTTCGCGAATTAGGCCCGGGGCGGCTGGCTGGCAACCGCCGGCAGAGTCAGGAAAAGATCAGCGTGAAGAAAGCGGTAAGCGCGGCGGGCAGGCCGATGGCCATTGCCCACAGCAGGATCTGGTCGCGGCGAAAGGCCGGTTTCAGCGCTCCGTCGGCTGCCTGGTCGTCGGACAGGTCCGACCAGCGCCGCTCGAACCAGCGGCAGGCAGGAATGATCCCGGCCACCAAGACGATGAGCGCAAGATAGGGGACGATCGAGGACACGCCCTGCTTCATCGCGCCGACGGTCATGAAAATCTGCATGCCGGTATAGACCAGCAGCGCCAGCGCGACATTGTCGCTCATGGCCTTGCGCCAGTCTCGCGCTCGCACCCCGGTATGCCCGGTTGCGATGTCGGCGTTGCGGAGCGCCTTGTTCATTGCGCCTCTCCTGTTTCCTCTGACCCGAATCGCATTGTTTCAAAATTGTTGCCCGCTGGCAAGCAATCGTGCGCGAAAGGCTGTCTGCACGGCCCGGCAGCTGCGGGCGCCATCTGCCCAGCGCCCATGCAGGAACCTTGCCAGTTCGTCGATCAGGCCGCGTGGCGGGGGTTTTCACATGGCTGACGCGTGCTATGGCACGGGCCATGGCCGATATTGCAACAAGCCACGAAAACGATGCGGTGCACGACGCCGCCCCGCCGATCCCGCAGGGCGGGCTCGAAGTGGTGTCGATCGCCAAGAGCTACGACAAGCGGGCAGTGCTGACCGACATCTCGCTCAGCGTGGGCAAGGGCGAAGTGCTCGGCCTGCTGGGCCCCAATGGCGCGGGCAAGACGACCTGCTTCTATTCGATCATGGGTCTCGTGCGCCCCGATGCCGGGCGCATCCTGATGGATGGCGAAGATGTGACCAACCTCCCGATGTACCGCCGCGCGATCCTGGGGCTTGGCTATCTGCCGCAGGAAACCAGCATCTTTCGCGGGATGACGGTCGAGCAGAACATCAACAGCGTGCTCGAGATGGTCGAACCCGATGCGGAAACGCGCGCCGCGGAACTCGAACGCCTGCTCGACGAATTCGGCCTTACCCGCCTGCGCGCCAGCCCCGCGATGGCGCTTTCGGGTGGCGAGCGCCGGCGCTGCGAGATTGCCCGCGCCCTGGCGGCCAAGCCGTCGATCATGCTGCTCGACGAACCCTTTGCCGGGATCGACCCGCTTTCGATCAGCGATATCCGCGACCTCGTTAAGGACCTCAAGACGCGTGGGATCGGGGTACTGATCACCGATCACAACGTGCGCGAAACGCTCGAGATCGTCGACCGCGCCTGCATCATCTATGGCGGACAGGTGTTGTTCGCCGGCACGCCCGAAGCGCTGGTGGCCGATGAAAACGTGCGGCGGCTCTATCTGGGCGAAAGTTTCACTCTGTGATGCCCGAAGCCGCCCGGAGCTGATCCATGGCGCTGGCCCCGCGTCTCGATCTGCGGCAGACCCAGTCGCTGGTGATGACGCCGCAGCTGCAGCAGGCGATCAAGCTGCTGGCGCTGTCCAATCTCGAAATCGAGACTTTCGTCGCCGATGCGCTCGAATCCAACCCCTTGCTGGAAATGGGCGAAGTAAGCCGCGAGACCGCCAGCGATACGAGCGCCGAACCCCAGGAACATGACAGCGCCCCCGACATGGGCGGCGACAATGCGCTGGATATTGCGGACCATGCGATCGACCCCGAGGCCGCTCCGGGCGACATGGGCGACTGGAGCCGCGGCGATATCGGCGGCGCGGGCAGCGCGGAATTGCCCGATCTGGAAAACCGTTCGTCCGCCGGACCGACGCTGGCGGAACATCTTTCCGACCAGATCGGCGCGGTGGCGCGCGATCCGCGGGAAGCCCTGATCGCGCTGCGCATCGCCGGCGAACTCGACGAAGCGGGCTATCTGCCCACCGACCTGCTGGTCATCGCCGATGAGCTCGGCGCCCCGCTCGTGGCGGTCGAGCAGGCGCTGGCCACGGTCCAATCGCTCGATCCCACCGGGGTCGGCGCGCGATCACTGAGCGAATGCCTGGCGTTGCAGGCCAAGGAAGCGGACCGCTACGATCCCTGCATGGCCCGGCTGATCGACAATCTCGATCTGGTCGCTGCGGGCGAAATCGCCAGGCTCAAACGCATGTGCGAGGTCGATGACGAGGATTTCGCCGACATGCTGGCCGAACTGCGCGGCTACGATCCCAAGCCGGGTCTTGCCTATGGCGGCACCGCGCAGGCCGCAATCGTCCCCGACGTGCTGATCGCGCCGAGCGCCGATGGCTGGGACATCCGGCTCAACGAAGCCAGCCTCCCGCGGCTGGTCGTCAATCGCGACTATTTCCTCGAACTGAAGACCGGTGCCCGCGACAAGGCCGCGCACAGCTGGCTCAACGAACAACTGGGCGAGGCCGACTGGCTGATCCGCGCGCTCGACCAGCGGCAGAAGACCATCCTCAAAACCGCGGCCGAAATCGTGAAGAAGCAGGAAGGCTTCTTCCGGCACGGGGTCACCGCGATGCGCCCGCTGACCTTGCGCGAAGTGGCCGAACAGATCGAGATGCACGAAAGCACCGTCAGCCGCGTGACCAGCAACAAGTATATCGCGTGCCCGCGCGGTACGTTCGAACTGAAGTATTTCTTCTCCAGCGGGGTGTCGGCGGCCGACGGTGAAGGCGCCTCTTCCGAAGCCATCAAGGCGCGCATCAGGGCACTGTGCGAGGCAGAAGACCCCAAGAAGGTGCTGTCCGACCAGAAGCTCGCTGACCTGCTAAACGAAGAGGGCTTCGATCTCGCGCGGCGCACCGTCGCCAAATATCGCGAGGCGATCGGCATCGGTTCCAGCGCGCAGCGGCGGCGGCAGAAGAAGCTCGCGGCGCTGTGACGCAAGCGTGCCACGCGCAAAAAAGTTAACGCCCTTTACCGCGCGTTAACCTTTCCCGTTCAGATGTTGTGTGGTTAATACAGGGCAATACCTCTTTACCGGAGGTTACCGCCGTACTTAGGGGCCATACAGGGGATTTCCCATGCGTGTACTGCTGATCGAAGACGAGCCGACTACCGCCAAGGCCATCGAGCTCATGCTCACGACCGAAGGCTTCAATGTCTACTCGACCGACCTCGGCGAGGAAGGGCTCGATCTGGGCAAGCTGTATGATTACGATATCATCCTGCTCGATCTGAACCTGCCCGACATGCATGGCTACGACGTGCTCAAGAAGCTGCGCGTCGCCAAGGTCCAGACCCCGGTCCTGATCCTTTCGGGTATCGCCGAAATGGACAGCAAGATCCGCAGCTTCGGTTTCGGCGCCGACGATTACGTCACCAAGCCGTTCCACCGCGAAGAACTGGTCGCCCGCATCCATGCCGTCGTGCGCCGCTCGAAGGGCCACAGCCAGTCGGTCATCCGCACCGGCAAGCTGGCGGTGAACCTCGACGCCAAGACGGTCGAAGTCGACGGCGCCCGCGTCCACCTGACGGGCAAGGAATACGCGATGCTCGAGCTGCTCAGCTTGCGCAAGGGCACCACGCTGACGAAAGAAATGT
>Ga0208450_1001433_pt1 | contig 11124 bp, 16 predicted proteins | sample MalvireepMed_908_FD_184249 | JGI IMG/M metagenome (GOLD analysis project Ga0208450, IMG submission 184249) | Marine viral communities from the Global Malaspina Expedition - Malaspina viral metaG DeepMed_908 (SPAdes) (version 2) | ecosystem: Environmental > Aquatic > Marine > Oceanic | place... | reverse complement strand
TACTCAACAGCGGTGGACAAGACTCTTGGTATGACCCAGCACAAGATTATTCTGGGCCAATGCCTGAAGGAGAGTACAAAGCTCACGTGAAATCATTAAGTGTTAAGAGGAACATAGTTGTTAAAAGCAAGTTTCTTTCAGACATTTATGAAATTACTTTCACGGTTGCTGATGAGAACAAGGATATGGAATATCAAAACGATAAAGGAGAATCCGTTAGTGGTTCTACATTTGTCGGAAGAGATTTCCGTTCCAAGGGTTTCTTTAGATTTAAGAAACCTAGAAAAAGCGAATACCCCAATTTAAGCGAAAACATGGGTTCTAATAGGTCTTATATGGAACTTGTGAATTCTTTTGGTTTAAATATGGAAGAATCGGATGGCAAGTTTTACCTGCCAGAACTCGATGAAAGTGATATTGAAGGCTTACCAGTGGTGGCTAGAATATATCACGACACTTGGACTGATAGTGAAGGTGAGGAAAGAATAACTCCGAAAGCTTCAATGGTATTCACTTGGGAAGGTGGCGATAAAAAAGAAGAGGATTTACCCTTCTAATATCGCTATAATATTATCAGGGCTTGGTTGCTTGATGCAAATCAACAGCGAATTAACGCCGTAGTACTGTGCCAAGTCCTGATTTTTTTACGGAGGAAATATGACAGAAAAAGAAAGAAAATTATTTGAACGAATGTATTTTCTACTGCAAACGTCTGAAGCTGGTCTATCAAAGATAGAAACTAGGGATATCGAGAGTAAGCTTTCGCTTATGATGGTAATGAAAAAGATTAATTCTGCTATTATGGCAGTCAGTGAATACTATGGTTCTGGGGAGTAGATTAGATGAATGTATACACAGTAAAGGGTGTTAGCTATTCTGAAGTTGAAGCTAATAGCAAAGAAGAAGCAATAGAAGAATATAAAGAGAATATACTTGAGTATATTTGTGATAACTGGGAAGTAATGATAGTAAACGATGACGAAAAAGTGACTGAAAACCTAAAATTCGCCTTGAGCCTTGTAAGGGAAGAATTAAAAGAGGCTCACTATGAAGACTCACAAAGCCCGTTGAACTTCCGAGAGAAATATTTCTTATTCCAAGTGGAAAGTAATTTAGAAAAAATACTAGAAGAATTAGGTGTAACAGGATATAAAAGGACTGCTTTAAAAAGAAAAAGAAATAAAAACCAATATGAGCAAATTAAAATTTAAATACATAGAAGAAGTAGAAAATTCTGTGAAGAAGATAAGACTAAATAAATCTGAAAATATGACAGAAAAAGATGTAGAAGATTTTTGTGATTGGGTCTGTGCTAAGGCTACCAGGCTCGGCTTCGATGTTAAAGAAATAGTAAAAGATGAAGATAAAAGAGTGGAATAAAATAGAAGAAGTTATGACAGAACTTATGGGCTGGGATAGAGGCATTGGTGTAATGTGCGACGAGCACAGATCCGTTGCTGCTAAAAAGCCTATATATGATTTAACCGAGCGTGAAGATAAAAAACTTAAATACAGACTTAGAAAAAGATATATTCAATACAAGAACAGAACTATTCAAGACATAGAGGAGAAAGATAATTAACACACTAACAATAAAATATGAAAGGATTCCTTTCTGGTGTGTGGGCTGGCAATCGAAAAGCTGGTAATTATTGGTTGGCAAACTTATCCTCTCTGTCTGGTCGGGCTGAGGTTTTTTCCCAAAAGGCGATTTCCTCAGCCCTTTATTTTGAGGAGTAAATGAGCAAGAAAAAGAAACATAAAAAAACATACAAAGATCTGATAAAAAAGATGGAGATATATGAGAAGGAAATTACACTTCTTGACTCCATAGTTAGATACTATAGGGAATACTTGGAGCGTCTTGGCATACTTACAGAAAGTTATATAGATATGAAGGGCGATACAGAAAAACTAGTTGAATACATAGAAGAAAGAGGTAAAAAGATTGAAGGTAGATGGAATGAAAAAGTATAATTTCAAAAATCACTGCGCTCTTTGTGGCGAGGAGAAAGATAAATACACAATAGTATTTTCAATGACTCATAACTACGTACTTTGTCTACCGTGCTATCCGAGATATGACCGCTTAGATAACAACGGTAAGAAATGGATGGAGAAAGAATACATGAGCGGCGAAAGTGGCGATCTCAGATATGGAAAATAATAAAAGGGAGAAATCAAATGGCTGAATTTATACTAGGACTATTACTAGGTTGCATATTCACACTAATTGGTCTCTATTGGTATAGCGAATGGAGATAGGTATAGCGAAGAAACAAATAATGCTTTGTGGACACAAGCAATATTCTCGTGTTAAAAAAGATACCAATGATATATGTTATAAATGTTACAAAATTCTAAGAAGAAAGACTATGAGATATGTCGAGCAAAAGTAAAGCAAAGGGAAACAGATTCGAGCGTTTGTGTGTGGATGTTGCCCAATCTCTCGGATTAAAAGCACAAAGAGCCTGGGGTTCTGATGGCAGGTCAATGGGCGAACATCAGGAAGTGGATATAAAAATAGAAAATTTTAAGGCACAATGTAAAACAAGAAAGAGAATAGCAAAATGGATAAAGCCGAGTACGGAAGTAAATATACAAATCGTAAAAGAGGACAGAGGGGAGGTTTTCGTGATCCAGAATTACGAAGAATGGTTAGAGATGGTAAAATCTCTCCAAGCGCATTGATACCAAATAGCGACAGAAATACCAGTAATACAGGTGTTCAAACTAACAATGTTTACAGAAGATTGTACTATGCACAGGTAGAAACTTTACTCTTTTATTTTGATGAAGAATGGTTTGACTTTGATGGACTCATTCGGGAGACACTAGATAAAAGAAGTACTAATATGACAGGAGTTTCTAAACCTCCTATGAGATGTAATGCGTGTGAAAGGCCTTGGTGTACAGCCGAGAGAGGTGAGTACTATTATCTTAGTAAATCAAACTTTAAAAATATACCATTGGAGAAAGAAGTATGTCCAAAATGCGAAGATGCCCTACCTGTGGCGGTAGGCTAAAGAAAGAAGACTACAAAAAGAGGATAGAAAAGAAAAGATTGTCAAGGGATAAACTAACACTATCAATAATAGATGATATGTTTACATCTTTATCTCCACACTTTCCTATGGATGATTTAGATAGGTTCTCTTTTCTATCTGAAATTGAGGAAATACAAGATATAGTAATTAGAAAAATGACTAGACAATTTCTTCACGAGAGATATTACAAAAAGGGATACGGCATTAAGTATCTCATTGGTATGATAAAGAACGAAAATTCAGCTTACGGTCTGAAAAAAGAATATGAAAGGAAGTCGCTTGACAGAATCCCACCTAAAAAAGACTAATATTATATACAACGAGAATTGTATGGATACTATGTCAAATATGGAGGACGAATCTATTGACTTAGTGGTAGCAGATCCTCCGTATGGAATGAATTTTAGAAGTAACCACAGAGCAAAAAGATATGATGATATATTTTGGGATGACAATCTTGATTGGCTCGACGATTGGTCTTTACAAACGAATAAAATTCTAAAAGAAAATTCTCATATGTATGTATTCTGTTCATTCCACAACATAGATATATTCAAACAAACTCTTCAACGAGATTTCACGATTAAGAATATATTGATATGGGAAAAGAACAATACAAGTATGGGCGATTTAAAGGGCGATTATGCCCCTAAATATGAAATGATATTGTTCGCCACCAAGGGAAGACGATTGCTTAACGGAAGACGGGATGCAAATATATTAAAGTTTTCGAGGACAGGAAACAGGCTGCATCCAACACAAAAACCAGAGCAACTCATTTCCTACTTGATAAATAAAAGTTCCGAGAAAGATGAAATCGTATACGATCCGTTTGTCGGCTCTGGAACTACCGCCTTATCAGCGTTGAACTTAGGTCGTCGCTACATAGGGTCAGAAATAAACAAAGATTATTATAAAATATCTTTGGATAGAATTAAACAAATGGAAGAGCAGGGTACATTATTTGCACAGTGAATCAACTGAGAAAGCTCTACTTGGAGCTTTAATAAACAAGCCTATAAATATAGACTTAGCTAAAAAATGGGTTGAAGATTCAGATGTTTTCTACTTTGACTTTCACAAGTCAATCTGGGAAACAATTGTAAGGCTTCACGAAAACGAAGAAGAGATAGATTTAGTATCTGTTTCTCATAATTTTCCACAGAAGAAATATCTTGGGAATGATATATTATATAAGATAACCGAAATAGCAACTGGTGAGGCTATACCATCGAGGGCTGAATACTATGCCAAGATGCTTCACGGGTACTGGCTTAGGAGAAAGCTTACCGATCATTCTAAAAAGCTAGGCGACCTCGCAGAAGATAACACAAGTAATATAGGCGACACTCTAAGTGAATCACATACTCTTATTGGCAACCTTATCAAACTTCAGCCTTCAAAAGATTTTAATCTTGAAGAGTTATTACAGCAAACTCACGAATCTATATTCAACAGGAAAACAAATATTAAAACTGGGATATCAAAACTTGATCGTGTGATATCTGGAATGACCAGGGGAGAAATTACAATCATAGCAGGAAGACCAGCGAATGGCAAGACAACGGTAGCAGCAAACATAGCTCGCAACCTCGTATCTAGTGGGTATAAGACTATGATTATTAATAGAGAGATGCCAAACACAGAAATGATGAAGAAATTCATAGCTATGGAGGGCGATACTATCTCTTACAGAAATTTAAGACACGGAATACCAGCCAGCGCAGACAAGGTAAATGAGACAATAGATTACATACACAAGAATTATAATGATAAGTTATTTATGTACGATGATATACGAACTATAGCTGATACATTCCACGAAATTAAGCGTGTAAAACCAGATGTTGTGATAGATGACCACATAGGTCTTATCGAGTATCCACTCAATGACAGGCGCGACTTGAGGCACAAGATAGGAGATACTACAAAGAAATACAAATGGCTTGCTAAGTCTGAAGATATGTGTGTTGTACTTATATCACAGTTAAACAGGAATATAGAATATCGTGTTGATGCAGTACCTAGGCTATCTGATCTTGCCGAGTCTGGCAACCTAGAACAAGATGCCGAAATAGTAGCATTCACACACTATCCATATATATCTAGATATGGAGAAGAAGATTCCACTGGTCGTGTATGGACTGAAAATGAATTACAACTAGTGGTATCTAAGAATAGATATGGAACTACAGGCTCGGTTGAAGTAGGATATTCAGGTGATAGCTGCAAACTCTTTGACGACTTGAAAGCTGCGATGAACCATGAAGTAGAAAAGAAACAATTTGAGGTGGAGGTAATAGGTTGAAAAGATATTATATTACTAAAAAAGGAAAAGTAATAATGGTATTGTATAGATGTAGTTATTGCAAAAAACCTTTAATGCCTCTTTATGAGATGCTTTGTATTATGTTAGATAAAACAAGGCGAGAAATTCCTCGATTATTTTATTCATTGTGTGGTTGTGTTCCTTACAAAAAAACACAAATTCAATCAAGCAATAGTAGAAGACCAAGTCTCGATTGGTATGATGAATTTTACGATGGCTATGGCTCTTATGATGCTGCAAGATATAAAAGTGACCATATGGAGATTATATGAAATTAGAAACTTTTCAAGCAAAGCCGATAGGGGTATCCAAGAAGAAGAATGAAAGCGTTCAAAGGCTAATTTCGCGCTTTAAAAAGGTAGTTGGTGAAAGCAATATACTAATTGATTATAAAGAAAGCCTCGTGTATGAAAAGCCTTCAGTAAAGAAGAGGCGAGCTAAGAAGAAAGCCCGCCTCCTTATGAAGAAACAACGAACAGAGAAGAAAAAATCTTTATAATTAAACAGTTTATCCCTTTATCGGCTTTTCTTTAGCTAAGTCAATAAGCTTTTTTTCCAACATACTCCTTTGATGTTGTTCGTATACATCTGGGAACATTGCCTGCATAAACATATCAATATCTCTCCTTCCAGGAAGTAATTGTTTTATTTCTTTATTTGTAGACTCCACGTTTGTTCTGTCAGACATAGCTTCGGAAAGAGATTCCGCGATATTAGCTGAATTTATTATATCGTCTATTGATTTAGACTCACCAACATATTTTCTTTCTATCTGTTCTTGAGCCATTTTTTTATTTTTATTATAAAAATATAATGCATCCTCTGGCCGCATACCCTTTTCTCCGCTATGCTGAGGAGCCACTCTGATATTTGACAATACTTGATTTAGTATTTCATTTTGATAAGGAGAATTGATAAAAAGAGTATCATCTTTTACGTAAGGTTGTTGGATATTTTTATCCTCAGAAATAAGTCTGTTTAAAAGTTCGATCATCTGTTCATTCATTGCTTGTTGCCCTGCCATTTTATTTACCCCTACATTCTATTGAGTTTTATTTCTTGGTCTAGGTATCCTTTTTTTATATAACCAGTTGCCTCTTCTACTGTATCTCCAATATATCCATTTGTTTCCGATGAATACCATTTCCCGCCTTCTTTATATACCTTATATTTTTTACCATCTACGATACCTTCGTAATCTCCTGAAACATCAAAATCAGATGATTTCTTAAATCGAACATCTTTACGAACTCTGCCACCAGCAAACTTTATATTCTTTAAAACTTTTGATTTCTGTTTTGTATCCATTATGTCTAGTAATCCCATAACTCCTTCTTCAGCAACAGGCTCTACTATAACAGGTATCTTTTTATTTCCTGCTGTTTTTAATAAAGAAAAAAGTGCATCGTTATTGTGCGAAACTCTCATTCTTTCTTGAGCATCTAAGACTGTTTCTCCAGGCTGTTTACCGCTTACAACTTTATCCGCATTCCTTATTTTAATTGCTTTTATATTTTTTGCTGGTATTCCTTTTTTGCTAAAGACTCTTTCCTCTGCTTCATACCATGGACTTTTTTTGCCAAAAACTGGAGATCCTAGTTCAAATCTTTTAGCAGATCCAGGTGAAGAATAAACATACGGTTTTATCTTAGCACCTCTTATTGAGGGAATATTTTTTTTGTCAAATATTATCTGAGCATCCAAATCAGAAGAGTGTAAACCTGGGATAGAAGAATATTCAGGATTCCTTGTCAAAGATACAGATCCACCCACATTTGTAGCTTTAACACGGCCAGTCTCTAAAATATTTTTTGCATTCCAAACATTAGTATTATGATAAAGAGGATTATCTACTTTAACATCAAACTTTTTTAAAAGAGCAGGTGTGTTTGTAGTCTTGAGCTTTTTATATGCTCCAGGTGCCAATGCTCCACCTAACAAGAGAGCAAGAGGATTCATATCCTCCATTTGACTCGCGCCAGTGATAGCAGTTTCAGCTAAGAAATCAAGAGGGCCAATAGGTGTAAGACCCTGAATTGCACCACTTTGAGGCATAGACGCTAATCTTTGTTGTCCCTGCATGGCGGCGATAAGACTCCCACTATCACCAGAAGATTTACCAGCGTACAATCTATCAAGCTCCATTTGACTTAATATATCTTTGATAGTATTAGTTTGCGGTGGCATTACTTTTGCATTAGTTTAGATATTTCAAGAGCAACTCTCTCTGGTAATGTCTGTAGTGGCAACGAAGATCTTCCTTCTGTTAGTTTCATATAATCTACCAATCTTCCCACAGGTTGAACTTCCTTGGTAAGAAGCTGCTCAGCTCCTTTTTTTGCTCGTTCAAGTTGCCTAAATGTTTCAATATTAAACTCTTTTGTATATAATTCAGCAGCTTGCTTTTTTTGTTCTGGAGTAAGAAATTTCCATAAAGCAGTTCCCGATTCAACTTCTCCACCAGGTATCTCTGTCCTTTTAAAAGGAGTTTTAGAAGATTTTTTAAACATTTTAGAAACAACATCTTTCAAGGTTCTGGCACCTCCACCGCCTCCCATAGTACCCATTACCATACCTAATAAATCCTCCTCGGATAAACCAGTATAATCTCTAGCCGTAGTTTGCCTGATTTCTGGAGCTCTTGCAACAGAAGCTAACGCAGCCCTTGGAAGATCAAATGTTTGAGGGCCTGTCATAGAGTTTCTTGTATCAACATTTGTTGCATCAGCTAACATGGCTGATAACACACTTGTGATATCAGATTCTCTTATAATGTCATCTATTGTTTTACCGTTCATTGTATTTGGCTTTCTTTAGTTCTCTTTTTCTACGCCTATTCTCAATATGAATCTTACGGCGTAACTGCTTTCTACGTTTCGCAGCTCTGTTAGGCATTACGGACTAGCCTTTATACGAGCTTTTCTAGCTACATATTGATATATATCTGAATCGCTAATATCATATGTGGTGAATGGATTTGTACGTCTTTTTTTATTCCAATCTTTAATAAGCTGTTGAGCCTTCTTTTGTTTGCCTTCTAAAATAAAATCAAATATCTTTGATCTAAGTTTCCCTTTTTCAGTAGATATAATTTTTTTCTCTTGACCAGGCATCTCGACTCTTCTTGCTAAATGTCTAGGCACGCTTCCAAATATTCCAGCATATCCCTTTACACTCCTTTGAAGTGCTACAGTATTAAGTCCGAATGTATCTATATTATTTGAAAGAGACTGTGTTCCAGAATAAAGCTTTTCCAGATCAGACATCATAACAGGTGAAACAAGAAATTTGACAGCAGCAAGCTTGTCTTCAGCGTCAAGAATATCTCCAAAGAATCCCATAGCACCAACAACACTCATAGCCTCCAAAAGCCTGTCAAACCCCTCTTTATCTTCCCTGACAACGTCTTTACCGCTCAAGAGTTTTATTAAATTATCTTTTGCCCAAATCACAAATTGAGCACCGAAAAATCCTCCAACAGCAAGTCTTAATGGAACTAAAACATTTCCTGCTTGCACCTCTCTTCTCATTAAATCCTTTGCATATTTTGCCTGCCTGAATCCAAATCTTTTAAATATGAAAAAAGGTCTCCACATCGGATCATTAAATTTAAGAGGGTCTTTCATTATATCCTTCTGTAACTGACTCTCTTTAGCAAATCTATACATTGCATTTTCTATATTTCTGTCACTTAAAGAAGCTTTGTCGTAATGCTTTTTAGATATTCCAAGTCTGTCTAAATTTTTAGTTGCCCAATTGTATCTGCTATTTCCTTTTTTATTTGGCTTTGGCGCATTTGCTTTAGCTACTTTATGTAAATCTCTTACATATATTTCCGCTGTTGAAGCTGCAAGCATCTGGTTCAACCAGTTTATTGGCTTAAATAAACTTACAGTAGATAAAAGATTTGCAACATGGGTCATTCTATTGCCCTTGTCTGTAGCTATATTTTTGATATTCTCTCTCCAAGTAGCTGGACTAAAACCAATATCAGTACCAAGAAGCATATCCATTACATTATGATGTGTAGCTCCAGACTGACGTATCTTCTTTCTTACATCTTTATCAAAAAGCCTATATGCTCCTCTAAAGAATCTCATATAACCAGCTTCAGCAGCTGTCGATATAGCGAACTGCGTTATATTTGGAACAGTAGCAAAGCCAAGTCCTATCTTAGTCGCATATTCAAAAGACATAATATTCGCAGCTATTTTTCTAGCCCTTGGCGACATAGCTTTTGCAGGGTCTATGCTTGAAAGACCTGTAAAATTTGTATACAACTCTTTCATTACTTTATATTCTTTTGGATTTTTAACTCTTAATGCATCAAGAAGAGCCTTTGCCTTTTCTCCCCTTTTACCAAACACTTCAGCTGTCGCAATTCTTTTCGCAAATTTATCAAAATATCTTACAATAACTTCTTTAGCATTTCTTTCATAGAACTCAGCAGGTAAATCTAACTTTCTTTCTTTTTCAAGATTGCCAAATGGTGAATACATTTCACCCATAACTTCAGTTCTTAAGCTATCCATAGCTTCTTTATATGTGAGCTTACCTTCTTTAACCAATTTATTTAAAGCTCTATTAGTATTATTACTAAATTCTCCAGCTTTAATTGATGTTTCTATAATTTTATTTATAATTCTTAAATCTTCTGGTCTAGCTATTTTTTTATCAAGAAGCTTTTGATTTTTTTCTATGAATGGCATTAAATCATCAAAGATAATCTGTTGAACATCCTTACGCATCATTCGAGGAAAGTAACCTTCTATGTATCCAGATACGTCTATTCCAGCATCTTTAGCCATTTCATATGCTTTATCTAAAGCCACCTTAACTTGATCAGCTATTCTTTTAGCCTCTGGACTAGCTGCCTTACCCTCTAATGCATCTGCTACTTCTTTTTGGTTTTTATATTTTCTTAAACCGCTTTGTATAACAGCTTCTTCAACAAAAGTACCTACAATTTCTCCTCTTCTTGCGTCAGCTTTCGGAATCATGCGTGTTCCAAGAGATCTGCCTTCATTAGTTTTTAATCTTGATTCTGCAGCAACGAAATGCTCTATCCATTTTCCTGGAAGTAATCTCTCAAGAAAAGTCTTTCCAGGTTCAAATTCAACTAGATTAGGTTTTAATTCTTTTTTAATTTCAACAAGTTCTTTTTCGTGTCTAAGGGATTTTCTATATTTAAAAAGCTCGCGAGGAGTCATGTCCTTACTACTTATATTTTCATTACCAGATATATATAATTTCTTCTCTTTAAGCAGATCATTTGAAAATCCATATTCTTCGGAAGTAAGTTTTCTACTTAATCCAGCAACCTCACCAAGTCTTTTTTTCTGTAAAGCCTCTGGTGCCATTGGGTCTTTATATAAATCAAATTCCTTAAAGAACTCACTTTTTGTAAGTTCAAGAGTTTTTTTAGATTCAATATCTTTTAATTGAAATACCTTTAATCCACCTTCGGTTTCTCTTTCGCCAACTATTTTTGTAGACCCAAATCCTTCCCTCGTAGATTTCCAAACCTCTTCTTCTTTTCTTATTTTTTCTCTTCTTTTAAGTGCAGCCTCGGAAGCTTCTTGTAAAAATTCTGGAGAAGGTTCTTTATCTGGCCTTGGTTGTATTAAAGGCTTACCCCTAGCAACTCTTACTCCGCTTTTAATAGCCATATTGGCTCCACGAATACCAAGTATCATTCCACCAGCATGAAGAAAATCTTGAGGAGTAGGCATTCTAAGATCAAGTGCA
>Ga0208450_1001416_pt1 | contig 11207 bp, 10 predicted proteins | sample MalvireepMed_908_FD_184249 | JGI IMG/M metagenome (GOLD analysis project Ga0208450, IMG submission 184249) | Marine viral communities from the Global Malaspina Expedition - Malaspina viral metaG DeepMed_908 (SPAdes) (version 2) | ecosystem: Environmental > Aquatic > Marine > Oceanic | place... | reverse complement strand
GGCCCTGGGGCGCGAACCCCTGTCGCTGCGGATGGTCGCGATCGCCGCCGGCGTGGTGCTTGCACTCTGGCCGGAATCGCTGGTCGGGCCGAGTTTCCAGATGAGCTTTGCCGCGGTCATCGCCATTGTCTCGCTCCACAATGCCGCTTGGGTCCGCAGCTTCCTGGCGCCGCTCGAGGAAAGCTGGTTATCGCGCCTGGCACGGCGTGCAGCGATGCTGTTCCTGACCGGGCTGGTCATCGAATTCACGCTGATCCCGATCGTGCTGTTCCATTTCCACCGTGCTGGGCTCTACGGCGCGGCGGCCAATCTGATCGCGATCCCGCTGGTAACCTTCGTGTCGATGCCGCTGGTTGCGCTCGCGCTCTTTCTCGATCTGGTGAGGGCGGGGGCGCCGGCCTGGTGGCTGGTCGGCCAGTCACTCGACATGCTGCTGGCGATCGCGCATTTCTTCGCCGAGCAACCCGGTTCGGTCAAACTGTCGCCCCGCATCGGCATGGGCACGATGGCGCTCTATATCGGCGGTGCACTGTGGCTGGCGTTGTGGCAGGGCAAGGCAAGACTGTGGGGCGCGGTGCCGATCGCGCTGTCCACGATCCTGATCGTGACAGCCCCGGTTCCCGACCTGCTGATCACCCGTGACGGGCGCGATCTGGGTATTGCCAGCCAGGCCGACCGCCTGCTCGTCCTCCGCGACAGCGGCAGGGGCTATGCGCAGCAGAACCTGCTCGAACTGGCGGGAACCGACCGCGAGCCCATGGCGATCGCGGCGTGGCCGCAGAGCCGCTGCAGCCCCGAGTTCTGCGTCCTCCCCGTCGAGAGAAGCGGGAAGACATGGAGCGTGCTCGTGGCCCGCAATCGCGACTTGATCGCCGAGCGTGCGCTGGCCGCAGCCTGCGGGAAGGCGGATATCGTCGTGGCCGACCGCTTCCTGCCGCGCAGCTGCCGGCCGCGTTGGCTCAAGGCCGATCGGGGCTATCTGCAACGCGAAGGCGGCGTCGCGGTTTATCTCGATCGCGAACGCATCGATACGGTCGCGCAGGACCAGGGTGCGCATGGCTGGTGGCCGGCCCCGCGCCGATAGGGCGCGGTGCCCGCACCATCAGTGATAGCGGCGCAAGAGCCCGGCGAGCTTGCCCTGTACCTGAACGCGGTGCGCATCGTAGACCTGGGGGTCATAGGCGCCATTGGCCGGATCGAGGATCACGCGCCCCGCGTCCTTGCGCAGATATTTGAGCGTGGCTTCCTCGTTGTCGACCAGCGCCACCACGATTTCGCCATCGCGCGCGCTGTCGGTCCGTTTCACAAGTGCGAAGTCGCCATCGAAAATGCCGGCCTCGATCATCGAATCGCCCGAGACTTCGAGCGCGTAATGTTCGCCGGGACCGAGCAGGGCAGCGGGAACCGGCATGCTCGACTGGCCTTCGATCGCCTCGATCGGCGCGCCGGCGGCAATCCGTCCGTGCAGCGGCACGTCGATGATGTCGTTGGCGGGTTCGGGTGCCACGGTCTTGGTCGGCATTGCCGTCCCGACCAGGTCGTTCGCAGCACTGGGCTTGTCGCTCCCGGTAACTGCGTCTTCGGGAAGCTTGACCACTTCCAGAGCGCGCGCACGGTTGGGCAGCCGGCGGATGAAACCGCGTTCCTCGAGCGCCGAGATCAGGCGGTGAACGCCCGACTTGCTCTTGAGGTCGAGGGCTTCCTTCATTTCCTCGAAACTCGGGGAAATGCCGGTGTCTTCCAGGCGTTGCTGGATAAAGCGGATCAATTCGTGCTGCTTGGCGGTCAGCATGGTGCGAACTCCCGTATCGCCTGTTCACAAAGCTGTGAACGAATACGGAACAAGTAGGCAACCCGAATCGGCAAGTCAAGCAATTGCGCCGGTTTAGCGGTATGGAGGCGAGAACAGCTGTTCCTGCTTTGCCCCGGGCGCGACGGTTCAGCCGTGCAGCAGCGTCCTGGTCGCCGCAGCGACATCGGCCTGCCGCATCAGGCTCTCACCGACGAGGAAGCTGCGCACACCCGAACCTGCGAGACGGGTACAATCCGCATGCGAGCTGATGCCGCTCTCGCCCACCAGCAGGCTTTCCGCCGGCGCCCGCGGGGCAAGCTGCTCGGTCGTCGCGAGATCGGTGGTGAAGGTCTTCAGGTCGCGGTTGTTCACGCCGATGAGCCGCGAGGAAAGCCGCGCCCCGCGGTCCATTTCGGCGGCGTCGTGGACTTCGACCAGCACGTCCATCGAATGGTCGAGAGCGGCCGCCTCGATCTCGGCCATGACGCTGTCATCGAGCGCCGCGACGATAATCAGGATGGCATCGGCACCGAGCGCGCGTGCTTCGGCGACCTGCCACGGGTCGACCATGAAATCCTTGCGCAGGACGGGCAGGTCGCAGGCCTCGCGGGCGGCGATGAGGTAATCCTCATGGCCTTGGAAATAGGGCGCATCGGTCAGCACGGAAAGGCATGCCGCGCCCCCTGCGGCATAGGCCCTGGCATGCGCCGCAGGCTCGAAATCGGCGCGGATCAGGCCCTTCGACGGCGAGGCTTTCTTGATCTCGGCAATAAGTCCGAAGCCGTCATCCTGCGCGCGGGCGAGTGCAGCCTGAAACCCGCGCGGCGGGGTCTGCGCGCGGATCGCGGTTTCGAGATCGGACAGCGAGCGTTCCTGCTTGCGGGCAGCCACTTCTTCGCGCTTGGTGGCGCAGATTTCTTCCAGCTTGTTCATGTCAAACGCTCAGTGCGATCCAGTCGCGCAGGAGGGTCAGGGCAGCGCCGGAATCGAGCGCCTCGGCAGCGATCTGGGCGCCTTCGGTCCAATCGTCGGTCCGGCCGGCGACGATCAGCGTGGCGGATGCGTTGAACAGCACCGCATCGCGATAGGGGCCGGGGGTGCCTGCCAGCAGCGCCTCGAGCGCGCGGGCGTTGTGCGCCGGATCGCCGCCGCGGATGGCTTCGACCGGGGCGTGCGGCAGATTGGCCTGCACTGCCAGCACGCGGCGCATTTCGAAGCTGTTGCCCATCACGTCGGCAAGTTCGTTGCCGCCCGCGAGGCTGAGTTCGTCGAGGCCCTCGTCGCCCGAGGCGATGAAGCTGCGCTCGGTTCCGAGCCGGGCCTTGGCCGCGGCATAGATCGGAACATAGGCGGGGCGGGCGATACCGATCAGCTGGCGCCGGACCCCGGCGGGATTGGAAAGCGGCCCCATCAGGTTGAAGATCGTGCGCACCCCGAGCTTCTGGCGGATGGGCTGGATCCGCCCCATTGCCGGGTGGTGGTTCTTGGCGAACAGGAAACAGATGCCCAGTTCGGCGAGCGTCTTCTCCGCGCTGCGGCCTGCCGCTTCCATGTCGAGTCCGAGCGCCTCGAGCGTATCGGCCGCGCCCGCCTTGCTGCTGGCAGCGCGGTTGCCGTGCTTGGCCACTGGGACGCCGCAGGCCGCCACGACCAGGCTGACTGCGGTGGATACGTTGAGCGTATGATGGCCATCGCCGCCGGTGCCGCAGCAATCGACCGTGCCCTCGGGCGCAGCGATGGGGATCATCCGGTGACGCAGGGCACGCGCCGCGCCCGCGATTTCCTCGGAGGTTTCACTGCGCGCTGACATGTCGACCAGGAAACGGGCGATCGCGTCGTCATCGGCTTCGCCGTCGAGGATCCAGCCGAAGACTTCCTCGGCCTCGGCTTCGGCAAGGTGCCGGGTGGCATCGGGAAGCTGTTTCATGCGGGCACCTTGGCGGCGATGCCGCAGATGGCAAGGAAGTTCGCCAGCAGGGCGTGGCCGTGTTCGGTGGCGATGCTTTCGGGGTGGAACTGGACACCGTGGAGCGGAAGATCGCGGTGGCGGAACCCCATGACGCTGCTGCCGTCGAGGCCCGGGGTCTCGCTGGTCGCGTTGATCGCTAGGCAATCGGGAATGTCTTCGACCACCAGCGAATGGTAGCGCGTCGCGGTGAAGGGCGAGGGCAGATCGGCAAACACGCCGTCGCCTTCATGCGTGACGGGCGAGGTCTTGCCGTGCATCAGACCGCCGCGCACCACGCGGCCGCCGAAATGCTGGCCGATCGCCTGGTGGCCGAGGCAGACGCCGAGCAGGGGTTTGCCCGCTGCGGCGCAGGCCGCGACGATATCGAGGCTGATGCCGGCTTCGTTGGGAGTGCAGGGTCCGGGAGAAATCAGATAGCCCGCATGACCGCCATCCATCGCCTCGTCCGCCGATATGGCATCGTTGCGCACCACTTCCACGCGGGCGCCCATCTCCATCAGGTAATGGACAAGGTTGAAGGTGAAACTGTCGTAATTGTCGATTACGAGAATGGATCGGCTGTCGGTCATCGATACAGTCCTTGAAGCGATGGCGACGCGCTTTCAAGCAAGGAAAGGTTTGCAGGCCAGCGCGGCCGGCACCGCGCTTCCCGCAGCCGATCAGGCGGTCTTGCCGGCCAGCTTGTCCGTGGCGCGGACGAGGCCATCGACGATGCCCGGTTCACCGGCGCTGTGACCGGCATCGGGCACGATCCACAGGTCGGCTTCGGGCCAGGCCTTCTTGAGCGCCCATGCCGCGCCCGGCGGGGTACAGATATCGTGGCGGCCCTGAACGATGATCCCGGGTATTCCCGCCAGCGCATCCACGTTCCGCAGGAGCTCGCCTTCCTCGAGGAAGAAGTTCTCGAGGAAGAACTTGGCGCAGATGCGTGCAAACGGAACCGCCTTGGCCGGATCGCCGAAGCTTTCAAGCAGGTCTTCATTGGGCAGCAGTGTCGCGACATGCCCTTCCCACAGCGACCATTCGCGCGCCGCGGCAAGCCGGGTTGCCTCGTCCTCGCTGGTCAGGCGGTTGTAATAGGCGCGCACGAGGTCGCCGCGCTCGGCTTCGGGAATGAGACCGGTGAACGCATCCCATTGCTCCGCCATGATCTCGCTCGCGCCATAATCGTAAAGCCACGACTTTTCCTGCTGCCGCGCGAGGAACACGCCGCGCAGCACCAGCTCGCTCACGCGGTCGGGATATTTCTGCGCATAGGCAAGCGCGAGCGTCGAACCCCAGCTGCCGCCGAACGCCTGCCACTTTTCGTGTCCGCACATCTCGCGCAAGCGCTCGATGTCCTCGACGATGCGCCATGTGTCATTGTGTTCTATTTCAGCAAAGGGCAGCGACTTGCCGCAACCGCGCTGGTCGAACAGCAACACGTCGTAGAGTTCAGGGTCCCACTGGCGGCGATGATCGGGAGCCATGCCCCCGCCGGGCCCGCCATGCAGGAAAACCGCCGGCTTGGCGCCCGGTGTGCCCACGCGCTCGTAATACAGCGAATGGCCTTCGCCGACATCGAGCATGCCGGTCTCGTAGGGTTCGATCTCCGGATAGAGCGTGCGGCGGGTATCGGTCATTCGCTTGCTTTCTTTCTGACCACGAGGATCGGGCCGATGGCGGCACCGGTGTCGAGCCGGTCGGTCGCCGGATTCCACAGCAGCGACACGGTATCGTCGAGGAAAAGCGCGTTCTCGGCCTCGAGCTCGTTCTTGTAGAACCGGGCGAGTTTGCCGAAGGAAATCGGAGCGTTGGAGATCACGAAATGCGCGCGCCCTTCGCCATCGATGCCCACCGCATTGCGGATCTTGCGCGACGGGCCGTCATGGACGATCTGCGGATGGATCTTGCCGTCGACGATCAGCATCGGCCCCGACTGCGTGCCGAATTGCGGGCGCTCGGTGACATTGGCGAGGAACCAGTCGGTCTCGCGCACCTGCCAGTCACCGCCGCTGCCGTAGAACACCCCGTTGGGTTTCATGTAGAAATTGCCCGATCCCGAACCGGTGTCGAGTTCGCTCAATCGTTCGGAATCTTCCACGAAATAGCCCGCCGGGCGTTCGCCGTCGCCGAAAATCCCCGCGTTCATCGCGAAGGCGATGGTGTCGCCGTCATTGGCATCGGCATATCTGGCGAGGCTGCCGTAACGCGATCCGCCCCGGTCGAGCGCAGTCGAGATCTCGTGGCGTTCGGGCACGGCGAGGCAGTGCGTTAGCGGCGTATCTTCGAAAATGATCGAGCGGCAGGCGCTTTCGACCTGGCTCGCCAGTGTCGCCGCCGGAGTGGGCGTGTCGCCGGCTGCATCCTGCGGCTGTCCGTCGATCCGCGCGCGGGCCACCGGTTCACCCTCGGGTTGGGCTTCGCATGCAGTCAGCGCGAGCAGCGCCAGCGCGGCAAGTGTCGTTCTCATTGGCCGAATCCGGGTTCCTTCGCGAGGCGGACGGCTTCCTTCGCCGCAGCGAGCAGGGCGCCCGCTTTCGCTTCGCATTCTCTCTGCTCATACGCGGGTTCGCTATCGGCGACTATCCCCGCGCCGGCCTGCACATGCATGGTTCCGTCCTTCACCACTGCAGTGCGCAGCACGATGCAGCTGTCGACCGAACCATCGGGCGCGAAATAGCCCACGCCGCCGGCATAGGGGCCGCGCGTCGCCGGCTCGAGTTCCGCGATGATCTCGCAGGCGCGCACCTTGGGCGCACCGCTGACCGTGCCCGCGGGGAAGCCGGCGAACAGCGCATCGATCGCGTCTTTCGCCGGATCGAGCTGGCCGGTCACATTGCTGACGATATGCATCACGTGGCTGTAGCGTTCGACCATAAAACTGTCGGTGACGGTCACGCTGCCCGATTGTGCCACGCGTCCGACATCGTTGCGGCCCAGGTCGAGCAACATGAGGTGTTCGGCGCGTTCCTTCGGGTCGGCCAGCAGCGAGCGTTCGGCGTCGCGATCCTCTGCCTGCGTCGCGCCGCGCGGGCGAGTGCCGGCGATGGGCCGGATGGTCACTTCGCCTTCGCGCACGCGGACCAGGATTTCCGGGCTCGACCCCACGATCGCAAACCCGGGCATGTCGAGGAAATAGAGGAAGGGTGAGGGATTGACCCGTCTGAGCGCGCGGTAAAGCGCCATCGGCGGCAGTTCGAACGGGGTGGCGAAGCGCTGTGACAGCACGACCTGGAAGATGTCGCCGGCCTCGATATAGTCCTTTGCGCGCAGCACAATCGCCTCGTAGTCCGCGGCGGGCATCGTCGGCGTCAGAGCGGGTTCGGGATGATCGGCGGCGCTTGTTTCCGACGGGATCGCCGGCCGGGCGAGCCTGCGCAGCACCTCGTCGATGCGTTCGCCCGAACGTTCGATCGAACCGCCCGACCATACCGGGGCGATGCAAAACAGCGCGTCGCTGAGCCGGTCGAACACCAGCAGCACGGTCGGCCGCACGAACAGCATGTCGGGTACGTCAAGCGCACTCTGCGGCGGGCGCGGGAGTTTTTCGACCAGCCCGATGGTCTCATAGCCGAAATGCCCGACGAGGCAGGCGAGAGCGGGAGGCAGTTCGCCGGGAACAGCACAATGGCAGCTTTCGACCAGTGCACGCAAGCTGTCGAGCGTGCCGGCATCGCAGGGCTCGAAAGCCTCGCGGTCGTGCTGCCAGCGACGGTTGATCGCCGCGCTGTCGCCCGTCGCGCGAAACACCAGATCGGGATCGAGCCCAATGAGGCTGTAACGGCCGCGGACTTCGCCGCCCTCGACCGATTCGAGCAGGAAGTCGCCGCGCCCTTCCTCGAACAGTTTGAGCGCCGCGCCGACAGGGGTTTCGGTATCGGCCACGATTTCGCGCCAGATCAGCGCGGGAGTGCCCTGCGCCAGTGCGGTGCGCGCCCGGTCGACGCCTTTCAGGCCGTTATCCAACTGGACCTCAGTTGCCGGAGAGCTGGGCACGCACGGCTTCGATCGCCGTGGCATTGCGCGAGACGCCCAGTTCTTCGCGCATCGCGCGGCTGAACTGTTCGGCGTATTCTTCGCCCAGCAGCGGACCCATCTGGCGGGTGGCCTGCGCGATCAGGGGATCGTCGCCGGCGATTTCGCCCATGGTGATATCATCGACATCGACCACGAAGAAACCGGCATTGTTGCCCGCTTCGAGCCGCTTCGTCGTTCCCTCGGCCATGCTGAACAGCAGGGCGATCGGGGGCGGGATGCGCTGTTCGCGCTGGCGCGCGAGATCTTCGCGGGTCATGTCGACGCTCTGCGCGGGGGGAACGCGGCGCTCCTCCTCGGCGAGCGCGGCGGCCATTGTCTTGCCCGACCGCACGCGTGCGATCACCCGATCGGCCGCGGCCTGCGCGGCTTTCATGCCCTCGGTAGCACGCCAGCGCGCTTCGACCGCATCGGCGATCTGTGCATAGGGGGCGACGGCAGCGGGCGTGATATCGTCCACTTCGTAAACCAGATAGGTCTGCCCGCTTTCGATCGGGGCGATCTCGGGTTCTTCGACTTCCATCTGGAACAGCGTGGCTAGGGCGGGCTGGAGCACCTCGGGCACCGTGCCGCGGGGCTCGTCGAACAGCTGGCCATTGGCGAGAACCGGGCCGACCGTTTCCAGCTCGAGACCCAGTTCTTCGCCCACTTCGCTGAGCGTGGCGCCGTTTCCGAGCTGCTCTTCGATCTCGCTTGCGAGATCTGCCAGGCCGCGCACCCGCTTTTCCGCGCGCAGCGTATCGGTGATATCGCCGCGCACCTGGCTCAGCGAGCGGGCAGGAGTGGTTTCGACCGCGTCGATCCGCGCGACATGCCAGCCCAGCGGGCTGCGCGCGGGCGTGGTCATCGCGCCGCGTTCGGCGGAGAAATAGGCTGCGGCGACCGCAGGCGACGCCTGGCTCGCGAGACCTTCGCGAACGACATCGACCACGGGCGAAGCGCGCAGTCCCGCCTCGCGGGCGACCTGTTCGAACGACGCGCCACCGGCAACGCGGTCACGGATCGACTTGGCGGCGGCTTCTGTCGGTACGATCAGCTGGGTGACGTCGCGGGTTTCAGCAGCGGCGTATTGTTCGGCATCGCGTTCATAGCGCGCGGCGATTTCGGCATCGGTCGGTTCCGCCCGGTCGCCCAGTGCTGCCGCGTCGAAGGTGGCATAGCGGATCGTCCGGCGTTCCGGCCGTACGAACGCATCACGGTTCGCATCGTAATAGGCGCGCAAGACCTTGGGGTCGGCTGCGCCGCTCGGGGCGTATGTCGCTGCGGGGAGCAACGCGATCGAACCTTCGCGCCGTTCCTTGAACAATTGCGCATAACGGTACGCAAGCTTGTCGGGCACGGTCGCTCCGAAGCTCGCGGGAAGCAGCATCTGCTGCGACAGCAGGCCGATCCCCAGGTCCTCGCGCACGTCGGCATCGCTCAGCCGCTGCAGGGCCAGCGCCTGACGATAGGTGTCCTCGCTGAAATTGCCGTCGGGGCCGCGGAACGCGGGAATCATCCGGATTTCGCTGTTGACCAGATTGTCGCCCGCCCGGAGCCCGTAGCGCTGGGCATACTCCTTCAGCGCGGCGCGGCTGATCAGCGCTTCGAGCGCGGAATCGAGCCCCCCACCGCGCAGGAAGGCCTGCATGGTGGCCGTAGGCTGGTCCTGCCGTACCCGGTCGAGCCCGTTGTTCGCGCCCTGGATCAGATCCGCAGTGGATATCTTTTCATCCCCGACGACAGCCACGCGGTCACCGCCCGCGATGCCGCCGAAAGTCCCGGTGGACGAAACATCCGCGCTGGCGAACGCCAGGGCGATCAGACCGAGGAAGGCGAGCGCGATTGCCAGCCCGAGCTTGGTCTTGAAGAAATTGCGGAAGAATTGGAACATGATAGACGGACGATCCGGTTGGATGGCTGCTGTTGTTCAGGCGGAGCCTGGATGGGTTGGGGCGCTTTATCCCCCCTGCGACCTCGCGGCAACAGGTTGCAAAGGGTTTTGACGCGGGAAGAAACCTTGTCTAGCGGAGCGCATTCCAAGCCCCATATAGCGGGCCACACATTTCAATAAATCGCAGGACCAAGACATGGCCGAACGGCCCTACATCGTCGGAAACTGGAAAATGAACGGCACGCGCGCCATGCTTTCCGAAGCACGCGCGATCGATCGTGCCGCGCAGCGTTACATGAAGGTCGAGGTCGCCGTGGCGCCTCCCTACACGCTGATTCACGCGGTCCATAAGGAAGCCGAACAGATCGGCGTCGGCGCGCAGGATTGCCACCCGGGCGCGGAAGGTGCGCATACCGGGGACATCAATTCCTCCATGGTTGCCGATGCAGGCGCGAAGTTCGTGATCCTGGGCCACAGCGAACGGCGCCAGGGCCACGGCGAAAGCAACGAACTGATCAACGCCAAGATCGAATCGGCCATCGAGTCGGGCCTGCGCATCATCCTCTGCTGCGGCGAACCGCTCGATACGCGTGACGCGGGCAAGGCCGAAGAATACGTGCTGGCCCAGATCAAGGCCGCTCTGACGGTGGTCGAAGATCCCGCCGAACGCCTGACGATCGCTTACGAACCGATCTGGGCGATCGGTACCGGGCGCACCGCAACCGGCGAGGATATCGCAGCCATGCACGGGGCTATCCGCCGGCTGCTCGACGAAACCTATGGCGAAGAGGAATCCGCCAAGGTCCGCATCCTCTATGGCGGTTCGGTGAAGCCCGACAATGCGCGCGAGATCCTCGCGACCCCCGATGTGGGCGGCGCGCTGGTCGGCGGTGCCAGCCTGTCGGCGGAAAGCTTCCTCGGGATCGTGGTCGGCGCCTCCGAAGCCGAAGAGGCCTGATCGCACCCGACCTTGCCGTTTGCCGCCGGCGCGCCTAGATGCGCGTGAGCTCCGCTAAAGCCTTTCCAAGAGTATTCGCATGTTCCTGTTCCTAACCGTCGTCCAGGCGATCATCGCAGCCGCGCTTGTCGGCGTCATCCTGATGCAGCGCTCCGAAGGCGGCGGGCTTGGCATCGGTGGCAGCCCGTCGGGCATGCTCAGCGCGCGCGGAGCCGCGGATTTCCTGACCCGTTCGACCAAATGGCTCGCGGTGCTGTTCGTCGTCCTGTCGATCGCGCTGGCTGCAGTCGCAGTCGAGACGACCGGCAGCGACGCCATCGAATCGACGCTCGATCGCACGGTTGCACCGGCCGATCCGCTGGGTGCGGCCACGACCGGCGAAGCCGCTCCTGCCGCCGATCCCTTGGGCGCTCCTGCGGACGGCGATCCGCTGTCCGGCGCGACCGAATAATCTCCAATCCATCGCAGAGCCGTGGATTGCGCCGTGCGAATGGCGCGATCCATGTGCGTTTGCGCTTGCCCCGACTCAATCCCACAGCTTAAGGCTCGACCCCCATGGCGCGGTATATCTTTATCACCGGCGGCGTGGTCTCCTCGC
>Ga0208450_1001405_pt1 | contig 11260 bp, 17 predicted proteins | sample MalvireepMed_908_FD_184249 | JGI IMG/M metagenome (GOLD analysis project Ga0208450, IMG submission 184249) | Marine viral communities from the Global Malaspina Expedition - Malaspina viral metaG DeepMed_908 (SPAdes) (version 2) | ecosystem: Environmental > Aquatic > Marine > Oceanic | place... | reverse complement strand
ATGGTGATGCCTTTAGTAATTAGTTAATGACATCCAAGCGGATACGTTATGCTTCCATCAAGATTGAAGTCCCGCTGGAATATCTCACCGGCCACGGGGAAGAACCCGAATCGGAAGGGTGGGATCTCATCCAGGCGAATCTCTCCAAACATCTCGCGAGTCTTTCCAGATTCCCGGCGTTGATGCCTACGGCGTCTTTCACTAGATGGGACGACGAGTTCCTTCACGCCAAACCGCGGCGGTATTGTGTGGCTTGTCATTCCGGGATCGTTCGCGGTCCTCATGTCACATTCTGCCAACGATGCGATGAGATCAGACCATGACCATCACCGAGAAAGAATTTCAGGCGACAGTGATCGACATGGCGCGGACCTTCGGCTGGATGGTGGGATTTACCCATGATTCCCGTCGATCCGAACCTGGAGAACCCGACCTCCGGCTGGTACGTCCTCCGAGGGTCATATTCGCCGAACTCAAGACGGTCAAGGGGAAGTTAAGTAAAGGCCGATGGAGCAATTCCGGGCGTTGGCTCCCAGGTCAAGACGAGTGGGGAGAAGCCCTGGCATCCTGTCCTTGGGTCGAATATTACCTCTGGCGACCGGACGACAACATCGAAGGGATCTTGCGGTGATCAGGAAACGCTCCAAGAAAACGGCCAAACTCTACCGGACCGAGCGAGTCCCGCTGGTCAAGCGGCTTCTGTCCGAGATCTTCAACTGCGAACGATGCGGACAACGTAGCCAGGTGGTTCACGAAAGACTGACACGGGCCAGGGGAGGGTCGATCACGGACCCGGCTAATTGCGTTGTCCTTTGCAATCCCTGCCATGATTGGATCCACGCCCATCCCCGGCAAGCCACCCAGGACGGTTGGTTAACGAGGCGGGTTGATCGTGTCTTATGAATGGGGCGCGAATCGAACCGTCCGCGTCACCGTGGACGTCGGCGGTTATCAATGGCGGATCCACGGCGCTCCTGACCGAAACTGGTGGGTTTGTCACCTGGTGGAATTGCTGGGCTCGTGCAAACTGGACGTTCCCATCGACAAGAGATTGCGGGAGAAGCTGCGGGAGAAACTGGCAAGTCAACTCGACCTGGCGGTGGACGAGATCAAGCCGATCTCGGCAGATTTGATCCTGACTTAGGAGTCGTTATGGCATGGATACACATCCCCTCAATACCCTCGACCTTTTCTCCGGATACGGTGGGTTTCAACTTGGGCTTCGACTCGCCGGAATCCCCATCCGGACCGTCTGCTACGTCGAGTGGGACAAGTACTGCCAGCAAGTCATTCGCCAGCGTCAAATCGATGGATTTCTCGATGACGCTCCCGTCTGGGATGACATCAAGTCATTCGACGGGCGACCCTGGCGTGGACGAGTGGATATCTTGTCAGCTGGCTTCCCCTGCCAACCCCACTCAAACGCCGGACTCCGCAAGGGGGCCGGTGATGACCGGAACCTCTGGCCCGATACGCTCCGAATCATCAGGGAAGTGGGACCAAGAATCGTCATCCTGGAGAACGTCCCAGGCATCCTTGTGGGATCTGATAGACGGCCACCATATGGGGGCATTGTGGTCGGAGAGTTGGCCGACGCAGGGTATGACGCGGAATGGCGAGTTGTATCCGCTTCGGCCGCAGGCGGACCGCACCTCCGCAAACGGTGGTGGCTCCTGGCATATCCCAGCGCCGACCTCGGCGGATGTTTACACGGGGAATCTGGAGTCCTCGCAGCAATCTGATGACTCCATGCACTCGGTGAGCCTGCCGGATTTCGTTCATCGCTGGCCTACGCCTGACAGCAGCCCACGAGGGGCCCGGACCAGCGACCTGGTAGCCGACAACGGCCGCTCAGTCGCTCGACGCACGAGCGGTCAACAGCGAGGGATTGATTTGCAAACGTCGGTCAAGATGTTCCCGACTCCGAGGGCTGGCAAGACCACCGACGAGGACGAGGAGTCCTGGCTGGCGAGACACGCCGCCGGCAAGGTCGCCACGCCACCGCTGGCATTGGCGGCGAGGATGCTCCCCACGCCCTCGGCCGGCGGGGATAGCGGAGGGCCGCACGGCATCCGGGGCGGGAGTTGGGCGAAGGCAAAGCTGGTCGAGACATTCGGGGAGGAGCAAGCCGTCGCCATGAGCGGCGGCTCCCTCTCGCCCGATTGGGTATCCTGGCTCATGGGTTTGCCCATAGGCTGGACATCACTGGAGCCGCTGTCTCAAGAGGACTACGACGAGTGGTTCCAGGCCCAACGGGACGGGACATGGTGGCAAGAGGAGCGGGGATTACCGAGGGTAGCGACCGGCATCAAGGACAGGGTCAACCGGCTCAAGTGCCTGGGCAACGGGATAGTCCCGGCGAGTCTGGCGTTGTTTCTCAGATGACCGATAAAAGATGCGCCCACCATTGGCGGATAGCGCCGGCGGGTCAACGCTGGAGTGATGGCACTTGTCTTCGATGCGGTGAGGAAAGACAGTTCGACAATGCGCCTTTGATGCAGGACGAATTCTCTCGGTCGCGGCAGATCCGGGCGGAGAGATTGCGGGAGGATTAAATCTGATACCGTTGGCAGTATTTCCAAGCGAATATTATATGCTATATGGTAGAATCCACCCATGCAAGACCGCGTTAAAGAATTGCGTCGCGTCCCCGCTTCCGAACTCCGGGCAAACCCTAAGAACTGGCGTAGACATCCACCGGCCCAGCAAGCCGCCCTTCGCGGAGTGTTGGAGGACATCGGCTTCGCGGACGCGGTCATAGCCAGGGAAACGCCCGATGGATTAGAACTGATAGACGGCCACCTCCGGCAAGAGGTCATGGGTGACCAACCTGTCCCGGTCCTCATCGTTGACGTGACCGAGGAAGAAGCGGACAAGATACTCCTGACCCACGACCCGCTGGTGATGATGGCCCACGCCGACCAGGACCAACTCCTCCACCTACTTCGCGACACTCAGTTCGCCGACAAAGCGGTTAACGACATGCTGGAAGCCGTCGCTAACGGGGAACGGTTCCCGATGCCGGACCTGACCGAGCCGATCCCGGAAAATGCCTATACGCAGACCGTTGATATCCCAATCTATTATCCTACCGGACCGCAACCGGCCATTGATGAGTTGATTGACCGAAGTACCGCCGATGAGCTAATCGGTCAGATAAGACAAGCGGAATTGCCCGCAGATATTGAAAACTTTCTTTTGGATGCTGCCGAGCGGCATGTTGCGTTTAACTTTCAACGCATTGCCAATTATTACGCTTATTCCTCCCCGGACATCCAGGCATTGATGGAGCGGTCGGCCCTGGTGATCGTCGATTATAACCAGGCCATTGAGAATGGGTTTGTCCGGCTCAAAGAGGACATTGACGCGGCATTTGCCGAGGATTATCCGTATGCGTGAGGACTTTTGTGCGTTCATCCTGACCCATGGCCGACCGGATAAAGTAATTACATACCGGTCGCTACGAACTCACGGTTATACCGGGAAGGTCTTTATCGTGATCGATGATGAGGATGAGGACGGCGAGGAGTACAAGCGAATCTATGGTAACGATGTCCTGGCATTCTCCAAGGATGAGGTCGGACGCTATACCGACCAGTTCGACAACTTCTCCGACCGGCGGTCTGCCCTCTGGGCGCGGAACGCTTGCTGGGACTTGGCAAAGCGGATGGGGTATCGGTACTTTATCCAACTTGACGATGACTATACCCATTGGAAATACCACAGAATGGGGAAAGGCCACCGACTGAGTTCTTCAATAGCTGAAGAATACCACGCCTGGAAAACCAAGAACCTTGATGCGGTCTTTAGTGCGTTGGTCAAACTCGTTGAGACCACGCCAATCAAAACAGTTGCACTATCTCAGGGCGGCGACCATATAGGAGGCGAGGAGTCCAGACGGCGATTCCGGCGGAAGGCGATGAATAGCTTCGTTTGTGATACGCAAAAGCCGTTCTTGTTTCGAGGGCGGATTAATGACGATGTCAATACTTATGTCTCCCTTGGCCGCACCGGGGATTTATTCTTTACTACTCTGCATGTACAACTTGAGCAACTTCAGACCCAAACGAATCCCGGCGGGATGACCGAGCTATATCTGGACTCTGGAACCTATGTAAAATCGTTTTATACGGTCATGGCGGCCCCGTCTTGCACAACAATCGGGCTCATGGGACGCTTCAATAAGCGGCTTCATCACAAGATTAACTGGCGAAAGGCGGTCCCATTGATTATCCCGGCGCCGAAGTTGGTCACTGGATAAGTCATGGCTTTACAAAACGGAACAAAGATAGGCGCCGAATTAAGACGCTCTCAGGTCTTGCAATTGAAGCAAGCCGGGGCGTCCGAGCAAGCCATCGCCGACCAGCTCGGCGTATCTAAAACCCAGATAAACAACGATGTCAAGCGTCGATTGGCGGAGATTCGGAAGGGTGACACCGAGGCGGTCGAGCAAGAATATACCCTTCAGAAGTCACGATATGAACGACTACTTCTCCGATGGTGGAGTCAAGCCACCGGCCCCGATGATACCCAAGCGGCAAGGGCGACCGGGATAGTCCTTGACATCCTCCGGCGCCTGGACACCATCGGCGGACTTGTTCCTGACAAGCCATTGATCCAACTCCAACAACAGAACGTCATGGTCGGCGGCGCGACCTTCGCGGACCTCCTTCGGGAGGCGATGGACGGCGCCGGCCAGATAGTGGAGGGAGAACGTGAGGTCGCGAATGCTGGGACTGATCTGGCCGTGGGCCAAGAAGACAGGGCGGACGGTCAAGAGCTATGACAAGATCGGACGCCTCCGGGTATTGTGTATCGCTGGCGGGTCTCCCGTAACCGGCGAGATTGAAATCCAGCAGCACCGACAATACGGGCTGGATGGCCCAATATCCAGATGGACACGGTGTCCTGAATGCAACCATAAGATACGAGTAACCGGGTTTAAGTCCAAGACGCGGTTGACTGTCCATAACGCGGTAAAAAAAAAGTGACAACGCTCACTTCCCCAAGACAGACCAAGTGGCGTATGGACGGAGACATCCGGGATCATGCGATCCACCTGGCGCGAACTACTGGCTGGTACGCCGCTCGGATATTTGAGGACTTGGAATATCTGTTTGGACACAGAGATAAATTCCCGAATATACGGACGATAGAGCGGTTGGTCAAGGAACAGAGGGCGAGATGAAGATAGGACGGACGGTCGAGAGCTACGACAAGATCGGACGGCTCCGGGTATTGTGCGCCAATAGCGGGTCTCCTGTCACCGGGGAGATTGAAGTTATACAAATGACCGACGCGGTCAGGGACTATTTTTATCCGTTCGGGAGGTCAAGGCAGAGTGGTCGGCCAGTGCCTCCGGGAGTCCGCCGGACTCGATGTCCGGAATGTGGCCGCTTCATAACAATAACAGGGCCGCAATCGAAGCCACGCTTGCTCGTCCATAACGCGGTCAAACCAAGATGACGCTATCCCAGGCTGAGAAGCGTTTCTTGGTTGACCGGTCCAGGTCCGACCCGGATTACTTCTGGGCGTCGATCCTTGGTTGCTCCACCGTTTACGATAAACAACTCGACATGGCGAGGGCGGTCAGGGATCATAATCGCGTCGCGGTCGTCGGCGCCAACGGGACCGGCAAAGACTGGCAATCGGCAAGGCTGATGCTCTGGTGGATGGCTACCCGTTATCCCGCCATCACCGTCGTCCTCGGCCCGACCCATAGGCAGGTGAGCGACATCGTGTGGAAGGAAGCCAGGTCGGCATATCTCACGGCAAGGGCGCCGCTGGGCGGTCAGATGTACCGGACGGCTCGGTGGGAGTTGGACGACCGCCACTACGCGGTCGGCTTCGCCACCGACAACGAGTACAACATCCAGGGCTTTCACTCTCCGAACCTCCTGGTCATCCTGACCGAGGCCCACAACATCGAGCAATCCCATATCGATGCAGTAAAGAGACTGAATCCCGCCCGGATGTTATTGACAGGAAATGCCTTCGCCAGCTCCGGGGAGTTCTATGACGCGTTCCACGGTGGGAGTGATCTTTACCATACCATCGAGATCGCGGCGGCTGACACTCCAAACATCCAGCAAGGCCGGGAGATAATCCCCGGCATGGTGACCACCGAGCAAGTGGAGGAGCGGCGCCGGGAATGGGGAGAAGGTTCTGCCTTATACATCGCCTCGGTCCTGGGCCGGTTCCCGGATAATCTGGAAGACGCCATCGTTCCGCGGTCTTTGCTGATGGAAGCGGTTGAACGAGAACTTGAACCAGAAGGTGAAGCGACCCTGGCTTGTGACGTTGCCAGATTCGGCGCCGACAAGACGGTGGTTTACAGAAGGCAAGGGAACGTTTGCCGGCTGGTCTGGAAATCCCAAGGACGTGATACCCAACAGGTCGCCGGACATCTTAAGGCGATGGCCGAGGACGACCCGGACGTTACCGCGATCATCGTTGACGACACCGGAGTCGGCGGCGGCGTAACCGATAGGCTGAACGAGGAAGGGGTAGCCGGCGGACGGGTCCGGATCACGGCGTTCAACGGTGGGGAGAAGGCGAGAAGGTCCGACCGATACGTCAACGCCATCGCGGAAGCGTGGTTGGAGTTGGGGCAGGTCTTTCGGGATGGGATGATCGACATCGATGACAATCCCGCGGTGATCGCTCAACTCTCGGCCAGGAGATACACCGTCCAGGGCGACCGGCGGATCAAGCTGGAAAGCAAAGACGACTTCAAGAAACGGGCCAGCGGAAGCCCGGACGACGCGGATGCTTTAGCCATGTGCTATGCGGCGCCAGGACCGGGGGTTGGAGTCTGGTGATGGAGGAGTCCATGACATCTGAAGACAGACCACCGGAACCTGTCCTCCATGAGGGGCCAAGGACGCCGCAGGAATATTTCACCGAGGGCCGGGAATGGCTGGAGGTGGCGGAATGGGAAACCATTGAGCATGGGAGACACGACCGCTCGTCCAATCTTGCGCTCCTGGCGATCGCGTCCATGCTCCTGGGTTTATGCGCCCAGTTCATTCGGGAGAAAGAGGACGATTGACCAAGGAACTCCGTTGTTCTCTTTGCGGGAAACTCCTGGCGGAGAAGGCCGAGCGGGGGACGGTGATCACTTGCGGCCGATGCAAGACGCGGAACGTCCAGCGATGAGTCCGGTCAAATGGGCCAGGAAGGGCGCGATGGAATTCCCCGGCGTGACATTTACCGCGGTCACCGATCGCCGGCGGCTGTCCTTCCGCTACGAAGACGGGACGCTCCACCGGGAAGAGAGGATCGCGCCGGTTGACCACCGGGGATACGCGGCTTGATCTGCGACATATGCGGGACGGTTATGCTGGAGAGGAATTGCAAGATCCGCTGTCCGAACTGTGGCTATACCAGGGATTGCTCCGACCCGTGATTGATTTCCAACCCTCATTGTGCTAGATTTAGAAATAGTGACCTCATCCGGCACGTGTCCGAGGCGAAAGCCCGAAGCCGGTGGAGGTCATTTTGCCTTTCTGGGACTTCCTACGGAAACAAGAGAACGACGTGGCCGTCGCCGTTCCGCTCAACTTCGATGTCGGACAGGCAACCTACCCTGACGCATCGTTTGAATCTTTCGCCTCGGAAGGCTACGGCAAGTCCGAGATAGTCCACGCTTGCATCCGCGAACTGGCGGTCAGCGCGGCGACTCCCCGGTATTACGTCCAGGCTCCGGCTACTGATGGCGGCGCCGTCGAAGTAACCTCCGGGCTCCTTTACGACCTAACCACCGAGCCCAATCCAAACTCCGATTGGTATAGCTTCATAGAATCTTTGGTCACTTTTTTGATGGTGGCCGGGAATAGTTACGTTTTGAAAGAGCGGTCGAGGTCCGGAAAGGTCATGGCCCTCTATCATCTCCGGCCCGACAGGGTTCGAATCATCGGCGGGGACCACGGCGCGGCTGGGTATATCTACTCGGTCAGCGGGACCGATTACTCTCTCCCGGTGGAAGATGTTTGTCATCTGGCTTTACCGAATCCCGGCGGCGATCTCTATGGACTGTCGCCTCTCCAGGTCTTGGCCCGGAATGTTAACCTCGACTTGAATATGACTGATTTCGCGAAGGTGTATTTTCAGAACGCCGGCGTCCCATCCGGCCTCCTCAAGCTGAAGCGCCGACTAAACACCCAGGAAGAAGCCTCGGTTATCCGGTCCCGCTGGCGTTCCCAGTTCGGCGGGAGGAATAACTTCCACCGAATCGCCATCCTCGACGAAGACGCGGATTATGTCCCGATGGCTAACAATCCCAAGGACATGGCTTTGCCAGAACTCCACGATCTCACCGAGTCACGGATCTGCGCGGTCTTCGGCGTCCCGGCCATCCTGGTCGGCGCCAATGTCGGACTGCAACGCTCGACCTATTCCAACTATCGGGAAGCGAGGATGGCGTTCCATTCGGAGACATTGGAGCCGATGGTAAGCCGGATCCTCCGGCATTTCAATCGGAACATGTTCTCTGAATATCCGGGGAACGAGATGCTAACGGTGGACTGGGCTCAGATGAGATCCGGACTTGATGACCGGGAAGCCATGACGACCAGGGTGACCGGCCTATTTGCCGGCGGGATCCTGACCTTGAACGAAGCCCGTGAGCAACTCGGACTTGAGGCGGTCAGTGACGGCGCGATCCGGAGGATACCGGCGGCCATCTTTGAGGTGGCCGAAGGAACACCGGCACCGGTTGCGGTCGGAGCGGCTCCTGTGGAGGAGTCAATGTCGGTCGGAACGCTCAAGGAATGGTATGCCATCCCGGAATTGAAAGCGCCGAGGGTCGCGCCACGGGCCGGAATATTGCGCCGCCAACTCCTGGAGGACCGGGAGGTGGAGACCGACGAGATGGCGAAGGCGGTCCAGCGTTATTTCCGCGGACTACGCAACCGGATTGACGGCATCCTGGGCCGGTGGATGGAACGTACCAGTTCAGACGCGAAGGAATTCCCGCCGGGCTTTGATCCGTCCATGTTGGACTTACCGGACGGGATACCCGAACTCCAGGCCATCGTAGAACGGGCGATGCTCCGCATGAGCAAGAAGACGGTGGACGCCATAAACGCCACCGGCCTCGCCGGGACGTTGGAATGGACGGAACAACTGCCCTTTGTCCAATCGGTCCTGGTTCAGGCGCCGACCAGGGCGACGATGATCCACTCGACCACTAACCGGGCCATCAGTCGAGCGGTGGCCATCGCCCTTGACAATGGCTATTCCATCTCGCAATTGGCGCGAGGCGTCCCGGCGGCCGACCCTCCATTCCCCGGCTTGCGGTCCATCCTGACCGAGACGGATAACCGGGCCAGGCTCATTGCCCGAACCGAGATAATGAGAAGTCAAAATCTAACATCGGTCGGTTTCTTCAGCGAGCAGGGCTTTAAATATCTCCGCGCCGACGATATAGACGGCGACCCGGACGATACCTATGTGGACCCAGGCGACCCATACGGGCGGACATGCGCCGAGCGTCACGGTCAGATTTACACGGTGGAGGACGCCGCCAATATCGATGACCATCCCAACGGGACTTTGAATTGGCAACCGATGCCCCGGAGCTACAAGCCGGAGGAGACCGTATGATAAATAAATTCTATATCTCGGACGCCAAAGTCCTGGACGACCGCCAGGGAATCGTGGAGGCATACGTCAACACGATGGGCATTCGTGACGCGGACGGCGACATCATCGACCCAGGCGCGTTTGACGCCAGCATCCGGTCGAACCTCCCCATCCCGGTCCTGGCCGGCCACGACCCAAGCAAACTTGTGGGTAAAGTGGTTTTCGCCCAGCCTGAAAAGACCGGCGTCGGGGACGAGCATCGGTTGTATGCCCGGATACAAATGAACCTCGACACCATCTCCGGCCAGGAGGCCTACTCCAACATCGCCGGTGAGTTCATTCGGGAATGGTCGGTCGGCTTCAACCTCCCGGCCGGCGATGCGGTGGTTTATGACCGCGCCGGCAAGGAGACAGTGAGGCGGATCCTTGACCTGGACTGGGTGGAAGTGTCCGCGGTCATCCGGGGAGCGTCGCCGTCCACGTCAACCATCGCGGCCAAGAATCTCAAGGCGCCGAATACCTACTCTACCAGGGAAGAGGCCGAAGCCAGAGCCGCCGAACTTGGATGCTCTGGTTCTCATTCCATGATGGTCGAAGGCGAGGATGTCTTTATGCCTTGCCGGACCCACGCCCGTTATGAGGCGGTGACGTCTGCATACTCGGCCGATAAAGAGATCAAACCATATCCGAACTTCCACGCTTGTCGGATCAAGGAGCCGGACAACTTCGACACGTTCCGGACATCCTCCGAAACCATCGAGGACGGGGACTTCGACGGCAAGTCCATCGAGATACTTTTCGGACGCCATACGGAGTCCGGAGATTGGTCACTAACGTCTTACCGGATGCCGGTCGAGGAATGGTCAGAGGCCGAGGCAAAGGCTTTCTGCCAGGAACATGACGGCATCTTGTTTGAGCCAGCGGACGAGTCCATGTCGGACGATCCAGTTGGCGCCGCCTCTGACACGGTCACCATGACCGCCTCGGACACGGCCAGCCATCGGTTACGCCTTGCCAGGATGCGCCTTGAATTGCAAACAAACCGATAAGGAGACACTGAATTGGATACGAAAGAACTGAGGAATCAAGCCGGCGCTCTGCTTGACCAGGCCCAGACGGCCATGGATCAAGGCGAGATGGACACCTTCCGCCGATTGGTTGACGAGGCCCAGGTCACCATGACCAAAGCCGACGAGATCGACGCCGCCGCCTCCCAGGTGCGGAAGCTCCGCGGGGAGTTCAACCAACCATTGAACGCAATCCCGGTGACATCCAGCGATGTCGCGGTATACAACGCGATGGACACCACGGCCAGGATCAAGAGCGATTATAAACCAGCGTCCTGGATGAAAGGTCTACCAGCGATGGCACAGCCTGAGTGGGTTCTGGATTTGTGCGGGGACAACATCAAGGACCAGGCCCAGTTTATGACCGACACCTTCGTGAAGTGGATGCGGTCCCCGTCTGACAATGTGTTTTGGAAGACGGCCAGCCCGGACGAAGTCAAAGCCATGCAAGAAGACACGGATAAACTTTTGTGTCCCGTTAACTAGCGATAGTTAAATGAAAATCGGGTGAATTGCGGGAACGCTAAACCGGAAGGCAAGCCGATCCGCAGCCAAGCCTCGTAAACGGCGATTGGTAACGAGGAAGGTTCAGAGACTAGGGAATGAGC
>Ga0208450_1001403_pt1 | contig 11265 bp, 23 predicted proteins | sample MalvireepMed_908_FD_184249 | JGI IMG/M metagenome (GOLD analysis project Ga0208450, IMG submission 184249) | Marine viral communities from the Global Malaspina Expedition - Malaspina viral metaG DeepMed_908 (SPAdes) (version 2) | ecosystem: Environmental > Aquatic > Marine > Oceanic | place... | reverse complement strand
CCTGTCACCCAGCTGAAGTGCGAGGGCCTTGCCCTTTACTTCGCATTCAAAACTGGTCTGCGGTTTGGCGAGCAGTTCGCACTCAAGTGGCAGGACATCGATTTTGAAAGGAGCTTTATAAATGTGCGGGTTGCTCTTCGATTGATCGCCAACGGCCAGATCGAAGTCGGCAAGCCCAAGTCAAAGCTGGCGGTACGGCACGTCACGTTGCCGCCCAGCCTCGCAACCAAATTGCTGGCCTGGAAAGCTCTCACCTTGTGGTCCGGAAACGACGACCTGGTGTTCCCGACGATGGCCGGTACTTACCATATCTCAGCGCACAATCTTCGACGCCGGACGCTCAACAAGGCATGCAATGCGATTGGTGCAAAAAGATTCCGCTGGCATGATGCGCGGCATTTTCACGCCAGTGTTCTGTTGAATGAGTATGGCGACAACTGGATGAAGATCGCTGATCAGATGGGTCACCACTCAGCTGACTTCACCCGCCGCCAGTACGGTCATTGGCTAGACGATAAAGTCAAGGATCAGAACGCCGAAGGTGCCGCACTTGACAACGCGGTTGGATTTTAATTTTAACTTAGAAAAGGGGAAAGCTAATGGAAAAGAAATATTGCGTTGGACTGATTAACGATGGCACTGACCACGGAATCTTTCTGGCGGCGCCTGACGACGAAAAATTGACCTTTGACGAGGCAATCGAACCGCTGGATATATATTACAATTTTACATACATCACATATGACGAGTATTTTAAAATGGGAGGCAACGCAAAATCACTGAATTGGGGCTAATGGTGGGGGGGGGCTAAGTGCCCCCCCCTTGACTCACCTCACACTGCCGTGCCAGACCTTGACTGACCACGTCCGACCTGGCCTTGCCCAACCTGACCACGCCTAAACACGCCTTGCCTCGACTGCCCTGCCCAAACTTACCACACCAGAACCGACCATCCATGCCTGGCCACAACGCACCCTAACAGGACTGCCTTGCCTTACCGCGCCGTACCTCGCCGTACCTCGCCGCACCCCAACATATCCCGCCATGACTTACCTCGACTGCCTCGACTTGCCTGGGCGTACCCTCCACACCTGGCCAAAACCAACCCCAACTGGACTGCCTTGAACTAAACACTGGTATCTTCTATCGCTTTAAAAATACTGCTCAATTCCTGGTAGTGGGCATATCTGTCTTGCCAGTTGTTTGCTTCTTTCATAGCTTTTTTCAAAACCTGTTGTCTTATCTCAGCATCAGACAAAGCTTCAACTGTTGACACATATGATCGTGTTTTTTCTCTGGTGATTTGAATGTATTGCCGGTATTCCTGCACACCTGTTTCCTCTCGACTGACTGTAATTAGACAATTTATCAAATGTCTTGCCTGAGTTTTTCTAAACTCCTCGGCAGCAACCGAGTCATCCCATTCAAAACAACTGTGCAAACGATGATCAGGATCTCTTGCTGCGTTTACGACCAGCCCGGCATTTAGTATTCCTGCTGTCTCCTTGATGGTTTCCAGCTCATCCCCGACAACCTGGGCAGTGGCTCCCCGTATGCGGGAGCCTTTCCTGAATTTATAGATTGCTGCCTGTTGTTCGTCATCAGTGGTTCGCACCAAAGCGTTTAGAAGCGCCGTTTCTGTTTCCATATCGCGTAAATTTGTCATGCGGCTTTCCTACCTTTCTTTTCTAATACTGCCATTTGTTTCTCGTCAATTTTAAATCGCCCCCAATCCATTGATGTTCTGGGTGCCCCTGGTCGTCCCTCGCCAACCCCGACATGGTGTCCGGCGAGTTCAAACAAATTGAAAATATTACTTTCTGAAATGACGTTTGTATTCACGCGCACCTTCAAGACTGCCGACCAGTTTCGGAACTCTCCCCGATGCCGGATGTCGGCAGTACCCATTGCGATCCGCACCATATCCTCACGCATACGAGGTTTGTCACCATAAATCCGCACAAGTTCATGGCCGTCTTCTGTAAACCCATCTGCTTCTACAAAGATCACCCCCCTTGCCACTACCATTTGGATGGCGTCTGTGTAACGGCATGCAGACGTTGCGGAATTTTTAAATCCCACAGCTGGGAATCCATACCAACCGTCAGTCGATTGATACATGCTATCCTGATAATCCTGTTCTGGATTTTTAGGTGCTTTTTTATTTATAGGTGTGCCTGTTTGTCTATCGCGTATCATGCCTTTGGCTTTCTTGCTCCAGGCATGAGTGACAAGCCGTGCTGTTCCCTTAATGGGAATAATCAAGCTGGCTATCTCAGGCTTTGGAATTTCGATATTTATAGGTGCTATTACTACTTTGCCCATTTTCGTTCTCCTTGGTTTGATTGAATTAAAATTATATTTTTGTTTTTGCGGCCATCGCTCCAGCCAGGGCCGTATAGCCAACGGCATCGAGCAGATGATCGGGGTTGTACTCGTTGTTGCATTGATCGCGGCTGAACTTCAGCAGGGCCATCATCACGGCAACCTGCGCTGGTGCGATCTCCATCTGCAGATACGCCGACCACATCTCAGCCGTATGCTGAAAGTTCTCGCGGTAATCGCCGTGCGTTTCAGCCCGTTTCTCAATAACCGCAATGGCCTTCTCCAGAATCCTAGAGGGCACGTTTCACCAGTTTTTCCACCTGCCATACAGGGATGAACTTGCGCCCGCCTATTTCGGAATATTCAATTGTTCCGCGCCTGATGGCAGTCCACATGCGGTTGATGTCAGTCTGGGTATAGTCGGAGCCGTGCAGCCTCTCCACCGCCTGCTTGACTGTAAGCAGTTCCGGGGCGCGGAAAACGTCAGGCGAAGTCATCTTCGACACTCACAGGTTCGGAGCTGGGAGGTGCATCCACCGGCATCATCATCGGTTCGTCTGTTTTTTTCGACAGGGTGATGCCGATGTTCAGACTGTCGGCGTACTGCCAGCCCGAGATGCTGTAGACACCAGCTGGTATGTCCGTTTCGATTGTCAGCTTGCCGTTGCTGAAATTGGGCTTGCCGCGCTCCATTGGTGCGGAACCGTCAAACCGATCAGTGTTCCGAAACATCGTGAACTTCAAGATATCGACAAATGGCATGTTTATCCTCCGTTGGTTAAGACTGATTTTCGTTTGTGGTACGCTTTTACTACCAGCTGGTAAGCGTCATGGTTTTGCGCTGCCAGAAGTTTCAGAGTGTCATGGTTTAATTCTTTCCACGCCATGTGATGTCCGAGATGCGGGTGATCTTCCATTCCCTGGATCTGATCACCGGCCCAGTTGAGTGAGCCGTCTTCATTCAACAGACACGCCGGTGTCTTGTCCTCCTGCTTTGGGGGCGGTTCCGATTTTTCGGTCACAGCCGGTTTCGATTCTTCCATCCGCTTGACCTTGTCCATCTCATTCGCGCTGGCGTACTCGCCTCCATGCAAAGCCAGGCTAGCCAGGGCGCGGCCTATTGCCGAGCTTTCTCCGTTCTCGATTGGGCTGGTTTTATTCACGTTTGAACTGCCACGCACTTCCTCTGCATGCCCGCTTCCGATAGTGCGGCCTGACTTGTCGGTGATGATCGCCTGCATCAGGATCGTCTTGCCGTCATCCTTCAAAAGTTTTGTCTCGATGCCGTATTCAAAGGCAAATGTTTTTCTGAAGGCCACTACGCGATCCTGCACCATCGTGTACATCTTGCCGCCTTGCATTGGAACTGCCGGTGCCTGTTCAATCTCCGCTATTGCCTGCTGTAATTTATCAGTCATTTCAGCCTCAATACATCCTGCTTGGTGCCCAGGTGACTTGGCCGCCGCTCACCTGTCGCCTCCAGCCTGCCGTTCTTTTTAAGCTCGGAGCATCGAGGCCGGAACTTGATGTAGTTCTCGCCATAGACTGCGGCGATCTCATCGGGCGTCAGCCCGTCAGGGTGATTCTTCAGTGCGACAAACACCATTGCCTGATCTGTGATCTTCGTTTCTTTTTTTTGATCCGCAGCATCCTTGCTGGTCTGCGTACCTTTCCAGCCAGGGTTGGTTGGATACGGAAACTGAAACATTTTACCCCCCGTCATATTTTTTTAACTCTTCATCGTCCACTTTAATTGCCGTCATGGAGTTCATCCGTTCGATTTCGTTCTCACGCTCTTCCATCTCGGAAGTTATTATTTCCACTGCGATGCGGGTAAACACAGACTTGGATATGCCATAATCTTTTGCATATTTTTCCAGCCTTTCAACAAGTTGCTTTGACATACGGATTGACAACATGGTGTATGCCGTTTCTTGATGATGATCCTCGACTGCTTCCGCAAATTCATCGGCGACATTTGTTAGTCGTTCACCCCCGAGTTCCTCGTCCATAAAGCTATCTCCCATGTTTTAGCCACCTCAAAATTCGATCACGCCATCGGGGCTTTTTTTTAGGGGAGGTGATTGATCCCCCGTACCCCAGAAACATGGTGTGCCCTTCGACCTTTTTCATTGCCAGCTCTTCTCGGCCATCTGCTTGAACTCCGGCGTCTTGTCGCGCCACATCCAGTGACTGAAGTCTGGCGGCACCAGCTCCAGCAGCTCCTTGATCGAACTGGATCGCTCCATCATGGCCTCGCGGGTGCGGGCGACGATCCGCAGCCGGTCGAGCGCATCATTCAAACGCGGTTCACTCAGCTCCTCCGAGTCATCGGAACTGAAGACGCGATATGATTTGCAGTTGGCGTAGACCAGAAATATTTTTACGTTTTCGGATTGCCGGCGCATCCACTTCCAGTAGAGCGCGACCTGGGCTATGTGGTCCGCCTTGGGTTTTGCGGGCAGCGAATTGATTTTGAAGCCGCGCTTGGACTTACCTGAGCTATCAACGTAGGGCCATTGAGTCTTCAGCTCGACGACAGAGCGTGTTTTTATGTCCATCTGGCCGATATACGGGAGCTGGAGGCCTTCCATCTCAACCGAGCACCACTGGCCACCCTCGACCTTGTTCTCTCCCTTGACGGCTTCCCTGGCGCCGAGCAGCAAATGCTCCAGCGTGAGATTGATCACAAGATCTTCCTGCTCCGAGATATCGGACTTGTACTGACCGTTGCGGATGATATCGAACTTGGTTTGATCTTCCGGGTAATGTTGCTGGACCTTGTGCTCATCCAGGATGGAGATGGCATGCCGCATGGCATCAGCCGGGTCATCGCCGTTGACCAGCACCCGCTCGACATACTCATGGCATGCTGTTCCGGCTTTCATGGCGCAGCCTGGGGGGGAGTACATTTTAGCAGGGCGAGCGATAGCCTTCTCAAAAATCTCAAGGCATGTCGGACGGCTTGCTCCCGAAGGCGAGTGATGTTGAAAGTTAAATCTTTTCCACCACGATTCCAGATTGTTTTCCCTGATCACCACATTCAATCCAGTTTTCTTTTATAGCCAAGATAACCACAGAATGTCTTTTATTGTCAAATAAGGAATCTAGGGGAATAAATATCCATTCATGTTACATATACCTACCTATAACTGTACATGACTGTGTGTGTTTGGGCGTGGTAAAAACAGGGCAAAAAAAAAGCCGCTGGTGCGGCTATAGGATAGTTATGGGTGTTATTGGTTACGCAATTTTTTTCACGTTTCTGTCCTGATCCTGCAAAATCATGTCGCCGTTTTCATCGACCTCGATCTTGATGTACAGGGTCTGGCCGGGGCGTGCCCGATACGACAGATCAACTTTCGTCGGGGGTTCGTGTTCCTCATCAAAAACCTTGCCCAGCGTTGTACCGAGTATCTGGCAGATTTCCTGACAGACATTTATCTTGGGAAAGACTTCAGATCTTTCGTAGCGGCGATAGGCCGCCGGTGCAATGCCAAGACGCCCGGAAAGCTGTGTGACTGTCAGGCCTGCTTCCTCACGCGCTCGTTTAAGTTTATTCATTTAAGTAACCCGTGGTTACATCATTAGATATCAGAACCACGTTTGGCAATAGACAGCACAGCAAAATGGCCATTTTAGTTAAATTCGTTTGACCAGTAACTCCAGGTTACAGTAATCAGATGTTATGGTTACATTTTCAAACTGGGTTGCAAAGTCAGGCCAGTCGCATGAACAGGTTGCACGTCGAATGGGCTGCAGCCGCGCCTATGTCAGCTACCTGATCCACGGTCAGAAAACGCCCAGCCTGGAAATGCTGCGGAGGATGCTGCTGGTTTCCAACGGCTCGCTGAAGGCGGAGGATCTGATCCTTGAGTTCACCATCGGAGTTTGAAATCCACTCTTCGATTGTCTCCTGGCTGCAGTTCGCACTGCCGCAGGGATCGATGGTTCACCATTCGCCGAATGAGGGCAGGCACCATGTCCGCTACCGCACCAAGCTTAAAAAGCTGGGGTTGCAGGCAGGCTGGCCGGATCTGGAGCTGCTGGTGCCGGTGGACTACTGGTTCGATCCAGCCTGGGGTCCGATCTATCTGGAAGTCAAGAATGAAAAGGGCAAACTGACGAAAACCCAGAAAACGGTGCTGACGCTGCTGGACAAGGCTGGCGGGCACTGTTCCACAGTCAGATCCATTGACGAGGTCAGAAACTTCCTGGCCCAGCGAATAGAGCTGCGGGCCTGATGCCCAGGTTCCACAAGGGCGTACCGCCGCCCATCAATCGCAACCCGCTGGTCGTGCGGCTTGTGGAGCTGATGAATGAGCAGGCCGTAGACACCATCGACCTCTGCAAAGCGGCAGGCGTCAGCCTCACATCAATTCACGCCTGGCGCACAAAATCAAACCCCAACATCACCAATCTGGAGGCTGTTCTGAATGTCCTCGGCTACACCCTTGCAATCGTCAGGCGCGAAGATGTGTAGGGCGTGCAACAACAAGCGGACACGCACCACGCCGGCGGGCGTCGATGCCTGTCCGCGCTGCGCCTACGAAGCCGAGATCGAGTACCAGGTGCTGAAGGATGCCCGGGCTGAAATGGCGGGCAGTGAGTGACCGAAAAATCAGACATCTGGACTTGTGTTCCGGCATCGGAGGATTCGCCCTCGGAATCGCAGGAGCAGGCAGAGATGTTTCCACAGTCGCATTCTGTGAAATCGAACCTTACTGCCAGGCCGTCCTCAGAAAACACTGGCCCGATGTCCCAGTCTACGACGACATCAAAACCTTCCCCGCCGAAGAGTTCCAGGACATCGACATCCTCACAGCTGGCTATCCATGCCAGCCGTTCAGTCTTGCCGGGAAGCGCGGAGGCACGGCGGATGACCGCCATCTCTGGCCGGAAGTTTATCGGATCGTGGCTGCCGTCCGGCCCACCTGGTGCATTTTTGAAAACGTGCCTGGTCACATCACTATGGGCCTCGACGAAGTCCTATCTGACCTGGAAGATGAAGGCTACTCCGCAAGGACGCTTGTACTTGGAGCTGTTTCCGTCGATGCCCCGCACAGACGACAGCGGGTCTGGATTGTGGCCAACGCCGGACGCGCACATGGCGAGCGGTGGCCGGACGTTTGCGCCGGGAACAGTGAGCCCGACGGGCAAGGATTTGCGGACGGGCAACAAAAGGTCAGTCCCGCTCAATGCGGCAGTGCAGATGTGGCCGACAGCTTCTGCGAGGGACTGGAAAGACAATCCGGGAAGCTGGATGTACGACGCAACCAACCCGGACGGCAGCGAGAGAAAGAGGGAGGACCAGCTGCCGAGGGCGGTCTATGCGAAGGACCAGGTGAAGCCTGGAGGTGGCCAGCTGAACCCCGAATTTGTCGAGTGGCTCATGGGGTACGAAATCGGGTACACCGTCTGCGATCACTGGGAAATGCCGTTGTCCCGCAGATCGTCACGCAGCTCTTCACAGCCGTCTGCATCGAAGAGGGATGGTGATTGATGGGCAAGCGTTCCGACTTTCCACGCAAGCCGCGTGACGACTACCCAACGCCTGAGGCTGCTGTGCTTCCGCTCCTGCCGCACCTCAAGCCGTCCTCGACATTCGACGAGCCGTGCTGCGGTGATGGCCAGCTGGTGGAGCATCTGGAAAATTTCGGTCACAAATGTCTAAGGGCAAGGGATCTATATCTGGGATTGACCATCGACACCAGCATGGACGCCCGCCTCATAACCTCGAGCGATGCGGACTACTTCATCACCAACCCTCCGTGGGAGCGTGATGTCATGCACGCCATCATTGAGAACCTGTCGAAGATCCGCCCGTGCTGGCTTCTCATCGATGCAGACTGGATGCATACCAAACAGGCGATCCCCTACATGTCCAGCTGCCGGAGCATTGTCTCCATCGGGCGGGTCAAGTGGATACCTGATAGTAAATCGACAGGTCTGGATAATTGCTGCTGGTATCTGTTCGACGCCAGGCAGCGCATGTGGCCGTTCCACCATTTCGACGGCACAACCTGTTTTCATGCGAGGCTGCCGTGATACAGGGCCATCGATGCCCCGCCTGCGGATCGGAGGACACCGAGCTATTGGTAACTCTGGGTGATCGCAACGAGTACGAATGCCTTGCCTGTAATAACATCTGGACACGACCAGTTGGTAACTCCGAGTTGCGACATGTTGATCCGTTGGCCCAGTGGGGCGCGACCGGAGATGAGGAATGATCTGCCCCAAGTGTCTCGGCAAGGGCTTGATACCGATGTACAGGCTTGAGCACGCTCACATCGAGGGAGCGGCGGGCGACCGGCTGGTGACCTGCGATTACGACGGCTGCCATAACGGTCAGGTTCATTGTTGTGAGCCAACGGGCTCTGACGATGCCTGACATCATGGGCAGGCTCAACTCCGAGGTCGAGAGGATCGACGCCTGGTGCGAGAAAAACGGCCACTTCGATAAAAAGAAAAACTGCTACGATCATCCGTATGGTACGCCGTATCATCACGGTCGTCGCGAGCTGGCCGTCGAGCTGATCGAGTATCTGAAAGAGATCGGCGAATGATTTCCCATGCCGCATTCATGGTCCTTTGTGCACTGATCGAGTGCGGTGGAAAAGCGGGGATAAAACAACTCACAGCTGCTGTGGACAACAGCGTGGACAAGTCGAGGATGAAAGAATATCTCGGGGCGCTTCTAGAAGCTTCTCTTATAGAAGCTTCTAAGAGCAGCTATAAGCTTATAGCTTCCAACAGCTTCTCAGAAGCTTATAACAATTATTTACAACCTGTTAAACTAGAAGCTTCTAAAGCTTATCAAAGCGCCGTCTCGGATTTGCTCCACAAGTCGGTGAAGATGGCCAACCCGCGTTATCGTGCTGTGGCAACCGGGGAGCGATCAGGCCGATCACCCCTGCAGCAATTTGCAGAGAAACATCTGTCCCGTCAGGATCTGGAAAACTACTGGAGGGTGTTAGGAGAGATGAGTGAAACAGAACGGGAGTTATTCAGTGCTAAGGTTACATCTCTGGTTGCTGGAAGCCGCCGAGACTGAGCGGCGTATGCCGCCGGCTCTCCGCAGGCAGTCGTACTCCAGCTGGCCCGATGCGCTGCCGGAGTGGGGCGAGTATACGCCGGAGGTCACGCATGTCAGCCTGGGCAAGGCGAGCAATGAACAGGTGGATCGCTACGACAGGGTGCTCGGCTGGGTATGCCAGCTGCCGGACGATTATGACCGAAAATTGCTGTGGTCTGCGGCACACAGCGCAGCGTTCAGAAACCGTGGTCCGGCGTGGTCGAAACTGGCGAGGCTGATGCACTGTGATCGGCGTACCGTGAAGCGGAAGTATGAGCAGGCGCTGCTCAATCTGTACTACTTTCTAAAATGCAAATAAACTTTTTAGGTTTTTTATTGTTGCCTAATGTACCGAAATCAGGGTTTAGTTTTGTACCCTGTACGGCTGCTGACTGCCGTGCAGGATTTCTCCCTGTTCGGCCCCTGCTTCGCGTACCTCCCCATTGATCAGATGCGGGGCGGGGGCTACCTTTTGTGAGGTTCTCATGGCCGGCAGACTTTCAAGGACAAGGATGCAGCTGGTCTGCGACGAACTTGCGAAAGGCAAAAGCCTGCGCTCGATCTGCGACAGCTCGGACAAGATGCCGCACTGGGTGACAGTGCTGCAGTCTGTGCAGCGTGACGAGAACCTGCATGAGATGTATGTCAGGGCTCGGGCGATCGGCGCCGAGATACTTGCCGACGAGATGTTCGACCTGGCCAGACAGCCGCTGGACGGTGTCGAGAAGCACATGGCCAACGCTGAAGTGCAGAGACGCAGGGTTGAGATTGATACGATGAAGTGGTGCTTTGCCAGGATGCAGCCTCGGGGCATACGCAACAATGTCGAGGACACAAACCAGGTGGGCAACATTACGATCAGCTGGGGCGGAGGCACTGACGACACTGTGATGCAGCCGGTTCAGACCGAAAAACAGGCCACAGACAACGTGGTCAAGCTGGTGGAGACGAACTGATGCCAAAGAAAAAGAAGCGGACAGCGGTGATGGGCTCAAGGCGCCGACAGATGGCTGCCAACCGCAAGGCGACACGCAAGCGGCTGGCACGCAAGAGCTACTGATGCCAGCTTTACTTGATCGGTTGGTTGGACAGCTGCAACGTAAAGGGCACAGCAAAGGTAGTGCGTATGCGATTGCTACAGCGGGTTTGCAGAAGTCTGGCAATTTAAGGAAGGGTACGAACACAGCGACAGTAAAAGGCAAGCAACGTGGCGCGATGACACCAGGACAACGAGCTAAGGACAGAGCTGCCAGGACGAGCGGTGGCAAGCCAAGTGATTACAGTTACAACGCAAAGACCAACAGGGCTAAGAAGAGACTGCTAAATGGCTAGGAACTATCGGGCCGAGTACGCAGCCGAGACACCACTCCGCAGAAAGCAGAGGGCGAGCAGGAACCGTGCAAGGTACAGGCTGATGAAGACCGGCAGTGTCAGCGTTGGCGACGGTAAAGACGTTGATCACAGGAATGGTAATGCGATGGATAACTCTTCTGGAAACATCAGGGCGATGAGCCGATCGAAGAACCTGGCTCGAAAGCGCAAGGGATTGCTGAGAGGCTGATGGACTTGCTGACAATATTGTTGTTGCTGATAGGCGTGCTTTGATTGACCTGCGTGAAGCGGGCATTGCGTTCGTTGTGGTTGTAGTCTTTGTGCTGGCTGTGATCTTCCTGTGGAACCTGTGACTGTGGAACAGTGGAGTTGTTGGACAGCCAGGCATAGCGGCTCGCGCGCGACTGGTCACAGCAAAACGTGACTGGTCACACCCAAGTCTGAAAGTTTTTAATTTTATTGTGAATGGTTTGTGAATGCGAGCCGCTAACCCAAGGTGACTATGGGCTGACCCCCTGCTTTAACATCTGATG
>Ga0208450_1001395_pt1 | contig 11319 bp, 9 predicted proteins | sample MalvireepMed_908_FD_184249 | JGI IMG/M metagenome (GOLD analysis project Ga0208450, IMG submission 184249) | Marine viral communities from the Global Malaspina Expedition - Malaspina viral metaG DeepMed_908 (SPAdes) (version 2) | ecosystem: Environmental > Aquatic > Marine > Oceanic | place... | reverse complement strand
AGGCAGATAAGTCTTTCGGCTGGCAATGTCCGCTCACCCGGCCCTGGCGCAACACCGTGGCCTGATCGCACAGGCTCCTGACTTCCTCCAGCTTGTGACTGATAAACAGAATGCTGCAGCCGTCCCTGGCCAGTTTGCGCAACGTTTTGAACAGTGTGGCCACTTCCTGGGGTGTCAGTACCGAAGTGGGTTCGTCCAGGATCAGCAGGGTACTTTCCTGAACCAGGCAGCGGACAATCTCCACCCGTTGCCGCTCCCCCATAGACAAGGTGCTGACAAAGCGCCGGGGGTCCAGTGCCATCCCATAGTGTTCGGACACCTCCCGGATACGCTGCTCCAGTGCGCCCCGGTCGCGAACCTCATCTGCCGGCACGCCCAGCGCAATGTTTTCCGCCACGGTCAGGGTTTCAAACAAAGAGAAGTGCTGAAAGACCATGCCTATGCCCAACTGCCGGGCCCGGGCAGGGTTCTCCACTGTCACCGGGTGGCCATTCCAGACAATACGACCGGCATCCGGCTGAACCACGCCATAGATGATTTTCATCAGCGTGCTTTTGCCCGCGCCATTCTCCCCCAGCAGGGCGTGGATCTCGCCGGCGCCCACAGTAAGGTCTACGCCGTCGTTAGCCCGGCATCCCGGGTAATCTTTCACGATCCCCTGCAGCTTTAACCTCTGAGCAGAAACTGCCATTCCCGGTCTCCTCGTAGTCTGGGTCAGGTCCGGCCATAAAGAATCTGACCAACCAATCAACATTTGGTAGCTGAGCAATAACCTTGCCAAAAATGAATTGGTGCTTGATTTGAACAGAGCTAACCAGTTGGTCAGCTTTTTGCAGAAGCTCTGGAAAAGAAACTGATCCTGGCGCCTGCCTTATAAGTGCAAGGCCCCGGAATCCCCTTTCCAGACAGCAGAAGCGGAGACCAAGGTGATCGAATTTGTTCTCAACGGCCGTGCCGAAAAAATTGACCAGGCCGACCCAAACCAGAGCATTCTGGAGTGGCTACGCACCAAAAAGCGGCTTACCGGTACCAAAGAAGGCTGCGGCTCCGGAGATTGCGGCGCCTGCACCGTGATTACCGGGGCGCCAGACAAGAACGGTCAAATTCGCTATGAAGCCATTAACAGTTGCATCACCCTGATTGGCAGCCTGCAGGGCAAGCACCTGCTGACCATTGAAGCCTTTCGGGAACAGCCGGCACACCCGGTTCAGCAGAGCCTGATGGACTGCCACGGTGCACAGTGCGGTTTTTGCACCCCGGGCATTGTCATGTCATTGATTGCCCTGCACAGCGAATCTGCACCGGGCGACGCCGACGACCACAAACTGATGGAGGCCCTGGCCGGAAACCTGTGTCGCTGTACCGGCTACCGGCCGATCATGGAAGCCGGCCGGCAGGCGCTGGTGCAAAGCTGGCAACCTGGCTCCGATAACCACCCTGCCCGGTATCTGGCCAGGGCCGATAAAGCGGATGGGCTCGCAACGGTTGACGACACCTCGATGACCAGTCTGGAAGCCCGGAACGGCAATCAATACTACGCCCCGGCAACCCTGCCTCAGCTCAAACGCCTGTTGCGCGCTCACCCGGATGCCCGGCTGATTGCCGGAGGTACGGACCTTGTGCTGGAGATCACCCAACAGCTGAAAACCCTGCCCAAGCTGATTAGCCTGGAGCGGGTGCGGGAACTGAATGGCTGCCAGCTGGAAGAAAACCACCTGGTGATCGGGGCCGCCACCCCCTACCGGCAGTTCCACAGCCAGCTGTCCGGGCTCTGGCCGGCCTTCGACCACCTGCTGGAACGGCTAGGCTCATTGCAGGTGCGCAACCGGGGTACCCTCGGCGGCAACATCGCCAACGCCTCCCCCATTGGCGATATGCCGCCGGCATTGATAGCGCTCGATGCCACCCTGGTACTGGAAGGCCCGGAGGGGGCCAGGGAACTCCCGGCAGAACAGTTCTTCAAGGGCTACCGGCAAACCGACCTGCAGCCCGGCGAGTTTGTCCATTCCATCCACATCCCCGTTCCCGAGCCCAACCAGCGCCTGTTCATCTATAAGGTTTCAAAACGGCTCGATGACGATATCTCCGCGGTGCTCGGAGCTTTCCGGCTGACCCTTCGGAACGGTGTGGTTCAGGATTGCCGACTCGCCTACGGCGGTATGGCCGCAACCCCTGCCCGCGCACGCCTTACAGAAGCCGCGCTGCTGGGCAAACCCTGGAATCAACGTTCTGTTGAGCAGGCTATAAAAGCGCTGAGCGACGACTTCTCCCCGTTGACCGACGTGCGGGCTTCTTCCGCTTACCGGTTACAGGTCGCGGGCAATCTGCTTTACAGGGCACTACTCGAAAACTCCGACCTGCATCACCGGGATACCCCGCTCATGGTGACCGACTATGCGTAAACTTCCGCTCAATACCCCCACCCCGGCCCACAGCGCTCTGGGCGTAGTGGGCACCGGCGTCGAACACGACAGTGCCTGGCTGCATACCAGTGGCCAGGCCCGGTATATCGATGACCTGCCTGCCCCCGAAGGCCTGCTGCACGCGGCCGTGGGCCATAGCGAACAGGCCCATGCCCGGATTCTGGAGATGGACCTGTCCCGGGTTCTTGCCAGCCCCGGCGTTGTCGCGGTCATTACCGCTGCCGATGTACCCGGCCACCTGGATATCGGCCCGGTGTTCCCCGGTGATCCGGTGCTGGCCCAGGACACGGTTGAACACATCGGCCAGCCGCTGTTCGCCGTTGCCGCGACCAGTCACGAGGCGGCCCGCAAAGCGGCCCGCAAAGCCATCGTGAACTATCAGCCACTGGAAGCCGTCATCACCGTTCAGGATGCCCTGGAACACCAGCTGTTTGTGCGGCCGGGCCGGCGCCAGCAACGGGGTGACCCGGACCAGGCCATCGCCGGCGCCCGCCACCAGCTTAAAGGCCAGCAACACATCGGCGGTCAGGAGCACTTTTATCTGGAGGGCCAGGCCTGCCTGGTGGAGCCCACCGAAGATGGCGGCATGTTCGTCCATACCTCCAGCCAGCACCCCAGTGAGGTGCAGAAGCTGGTGGCCGAAGTGCTGGGCTTGCCCATCCATTGCGTGCAGGCTGAAGTACGCCGCATGGGGGGCGGCTTTGGTGGCAAGGAAACCCAGGCAGCACCGCTGGCCTGCGTGGCGGCACTGCTGGCCCGGGTGACCGGCTGCCCGGTCAAATACCGCTTGTCGCGCTCAGACGACATGGTGCAAACCGGCAAACGCCATGATTTCTTCAACACCTACCACATCGGTTTTGACGACTCGGGGCTGATCAAAGGCGCGGACCTTATGGTGGCCGGGCGCTGCGGTTATTCTCCGGACCTTTCAGATGCCATTGTCGACCGGGCCATGTTCCATGCCTGCAACGCCTACTACCTGGACCAGGCCCGGGTGGTTGGCCACCGGTGCAAGACCCACACGGTATCAAACACCGCGTTCCGGGGCTTTGGTGGGCCCCAGGGCATGATGATCATCGAACAGGCCATGGACGACATTGCCCGCCATCTGGGCAAAGACCCCCTGGATATCCGCAAACTCAACCTATTCGGCCCCGGCCGCGATGTCAGCCACTATGGCCAGACCATCGAACAACAGGTGCTGCCGGAACTGATCGCACAACTGGAACGCAGCTCCGCTTACCGCCAGCGGCGCCAGGAAATCATTGCCCTGAATGCCCGCAACCCGGTGCTGAAACGCGGGCTGGCGCTGACCCCGGTGCAGTTCGGCATCTCCTTTACCGCAAAACACCTGAACCAGGCCGGTGCACTGGTGCACATCTACACCGATGGCAGCATTCAGGTAAATCACGGTGGTACCGAGATGGGCCAGGGCCTGTACATCAAGGTAGCGCAGGTGGTCGCAACCGCCTTTCAGGTGGACGTGGCGCGGGTCAAGGTTTCCGCTACCCGCACCGATAAGGTACCGAACACCTCCCCCACGGCGGCCTCTTCCGGTTCCGACCTCAATGGCATGGCTGCGCTTGATGCCTGCGAAAAGATACTGGGTGGCCTGACCGCCTTTGCTTCATCCCACTGGAATGTGCCGGAAGAACACGTGCGGTTCCATGCTAACCAGGTTCATATCGGAGACCACTGCCTGAGTTGGGAAGACTTTATCCAGACCGCCTACATGCACCGGATATCCCTGTCCTCCAGCGGCTTCTATGCCACACCGAAGATCCACTATGACCACGACGCCGGTCAGGGCCGGCCGTTTCTGTACTACACCAACAGTGCCGCCTGCTCCGAGGTCGTAGTCGACACCTTGACTGGTGAATACCGGGTGCTGCGTACCGACATTCTGCACGATGCCGGGCGCTCCCTGAACCCGGCCATCGACATGGGTCAGATTGAAGGCGGCTTCATTCAGGGCATGGGCTGGCTCACCACGGAAGAGCTGGTGTACAGCGCCGAAGGCCGGTTACTGACCACCGGCCCAGCCACCTACAAAATTCCCGCCGTTTCCGATTGCCCGCCAGACCTGCGGGTAGCGCTGATGAAAGACAGCCCCAACCACGAAGCCACGGTATTCCACTCCAAAGCCGTGGGCGAACCCCCGTTCATGCTTGGCATTTCAGTGTGGAGCGCGCTTCGCGACGCGGTATCCAGCCTCAGCGACTACCGCTTCAGCCCGCCACTGGACACGCCGGCGACACCGGAACGTGTACTGAATGCCGTTACCGAAACCCGGCGCTGGGTAAACCAACAGGAGAACGGACAATGATGGCAACGCCCCTTAACTGGCACCAGGCGGTCGCCCTCTGTGAGCAGCGTGGTGAGCCCTATGCCCTGGTGACCGTGCTGGGTGTGACCGGCTCGGTACCGCGGGAGCCCGCCACCAAAATGGTGATCACCGGAGAACACTGTTACGACACCATTGGCGGCGGCCATCTGGAGCACCGCATCTGCCAGCAGGCCCGGGAGCGTCTGGCCAAGGGGCTTTACCAGAGCGAACTGGCGCATTTTCCCCTGGGCGCAAGCCTTGGCCAGTGCTGCGGCGGCAGTGTGTCGGTGCTTCTGGAAACCCATCCGGGCAGCCAGCAACAACTGGTGGTCTTTGGCGCCGGCCACGTGGCCAGGGCCCTGGTGACCATCCTGGCGGAACTGCCCTGGCGCGTTACCTGGGTTGACCCGCGACCAGAACAGTTTCCAGCCGGACCACCGGCCAATGTCCGGATTCACCACACCGATGACCCCGCCGGCGATGCGCCTGAACTGTGCAACCAGCAACAGGTGTTGATTGTCACCCACAATCACCACCTGGATTTCGAGCTTTGCCGGGCTCTGCTCACGGCCGGTACCCCCGCCGGTATCGGCCTGATCGGCTCTGCCACCAAGGCCGAACGTTTTCGTCAGCGCCTGGCCCATCGCGGCTTTTCGGATACCGACATTGCCCGCATCCGCTGTCCTGTGGGGCGGTCCGACGTGCCGGGCAAACGCCCTATGGAAGTAGCAGTTTCCATCATGGCTGAACTGCTCACCCTGACAGCACAGCCCGATAACCCTGCGTCCAAACGGGGCATTTCCTGGCAACAACTCAAAGGCCTGCTGCCCGAAAAAGAAACCGGAGACCTCCCTTCATGAACCTTGGCGATTTCAATCAACTGCCAGCAGCCGAGGCGGAACCACTGCTGCGGAACTGCTGCGCAGCAGAGACCTGGGTGCAAGGCATGCTTAACGCCCGCCCTTTCATGGATCGCGACAGCCTCTACGCCGCGTGCCGGCAACTCTGGCCGCAGTTGACGGAAGCCGACTGGCTGCAGGCGTTCGAGGCCCATCCCAGAATCGGCAACCTTGACAGCCTTCGAAAAAAATACGCCAGCACCCGCACCCTGGCCGGCGACGAACAAGCCGGCACCCGGCAGGCGGATGAAGACACCCTGCAAAGACTGAGCACCGGCAACCAGGCTTACCTGGACAAGTTCGGGTTCATTTTCATTGTCTGTGCCACCGGCAAAAGCGCCCCGGAGATGCTGGAACTGCTGGAACAGCGCCTTTGCAACACCCGGGCCGAGGAGCTGCAGAACGCGGCACAGGAGCAGGCAAAAATAACCGAATTACGACTGGAGAAACTGTTATGAGCCCGATCACCACCCACGTCCTCGATATCGGCAGCGGCAAACCGGCCGCCGGGGTTCGGGTTGTGCTGGAACGGATCACTGAAGGCGGCCCCGCACTCATGGCCGAAGGCGCTACCGACCAGGATGGCCGGATAACCTCCTGGCTGTCCGGCCCGGTTGATTCCGGCCATTACCGGCTGCGCTTTGCCACCGGCGACTGGTACCAAAAGCGCAAGCTGGACTGCTTCTACCCGGAAGTGACCATCGACTTCACCGTTGCCGACACCGATAGCCACTACCACGTGCCCCTGCTGTTGAACCAGTGGGGCTATTCCACTTACCGGGGGAGCTGATAGACGTGGACCCATTACTTGCGTTTCCGGCGGGATGCCAGGCTTACCGGGGCAACATCCTCCATTTTCTCAACGACCCGGGCAACGCCCCCGAGCCCGAACCTGACAGTTACGAGTACTACCCGGACGGCCTGCTGGTCGTTCACCAGGGCCGGGTACTGGCCACGGGGCCGGCCCCCGAACTCATATCACGCCTGCCCGGCGGAACCGATATCCGGCACTGGCCCGAGGGCCTGATTATGCCGGGCTTTATCGACACCCATGTGCATATGCCGCAACTGGCGGTGATGGCCAGTTATGGCACCCAGCTTCTGGACTGGCTGGAGACCTATACCTTCCCCCATGAGGCCCGGTTCTGCCAGGCCGACTGGGCCCGGGCCGAAGCCAGCCAGTTTCTGGATTTGCTGTTGTGCCATGGCACCACCTCTGCCCTGGTATTCTGCACCTCGCACCCGGCCTCGGTTAATGCGGTGTTTGAGGGCGCACAAAGCCGGGGCATGGCCCTGACTGCCGGCAAGGTCATGATGGACCGGAACGCGCCGGCGAACCTGACCGACACAGCCCGGGAAAGTTATCGGGACAGCTGCGAACTGGCCAAACGCTGGCACAACCGCGGTCGCCTTCGCTACGCCATCACCCCCAGATTTGCCATTACCTCAAGCCCGGCACAACTGCAGCTGGCTGGTGAACTGGCACAGGCATTCCCGGACGCCCTGATCCAGACCCACTGGGCTGAGAATACCGGTGAAATCGAGCTCACCCGGCAACTGTTCCCGGAGCGCCACAGCTACCTGGATGTGTACGACCACTATGGTTTGCTGGGCCGGAATACGGTGCTTGCCCACGGCATCCACATTGGCGACCAGGACCGCCACCGGCTGGCGCAAACCGGCGCGTCTATCGCTTTCTGCCCCACCTCTAACACCTTTCTGGGCAGCGGCCTGTTCGATCTGGGCGCCGCCCGCGCTGCCGGTGTCCAGGTCGGGCTGGCGTCAGACGTCGGCGGCGGCACCAGCCTGTCCATGCTGGCCACCATGGCAGAGGCCTACAAGGTGTGCCGGCTCAGGGGCCAGACACTGACACCCTGGCTGGCCTTCTATCTGGCCACATTGGGCAATGCCAGGGTTCTGCAGCAGGAAGACCAGACCGGTAATTTCCGCCCCGGTAACCAGGCCGATTTTGTGGTTCTGGACCCGCTTGGCGCACCCATCACGGCGATGAAACACCGTGCCGGCCAAAGTCTGCAGGAATTGCTCTTTGACCTGATGATTCTGGGCGATGACCGGGCCATTGCCGCAACTGCCGTCGCCGGCCAGCTTCTCTGGCAGCGCCCTGACGCAGACGAACAACCTGCCCCCCTTTCTTTGACGGCAACAGGAGCCTGACCCTATGGAGGCGTATCTCACCGAATGGCTTGGGCTGATTATTCGCTGGTTTCATGTGATTGCCGGCGTCGCCTGGATTGGCGCATCTTTCTATTTTATCTGGCTGGACAACCACCTGCGCGAGCCGCCGGAATGGAAGCAAGCCAGGGGCATCAAGGGTGACCTTTGGGCCATACACGGCGGTGGCTTTTACGAAGTGGCCAAATACCACCTGGGCCCGGAGCAGATGCCCAGGGAACTGCACTGGTTCAAATGGGAAGCCTACAGCACCTGGCTCAGCGGCATGGCCCTGCTGCTGTTGGTTTACTATCTGGGCAGCCCCGGCTACCTGCTGGACCCGGCCAAAGCCGGTCTCGGCGCCGGCACCGGCGCCGCCCTCGGGCTGGCCAGTATCGCCGCGATGCTTGGCATTTATGAGCTGATGATCCGCAGCCCGCTGGCCGGCAATGGCAAGCTGTTCGGCGCCCTGCTCTACGCACTCCTGGTGTTTGCTGCCTGGGGCCTGTTCCAGATCTTCAGTGGCCGGGGCGCGTTCATTCATATCGGAGCGATGATCGGCACCCTGATGGTAGCCAACGTGTTTCTGGGGATCATGCCCTCACAGCGCGCCCTGGTGAGCGCGGTTCGCGAGGGCAAAACACCGGGGCCGGAGGTTGCCCGGCTGGCAGGCCTCGCCAAGCTGCGTTCCACTCACAACAATTACCTGACCCTGCCGGTGCTGTTCATCATGATCAGCAACCACTACCCCATGTTGTATGGCCACCCCGAAGGCTGGGCCATTCTGGCGGCCATCGGTTTTATCACCGCCTTTGCCCGTCACTATTTCAACCTGAAACACCGGGGCATCCATAAGCCCGGAATACTGGTGCTTTCTGCCTTGCTGACCCTGGCTCTGGTATGGGCCCTCGCCCCTGACAACCGCAATTCTGACGCCGCTGTTGAACGCGTTGTGGCTACCGATACCGAGGTTTCCGGTCTGCTCCGCCAGCACTGTACCGCCTGCCATGCCCGGGAGCCGGCGCATCCGGGCTTTCAGGCACCGCCTGCCGGCATCGTACTGGAACAGCTGACTGACCTGCTGGCCCATTCCGCCCGGGTGCAGCAAGCAGCCGTCCGCACCCATTACATGCCCCTGGGCAATGCCAGCGGCATGACCGAGCAGGAACGCACCGCACTGGGGGGCTGGCTGGATAACGCTGGCCAATAACGCCCTGGCGGCACCGGTTTGGTCCACAGGGCCAGGCCGGAGCGCCATTTCAGGGCACTCTCTTAACACCCGGTGGAGCCCGGAAGCCAACAAAATAGACCATGTGGTCAGGTTTTACGCCACTCGGGCCGGTGTTCCGGGACTCTGGTACGGCAATTGCACTTTCCCTGTGAGTACGCAAAACCTCTATTCCAAACACAGCGAGGAACACCTCCATGAAAGCAAAACAGCAAAAGCCCGGCCTGTTCAGGGGGCTGTCAAAAGCCGTCACTCTGGCAGGCGCCTTGGCCGCGAGCACCTTAGCCCAGGCTGACACCAACATTCGGTTTACCCTGGACTGGCGTTTTGAAGGGCCCTCTGCGCCTTTCCTGATGGCTCTCGATAAGGGCTATTTCAAGAGTGAGGGGCTCAACGTCACCATTGATGCCGGCAACGGCTCCGCAGGTGCAGTTACCCGCGTAGCCACCAACGCCTACGACATGGGCTTTGCCGACTTCAGTGCGCTGACAGAAACCACCTCCAAGAACCCGGAAACCGGCGTAACCGCAGTTTATATGGTCTACAACACCATGCCTGCGGCGGTGTTTGCCCTGAAAGACTCCGGCATTGAAAAACCCGAAGATCTGGCAGGCAAGACTCTGGGCGCCCCCGTGTTCGATGGTGGCCGCAAAGCCTGGCCGTCGTTTGCCCGACATAACAACCTGGCCGTGGACTCCGTTGAGTGGCAATCGGCCGATCCTGCCATCCGGGAAACCCTGCTGGCCCGGGGTGAGGTAGACGCCATTACCGGTTTCTACTTCACCAGCCTACTGAACCTGGAAGCCCGCGGCGTGGCGCCGGACAACATAGTGGCACTGAAATACCCGGATTACGGGGTGGAGTTCTACGGCAATACCATCATCGCGCAGGATGCGCTGCTCGAAAAAAACCCGGAGGCGGTGAAAGGGTTTCTGAGGGCGTTCAACAAAGCCCTGAAAGAAACCATAGACGATCCTGAAACGGCGATTACCTACGTGAAAAAACGGGATGGCCTGATCAAACAGGACCTGGAGCTGCGCCGCCTTAAATTGGCCATGGACAACCATGTGATCACCGAAGAAACCCGCGCGGAAGGTCTGGGCGCCATCACCGAAGCGCGCATGGAGCGGGCCATGGCGGACATGGTGGCCTCCTATAACCTGGAACCGTCAGACCAACTCACGCAGTTATTCGACAGCAGCTACCTGCCATCACAGGCAGAGCGCTCGATCGATTGACGCACCTGTGCCCGGGTGCCGCGCACCCGGGCTCCCTGGCCTACCGGAGTTCCAGATGGACCTTGTCGAGTTTGAGAATGTAAGCATGCGCTATGGCGATGATGGCCCGCTGGCGATCGAAAACATCTCCCTGAGCGTGAAAGAGAATGAGTTTGTGGCAGTGGTTGGTCCATCAGGGTGTGGCAAGTCTACCCTGATGAAACTGGTGACCGGGCTGGCGCCGCCCAGCGAGGGTTATGTCTATCTGGGTGGCAAGCAGGTTGCTGGCCCCCAGAAAGGTGTTGGCATGGCGTTCCAGGCCTCCAACCTGCTGCCGTGGCGCACGACCCTTGAAAACGTGCTGCTGCCACTTGAGATAGTGGCGGAGTACCGCCACAAGTTCCGCCGGGAGAAAACACAGTTCGAAGAACTGGGGCGCGCCCTGCTCAAGCGGGTTGGCCTTGCCGGCTGCGAACACAAATATCCCTGGGAACTGTCCGGCGGCATGCAGCAGCGCGCGTCTATTTGCCGCGCACTGATCCACCGCCCCTCACTGCTGATGCTTGATGAACCGTTCGGCGCACTGGATGCCTTCACCCGTGAGGAACTCTGGTGCATGGTGCGGGATTTATGGCAGGAAGAGCCCTTCACGGTGGTTCTGGTGACCCACGACCTCCGCGAAGCGGTCTTTCTTGCCGATACCGTCTACGTAATGAGCAAGGGCCCGGGCCGGATACTGGTGCGCAAACCGGTCAATCTACCTCGGCCCAGAGAGCTGTCCGTCACCTACACCGACCCCTTTGCCGACCTGGTGTTTGAATTACGTGACCACATTGGCCGAATCCGGGAGGGATCCTGATGACCCTGGCTCAACGAAAACGCCTGTTGATGAAAGCCTCCCCCTGGCTGCTGCTTGTGTTCCTGGTACTGTTCTGGGAGCTGCTTTGCTTTGCTTTCCAGATTCCTGACTACCTGTTTCCCGCCCCCACCGATATCTGGCGCTCCTGGCTGGAATACCGGCCACAAATCATTGAGCATGCCACCCAGACACTGT
>Ga0208450_1001393_pt1 | contig 11336 bp, 7 predicted proteins | sample MalvireepMed_908_FD_184249 | JGI IMG/M metagenome (GOLD analysis project Ga0208450, IMG submission 184249) | Marine viral communities from the Global Malaspina Expedition - Malaspina viral metaG DeepMed_908 (SPAdes) (version 2) | ecosystem: Environmental > Aquatic > Marine > Oceanic | place... | reverse complement strand
GGCCACGGGCAAGGTCACGTCCGTAACAGGCGGAACACACGCCGTGAGCCGTATCACAGGTAATCGTGGAGCGTACGACGATTTCGTCCACGCCCATGGTGTCTAACGAGGCACACCACTTCTCGTCGAGCAGCGTATTACGCGGAATCAGTACTTCTTCGGTACTCGGATCGACAACATCAATGGCCACAACACGACCCAGTACGCGCTGAGACAGCGGTACGATGATGTCGCCACCCTCGATGATCGGGTGCAGCGTCAGGCCGTTTTCGGTGCCACAGTCGGTCTCGGTAATCACCAAGTCCTGAGCAACGTCTACCAGACGACGAGTCAGGTAACCGGAGTTGGCCGTTTTCAGGGCCGTATCCGCCAGACCTTTACGTGCGCCGTGGGTCGAGATGAAGTACTGAAGTACGTTCAGACCTTCACGGAAGTTCGCCACGATCGGCGTTTCAATGATCGAGCCATCCGGCTTGGCCATCAGGCCACGCATACCCGCCAGCTGGCGAATCTGTGCCGCAGAACCACGGGCACCGGAGTCGGCCATGATGAAGACACTGTTGAAGGAGTCCTGCTCGACTTCATTGCCGTCACGATCAACAACCGTCTCTTTCGAGATGCCGACCATCATCGCCTTGGCGACTTTATCATTCGCCTTGGACCAGATATCGATGACCTTGTTGTACTTCTCGCCTGCGGTTACCAGGCCAGAGGAGAACTGGTCTTCGATCTCTTTGACTTCTGCTTCAGCGGCATCAACGATCTCGGTCTTGGCATCGGGGATAACGAAGTCGTTAACACCGATCGAGGCACCGGACCAGGTCGCCAGACGGAAGCCGGTGTACATCAGCTGGTCAGCGAAGATAACCGTGGGCTTGAGGCCCGCACGACGATACACCTCGTTGATCAGGCTGGAGATCGCCTTCTTCTTCATCGGCTGATCGATCAGCGCGAACGGTACGCCTTCCGGCAGAATGCGGAACAACAGCGCACGACCGACGGTGGTGTCGTAAAGACGGCGGTGCTCGGAGCGCTCGCCAGTCTCTTCGTCGACGTCCACTTCGTCCAGACGCACCTTGACGCGGGCATGCAGCGACACGGACTGTGTGCCGAAGGCGCGCTCTACCTCATTGAGGTCGGAGAACACCATGCCTTCACCCTTGGCGTTGATCTTTTCACGGGTCATGTAGTACAGACCCAGAACAACGTCCTGCGACGGTACGATGATCGGCTCGCCGTTGGCCGGCGACAGCACGTTGTTGGTCGCCATCATCAGCGCACGGGCTTCGAGCTGTGCTTCCAGGGTCAGCGGTACGTGGACCGCCATCTGGTCACCGTCAAAGTCGGCGTTGTAAGCCGCACACACCAGCGGGTGCAGCTGGATCGCCTTACCTTCGATCAGCAGTGGCTCAAACGCCTGGATGCCCAAACGGTGCAGCGTCGGCGCGCGGTTAAGCAGTACCGGGTGTTCGCGGATAACGTCGGCCAGGATGTCCCACACTTCCGGCAGCTCGCGCTCAACCATCTTTTTCGCGGCTTTAATCGTGGATGCATGGCCCAGCGACTGCAGCTTGGAGTAGATGAACGGCTTGAACAGCTCAAGCGCCATTTTCTTCGGCAGACCACACTGGTGCAGACGCAGGGTCGGGCCCACGGTAATGACCGAACGGCCTGAGTAGTCTACGCGCTTACCCAGCAGGTTCTGACGGAAACGACCCTGCTTACCTTTGATCATATCGGCAAGCGATTTCAGCGGGCGCTTGTTAGAGCCGGTAATCGCACGACCACGGCGGCCGTTATCCAGCAGCGCGTCGACCGCTTCCTGGAGCATCCGCTTCTCGTTACGCACGATAATATCCGGTGCGTTAAGATCCAGCAGTCGCTTCAGACGGTTGTTGCGGTTGATCACACGACGGTAAAGGTCGTTAAGATCGGAGGTCGCAAAGCGGCCGCCGTCCAGCGGTACCAACGGACGAAGATCCGGCGGCAGCACGGGCAGCACTTCCATGACCATCCACGCCGGCGCATTGCCGGAGTGGTAGAACGCCTCCAGCAGCTTCAAGCGCTTCGACAGTTTCTTGATCTTGGTTTCAGAGTTGGTCTGCGGAATCTCTTCACGCAGGAGGTTAATCTCTTCTTCCAGATCGATATCTTTCAGCAGCTCCTGAACGGCTTCGGCACCCATACGGGCGTCGAAATCATCGCCGAACTCTTCCAGCGCTTCGAAATACTGCTCGTCGTTGAGCAGCTGACCACGCTCCAGCGTGGTCATGCCGGGATCGATGACCACGAAGCTTTCGAAGTACAGCACGCGCTCGATATCACGCAGCGTCATATCGAGGAACATGCCGATACGCGACGGCAGGGATTTCAAAAACCAAATGTGAGCCACCGGCGATGCCAGCTCGATGTGACCCATGCGTTCACGGCGCACGGCCGCCTTGGTCACTTCGACACCACACTTCTCACAGATAATGCCGCGGTGCTTCATGCGCTTATATTTGCCGCACAAGCACTCGTAGTCTTTAACCGGGCCGAAAATCTTGGCACAGAACAGACCATCCCGTTCCGGTTTAAAGGTACGGTAGTTGATGGTCTCAGGCTTCTTCACCTCGCCGAAGGACCAGGAGCGAATCATGTCCGGCGACGCCAGGGTAATCTTGATCGCGTCAAACTCATCGGACTGAGATTGCGATTTGAGTACTTTCACCAAATCTTTCATGGGACGGCTCCTAGCTCTCTAACTCGATATCGATGCCCAGCGAGCGGATTTCCTTCACGAGTACGTTGAAGGATTCCGGCATGCCTGCCTGCATGGTGTGGTCGCCATCCACGATGTTCTTGTACATCTTGGTGCGGCCTTCGACGTCGTCCGACTTGACGGTGAGCATCTCTTGCAGCGTGTACGCGGCGCCATAGGCTTCCAGCGCCCACACTTCCATCTCACCAAAGCGCTGACCACCGAACTGCGCCTTACCACCCAGCGGCTGCTGCGTAACAAGCGAGTAAGAACCGGTAGAACGCGCGTGCATCTTATCGTCTACCAGGTGGTTGAGCTTCAGCATGTACATGTAGCCAACGGTCACCGGACGGTCAAACGCATCGCCGGTACGGCCATCGTACAGCGTCATTTGGCCCGACTCCGGAATGTCCGCCAGCTTCAGCAGGTGCTTGATTTCGTGCTCTTTGGCACCGTCGAACACCGGCGTGGCCATCGGCACGCCGCCTTTGAGGTTCTTCGCCAGTGCGATGACTTCGTCATCGGTCAGCGAGTCGATATCCTCAACGCGGGTACCGGGCGTGTTATACACCTGACCCAGGAAGTCGCGAATTTCAGCAACCTGCTGACCGCGGGCGTCGCGCAGCATGGCGTCAATTTTGACCCCGAGACCACGTGCCGCCATACCCAGGTGAGTTTCCAGGATCTGACCAACGTTCATACGCGACGGTACGCCCAGCGGGTTCAGCACCACGTCCACCGGCTCGCCCTTCTCGTCGAACGGCATGTCTTCGATGGGCATGATCGCGGAGATAACACCTTTGTTACCGTGACGACCGGCCATCTTGTCACCGGGCTGAATGCGACGCTTGACCGCCATATAGACTTTGACGATTTTCAGCACGCCCGGTGCGAGGTCGTCGCCCTGGGTCAGCTTGCGCTTCTTATCTTCGAAACGCTCGTCCATCTCTTTACGGCGGTTCTCAAGCTGTTCGTCGGCCTGGGCCAGTAGCTCGTTGTAGGCTTCATCCTGCATGCGCAGTTTGAACCACTGCTGACGCGGCAGTTCGTCCAGGTACGCCTCGCTCAGCACGTCGCCTTTCTTCAGGTTCGGGCCGCCATTAACCGCTTGGCCATCCAGCGTACGCTTCAGACGCTCAAAGGTTGCGTCTTCGGCAATACGGTAGGTTTCCTGAAGATCCTTGCGCACTTCGTCCAGCTGCATCTGCTCGATGGAGAGCGCACGGGAGTCTTTCTCAACGCCGTCACGAGTAAACACCTGAACGTCGATAACCGTACCTTTCATGCCGGTCGGGGCACGCAGGGAAGTATCTTTAACGTCAGACGCTTTCTCACCGAAGATGGCACGCAGCAGCTTCTCTTCGGGCGTCAGCTGGGTTTCACCTTTCGGTGTTACCTTACCGACCAGAATGTCACCGGGGCCAACTTCAGCGCCGATGTACACAACGCCCGCCTCGTCCAGTTTACCCAGTGCGGATTCACCGACATTGGGAATATCAGAGGTAATCTCTTCCGGCCCTAACTTGGTGTCGCGAGACACGCAGGTCAGTTCCTGGATGTGGATGGTGGTGAAACGGTCTTCTTGAACCACACGCTCAGAGAGCAGGATGGAGTCCTCGAAGTTGTAGCCGTTCCAGGGCATGAACGCGATACGCATGTTCTGGCCAAGCGCTAGGTCGCCCATGTCGACAGACGGGCCATCGGCCAGAATATCGCCACGGGCAACGTTGTCACCAGGGCGCACGATGGGGCGCTGGTTCATGCAGGTGTTCTGGTTCGAACGGGTGTACTTGGTCAGGTTGTAGATATCCACCCCGGCTTCGCCGCCGATGATTTCATCTTCATTGACCCGTACCACCACACGACGTGCGTCCACCGAGTCGATTACGCCGCCACGACGCGCCACGGCACAGACGCCGGAGTCACGGGCAACGAAACGCTCCATGCCGGTACCGACCAGCGGCTTGTCGGCACGCAGGGTCGGAACGGCCTGACGCTGCATGTTCGCCCCCATCAAGGCGCGGTTGGCATCATCGTGCTCCAGGAACGGGATCAGGGCCGCTGCGACAGATACAACCTGACGCGGAGACACGTCCATCAGCGTCACCTGCTCAGGACGCATAAAGGTGGTCTCACCGCGGTGGCGTACCTGTACCAGGTCATCAATCAGCTTGCCGGACTCGTCAACCGCCGCAGACGCCTGGGCGATAACGAAGTCACCTTCCTCAATCGCTGACAAGTGCACGATATCGTCAGTGACCTGGCAGGCATTCACTTTGCGATACGGTGTTTCCAAGAAGCCGTAGCTATTGGTATGACTGTACGTTGCCAGCGAGTTGATCAGACCGATGTTCGGGCCTTCCGGCGTTTCGATCGGGCACAGGCGGCCATAGTGCGTGGCGTGTACGTCGCGCACTTCGAAGCCTGCACGCTCACGGGTTAGACCACCCGGGCCGAGTGCCGACACACGACGCTTGTGGGTCACCTCGGAGAGCGGGTTGTTCTGGTCCATAAACTGAGACAGCTGGCTGGAGCCGAAGAACTCTTTCACCGCTGCCGCAACTGGCTTGGCGTTGATCAGGTCTTGCGGCATCAGGCCTTCGCTTTCCGCCATGGAAAGACGCTCTTTCACCGCACGCTCGACACGCACCAGACCGACGCGGAACTGGTTCTCGGCCATTTCGCCCACGCAGCGAATACGACGGTTACCCAGGTGATCGATATCGTCCACGTCGCCGAAGCCGTTACGGATATTGATCAGCTCACGCAGGACATCGAGGATGTCCTTGCGATCCAGCACGCCGGAGCCGGTGTCGCTTTCACGACGCAGGCGACGATTGAACTTCATCCGACCAACGCCCGACAGGTCGTAGCGGTCTTCGGTGAAGAACAGGTTATGGAACAGCGTCTCGGCAGCCTCTTTGGTGGGCGGCTCGCCGGGACGCATCATGCGGTAGATCTCGACAAGCGCTTCCAACTGAGAGCCGGTGGTATCCAGCTTCAGAGTGTCGGAAATGAACGAACCGCAGTCGAGGTCGTTGGTGTAGAGGGTTTCGATATGCGTGATACCGCCCTGCGCCATACGCTCGAGGACTTCCGGAGTGATTTCCGTGTTACACGGGCAGATCAGCTCACCGGTTTTGGTATCGATTTGGTCTTTGGCCAGCGTTTTGCCGAACAGATACTCCATCGGCACTTCCAGACGCTCAAGGCCGGCTTTTTCAAGCTGACGAATGTGCTTCTGAGTGATCCGGCGACCCTCTTCGACGATGACGCTGCCTTCGCCATCTTTGATGTCGAACGTGGCCGTTTCACCGCGCAGGCGTGATGGCACCAGCTCCACAAAGAAGCCGGTCTTCTCGATGTGGAATTTGCTGGTTTCGAAGAACTCAGCCAGGATCTCTTCGGTGCTCATACCCAGCGCACGCATCAGTACCGAGGCCGGCAGTTTGCGGCGGCGGTCGATACGCACGAAGACGTTGTCTTTCGGGTCGAACTCGAAGTCGAGCCAAGAGCCACGGTAAGGAATCACGCGAGCAGAGTAGAGCAACTTGCCTGAGGAGTGGCTCTTGCCTTTGTCGTGATCGAAGAACACACCGGGCGAACGGTGGAGCTGAGAAACGATAACCCGCTCAGTACCGTTGATGACGAAGGTACCGTTCTCGGTCATCAGGGGGATCTCCCCCATGTAGACTTCCTGCTCTTTGATGTCTTTGATGGCCTTGTTCGAAGAGTCGCGATCGTAGATGATCAAGCGAACCTTGACACGCAGCGGAGCGGAGTAGGTCACGCCACGCAGCTGACACTCTTTGACATCGAACGCTGGCGTACCGAAACGGTAGCTCACGTACTCCAGGGCCGCATTGCCGGAGAAGCTCTCGATCGGGAACACGGACTTGAACGCCGCGTGCAGGCCAACCTCGTGGCGCTCGTCGGGCGAACGATCCTGCTGGAGAAAGTCGTAGTAGGAATCAAGCTGGATGGCCAGCAAGTAAGGCACATCCATCACTTGGGGCAGTTTGCCGAAATCCTTGCGGATGCGTTTTTTCTCAGTATATGAGTAAGCCATCTGTATTCCCCAGCTTGTTCACCATGGGTGACCGATGCGTGGTCATCTGCCCCGCGGGCGTTTCAGACGCAGACAGCAAGCTCCTAAATCGGTAGCTCGCCGTCAAAAATCTTGATAGATAACAGTGTTACAGTAGTGCTGTTCGCGCTTTGCTGTCGCTTGCCAACATCACTCGCGCTTCACAACTGACGCGTTACAACAACGTACGCTTCACAACAACGGTCTTACTGTTTTGCTGCTTTTTACCGCAGCGCTTCTGCTGTTGCCTTGCAGCATATTACAACAGAAAAAGGCCGGCAGCGGGATAGCCCGCCGCCAGCCGTGGAAGCTTACGCAGCGCGTAAAGCCATCAGCACAAGGATTACTTGAGCTCGACGGTTGCGCCCGCTTCTTCCAGCTTCGCCTTAGCGGCTTCAGCGTCTTCTTTAGACATGGCTTCTTTGATGGTCGCCGGCGCGCCGTCAACGGCACCCTTGGCTTCTTTCAGGCCAAGACCGGTGATTTCACGAACGGCTTTGATGACGTTAACTTTCTTGTCACCAGCAGAAGCCAGTACCAGATCAAATTCAGTCTGCTCTTCAGCAGCTGCTTCGCCGCCGCCAGCCGGGCCAGCCATAACGGCTGCCGCTGCAGAAACGCCGAATTTCTCTTCCATTGCTTCGATCAGCTCAACAACTTCCATTACGGACATGTCGGCTACAGCATTGATGATATCGTCTTTGGACAGTGCCATTGTTTCATTCCTAACTTTGCGGGAGTCTCGGTCAGCCGAGGACTCGGGGTTCATTGCTTGGTTCAGGCAGCGTACCGATCACATCGTTCACGCCGCCTGCAAGAAACACTGCTTAGGCAGCTTCGGCTTCTTGCTTCTGGTCGCGCAGGGCGGCCAGAGTACGAACCAGCTTGCCAGCGGAGGCTTCTTTCATTACCGACATCAACTTGGCAATTGCCTCGTCGTAAGTCGGCAGGGTTGCCAGACGATCGATGTCAGCAGCCGGAATCAGCTCACCTTCGTAGGCCAACGCCTTAACTTCGAAGTTCTTCTCGTCTTTAGCGAACTCTTTGAACAGACGAGCAGCAGCGCCCGGGTGTTCAGTAGAGAAAGCCAACAGAGTAGGACCAACAAAGCTCTCGTTCAGACACTCCCACTGAGTGCCTTCGAGTGCGCGGCGAGCCAGCGTGTTACGAACAACACGAAGCTCTACACCGTTTTCGCGGGCCTGCTTACGCAGATCGGTCATTTTGCTGACCGTAACACCACGAGAATCGGCAACTACGACGGAGAGTGCGCCCTTGGCCGCTTCACTGACCTCGGCAACAATCGCTTTCTTGCCTTCAAGTGCTAGTGGCACAGTGATCACTCCTTCGTGCCGGAACCCATCAAGGCTCCGGTGGTTACCATCTCTTCCAAGGCATACTGCTGGCCTTGGAAGCCTTAGGGGATGGTGCTCACCAGAAAGCGGCTTGCGAAAAGCGTTAACCAACTGGCGGCCACACCATCTGCGCAGGCGCTCTAGGGCGATTAAGCCGCCCAATCTTCAAAAGACAAGGCGGCACCTGCGGTCTTTGACGGCGCCTCGCTCGACTAACTACCTAGCGAGGGACCGCAAAGTTCTTGCTCGGTACTTACTAAAACCTGCCGACGACTCGCTTATACCAGCGCAGAGTGGTCGATGGTCAAACCCGGGCCCATGGTAGTGGACAGGGTAATTTTCTTAAAGTAGACGCCTTTGGAGGAGCTCGGCTTGAGCTTCTTCAGGTCAGCTACCAGTGCTTCCAAGTTGCCCTGAACGGACACCGCGTCAAAACCCACTTTACCCAGGGTAGTGTGGATGATGCCGTTTTTGTCGGTACGGAAACGCACCTGACCCGCTTTGGCGTTCTTGACCGCAGTTGCCACGTCGGGCGTTACGGTGCCCACTTTCGGGTTCGGCATCAGGCCACGCGGACCAAGAATCTGACCCAGCTGACCCACAACGCGCATTGCATCCGGAGAAGCAATGACCACGTCGAAGTCCATCTGGCCTTTTTTGACTTGCTCAGCCAGATCGTCCATGCCCACGATGTCAGCACCGGCTTCTTTAGCAGCGTCGGCATTCGCACCCTGGGTGAAGACGGCTACGCGTACGTCTTTGCCGGTACCGTTAGGCATAACGGTGGCGCCACGCACAACCTGGTCAGATTTACGTGGATCAACACCCAGGTTGATCGCCACATCCAGAGACTCTTTGAATTTGACCGTGGACAGCTCGGAAAGCAGCGACACGGCTTCTTCCAGAGAGTACGCTTTGTTCGGGTCTACTTTCTCGCGAATCACTTTCGCGCGCTTAGACAATTTAGCCATGATCAGAGACCCTCCACGTTTAAGCCCATGCTACGAGCGCTGCCAGCGATGGTGCGCACCGCGGCGTCGAGATCAGCCGCCGTTATATCCGGCTCTTTGGTCTTGGCGATCTCTTCGAGCTGCTCGCGAGTCACGGTACCAACCTTCTTCTTGTTCGGCTCACCAGAACCAGACTTGATACCCGCTGCTTTTTTCAGCAGAACGGCAGCCGGCGGTGTCTTGGTGACGAACGTGAAGCTACGGTCAGAGTAGACAGTGATCACGACAGGCGTCGGCAGGCCCGGCTCAATCTCTTGAGTGGCAGCGTTAAACGCCTTACAGAATTCCATGATGTTCACACCGTGCTGACCCAGCGCGGGGCCTACGGGCGGACTCGGGTTGGCTTTACCTGCAGCAACCTGCAGTTTGATGTAAGCCTGTACTTTCTTGGCCATGGTAAATACTCCAGTTGGGTGATAGCGCCTGACGGCTCCCCGGTACGCGTAAAGCAGCGCTGGGCTGCTTTACATGAATCCAGAGTGGCACGCACTGCGCACCACCCTGCAATATTATGAACTTACTCTTTTTCTACCTGAGAGAATTCAAGCTCAACAGGCGTCGCACGCCCAAAGATCAGTACGCTGACCTGCAGGCGGCTCTTGTCGTAGTTCACTTCTTCAACGACACCGTTGAAATCAGCAAACGGACCATCAATAACACGGACAGACTGGCCCGGCTCAAACATAGTTTTGGGCCGCGGCTTGTCGGTACCATCTTTCACACGACGCAGAATTGCTTCGGCTTCGCGGGTAGTAATCGCGGCGGGTTTCTCTTTGGTACCACCGATAAATCCCATGACGCGTGGCGTCTCATTCACCAGGTGCCAGGTTTCGTCTGCCATTTCCATCTCGACAAGAACGTAGCCGGGATAGAATTTGCGCTCACTCTTACGGCGCTTACCGTCGCGCATTTCAACCACTTCTTCCGTCGGCACCAGGATCTCGCCAAAGCGATCTTCCATGCCGTACATCTTCACACGCTCGATAAGCGAGCGCATGACATGCTTTTCAAAGCCGGAATAAGCGTGGACGACGTACCAACGTTTGGACATGAATGCTCCTAACCAATGACGCCGGACATCGCCCAGCCAAGAAGAGTATCGATCAACCACAGCATCAGACCCACCACCAGCACAGCTACCAGCACAATGGCGGTTGTCTGAATGGTTTCAGGACGGGTCGGCCATACAACGCGCTGAATCTCTTTCTTGGCGCTTATGGCAAGCTCAACTAAATCGCGACCTTTTGTGGTTGTTAAGGCGATCAAACCAGCAAGCGCACACAACACCACCACACCCAAGACGCGGTAGAGCAGACCAATATCGGCGAAATAGGTATTACCAACGACTGCAACGACAAGCAGCGCCACAACCGCCGCCCACTTGAGCCCGTCATGGCGCGTCCGTTGCACCTCTGCGCCATGTTTTACGGAACTAGGCTTCATAAAAACGAGACTCCTAAGGGTGCAGCGAGCGACAAAGGAATTCTAGAAAAGACATACCAACCTGGGGAAGGCTGGCAGGCCAGGAGGGAATCGAACCCCCAACCTGCGGTTTTGGAGACCGCTGCTCTGCCAATTGAGCTACTGGCCTGTATCGTCATGCGCGCAAGCAAACGCCTACGCAACAGCGGGCGCCATAATAGCGGAGAAACCTCCGCCTGACAACCCTTACTTTCACCCCCAAACCACCGGAGGGCAGAGACAAAAAAAGCGAGCATCGCTCGCCTTCTTCGCAATATGGAGCTCATGGACGGAATTGAACCGTCGACCTCACCCTTACCAAGGGTGTGCTCTACCCCTGAGCTACATGAGCCAAAACACATCAAACTGGAGCGGGCGGCGGGAATCGAACCCGCACCATCAGCTTGGAAGGCTGAGGTTCTACCATTGAACTACGCCCGCCGAACTTGCCTATAGAATGACAATCCGCTGCACGAGTAACAGTAGCTAATGCCCGCTTACCGGCGTTTCATTCCCAGACGCTGACTAGCTCAACGCCTGCTCAATCTGGTGGAGAGGGAAGGATTCGAACCTTCGAAGCTTTCGCGGCAGATTTACAGTCTGCTCCCTTTGGCCACTCGGGAACCTCTCCAGCTGTGGCGGCACATTATGCCAGCCTCCAAAACGGTGTCAAGCCTGCAAAC
>Ga0208450_1001392_pt1 | contig 11348 bp, 6 predicted proteins | sample MalvireepMed_908_FD_184249 | JGI IMG/M metagenome (GOLD analysis project Ga0208450, IMG submission 184249) | Marine viral communities from the Global Malaspina Expedition - Malaspina viral metaG DeepMed_908 (SPAdes) (version 2) | ecosystem: Environmental > Aquatic > Marine > Oceanic | place... | reverse complement strand
CACTCATTTTTTATACCTCTCACACGGGGCCAATTATAAATTGGGTAGCCGTTATAGGCGTTATTTGTCAGAGCCGATTAATCGGGTAGCTGACCTACTTGTCAAGCGGATACAAATCCGCCTTCCATTTTATTTTTAGGAAAAACTGGTTCTCCTGTTTTTAAATGTCTATTTTCAAACGGTGTAGGTTTTTCAAGTAATGTTTCTAAAATTTCATTTCTTGCTTTTATTATTATTTTTGGATCGTTAAAACCATTAATGTAATGTTCTAATATGCCTTTAACCATATCAGCGAATATTTCTCGTTTAGGTACTGAAACTATAGCCAACATATATTTATAATCAGGAATAGACATTTTCATAGCTTGATCAATAGATATTTTAGGTTCTTCAACTACAGGAGCAAGAGTTTCCTTTTTAACTACAGGAGCAGGTGCTATCTCTTCTTTCTTTTGTACAAACGCTTTAGGAAATACTTTTTCTGCTGCCTTTAAATAATTTTTTGTCCAACTTGGTAACTCTTCTTTATTTCTACCTTTAGTTACCCATTTTTTATGTTTATCTAAACCACGGTTCCATGCCATAATAGCTGAAGGAATATCATAATTAATAATCGGGTCTTCTAAAATATTAGTAAGGTGAATACGACCAATTCTCTCATTTAAATCTTCATCTTCTAGTACCGGCCTTCTAATACCCTTTAGTCCTCCTCCAAGATTACCCAATGGTTTAATTTGCATAAGTCCTACTTCACCAGCTTCTCCTATTTGAACAAGACCTTTTTTGTTGTAATGTTTATTTCCCGATTCTTGTTGTTTTATTACTTTTACTAATTTTTCAAATTTTTCTCTTGAAAATTTTTCTGGATAAATTTCATTAAGAGGAATATTTTCATACTTTTCTGGTATAGAATAAGGATTCATAGGCTTATGCTCTGGAACAGGAAGAGATACAAAAGCAGAAGAAATTGGATACGTTTTAATTGGTTCAGCCATAACGTGAATAGGGAACAAAACCACCCATATTAGCCACAGCAACATTAGGCTTTTGTAAATTTTGTGCTCCCGGTGCTGTAGGATTAACTCGTGCAAGAGGTGATGGTGGCTGTCCTCCAATACGCTGTCCTCCTGTTTGTGGTTTAGCTGGTTGTCCTGCTTTTTGTTTAGGCGCTTGTGCTACTTGTTTAGGTGCAGTAGCTGGTTTAGCTCCTTTACCCAAAACAGGGCCTAATGCATTTAAAAACTGATAAACACCAACTTTAGGTTCCTCTTGAGCCACACCACCTACTGCAAAACCTTGCACTTGTTCTGGAGGTACTTCTTGCGGCATAGGTGCTCCACCTGCTTCTGGCGGCATAGGCGCTCCACCTTCTTCTGGCGGCATAAAGCCCTGTGGTCCTTGAGGTGCTTCTAGCAGACCACCTTCTTCTGTCTCTGCTGTCTGTTGCCGCTCAAACTCCTCAATTCCGCGCTTATTTATCTTCTCTAGACGATCACGACCAATAATTCGTACAAGAGCAGGAGGAATAATATATTCACCTTCTGATACAAGAACTTCTACATCTTCACCTGTTGGTGTCTGTGTTGCAAATCCGTCTTCTCCCATTCGTTCCATTACGAATTTCTTTGCATCATCAATTAATTTTTCAATATCTTTTATGCCAGCTAATTCTACAGCGTATGAATTAAGTACAAAAGAACCTTCAGGAACGCTGCCATTTACTTCATCTTTACCCATTTCACCTTCTTGAGCAGCTTCTACTTGACCGTCTATAGCACCTTCTGGTGTACCTACAAAACCCATAGATGGCTCATTATATGCTGGATCATCTTGTAAGGGTACATCCCCGCCTTCTTGATAACCTACCATACCGCCCCGTTGGCGTCCTTCTTGTTCTTCCATGTAAGTGTAATCATCTCGTTTATATGGTATTTTTTCATCTTCTACATGTACTGGACGGGGAATAATACCACGGTCTTCATACGATTCTGTTACTTCTCCCGGCCTTTCTCTTTCCATATATTCGTAGTCATCTCTTGTAATTGGACGACGAATTTTAGTTTCATCTCTACGTGCTGTTATTGGTTTATAAACAGCGGGTCTACCTATTTCATCTGGTTCTCCCGGTCTTTCTCCCTCCATATAAGCGTAGTCATCTGTTTTATATTTTGGAACTAATCCAGTATCTGCTAAAGTTTCTACTGATGTATCTTCAGGTAAAGTTCCACTAGCACCGGGAGCACTTTTTGGTCTCATAGGATAAGTAAGTTCTGGTCCTGTTGGACGACCTCTAGCCGGTCCATATTCTGGTGTAGGAATTTCACGTTCTTGTGGTACAACTGGACCTTCATCGGGAGCATATTTCATATCTCCAACATCAGGACCAGTATCTTGCCAACGAAGTCTGCTAAGTTCTTTCGTTACTTCAGGCATTTTTTTGCTGACCCTTAGATGCTCTGGAACATTTTCCTTACCAAACATACTAGAAAAATCTGATATAGCATTTTGTTTTTCTTGATTATCAAGACGTGAACCGTATCCGTAAACTTGCTTTAATATCGGAAAAGCACGAAGAAGAGACATATTATTACTAATATATTCTCTATTCTCACTATTGGGATTATTAACAAGAGACAAAATAGCATCTTTTGCAGTTTCAGGAACAGGTGAAAGTTCATCGCCTGTTATACTATGCAATATTTCGTAAGCAGCACGAGTATCTGGTGTATCATACCAATTTAAAGTATTCTCTGGTTCTGTTTCTATCGTTCTATCACTACTCATTGATAGATAACGTAATGCTCTAATTAATTCATCAGGAATTTTATCTAAATCTTTTTCCTGTTTCTTCCATTCAATTCCCTGTCTTTCTAAAGCATCATACCATTCCTGCATCTGCTTATCTTTTTCTGTCTTATCTGCCATTTTCTTTCCTGTTCTCTTTTATTATGGGCCTTATTATACAGTTACGGCTCCCACTGCAAAACTATCCTGTTTAGCTTTCTTCTTCTTCTTCTTCTTACGTGGATCATCCATCATTCCAGCAGCAATAGCCGCTTCATCTATCTGAATTGTTGGCTTTCTATACGGATTAACTGGCCTATAAGTTGCTTCAACTCGTACATCTGGCTCTACTTGTTTCATTACTTTTTCTTTTTCCTTTATAACATTTTGAAGTCTTTCCTGATTTTCTGCTACAACTTTCTTTATATTTGGAGATAATTCGATAACTCCCGTACCACCAGATGTAGCTTTAGTACCAAATGGAAGATCAGGATTAAATGCAGCTCTATTTATTAACTTTAGAGTATCGGGATTATCCCAAATCTTCTCTTCTAAATCTTTAAAAGCTGCTTCTTTATCTTCACCTGTCTTGTTTGAAATATTTTGTAAATCATTTTCAAGCTGTTGAGCACCTCTTGCAGCAGCCGTTGGATCATCATCACTCATCATCATTCCTAGAAGAGGTAAAGCTATAACAGCAGCAGGTCCAAGAAGACCAGCCATTCCTACTATGGGTGCTGCTCCAGCTAATGAACCACCTGTCATGGCACCACCAATTCCCATAGAAAGATTTGCTGCTGCCGTTGCTGCCGCTGCTGTTGATGCTGCTGTCGCTCCTGCTGCTGCTGCTCCTAATCCTGCTGCTGGAATCATAGGACCACCACCATAAGCAACTGCTGCTGCTGGTGCTGATAATACTGCTCCCGTTGTTGGTATACCGGCTGTCATAGCTGCTATTTCACTTGCCGCCGCTGAACCTGCTCCTGATACGGGAGCTACTGTTGCTGCTGGCGCTGCCGCTGCTGGCGCTGCTGTTATAGCTGCTATTTCACTTGCCGCCGCTGTTGGTCCATATCCCACAGGAGCAACTGTTGTAGGAGCCGCTACTGATGGTATAGACCCCATTCCTGCTGTAGTAGGTGCATATAAAGAAGTTGTTCCTACTCCTTGACTTATTGCTTGATTTGCAAGAGCCATAGCTTCTGCTGGAGATGCTGTTGCTAAACTTGCCATATCTGCTGGTGCTGTACTAGTCATTCCAACATCACTAAACTGTTCCATATAAGGATCATAAATCGGTCCTCCCGTAGAATCTGGCATAGGAAACTCAGGAATACCTTCTACTGGTCCTTTTAAGAATGCTTGTCCTGCATCTGATCCCGGCATAAATGTTGAATCAATTCCAAATTCTAAATCTAATTTATTAGCTATATCATCAAAACCAAAATCTCTTAGTTTATTGATAGCAGTTTCTCCTACATTACCAGTTAACTCTCCTAAATCAAGAAATTTTGATGCTCCACTTATTATATTATCTGGTGATAACATACTACCAACACCGCCATTCTCTTCCTGTCCTAATGAACCTATAAGAGCACCTAATCCTGCTAATCCTGCTCCCGCTGCTGCTACACCACCAAGATCAATATCAGAATCAACATCAGAAACACCAATAGAAGGTACAGTAGAAGCAGCAGATTGTCCCGGTCCTAAAGGAGCTAAAGAACCTGCAAAACCACCCGTCGGAGTACCGGCTGCACCAAAAAATTGTGGTTTTTCAGTAAATGATGTTCCAAAGGTTTGTGTTTGTTCAGGCGCTGTTGCAGGAGGAGCCTGTACAAAACCGGGATCAAAATCAACAGGAGGTGTTGGTGTTACAAAACCATTAGCCATTCTATTCTTCTTCTTTGCTATCTAACGCTGTTTGTCCATTTACTTTAAGATTGAGGAGGGTTTCCAGTAAAGCCGCTTTCCCCTGCAACTGGCGCATTTCCAACTCCGATGTTGCCGCCACCAACGCCCGATGGGTCCATTGCATTTGCTCCGACAGGTGGTCCTCCAGTGCCGCCCATGCCTTCTTGTGGTTGATTAGCGGCCCCAGCTTGCGCGCCTGTTCCTTGAGCATTCATAAGTCCTCTCAATATATCAGCGAATATTGCCGCTTCATTAACATCATTTACAAGTAAGTCTGGATCAATATCCTGTGCTATTGCAAGTTCCTTAACCAAATTAGGAATTTTAATAAAGGGAGCAAGAGCAGGATTAGCAACTGTTTGTAACAATGTGAGTAATCGTTGCGACCTAATTTCTTTTTGCATTACAGCGGCAGTTCCTTTAGGTTTAATTTCCAAGTCACCCATGATATCTGGATGCTCTTCATTGAACTGCATATTCCATTGAAAATACCCCTCACCCATTGGCTTGAGAAGATAATCATCAATATTTTTAATCGCTGTCTTTATACTTAATCCTGCTGAACTCATTAACATTGACAGTCCAGCAGCGGTACGTCCTGTACCTGTTACGCCTGTTTGACCGTGAATAATAGATGGAATACCTGTTTCCTCATCAGCCAATTGACGTGATACTTGATACATCTGAATATTTTCATTTGCTGTACTGGGAAACTTAACCGCATTTACAGCAGTTCCAGTTACGCCACTTTGCCGCCTGAATATCTTACCGGGATATATCTCCATAGACTGTCCCGGTACCAGCGAAGTTTCATCTATGTCAAAGACCATGTTACCAGCAAGAACAAGATTATCAATAGCCATACGCATATGACCATTCATCAGCATCTGTGCATCATCCATGTTTTCTGCTACACCAATACCAAAGAAGTTATACGGATTGATCTCATACGGTACAGCTTGATATGGAATACGTGCTGGTGTAAATGGATTAACTACTGCACGTAATATATTATTACCACAAACCCAGATATTAGTATGAAGAGAATCTAAATTATCCTGCCCTTCTGGTATTTCAAGACCCAGTTGTTCCGCAAGATGTTTATCCAGATATCCCCAATACTCCAATACTTCATATCTGCTTTTATGTGCAGTATCAAAATCATCTTCATCACGAATGCTTGACTCATATCCACGCTCTGCATAATTTGGCCCCATTTCAAGACATCTATCAATAGCCTCTAAATCGAAATGAGGTTTTTTACGTAATGAGCGAAGTTGTTCACGATTCATCTTATGCCGTTCAATAACATAATCACAATCTTCTACAGATGTTGCAGCAGGATCAGGATAAAAATCCCAACAGGATACAGCAGAAATTAAGGGAACATTCTTTTGGTATGGAGCGTAATTACGTGCCCCATCCTCACTAACTTCCCATGCCTGTATCTCCTTAAAGGTGCTAAATGGCCCTTTTATGATACCACAACCAAGAAGGCAACATTCAAATATAGCATGACGCAATATCTTTACTGCTTCAGTATTAACTAGCTGATCGTGTATAACCTTCTCTAATTTACGAGCAGATTCTCGTGACGGAGAGATTTGTGGCTCTCCCATACTTGATGGCCCTTCCTTCAAGGAAGTAGAGTCACCATACTTTTCCTCCAAACCAGCTAAGAAGTCATTAGGTTCTTCTTCTTCTTGCTGACCCGTAGGATTTTGAGAAAGATGAGCAAACTCTGCAATACCTTCTGGAACTGGAGTTGATTCGACAACAAGTGGAAATTTCTTATTAGAAAACAGAATATCAATAATTTGACCATATGCAGCTAAGACCTTAACCTTTGTAATTTTTACAAAGACCTTGCTCTTTTCAGTTGCTGTATACGCCGTGGTTCCATCAATGATACCACGATAATTCTTATACGCTTTCTGCCAGCGAATTTCAGACTCACGTCTTCCATCTTCTGCTTCAGTAAATTTACCTTTGATGTATCCTACAGTATAAGGTATATCATCAGCATCTATGGTTCCAAACTCATCGCCTTCGACGTTTGTTTCATCAACCATAAAGTATTAGCCCATATCACCTTGTTTGATAGTTTTCTGAGCAATTTTCATAGTGTTATGAACGGAACCTTTACCAGAAGGAAAAGCTTGAGAACTTACAAATGGTTTTGGATTGCCTGTTGAACCTACAATACGCTGGTCCATTTTCTCACGATACAAACTAGCTGCGTTCACATCGCTTACATTTCCTTGCTTTGATACACTCTCAAAATCCGATTTACCGGGATAACGATAGTTAGATGGCATATTATTCTCCTTTGTTATATGCTAAGTTGTAATTAACGGGTAACAAACCCACCTTCAGACATGTTAAGTTTTAGCCAACTTCTACGAAATATATTTCCTGTTCCTCCACCTCTTGTTATTTTTTGTATATCAACAGGAGGAGCTACAGGACGCTGCCCTCCACCTTCAAGAATAGGTTTAGTTGGTCTTGCACCGGGAGTAGCTGAAGTTGATCTTGCAACTTCCGAAGCAGCAAATTTTTGGTACGCTTGAACAGAACTTAATCCTTGTGATTGATATTTAAGTATTTGTCTCCAATTATCATGTGTTAATTGTGATATATTTCTTGTAACATTCGTATCTTTTTTAAATGCTCTTTTTATTTGTGCTTTTGCTGGTATCTTTTTTAAATTTTCAGCATGAGTTAATTCCTTAACTGCTTCTGCTGATCCTTCTTGTACTTCTAAAATAGGTTTAGTAGGCTTTACAGGAATCTCAACTCCAGAAATAGAAGTAGTTTCTATAGGTTGCATAAGCTGATCTATATTTCTTATATTTATTCTACCTGTATTTTTATTCATAATTTCTTTGCTGTTCCAATAAAATTCTATATCTTCTGGGGATATAAAATCTAGAAAATCTCCTTTAACTTCTCCACCTGATTGTCCTATTAAATTTCTAACTTGACTAATTTTATCTTGTACTCGTTCTGCATATGTTTCTGGACTAATCTTCAATTCTAATTCTTTTGCCCATGCCTTTCTTCGCATACCTTTTGGACGATCTTCTCTACGTTCTTCAATAAGTCTTTGTTCATCAGCGATATATTCTTGAAATACTTTTCTAAGAAATGTTTCTTTATCGGGTATCTGCCATTTAGGTGAACCGGTTGGTCTTATCTGCTCTGGAGTAGATTTTATTGGTGACTCTATCTTAATTGATGATTCTTCTTGAAGAGTACTTAATTCCTCTTGTTTAGTAGGATCAAGCGAAATAAGAGGTTTTAAATTAGAAACATTACTTGGCTCATCAGAATTTGCAATTAATTGAAGTACATTTCTTGTAAATTGCTCTTGATTTTCTTGTGTAGGATCAGGAAAGAATGCTTGCACTAAACCTTCTCTTGCATTTTTAGCAGGCTTAGTTATCCTATAATCAGATTCTAGTTTATAAATTTTTGTAAACTGTCTAAATTTGGGTCTACCTTTTGCTGGACGACCTGATCTTAGTGTACGATCAGTAGGATATTCTCCTATTCGTTCTTTTGTTGTCTTTTTAAAATACACTTCAGCAAGAGAAGGAAGTATGCCTCTTCTTGCATATCCTATATTCCCATCTGGAGGAAAAATAAAATGTGGTTGAAGAACTAATGATTCACCATTAGGTGCACCTGCTGGAAACAATCTTGGTCTGCCTAATGTATCCAAATACCAATCTGTAGGTTTGTTATCTTTATCAATATGAAATTTTTCTACCCATCTAGTATTAACTCTTTCTAGAAGACCCATATCTAGTAACCATTGTATTTGAACAGGTGATCCACCATTTAAAGAATAATCATATACGCCCCTATCAAGATCGTCTGTACTCATTCCAAACATATTACCAAGAAGTTCTCTCATTTGAATATAAGACGTAGAAACAGTTAATTCTGATGATCCCGGTCCAGAAGGTCCATGTTTAGGAATAGGACGTTTTGTAAAATATCTAGCACCACGGGGAGGAATTTTTAATTGTTGCCTACCAATTGGACCTTCAAACATCGTATTTCCCGCTTTAATATTTTCTATTAAATCAAATATAGCTTGTACTTTAGCCGCATTGTATTCAAAGAAATCATGAACAGGTTGTTGTTGACCTTGCATCCAACCTGTCTTTTTTAACTCTGGTCCTTCTGTTCCCTTAAAAATTCTATTTGCTTCAACATTATAATAATTACGAGCATTAACTAAGTCCTTACCTTCTGTCGGTAATTCCGTACTAGGCTTTTTTGGTTGTTCTGCCCATTTTGATTGATCAATTTCACCTTCTATAAGTTGATCTTCAGGAGGTTGATTATGCCCTATTCCCGGCCTATCTCGCCAATCAGATAGTATTTTAACAACTCCACTTGTAATACGTAATCCTTTAGGAAGATGAGGTGTAATAAATTCCAATATTTCTTGACCAAGTGGTGACTCTTGCCAATTTTCATCTGTTCTTGAGTCCATATATTTTTTGTATTCTAAGTATTTTTCCTGAGAAATATATGGACTCTCTTTTCTCTCCAAACCTTCAAATAATCTCTCCGTTTCTCCTTTAGTTAATGGTTTAGGTAGTGTCTTCCCCCATTTACCTCTTATTTTATTTATTATTTCACGCGGATGCATAGGATCAAGAGAAGTTCCACCCCTATACCGCCTTGCTACAACAGCCTCTCCTTGTGTTGATATGGTAGGAAGTTTACCCGCTGGTCTACCCTTAACACCTTCTTCACGGATTTCAAAAATAGATTTACCTGATCCACTAAAACTTTCAAGAGCATTAGCTTGTTTAGATTCTCTAGTTAATTCTTGTTCAGTTCGTGAAGTTAATTCTTGTTTCTCTTGTTTTTCATATAAATCAGATAATGGATTACGAAATTCTATCCTTCCTTCTCTGGTACTACGAAGTCGCTGATAATCTTCTCCTTGTTGTGTAGTTCTTCTCCAATTCCTTCCATCCTCTGTATCTAACCATACCTGTCCATCAGGTGTATCCAACCAACCACTTATATGAACTTGTTCTTCTAAAAATTCTTGTCCATCTGGAGTTCTTAGCCAACTAAGGAAATCTCCATAATCCATTTTGTCTTGATAGCGTCTTTCTCGCTCCTGTAAAGCCCTTCTTATAAATGGATTTTTATGATACAAACGTGTATTTGGATCTCGTGCCATACTATTTAGTACCCAAATGTAGCATCCGTAAGCTCTGGTGGCCTATGATGCATATTCCTAAAAATAGCTGCTTGTGGTGTAGAAACCTGTCTAGTCATACACATATATCGTAGTGCGTCATACGCATGATCATCTGACTTTGTATCGACATCTTCGCTGTTCGTCTTAGATAAAGGTATTGTAGGAAGAGTACGAACAAGATTTGTGCATGTGGAGAAAATTCGTAGTCGCGGTTCTCCATAATCATTCATAGCAAGCCTTCTGTGTACTTCTATCTTACCTGACATTCTATTTGAATCGGATGGAATCCACCGTACTCCTTGACGTATCATCGTTTCTGCTATAGATGGCCCTAATCCAGTACGGTTCCAACACGATTTATCAAGAACAGAGATTGACATTCTCGTATCTTTCCGATCCATTTCACGGATTAACTGTGCTAATGCTTCGCCTGTATACCCTTTAATGTATAATTCCCGATATATCCATAAGTTCCCGTCCCAATCAACTGCGCCCCAAAGAATACAACTAGGAGAACTATATCCATAGTCTCCCGCCCTTATCCTTGCCCAACCTTCGGGAACTTCAAACGGATCAACAACGTGAACCTCTCTATTAAACTCACTAAATGCAGCACCTTCTGCTACATCCCAGTCGCCTTCTAGTAGCCTTCTTCGCTCAACCTCTGGCAGAGAATAGAGCATCGCTTCGTATTCACCCGTAATCATAAGATACGGATTATCTGTTAGCCGTGCAGGAATAAACTTACGATGAAACAGCGGCTCTCCCGCATCTGCATGATTTGGACCGTAGACTAGCGGTTTATTTGTATCAATGTCTGTGGCCCAAAACGGCTCATTTGGAGGATTAGGATCAATAAACATCTTCTTGATCCACCAGCCACCAACACCACCGGGATTGGCTGTCGCTCTCATATACGTATCTATAGAGCTATCTGCTGTCCGTAAACGTGATCGTAGGTAGTTCCACACGTATGGTGACGGGTAGTGGCCTAATTCGTCAATTCCTATCCATGTGAACGATTGTCCTTGATAGCGATACACATCATCATCTTTATCAACATAACTAAAGAGTGCTGTTGCACCGCTTGGAAACTCCCATGTCTTAGTCGATTCTTTAAACCGTGCTTTCGGAAAAGCGTGTAAATATAGTTTCTTGCTTTGATCGACAAGCTCTGTTAACTCTGCAAGTGTTCTACGTAGCAACAATGCTCTGTGATTGCGATTATTCGCATACCGTAGAAGATCAACAAGCATCGCATAACTTTTTCCGCCACCGGCAGCACCACCATACAATACTTCTTTTTCAGGTGCTGCTAAGAAGTCAGTTTGAGGCCCCGCATTAGGAGAGAACACGAGTTCTTGGTTATCTTCAAGAACCACGCCCAAACTTTCATCGGAAGTGACACCACCATTTT
>Ga0208450_1001382_pt1 | contig 11395 bp, 11 predicted proteins | sample MalvireepMed_908_FD_184249 | JGI IMG/M metagenome (GOLD analysis project Ga0208450, IMG submission 184249) | Marine viral communities from the Global Malaspina Expedition - Malaspina viral metaG DeepMed_908 (SPAdes) (version 2) | ecosystem: Environmental > Aquatic > Marine > Oceanic | place... | reverse complement strand
CAGGCCAACTACCGGGTAACACCCAAGTTGTGGATGTATCCAACGTCACTAACGTGCATGACGGTGATGTATTCAACGCTACCAATGTAAAAGATGGAGAAGTTGGTAATGTTACTAAAGTCTTTGCCATCTTATCCCTTAGCTAAAATCTGTATTCCCTTATCGTAATCTACCTGCAGTTTTGCTTGTTGCTTCTCTTGCCAAGTATATTCTGTTGTTATAACAGATAATCTTGACTGCACTTCATTTGAATATCCTTGTGCAATACCAATTTTAGTTTGAATTTGTTGTAAATAAGCATTCGCAGTAGCTACATATCCCTGAGCCGCGCTCATATATCCATTGGCTGTTCCTAAAAATCCTTGAGCAACATTTCCATAACCATTAGCTGTTGCTATATATCCTTGTGCGGTATTCATATATCCAGATGCGGTTTGTGCATATTTGTCAGCGGTCTGGGCAAAACCAGCAGCTGTGCCACCAAAACCCTTCGCTACAGCTGCATAACCATTTGCTGTTGATATGTAACCTTGGGCAGTAGCACTAAAACCTTGAGCAGTATTTCCATACCCAGTGGCTGTCCCTATGTATCCTTGAGCAATTTGAACTTCTCCATTCACTTGATTAATACGAGCCGAAACTTCACTCATATAAGTTTGTGCTTCCGAAACAGAAGCCTGAGCTTCTGAAATAAATCCTTGACCAGCTTGTACATGAGATGATGCAAGCTCAACATCCTCAGCGGTGTTTGCCGTTACAGCACTATCAAATTGAGTATTGGCTAATGCTACAGCCGTATTCACTCTTCCAGCTGCAGTGGCTATTGCCGCGGTTGCCGTATCGACACTACTGCCAACAGAGGTCAATGCTGCATCTAACGTGCTATTAGTTAAGGCTATTTCTGCTGCCATTTTATCTACTTCAGCATTTGCTAAATCGACTTCTGCATTAGCGAGGATTACTTCTGCTGCCATCTTATCCACTTCAGTATTAGATAGCGCCACCTCTGCAGTCGCCTTATCAGCTTCCGCATTTGATAGACCAACCTCTGTCGTAGCCTTGTCTGCCTCTGCATTTGCCAAAGCTACTTCAGCAGCCATTTTATCTACCTCTGCGTTTGCAAGCGTAACTTCAGCTGTAGCCTTATCGGCCTCAGCATTCGCTAATCCTATTTCAGTAGCAGCACTATCTGCTATTGTAAGTGTTTCATCTATCTCTGCATTAATAGCTGTTAAAGCTGTGGTTATATCTGAATTACCAGCTTTTGAGGCCATAGCGTTTTGTAAAGATTTTACAGATGCGTAGAGCGGAATGAGATATTCATATTCATCTGGGAAATTGCTAACAGCAGAATCCCCATAAGCTACCGCAGGATTATTAACCTCTAAATATTTACAAGAACCCGATGCCGGCAATGCATTAACCTTACCATTATAAATGTAGTATACCGGGTCAGTGGTTGTGGCTGCAATCATATCAGCAGAATCAGATGCCCGCCCTCTAAGGTTGGCTGGTATTTTTCTACATGGCTGTTCTATCGTACCATCGCTTCTTGTAACAGATAGCAAAGAACTAGATTCTAAAGTTTCTGCCTCGCTTCCGACAGCAGTACTCGTAAAAGTATCTTCAGTCGCACAAAACAATTTCAACTGCCTAGGCATTGCATTAATAACCTCAGATGCTCCATCTGTTAAAAATTGTGTTAATTCAGTTTGGGTGGGCGCACTACTACCATCTATAGATAAACTTGTAAGTCCCTCTACTTGTGCTTCAAACGTTGCCACGTATCTCGCCTCCTTTTGATTCTATGTCCTCACCCATAGTCGTTACCTGAAAATCAATCTGGTCTTTCCTGATAGCTGTAGCAAAACCCGCTTCTCTTATTATGATAGCAGGAGCATACAAAGGTTTACTAGCCCGCTTTCCGCAATTGCGACAATAGAACCAGCCCTCTGAATTGTCTTTATTACAGTGCTGACAGGACATTAAGCCCCACCAACCACCATAGTTAGTATTCTGTCACCATTTAACTGGGTATGCGTAATAGATAGAACTTTATTATTAGTTGAATCTAATGTGTCAACATAATCTTTTATATCTCTCGCCATTGTTCCAGCGGCCCCAGTCTCAATACCGGGGTTACCCGGGTGAATGAATACTTTTACTTTTACATTACCATATACAGCCATTTTTTCTCCAATTTTTTAAATTTTAGGATATTCGGGGGCTGACTTTTATTGAAAGCCCCCACAGAATCCAAATCTGTTTACCCTTATTTATTCGGGTTATGAAGTAGTAACAGCGTCATCAATACTAGATAGACACTCTCCAACCCACTCGTCTCCAGCAGCCATTAAATCAATATAATCGCCCTTTTGAGCACTCGTTCCAATTATAAGATTGGAAACTTGAGTACCCGCTGTTGAGTTGGAAGCATTGCCTCCAGCATCTTTCATTACCAAGCTTACAATAGCGCTACCAGCTGCTATTGTAATAGCATTAGATGGAGTTTCTTCTTCTACTATAAATTTATAGTACACTCCATCTTCTAACGCGGTTGGAAGAGTTACTGCTACAGTACCACCAGTAGCACTAAGCATATAGACTTTTCCACTATCATCATTAGTTAAGGTTATAGCTGCATCAACACTTACAACCTTTTTCTTGGTTCCAGCAGTTGCACCACTATTCTGTTCTAAGAAAGCACTTCTCATTATTCATACCTCCTATTAATTCGACTCAAAGTTAAATAGAGCATGAGCTTCAGGAAGAGAAACTTCAAGACCTGCTTCGGTAAGAACCATGTCTTTACGTAAATCTTCATCTGCTGACTGTACATTCGTTTGAATGTGCGTGTCTCTATTTACTCCATTGCCGACTAGTGGACGGTAAGCTACGTTATCAAGGTCAACTAAACACATATATGGCGCTGCATGGCCTCTAAATAGAGGTTCTTTTACTAACGTCAAATCACCGTGAATAGTCTCAACCTTCATTACTTTATGCCCATAAGAACCATTCGCTTGCGACATCATAGGATTCGAAGCAGAATAAGCACTTGACATAAAAGTAGATGAACCGTTCATCTTGTTAAAGAATGAAATAACAGGAAGTGAACAAAGCGCAAGCTTTGATGAACTACCACCGCGAGCTGGGTCAAAAATCACTTCAAGGTCTCTTAAGATAACATCGTAAGTTGTTTCAGCATCTGTACGAGTTGTAAAATAACCTTTATCTTCAGTGTATGATACCTGAGTTGTCGCTCCGGTAATCTGAGATTGTGAGTTTTTGATGATGTGACCAACGATACCGTCGGTATAGTTGATACCACTTTGACTTGCAGAGTTTCCAAAAAGCATTGCTCTTTCGATGTCCACTTTATGTTCGCGAAGTTTCAAATTCCAAATTCTGTCCCACTCACTAGCATAGCCGCGGTAAACCGTAGCTCTTGCAGTATTAGTAAGTTCACAGGCTGTCTTAAAAATTTGACAATACCCATTACCATTTTCTAATTCACGAGACCAAGAATCTGGGGAACCCGAACCTTCTTCAAATGCACTTCCAATGACTGTACACTTTTCACCATCAACAACAGCAGTAGTACTGCCAGTTGCTGCGGAAATTGTACGACCAGTAAAGGTAGTTTCTGTGCTTCCAGCGACTGGAGCAGACTCAACCCGAACAATAGCTGTCTCGGGTTCGTTTGTGCTCGCATTTTTTTCGCCGACTGCAAATACCATACCTTTAATAATCCAATCAGGAGCTGCGCCTGCACCGTCATCAACGGTATAGGTTAGCGTGCTACCTGCGGCTGGAACAGTATGAGATGCATCAAGTGCAAAAGTTCTGTCCGCCATTTGGATTTTATTACGGTCTTTTAACCATCGGAACTGCGGGTCGTCCGTTGGAACTTTAGCGACTTTAGATAGGTAAACAAAAAACGGAGACTCATCAGGAGCTAAATCAGCGATTCTATCACTGAAATTATATAGCCGCCTTGATGGTATCACACTATCAATTACCGCACCGGGGTCACCAAACTTCAACGGGCCGGGATTATTATATGTTGCCATATTATATATCCTTCCTCAGTTTATTGTTTAAAGTACGCTATTACGACTACCAGCGTTTACAATGTTATCCCATACCTTATTTTCTTCAGTTTTGGGAGAACTTGGAGAACCTCCTTGGAGGACTCCAGCTGTACGTGGCTGGTTTTGAGCGGCTCTCACCGCTTGTGCCGTTTCAGGGGCGTTACCTTTTTTATTAACGTCCCTATATAGCTTTACCAGATTCGATAAGCCAACCCGCTCTTTGGGTTGGGTAACAAAGCCCATAAACTCTTGAACATCATTGTCCGAAAACTTATATGTGTTACGCAACTCATTCACAGTATTGTTGTACGTTATCTCTTCTGTCATTTGTCTTTTCTGCTCACCCAACGCATTGCTCACCACATTATTCATCAGCTGAACATCTTGGTTCATTCTGAATTTAAATGATGGTGATTCTGCATTATAGTAAGCATCCCAAGGGTTAAAATCCTCAGCAGGTAAACCTTGCTGAGCTTCTTGCTGCGGCTGTTGCTGTGGCTGTCCATTTATGTTTTTCTGTAAAACGTCAACGAGGTCAGGTCTTGATTCTAACAAATCCCCCAGAGGTTCAAGCCTTCTAAGCTTTTCATTCTCCGCTTGGGTTCTGTCATACAATGACTGGAATTTGCGGGCTTCAACTTCCCACTCATTCTCTGGAATAATTTCCTGTTGCACCTCTACTTCTGGCGCTGAAAAATCAACCGGTTCTTGCGATTCGGGAGATTCTACATACTGTCCGTCCGCTTCTGCTCTTACTTCTTCAACGATATCTGGGCCACTGTCAACTAAACCGTCAGCTACGGGTAGGGCCTCTGTCTGTGTATTGTCCATTTTGTCTCCTTTAGATGTCTCTAAGCTTCTGGAGCTGAACTAGCATCTGCTCTGACATTTGCTAATTTCTCCGCTTCGAGCTTCACCTTTGTTTGTAGATTATTTAACTGAACTCTTCTGTCAGCTTTGGCGTCTGATGCAACATCTGCGAGTCGAGATTTAAATTTCTCAACCTCAACCCGTTTTCTATCGTGCACAGACTCCCTTTGGGCAGTCTGGAGGTCTCCCTCCAAATTCTTTATTTGCTCACCCATAGCCTGAACCTGCTGCATGAGCTGATTCTTCTCATCGGTTCGGCGTAGGATAGCTTCTTTATCAAATATTTCTGGATTCTTCTTTAAGACTTCTACCTTATCAACGATACCCATTTGGTATGCCTCCATGTAAACACCAAGCTCTGCCCACTTATTAGTTGGCAATGTAGAACCCGGTTCAATTCTTAAATCATGTTGTCCTAAATTGTGTCGTTCTTTTTTAATATCTAATATAGCGCCAGTTTTATCATCATAATAATTAACCATAGCTTCGGTCATGTCATTGTTGGCATTATTTAAACGGAACATCTTTTTATAAGTATAATGACCTTTAGCTAAATTATATAACACCTGTCCCAGTCTATTGATACTAAATTCAATGTCTCTTAGTTTAGACTTTGGTCTTTCAGTTCCAAGGGCAATCATTCTCTCTGTACCCTTTACTGTCTCTGGCGCCTTCTCTGCAAAGCCGTGCATCATCTCCGGTAAGCCAAAAGTAAAGTCAATATAAAACTCACACTGCTGAATTAGCTTATAGAACTCTCCAGCTAATGGCTGCGGGGCTGGAAAATGTGGCTCTCCCTGTGTAGAATCTACTTCTATAACCGCATTGGGGTTAGCCCAGTCTCTTTCTAACTGTCCTAAATCTTCCACACTGCCTAAAGGCACCAATAGTTTTAATCCACCCGAGGCTTGAGCGTGGGAAAGAGCCAATGACCAAAGCTTATTAAGTAAGCGCTGCATTGGTCTGGCGCGAGACACATCTGATTTTGGATAGGGGGTCTCTGTAAAAATATTTGGAAGCGGAACAACTGGATAGTGGTCGGTATTTAATACTGATTCATATAAAACAATTTGACCAATAGAAGCACACACTTTAACCCGTGTTTGTTTAACCGGTATAACCTCATACTGACTTGCCTCTACCTGCTCCCTGTTATTCTCTATAAATTCTTGATACTCCTCGTCTATAAATATAACTTCTTCGCCAGTCTGCATATCAATAACACGGTAAAAATCAACCTTAATTTTATAGAACCTCTCTAAGATTTGATATTTCTGTCTTTCAAAATAATCTAAATCCTGAGCTTCTGCTGGGGTGAAGACCTTCTTACTATTGTTATTCATTGCACCGGGATAATCTTCTTCCATATAAGTCTCAAGGTCTTGTATGATACCAGTTTCTTTTTCGCCCGTTTCTGGATTCTCCTGTTCGCCTAATTCTGGGTAGAGGCTGACGACCTGTTCACCGGTGAGGATTGTAGAGAGGATAACACCTTCAGCATCATCAAACCACCTGTTTCGAGTATTCGGAGAGACATATACCCTGAATGGGTTGACATAAGTGAACTTGACATCGCCCCTACCGAAGTCTGATTCCGGGTCTATATAGGTATACAAATAACCCATACCGGTAGTAGCATAATCGTGAATTGCCTGTTTTAACTGCCAGTCTCCATTGGAGTTACTCCAAATATACCCCATAATGGTTCTCCATACAGAGGCCACCTTTACATCGGAGTCTTCTCTGGGCGTCATAGTAAACGCAGGTGCTCTGGAAGTTAATACTGCTTTAAATTTTTCAATAGCTGGGCCAATCCTATCCATAGGAACGTCAGCTTGATTGCGGGATTGTAGCTCATCTACCTCTTCACTGGTAAAATGATTGCCATGATAAAAGTCAATGTCATATCTGGCTTCCGTATCCCAATCGGAACGGGCATTACGCCAGCGACGGTATAAATCTTGGTTGTTTTCGGCTCTTTTGTCTTTATCTAATACCACTAATCGTCTTCATTGGTTAGTCGTTGCACTAAAGCTCTGTTAATTAAACCCTTAACCTGTGGATTTAAAGTTTGAGGCGCTATCCCTTTTCTATACAATAAGGCACCCTGCCTACGAGACAAAGGCGTCTCCATTCCGAAGGATGCTAAATAAGCAGTAGAAAGCTTTGGAACCTCTTCTACTTCTTCTTGATGAAGCGGGTGAGCTAAATTTGATTTATAAAAAGGTTTAGCTAAGGGTATCTTTTGAAGATAAGTATCAGGCTGTAATGGTTTTATTCTCCTATCTGAACGAATTGAACCCATAAGAGCACCCGGCTCTGCTTGGCTTGCTAATGGGAAATAACCCCCGGGTGACTCGCCACCAGCTGCTTCACCATACCTTCTTTCAAGTGGCTGCCCCTCGCCAATCTGACCACCATTGGCATACATTACAAGTCCACCCCGTTGCAGATTTTGCCCATAAGGACTAAGGGGCATTCCTGTTCTAGTAGTATCGCCTCTAGATTCGTTCATTCTTTGCAATAGACGTAAAGAATCTCCCTCAAAGTCAAGACTCTTACCAGTGAAAGGATTAATGCTTTGATTAACATCCCTCATCATTATTTGTTTAAGTACGCTATCTAAATTTGCAGGGACTGGCGGGCCATATACTTCAGGATTACGCATCTCTTGTTGTCTGCGAGGCTTCATCTGTCCAAGTACACCCCTTGAACCTACCTCTGACAATAAATCTGTTATGCCATTAAGAGAGGTTTGTCCACCGTGTCCGTATTGATTAACCATACCACCTTGTTCGTATCCAAATTTTGCTTTTCTTGCAGCAAGTGCCTCTACAATATCCATACCACTATTGTAAATAGCATCATCCATAAATACGTCAACCTGTGGATTGTCATAAGGATTTAAAGATTGAGCTATATCATCTGCATATTTTGCTTCATACCTCTCTGCTTCCGCTGAAAGCCTTTTTCGTCTTCCGTATTCTTGCTTAGCCTCTTCTAATCTTCGCCGCCCCTCAATTGTTTTTGGGCTAGTTCTAGACCACTCTATAGGGCCAGCCATACCGGGCTCTGTCCTAGCAAATTCTTCAAGATGCTCACCTTCTTTGCTTCTTGTGATAAAATCTTTTGCTTTCTTACTTAATTTAGGTAACCCCTTAGCCCCTTTTAAAACTCTACCCGCTTTTCCAATAATTGGGCCAGCGGCTAACATTAATCCAGCTTCTGCCGCACTTTGAGGAGCGAAGAAATCTATTAGACCAGCAAGCGCTCTTTGTTGTCCCGCCGCTCTTTCTGGGTCTTGATGTTGAGATGGAAACCTACTTATAAATCTTTCACCCCATGTTGGAGCAACTTCGCCACCTTCTTGATATACAGGAGATTTAGGTTGGGTAATACCGTTTTCCATAGAAGCGGGGGCAATTAAAGCATCCATAGCCGTATTGCCATTGTCCATCTGCTGCATGGCGCGGCCTTCATTGGTAATTTGTTTTAAAACGGGTAAATAGTCAGGAACGGCTTCTTTGGGAATTATCCATTCGCCGCCTTCGAGTTCAACGGGTTGTTCGCCAGCAACCATGCCAGCAACACCGCCTTGTGCGTGAGAAGCCCCCCGTACTAAACCGTAACTGGGGAACCTGCTTTTTCTTTTAGCCATATGGTATGTGGATTAATAGCTTTTTTAAATATGTTTATAAACAGTTGGGTGAGGTTGCACTTCACACCTTCGGAATCTAAGAAGGAATTGTCAAATGAGGCAACAATTAAATAATTAATTTCTGGCACCAGTCATCCAGTTGTACTTTCTAAGTCTGGGCAGTAGCCTCTCCTTGCGTTTACTATTTGCAAAACCCTCTTTGCTCGTTGCTTGTGACTTGGGTGCACGGGCAAAGTAGTCCGCATAGTATAAGGCATCCATAATATCATCATTACGAGGTTTCGGGTGTTCAAAGAACTCATCGACTATCTCAGTCATGTTTCTTTGTATGAAAAGCTTTTTAGAATTAACGATAGGGCCAAGTGTTGTTTCCAGCCTATCTTCCTTTTTTATCCTACCCGGTGGCTTAACACCCTTAAATATCCCCGGCATTAGTCTTTTCTCGTTGGCACTCATACGAGTAACCATATCCCTAACCATCTCCTGTGCTGCTACGGTCTCAATGGTCACCCGCTTTACGGGGCTATATTTCTTAGCCAGCTCTATAATCTTAGCTGGAACATCAAATGTGGGTATTCTTTCTCTAAAATATTCTAATACATAACGATTGTTCTTTGAATCAATCCCCATAACCAGTATCACCTGAAAGTCTGAAGTAGCGGTAGCTGTAGCTGCAAGGTCAACACCCAGATAAATATTGATAGGAATGACCTCATCCTCCTCCATAAGGTAATTAAAACCATTCATAAGCTTTCTTTCACCGCTATAGTGCTGTATTCTATCTATTTTAAAGGCTGCATTAGATATATCCCGAGCATCGTTCATATACTCCTGAGCAAACTTATTGACCAGTCCAGCCTCAATAAACTCCTGTTTCTTGTGTTTTAGCTTGGCAAGCGGGAATTGCTCGGGCCACAGGGCTTTCCCATCCTCTATCGCACGGTGAAAGTAGACATCCCACGGATAGGGGCGGCTGTCCTTCTTGGCTCTTTTATATCCATCATATGTCATTTGCAGGAAACTATCATAATGAACAATAGTACCGGCCAGCCATATCCAGCCCTCATTACCGGGCGATTCCTCTAAAGCAGGATAGATTGTAGATACTACCCACTTCTTAATCTCAGAGCGGCGCTCCGGTGTCTTGGTATTTAACTCAGACTCGAAATCGTCTAATATGATACCAGTATACCTCACATCCACCTCAGCACGACCCCTTAGACGCTGGCTTGTACCTTTGGCTATGATTCTATCGCCCTTGGGAGTCACTAAATCTTTCTCCGTCCACCTTTTGCCCATAATACCGCCATCCATGTTTCCAAAGTAGTATTTAATCTTTTTATTGGTTTCAAGGTGGTAGCGCATATATTTCAAATGGTCAATGGCCTGTCCCTGTTCTTCTGATACCCAAGCAATAAAGTTCTGGTCATCCTCACCAGCAAAGCAAAGTTTATGTAAGATAGCTGATTTAGATAGAATGGACTTGCCAAAGCCTCTGGGAAGTATAATACAGATACGCTCACCGGGTTTGGTCGAGATGAGTCTTTTAGATACGGTATAATGACAAGAGGGTGACGCACTCTTGTACATAAAGTCTTTAGGTAAAAAAGCCCTTCCGAAGAATAACAGGTCTTGATATGACTTAGCAAGTATCTCATCCCGTCGAGCCATCTCTTCAGGAGGAGGTATAACGCTAAAGGTCTCTATCTTCTTCTGCTTCCCACTCTTTCCGGGCAATCTTTCGCGCTTTGATAATTCCTCTTTTACGTCTTTTATTTTCAATCGTTAGTTTCTTCCTTAAACGTTTCCTTGCTTTAGCCGCTCTGTTAGGCATTCAATACCTTACCTGCTAAATAGCTTTTTATAATATTCATCTAACGCAGCTTCATCCTTGCCATAATTCTCTATCAACCATTTTCTAAGCATTGGCTCAACCACCTTATGGGTCTGGTATTCATCTGTGCCCTCTGTTTCATATAAAGATTTATCAAACCCTCCAGCGTGCTCAGTTCCCTTTCCCATCAATAAATCATGTCTTGTCTCATACTTAGAATATCTTTTTGGGTCTTTAAATCTCATGGCGTGAGCCAACTCACTAACAGCCACATCAGCGCCAAACCCTTCGGGTATATAAATTTTATCACTTCCCAGAAGTTTGTCAAATAAAGCAGCGGGAGTCCTTTGCCCAAAATCCCATTTATATCCTTTTGGCTTAAAAAAACCAGCACCACTCATTTTACCTGCTTTCTTGTGAGTCTTTACCCTCGGCTTCCCAGCTTGTCTCCACAATTCCTTCACATCGTCACCCGTCAGATTCAAATCAGACTTGTTTGACGCAGACCTGAACGACGCGCCACTTCCTATATGCTTCTCAAAGCTCTCTTCCGGGGAATGATATAACCAATCTACGAGAGGAACACCTTCCGTAATCTTAGTTAAAAAGTCTTGAATCTTTTGTGTTTTACTTATTGGCGCATCTGTTAGAGGTAGAACTTCTGATTGAGGAACCTCTCCACCTGTTTGATACTTCCTTAAAGCGGTTAACGCTATTAAATTATCTATTGCTGAGTGTCCGTGCGGCACTATTTCTTCTTTTTACCAGTAACTTTCTTACCAACCTTCTTGGCGTACTTCTTAGCCGCCTTTTTCCCAGCCTTAGTGTAAGAGAACTTCTTTTTACCTACTTTTGGCATCATTACTCCTAATTAGTTTAATCTTGTAAATCACACTACCCCAGCGTATTTGCTGAGGATATTGCCATATCTTCTTATTG
>Ga0208450_1001376_pt1 | contig 11447 bp, 11 predicted proteins | sample MalvireepMed_908_FD_184249 | JGI IMG/M metagenome (GOLD analysis project Ga0208450, IMG submission 184249) | Marine viral communities from the Global Malaspina Expedition - Malaspina viral metaG DeepMed_908 (SPAdes) (version 2) | ecosystem: Environmental > Aquatic > Marine > Oceanic | place... | reverse complement strand
TGGTCTGCCGTGCGAACCACTTCTGCAGCGGCATCCAGCATCGGCACTTCCTCACCAAACCAGACAATGTGTGGGCGAAGCTGGGCACCGAGGTCACAGGTATCACCGGGCTTGATGTCGTTGTAGCCGATATCGTAGATCAGCTCAGGATTCACCGAGCTGCGCGCCTTGGTGAGCTCGCCGTGCAGGTGCAGCACATTGGAGGAGCCGCCCCGCTCGTGCAGGTCATCCACGTTCTGGGTGACTACGGTAACCCGGTAGCGGTTTTCCAGTTCGGCTAGCAGGCGGTGGGCAGGGTTCGGCTGGACCGACAGCAACTGCCGGCGGCGTTCGTTGTAGAACCGTAACACCAGGTCACGGTTGCGCTCGAACGCCTCCGGTGTGGCTACGTCGTACACACTGTGCTGCTCCCACAACCCGCCGTTGTCACGGAAGGTGGAGAGGCCGCTTTCGGCGCTGATGCCAGCGCCGGTGAGTACAACGATGTGCTCTTGCATCAGTCGAAGATCTTGCCCGGGTTGATGATACCGTTGGGGTCGAACACCTGCTTGATACCCTTAAGATAGGCGATTTCCGCCTCGCTTCGAGTATAGTGCAGGTAGGGCTTTTTGGTCATGCCTACGCCATGTTCAGCGGAAACACTGCCCTGGTAGCGTTCGACAATCTCGAACACCCACTTGTTCACCTGCTGGCACTTCTCGAAGAAGTCTTCCTTGGCCATGTCTTCCGGCTTCAGGATGTTCAGGTGCAGGTTGCCGTCGCCGATGTGGCCGAACCAGATGATTTCGAAGTCCGGGTAATGCTCGGTGACGACGTCGTCGATTTCCTGCAGGAAGCCCGGCACCTTCGAGACCACCACAGAGATGTCGTTTTTATAGGGAATGCGCGGGGCGATAGATTCGGAGATCCGCTCCCGCAGCTGCCACAGGTTCTGGGCCTGGGTTTCGCTCTGGCTGATCACTCCGTCCAGCACCCAGCCTTCCTCTACGCAGTGTTCGAACAGGGACATGGCATCGTCCATCACCTGATCGGATACCGCCTCGAATTCCAGCAGCGCGTAGTAAGGCGCTTCGGTCTCGAACGGGGCCTGCACCTGGCCGTGGGCCAGTACGTGGTTCATGGCCTGGTGGGAGAAAAATTCGTAGGCGGTCAGGTCCAGCTTGCTCTGGAACTTCTGCAGCACATCCATGGTGTTGGTCAGGTCGCCCAGGCCCAGAACCAGTACCGTGAGGTTATCCGGCTGGCGGGTAAGCTTCATGGTGGCTTCGGTAATGAAGCCCAGGGTGCCCTCGGCGCCGATAAACAGGTGGCGCAGGTCGTAGCCGGTGTTGTTCTTTTCCAGGTCCTTGTTCAGGTCCAGGATATCGCCCTTGCCGGTGACCACTTTCAGGCCGGCTACCCAGTCGCGGCTCATGCCATAGCGGATCACCTTGATGCCGCCGGCGTTGGTAGACAGGTTTCCACCCAGCTGGCTGGAACCGGCAGAGGCGAAGTCCACCGGGTAGTACAGGCCGTTTTCCTCGGCGAAGTTCTGCAGCTGTTCGGTGACCACGCCCGACTGGCAACGTACCGTGCGGTCGCTGGCATTGAATTCCAGGATCTGGTTCATGTTATCGAACGCCACCACCACCTCGCCGTTGGCGGCAACGGCGCCGGCGCTCAGGCCGGTACGCCCGCCGGACGGTACCAGGGCCACCTTGTGCTCGTTGGCAAACTTCACCACGGCCTGCACCTGCTCGGTGGTCTTCGGCAGTACGATCGCCAGGGGCTTGGGCGGATGGATTTTGGTCCAGTCCTTGCCATAGGTGTCCAGGTCGGCCGGATCGGTCAGAACCTTGCCCGGAGCGTCGCCGGTAGCCACCAGCTCTTTAAGGGAAGCAATGATCTGTTCGGAATTCATGGGTGTGTCTGTCTCTCAGGTTGGGCCGCGCGTGGTCAGAAGGCGTTCACAAAGAATTGATTCAGGCAAACCGGCGCGCTGTGAAAATCTCCGTTTATGGTATCATACCGCCCCTGTTCTGTGAGCCGGGTTGACGATCCCCGGCCGCGGTCATTTCACGTGACGAAAGGTTCGGAAGCTAGCCCATGTCAAATACGTCTCTCGAAAAGAGCAAAATCCGGATCCTGCTGCTGGAAGGCGTGCATCAATCTGCCATTGATACCCTGAACGCTGCGGGTTACACCAACATCGAGTACCTGACCCATTCACTGGGCGAGGAAGACCTGATCGAGAAGATTGCCGATGCGCACTTCGTCGGTATCCGGTCTCGCACCCAGCTGACCGAGAAAGTATTTGAAGCTGCCAAGAAGCTGGTGGCTGTGGGCTGTTTCTGCATCGGCACCAACCAGGTGGACCTGCAGGCAGCAACCCGCCGTGGTGTTGCCGTTTTCAACGCACCTTTCTCCAACACCCGTTCCGTAGCCGAGCTGGTTCTGGCCCAGGCCATCCTGCTGCTGCGTGGCGTGCCCGAGAAGAGCGCCAAGGCGCATCGGGGTGAGTGGACCAAGTCCGCCAAGAACAGCTACGAAATCCGTGGCAAGAAGCTGGGCATCATCGGCTACGGCAACATCGGTACCCAGTTCAGTGTCCTGGCCGAGAGCCTGGGCATGGACGTGTATTTCTACGACGTGGTTTCCAAGCTGTCGATCGGTAACGCCACCCAGGTGGGCACCCTGCAGGAACTGCTGAACATCGCAGACGTGGTTTCCCTGCACGTACCGGAAACCCCGGCCACCAAGTACATGTTCAAGGCCGAGCAGTTCGCCCAGATGAAGCCTGGTTCCATCCTGATGAACGCGTCCCGCGGCACCGTGGTCGACATCGACGCGCTGGCCGACGCCCTGCGCTCCGGCAAGCTGCTGGGTGCTGCGGTAGACGTATTCCCGGTTGAGCCGAAGTCCAACGATGAAGAGTTTGTATCTCCGCTGCGCGAATTCGACAACTGCATCCTGACCCCGCACGTGGGTGGCTCCACCATCGAAGCCCAGGAAAACATCGGCCGTGAAGTGGCCGAGAAGCTGGCCATGTACAGCGACAACGGCACCTCTGTGTCTTCCGTGAACTTCCCGGAAGTGGCACTGCCGTCGCACCCGAACCAGCACCGTCTGCTGCACATTCACGAGAACGTGCCGGGCGTGATGTCCGAGATCAACCAGGTGTTCTCCGAGAACAGCATCAACGTGTGCGGCCAGTACCTGCAGACCAAGGAAGACATCGGCTATGTGGTTATCGATGTCGACAAGGCCTACGGCGAACTGGCCCTGGAAAAACTGCGTCAGGTGAAAGGCACGATTCGCTGCCGCGTTCTGTTCTGAACCGGTTTTCACCAGCCGTAAAAAAACCCCGCAGGCTTTCGCCTCCGGGGTTTTTCTTTTGCGCTGGGAGCGGAGAATTACTGCTCCATCGGCACCAGCGTCAGCTCAACGCGACGGTTTTGCTCACGGCCCGCTGAGGTATCGTTAGAAGCAACCGGGTAGCGCTCGCCATAACCGGTCGCACGGGTACGGCGCGGCTCGATGCCCTGGTTCAGCAGGAAGTCCCGCACTGAAGAAGCACGGCGCTCACTCAGCAGCTGGTTGTAGCTGTCGGAACCGGTGCTGTCTGTGTGGCCTTCAATCTGGATGATGGTCTTGTCGAACTCTTTCAGTACCAGGGCGACAGACTCCAGGGTGCCGGTAAAGCCGGAACGGATGCTGGACTGGTCTGTGTCAAAGGTGATGTTGCCAGGCATAACCAGCTCGATCTGGTCGCCATTACGGACGACGCGAACACCGGTGCCTTCCAGCTTCTGACGCAGCTGCGCTTCCTGGCGGTCCATGTAGTAACCGATACCACCACCGACAGCCGCACCACTGGCAGCGCCGATCAGGGCACCCTTGCCGCGATCACTGCTGCTGGATGTAGCCGCACCCACGACAGCACCGCCCAGGGCACCGATAATGCTGCCCTTGGTGGCGTTAGAGGTTTTCTCTTCGCCGGTGTACGGGTCGTACGTCATGCAGCCACTCATACCAACGGTGGCAACTGCGAAAGCAAGGATTGTCTTCTTCATGGTTTTCTCCTGCGTCGGTTTTTCTTGCGGCCCTGCCAGATCCGGCGCCGGCCATTTCATTCCGAGAATGTTTCAATAATGGTGTTAAACACCGTAGCCTGCAAATCCTGGGCTTCGTTTACCAGATGATGACGACCATCCGGGATTCTTCGTTCCCTCACAGAGGAAAATTTATTGCGGATAATGCGCAGATTGTGCTGCCAGTCTACGGTGGTGTCTTTCTCGCCCTGCACCACGGTAACCGGAAAATCCACCGGCCTGGCCGACTCGATGTGCGGCACCCATTTTTTCAGGGCCGTTACCCAATCAACGTGCACCGCGCGAGCCTGGAGCGGGTCATGCTCCCGCAAAAACTGCAGAAACCGCGTATTCCCGCTGTTTTCGTTAAAGGCTCGCTTCCATCGGGTCAGAAACGGTTTGACCACGCTGTGCAGCACCCTGGCACCTAACCAGCCCATGGGCCGAACGAGTGGCGCCAGCAGGACCACTCTCCGGAATGCGGAGGTGTCCTGATCGTGGTGGTTGGACAGCAGGTAGTCAATCAGGATCGCCCCACCGGTACTCTGGCCCACGGCAAACCAGGGCCCGCGCACCATGTCTTTCACCTCAGCCATGACCTCAGACAACACCGCCTGGTATTCCAGGAAACTGCCAATGGCTGCCGGTGTGCCGCTGGACAGCCCGTGCCCGGGCTGGTCGTAGGTCAGCACGTCAAAACCGGCGCCCAGGCAACGGTCAATCAGCTGGGTATACAGCCCCACGTGGTCAAAATAACCATGCAGGATGAACACCGTGCCCTTGCTCCCTGCCGCCTCCGGCAGCCGGAAGTAATGCACCATGACTTCGTGCCGGTCTGCCTTTACGTAGCCCTGATGGTAAGCCACCTCCGGGTGCTCCACCCAGAGATCCAGGCCGTAAAAACGGCAATAGGCTTCCATCTCAACACTGAGGTCCCGGCGCTCGGCCGGGTCGAAAGGCTCCAGACGCTCCAGCAGGGAATGTCTGTCCCAATTCGGTATTTCTATGGTATCTGTTTTCCAGTACACGTAGAGTTAAACGCCTGTCATGAATCAATAATTGACCGTCATCCTAACCCATTCACGAGGGAGAACACAGATGTTCCAGCCGCTTCTTGAGGCAGGGTTACGCCAGACCATGCACCGCCTGGTGCGCCCCATGCTCTCGAATGCTGTACCGCTGTCACTGCAACGCCGGCTGGTTCGCCAGGCCTATCGCAGCTCGGTTCCTCCCCGTGATGTCCGCTTCCGCAAAGACGACCTTGGTAATGTGCCGGTACTGAGGGCTACGCCGGCGCAACCGGCAATAGGCACCATCCTGTACCTGCACGGAGGTGGCTATATCATCGGCTCGGCCGCCACCCACAAAGGCATTGCCGGGCACCTGGCGAAGCTGAGCGGTTGTGAAGTGATCGTTCCGGATTACCGGCTGGCACCGGAACACCCCTACCCGGCCGCACCGGATGACGCAGAATCGGTTTACCGGGCACTGCTGAGCCAGGGCATTCCGGCAAGCTCGGTGGCGCTGGCGGGCGATTCGGCCGGGGGTGGGCTGTCGTTAGTCCTCGCCATGCGCCTGCGGGACCAGAACAAGCCGTTGCCGTCTTCCATCACCTGTTTTTCCCCGTGGACCGACCTGACCCAGCAACAGCTCTACCAACCGGAATGCGAACCGGTCTTGCACGCCAGCTGGACCAAAAATGCGGCCCGCCTGTATGGCGGCCAGACACCCTTGACCAATCCGATGATTTCACCGGTGTTCGGTGATCTGACAGGCCTGCCACCGCTGCTCATTCAGGTGGGCAGCCAGGAAATACTACTGAATGATGCCACCCGGCTGGCGGCAGTGGCCAAGCGCGACGGTGTGGACACTACGCTGGAGATCTACAACAGCCTGTGGCATGTGTTCCAGGTACACAGCAGCCAGCTGGACCGGGCCACCGAAGCCATGGCCGTTGCCGCCGACCATATCAGGCGTCATCTGGCAGGCTGACTTCGCCCTTCAGGAGCGCTTCTTTTCGAACCCGGGGCCAGCGTTTTACCTGCCATTCCAGTTTCGAGGCCCGGCTGCGATCGCCGGCCGGGGCCTGGAACTCCAGGGTCAACGGGCCTTTACCGCGCAAGCTGCGGGCCCCCTTGGGCGCACCGGCCTGATGCTCGGCGAAGCGCCGCCCAACGTCGGTGGTAATTCCGGTATACAGCGCACCAGAGGCGGTACGCACCAGGTACAGAAACCAGCCCTCAGCCATGTCCCAGCGCCTGCTCCCGTTGTTTCACTTTTTTCTGCTGCAGCCAGAGCCCGGCAATAATCAGCACCAGCCCCACGTAGGTGGATGGCAGAATCACCTCGCCCAGAATGAAATAGATAAACACCAGTGATAAAAACGGGGAGATGAAGATCAGATTACTCACTTTCGACGTATTTTCCGCCTTTTTCATGGCCTGGGACCAGAGCACAAAGGCAATCCCCATCTCGAACACCCCCACGTACAGGGCCGCTGCCAGCGAGCCACCTAAAGGAAATTCCAACCCGACGGTATACCAGCACACCAGGGCGATCACCGGCAGGCCAAACAGGAAATTCAGGAACAGGCCAACTACAGGGTCACGGGTGTCCCGGGTGGCAATAATCCAGTAGGACGCCCAGACCACCGTACTGCCCAGTGCCAGAGAGACCCCCAACGGGTCTGAAAAACTCAGAGAGGTGACCGCCCCGCGAGTGGCAATCACCACTACCCCGGCATAGCACACCAGCCCGGCCAGGATATCGATACGGCGCAGCTTCTGGCCCAGGAACGGCACAGACAGATACGCCAGGAAATTCAGGAACAGGCCAACTACAGGATCACGGGTGTCCCGGGTGGCAATAATCCAGTAAGACGCCCAGACCACTGTACTGCCCAGTGCCAGGGAGACCCCCAGCGGGTCTGAAAAACTCAGAGAGGTAACCGCCCCGCGAGTGGCAATCACCACTACCCCGGCATAGCACACCAGCCCGGCCAGGATATCGATACGGCGCAGCTTCTGGCCCAGAAACGGCACAGACAGATACGCCAGCACCAGCGCCCAAGTGTAGTTCAGGGGCTGGGCCTCCTGGGCCGGCAACCGGTCAAAGGCGCCGAACAACAGGAAATAATACAAGCAGGGATTGATCAGCCCCATGCCGATAGACTGAAGGTACTGGCGGCGGGAAAGCTGGAACACCTCCTGCCAGCGTCCCATGATCACCAACGCTCCGCCCATAACCACAATGGAGGCGGCACAGGCCACCAGCAGCATCTGCACCGGCGCCAGGTCCGCCAGGGCCAGCTTGAACGCCGTAGCCACGGTAGACCAAAGCAATACAGTACCCAGACCAAACAACATGGCCTGCTTCTGGTTTTTCATGAATTCTGCTCCGGATTGGTTTCGAGCCAGCGATAGAGTGTCCGCCGGTTAATACCGAGGATCTGTGCAGCACGGCGCTTGTTGCCATCAACCGCCGCCATCACCTTGCGCACATAGTCCTGCTGCAGGGCTTCCAGTGTAGGCCATTCCGGGATGTTATCGGCCACAGGGTCAGCCGGGGGCGCCTGAAGCGAACTTTGCCGCTTGCGAATCCGCTCTGGCAGATGCTCCGGTTGGATGGCGTCGCCATCACAGAAGGTCACCGCCCGTTCAATGGCACTGGACAACTCCCGGACATTTCCCGGGAATGGATAGTCCCGGAGCACCCGGAGGGTGACATCACTGAACTTGATGAACCCCCGGTTGTGTCGCCGGCAGGCTTCTTTCAGGAAGTGCATGGCCAGCATTTCCACGTCTTCATCCCGGTCCCGCAGTGGCGGCACCTGCAGCGCGAGGGTTTCCAGGCGGTAGTACAAATCTTCCCGGAACAGCCCGCCTTCAACGGCCTTCATCAGGTTTACATGGGTAGCCGCCAGAATGCGTACATCCACGGTTTCTTCGTGATCCGCCCCGACCGGCTTGATGGCGCCTTCCTGCAGCACCCGCAGCAGCTTGGCTTGCAGTGACAGCGGCATTTCACCGATCTCGTCCAGCAGCAAGGTACCACCACTGGCTTCGGCGAACAGGCCTTTGCGGGCCTGGCGGGCGCCGGTAAAGGCGCCGGCTTCGTGGCCGAAAAACTCGCTTTCCATCAGGTCTGGCGGAATGCCGGCGCAGTTCACCGCCAGGAACGCCCTTTCCGCCCGGTCACTCTGAGTGTGAATGGCACGGGCTACCAGTTCTTTACCGGTGCCGCTCTCACCGTTAATAAGCACCGCCGCCTGGCTGCGGGCCACCTGGCGAATTTCACCCCGAAGGCGCTCCATGGCCGGGCTGTCACCCACCAGCCCCATATTCTGTTCACCCTGCTGGCGGGACTGGATTTCAGCCAGTTGCCGGTTCACATCGGCCTGTGCCAGCAATCGTTTGATTTTCAGCCGCAAATGGTCGGTCGACAACGGCTTGGTGAGAAAGTCATCCGCTCCCGCCTTCAAGGCCTCAACCGCCTGGTCTACGGTGCCAAAGGCGGTGACCACAATAAAAGGGATGCCGGGGTGCTCGGCCTGCTGAAAGGCCAGCACCTGCATACCGTCGCCATCGGGCAGCCGCAGATCCGACACGATCAGGGCCGGCCGCTGTTGCTGCAACAGCCCCCGGGCCTCTTGCACAGTGGCGGCACGGTCGACGGCATAGCCATCCATTTCCAGCTCCTCGGCCAGGAGCTGACCCAGGCTGGGATCATCTTCCACCAGCATAATGGTGGCAGCTGTTGCAGACATCATTCGGACTCCTTGGGGAAATACAGGCTCATGCGGCAGCCACCCAGATCACAGCTGCCTACATCCACCCGGCCTCCGTGTTCTTTCAGCACACTGCTGACCACCGCCAACCCCAGCCCCGTGCCTTCACCGGCGGCCCGGGTGCTGTAGAAGGGCTCGAAAATCTGCGCCCGTTGCGGCTCGGGAATGCCGGGACCATCGTCTTCCACCCGCACTTCCCAGCAGTCGCCGGCATCGTGGGCAGACACCCGTAACCGTGACTGTGCAGACTGACAGGCGTTGCGAATCACATTCAGGCAAGCCAGCCCCACCCGCAAGGGCTCCGCCCGTACCGGCATAGCCACATCAAGGCCCTCGGTTTCCAGGGTTCTGGCTGCGCAGCGGTTATCGTCTGCTGCCCTCTGCATTACATCCGCCAGCACCGAAGACAAATCCAGTGGCCTGCGGGAATCGGGCACATGCCGGAAACAATCCAGCAATTGCTGGATAATGGCGGTCATACGGCTGACCTGGTGCTCAATATCGCTCAGGTGGCGTTGCTGGTCCTCCGGCAAGCCGGAGCGGGCAAGGATTCTGGCCCGGCCCTGAATCACATTCAGCGGTGCCCCCAGTTCATGGGCCACCCCGCCGGCAACCCGGCCGATCATGGCGACTTTTTCCTGATACTCCAGCTGCTCGGCCAGCGCCCGCTCCCGGGCAATACGACCCTCGATTTCCGATTCCGCGCCCGCCATCCGGCGGCCCAGCTCGAGAATGCCTTTGTGTATCTGCCGGATTTCCCGGGGGCCGGACGGTGGCACCGCCAATACCCATTGGCCGGGCGCAAGGCCTGCCATGTTTTCCCTGATACTCCAGCTGCTCGGCCAGCGCCCGCTCCCGGGCAATACGACCCTCGATTTCCGATTCGGCGCCCGCCATCCGGCGGCCCAGCTCGAGAATACCTTTGTGTATCTCCCGGATTTCCCGGGGGCCGGACGGTGGCACCGCCAATACCCATTGGCCGGGCGCAAGGCCTGCCATGTTTTCCAGTAAACGGTTCACATGCCGGCCAACGGTCCGGTAATGGCCGAGTACAACCACAAGGATGATGATGGCCGACAAGGCCGACCAGATACTCACTGCCCACCATCGGGATGAGGCAACCAGGTCATGGAAATCGCTGCGCTGGCGGGTAACCTGGAGCAGCCCCTGTATACGGCCGTCCTCGCCCACCAGCGGGGTGAATTGGGAAAACACCGATTCGCCGTCGACCCGGCGGAAGGCTCCCCCCAGTTCACCGCTGGTGATCACCTTCTCCGCACTGGCGCTGTTGGTGACATCTGAATCCGCCACCCCCAGGCTGGCCACCCGGTTACCGGCATCATCAAACACCGAGGCCCCGGAAATGCGGCCGATCTGGAAAATGGATTTCAGGGACTCCCCCAAGACCAGCTCGTCACCCTGGGACAGGGCATTGGCAACCGGCCCGGTGACGGCGCGGGCAACCAGTTCGAGGTCTTCCCTGAGCCGGTCATTCAGGGCCCGCTCCACCGCCCCCAATCCGATGTAGATGGCGATGCCACTGAATAACAGCAGGGGCACAACGATACTCAGCACCAGAGTCAGCTGCAGGGAGCGGAATAAATCCCGGAAGCGCTGGCCAAGGGAAACCATAAACCTGTCCTTCGCAAGAAGTGTCACACCATTTTTGACACATGTGGCATTTTGCCACAACCCAAGTTACTCACTTGTAATGGCAGACAAAAAATAAGCGACTGATTTAAAAGAACATTATTAGATTTGAAAAAGTTGGCACGGCGACTGCAACACACTGACCGTCATTCACTGAAATCGGGGAACACCAAATTCTTCCCCCGACCCGTTAAAGCGAAAGGAGCCTGACCTATGAACAAGCTACTCGTATCTGTAACCGCATCCCTGGCACTTCTGGCCGCGGCACCCGCGATGGCACAGCAGAACCAGCAAGAGCCGGCAGCCCAGCAAACCCAGGGTTCCGGCTATTCTGACCCGGCCGCAGCGGGCACCCAGGACACCAACTTCAGCGATGCCCAGCTGAAAAACTTCATCGAAGCCCAGGAAGGTGTCATGGAAGTGCGCGAAGAGTACATCCAGAAGATCGAAGCGGCGGACTCCCAGCAGAAAGCCCAGGAACTGCAGATGGAAGCCAACGACAAAATGGTTTCCGTGATTGAAGACGTAGGTATCGACATCCCCACCTACAACTCCATCGCAACCGCCTACAGCAGCGAGCCGAAAGTTCGCAACCGTGTTGACGCCCTGATGTAAGCAAACCCGCATCCGGTTCATCAGTTGCCCCGCCTTTGCGGGGCTTTTTCGTTTCAGTGCAGCATCAAAGGCCGGGAGATCATTCTGACCCCCTCAGCCGCACAGATCTCCGCAGCACGGGCCGTCAAATCAGAAATAAACCGGGTCTGATCCCGCGGCTCCAGCGGATAAGCCTTCAGGCGGTACTTCATACCGGTGTCGCCGGCGGACACAGCCACTACCACCGGCTGATGGGTCTTGGTTAGCGGACAGGCATAGATGGTGTCGCGAAAAAGCGATTGCATGCGCGCCACATCGTGGTTCGGGTCCAGATAAACCTCAGCCAC
>Ga0208450_1001374_pt1 | contig 11455 bp, 10 predicted proteins | sample MalvireepMed_908_FD_184249 | JGI IMG/M metagenome (GOLD analysis project Ga0208450, IMG submission 184249) | Marine viral communities from the Global Malaspina Expedition - Malaspina viral metaG DeepMed_908 (SPAdes) (version 2) | ecosystem: Environmental > Aquatic > Marine > Oceanic | place... | reverse complement strand
GATCCACGGCACGCTGCATGTCTGCGATGCCGAGGGGGAAGAGGTCCCCGCGGGCCAGGACGGATTGCTCTATTTCGAGAACGATCTCATCCCGACCTATCACAACGATCCCGAGAAGACGCGCGAAGCGATGCATCCCAAGGGCTGGATGACGCTGGGCGATATCGGCCATGTCGACGAGGACGGCTTCCTCTATCTCACCGACCGCAAGAGCCACATGATCATCTCGGGCGGGGTCAACATCTACCCGCAGGAGATCGAGAACCTGCTGGTCACGCATGACAAGGTGATGGACGCCGCGGTGATCGGTGCGCCCTGCCCCGATTTCGGCGAGAAGGTGGTCGCGGTGGTGCAGCCGATCGACATGGCCGACGCGGGCGATGCGCTCGAGGCCGAATTGCGCGATTTCCTCGCTCCCAGCCTGTCCAAGATCAAAATGCCCAAGCTGTTCGACTTCCGCGCCCAGCTCCCGCGCGAGGCCAATGGCAAGCTGTACAAGCGCGAATTGCGCGACGAATACCAGCAGCAGGCCGAGCAGCAGACGGAACAGGCGTGATGGCGGCGCAGGACCGGCCCCGGCTCGATCCCGCCACCGCCCGCGCGGTGATCGACCCGCAGAGCTATGCCGAATGGGACGGCCTGCTCGACACGTTCGACCGCCTGCGCGAGGATACCCCCGTCGCCTGGGTCGAGCCGGCCGACGATGCGGTCCACCCGCCGTTCTGGCTGGTCACGCGCTATGACGATGTGATGCGCATGTCGAAGGACAATGCGACCTTCCTCAACAACCCGCACAGCGTCGTCTTCAGCCTGACCGAGGGGATCGAGTTCGCCAAGGCGCTCACCGGCGGCAGTGAACACATGGTCGCCAGCCTCGTCACCTTCGATGCGCCGGTTCACATGAAGTATCGCAAGCTGACGCAGGAATGGTTCATGCCCAAGAACCTGCGCGGCGTGGAGGACGAGATCCGCGGCATCGCGCATGCGGCGGTCGACCGGCTGCTGGCGGGCGGCGGCGAGGCGGATTTCGTGAAGACTGTTTCGGCGCCCTATCCGCTACATGTGGTGATGCAGATCCTCGGCGTGCCCGAGGAAGACGAGCCGCGCATGCTGACGCTCACGCAGCAGATGTTCGGCGGTAGCGACGAGGACCTCAACCAGTCGGGGATGAAGGACCTCCCGCCCGAGGCGATCACCCAGTTGGTGGCGGGCGCGGTCAAGGACTTCGAGGCCTATTTTGCCAAGCTCACCGCCGAGCGCCGGGCTAATCCCACCACCGATGTCGCCAGCACCATCGCCAATGCGGTGGTCGACGGCGAGCCGCTCAACGACCGCGACATGATGGGCTATTACATCATCCTCGCTGCCGCGGGGCACGACACCACCAGCGCCAGCACCGCGGGCGCGATGCTCGCACTGGCGCAGGATGCCGACCAATGGGCGCGGGTGCGCGCCGATCGCAGCCTGCTGCCCGGCATCGTCGAGGAAGCGATCCGCTGGACCACGCCGGTGCAGCACTTCATGCGCACTGCGGCCCAGGACACCGAGGTCGGCGGGCAGGCCATCGCCAAGGGCGACTGGCTGATGATGAACTATGTCGCCGCCAATCACGATCCGGCGCATTTCGACGACCCGCGCCGCTTCGATGCCGCGCGCAGCCCCAACCGCCACCTCGCCTTCGGCGCGGGCGCGCACCAGTGCCTCGGCCTGCATCTCGCCCGGCTCGAAATGCGCATCCTGTTCGAAGTGCTGCTCGACCGGATCGAGACCGTCGAACTGGCGGGCGATCCCGCGCGGTCCAAATCGACTTTCGTCGGCGGGCTCAAGACGCTGCCGCTGCGCTTCACTGCGGCCTGACCGGCCTCACGGCGACCTGCGCCGCGCTGGACCGGCAATCGCGCTGTGAGAAAGCGTGACCTTCGGCTGCCTGCCGCCGCGAAGCGTGGGTGCACGGGGATGGTGCCGCGTCTGACTGGGACCTTCCGACCACCCAGTTCTGTGACCGCAAGCCGTCTCTGGCGACGGAACGCCCTTTGGTGCGGGTGTGAAAGGGAGCGGAAAGAACGCGGCACCGGGCGAAGGCTACCAAGTACTAGCCGTGTAGGAAAATCGCCCAGCCCCGCAGTTGGGGCCCGGCGTCCACGGCCCACGGCAATCGCGCCGATAGCCGCCGCCCTACGGTCAAACGGAGCGAGCCCAAACCCGCCCCCCGGATCAGGTCCGGGGTGACGGCTGCCTATGCGGCGGACCGGAAGCCTACTCCGCCAGCAATCGCTCCGCCATCGCGCGCACGTCGGCGCCCATGTCTTCGCGTTCGAGCGCCAGTGCCAGCGTCGCCTCGACGAAGCCGGTCTTGCTGCCGCAGTCGAAGCGGCGGCCGGCGAAGGTGGCGGCGTGGAAGGGCTGGTTGCCGATCATTTTCGCCATGGCGTCGGTCAGCTGGATCTCGCCGCCCGCGCCCTTGCCCTGGTCCTTGAGCACGCCCATCACCTCGGGCTGGAGGATGTAGCGGCCCGAGATGATCTTGTTCGACGGCGCCTCGTCGACCGGGGGTTTTTCGACCAGCCCGGTTACCTCGGTCAGCGTCTCGGATAGCTGGGCGCCGGGCGCGATGACGCCATAGCTCGACACTTCGTCATGCGGCACTTCGAGCACCGAGATCAGATTGCCGCCGACTTCTTCATAGGCTTCGACCATCTGCTTCATGCAGCCGGTGCCGCCGCCCTTGGCCGCGACCATCAGCTCGTCGGGCAGGAGGATGGCGAAGGGATCGTCGCCGACGATCGCGCGCGCGCACCAGATCGCATGGCCCAGCCCCAGCGGGACCTGCTGGCGCACGGTGATGATATCGCCCGGCGTGGCGCGGGTGGGTTCGAGCACCGAGAGGTCCTTGCCGCGCTCCGCCATGGTGGTTTCGAGTTCGAACGCGACGTCGAAATGCTCGACGATCGCGGTCTTGCCGCGGCCGGTGACGAAGATGATCTGCTCGATCCCCGCCTCGCGCGCCTCGTCGACCGCGTACTGGATCAGCGGACGGTCGACGATCGGCAGCAATTCCTTGGGGATCGCCTTGGTCGCGGGGAGAAAGCGGGTACCGAGACCGGCGACGGGAAACACCGCCTTCTTGATCGGTTTACGGGCTGACATCTCTGTTCCTCCTGCCTGTTTGCGCGGTTGTTTTCGCGCGAGGGGGCGCACGGGATCGGTCGACGATACATCCGCTGGTGCGGCGCTGCGACGCTATCGTGACGCTTGCCAGCATGACGCGCGAGGGTAAAGCACGGTTCCATGGACAAATTGATCATTCGCGGCGGCAACCGCCTGTCGGGGACCATCCCCATTTCGGGCGCCAAGAACGCCGCGCTCACGCTGATACCCTGCGCGTTGCTGACCGAAGAGGCGCTGACGCTGCGCAATTTACCGCGGCTGGCGGATATCGACGGCTTCCAGCACCTGATGACGCAGTTCGGCGTCAGCCATACGATCCCCGGCAAGCGGCCCGAGGAGTTCGGCCGCAATGTGACGCTCGAGGCGATGCGCATCACCAGTTCGGTCGCGCCCTACGATCTGGTGCGCAAGATGCGCGCCTCGATCCTCGTGCTCGGTCCGTTGCTGGCGCGCACCGGCGAGGCGACCGTGTCGCTGCCCGGCGGCTGCGCGATCGGCAACCGCCCGATCGACCTGCATCTCAAGGTGCTCGAAGCCTTCGGCGCGCATATCGAACTGGCGCAGGGCTATGTGAAAGCCAGCGCGCCCGACGGCGGACTGCCCGGCGGCGCGTTCGACTTCCCCGTGGTCTCGGTCGGCGCGACCGAGAATGCGCTGATGGCGGCGGTGCTGTGCAAGGGCACCAGCCGGCTGGTCAATGCCGCGCGCGAGCCTGAGATCGTCGACCTGTGCAACCTGCTCACCGCGATGGGCGCGGAAATCGAAGGGGTCGGAACGTCCGAACTGACCATCCACGGGGTCAGCAAGCTGCACGGCGCGACCTACCGGGTGATGCCCGACCGGATCGAGGCGGGCTCCTATGCCTGCGCGGCAGCGATCACCGGCGGCGAAGTGCGGCTCGAGGGGGCGGAAGCGGGCGACATGGGCTCCACGCTGCATGCGCTGCGCAATATCGGGGTCGAGATCGAAAGCGACAAGCACGGCATCAACGTGGCCGCGAACGGGCCGCTCAAGGCGCATAACCTCACCACCGCGCCTTTTCCGGGGCTGGCCACCGACATGCAGGCGCAGCTTATGAGCCTGTTGACCCGCGCCGAAGGCACCAGCGTGCTCAAGGAAACGATCTTCGAGAACCGTTTCATGCACGTGGCCCGAACTGGCGCGGATGGGCGCGGATATCGAGACCGAGGGGCGCACCGCGATCGTGCGCGGGCCCACGCGTCTCACTGGCGCCGAAGTGATGGCGACCGATCTGCGTGCCTCGATGAGCCTGGTGATCGCCGGGTTGGCCGCCGAAGGCGCGACCACCGTGCGCCGGCTCTACCACCTCGACCGCGGTTACGAGCGGCTGGAAGAGAAGCTGCAACTGGTGGGCGCGGATGTGGAGCGCGTCGGCGACGATTGAGGCGTGATTGAAGGACCTTTCCGGCGACCCGTACGTTGGGGCAGCAAGAAAGGAGCTTTCTCATGTTACTCAAGCTTTTGGCACTCGGCGGTCTCGGTTATGCCGGCTATCGCTATTACGAGAAGAACCGTGTCGACAAGAATGGCGTCGCCTTTGCCGACGGCCAGCCGGAGGGCCAGTTCCGCGATGCGGGCGCGGCAGCGACCGGCACGAAGGGCGACACGATGAGCGCAACCGACGAAGCGCTCGACGAAACCTATCCGGCGAGCGACGCGACCGCGAAATACTGACCCGGAAGGGTTCAGCTGTCGGCCAGTTCCGACACCGGGGCGGCTGGAGTGATCCAGCCGCCTCTTTCGTGCGTGACCAGCCAGATTCGGATCGCGCCAGCCAACCCGGGCGGCGTGTCCGCACGGATGCGTTCGGCGTCGATCTGCGCCACCAGCGCGTTGATCGACTGGTTGCGCATCCGCGCTGCAGTGGTGAGCTTTTCCCAGAACAGGGGTTCGAGGCTGATCGAGGTACGGTGGCCGTCGATGCGGACCGAGTATTTCTTGGGGGGGTGGTAAGGGGGCATTTCCATAGGCCGCGCGCCCTACAACGCTCGGTCCCGCGCCGATACGATTTTTTTGGGGTGTGCGGTGAACCGTGCCGCGCCTAGGTTTCGGGCATGGCTGACGGCTATGATGCGCTTACCGAAAAGGAGAAGGAAACGCTGCGCCTGATGGCGCGGGGGCACGATGCCAAGTCGGCTGCGAGCGCGCTGTCGCTCTCGGTGCATACGATCAACGAGCGGCTGCGCGCGGCGCGGCGCAAGCTGGCGGTGACCAGCAGCCGCGAGGCGGCCCGGCTGGTGCTCGACCGCGAAGGCGAGCACCACGAAAATCTTGCAGACAAGGATTTGGGGGAAGACCCGTATGCCGGTTCGGATGATCAACCGGGGAGCAGGCGCAAGGGTGCCTGGCTAATCGGAGGAATCTTCATGTCCGTACTGACCGCTGCAGCGCTGCTGCTCCTCACACCCCTCGCCTCCGATGGCGCAGGCTCTCCCGATGCCGAAACCGCCGCGCGCGACGCGGCGGTCGAGGCTGCTGCGCGCAACTGGCTCGCGCTTGGCGATGCCGGAAACTGGCAGGCGAGCTTCGATGCGGCGGGCGAGAGTTTCCGCTCGGCCAACAGCGTGGCGGGATGGGCCGCGGCGTCGGCGCAGGCCCGGGTTCCGCTGGGGGCCGTGGTGGCGCGCAATCTGGCGACGATCCGCTACCTCAACGCACCGCCGCACGGCTATCAGGAAGTCACCTTCCATACGCGCTTCGCCAACAAATCCGACGCGGTGGAGACGGTGACGCTGGTGAAGGAAGACGGCCAATGGAAGGTCGTCGGGATCCTGATCGACTGAACCGAGCGGGCACGGGGGCGTCAGCGCGCCCCCGTGCCCTTGGCCATCAATACATGTGCTGTCCGCCATTGATGCTCATCGTCGAACCGGTGACGAATTCGGCGTGTTCGGAGCACAGGAAGCTTACCCCGCGGGCGATCTCGCTGGCGCGGCCGAGCCGGCCGACAGGGATCTTGGCGACGATCTTTTCCAGCACCGGCTCGGGCACCGCGGCGACCATTTCGGTGTCGATATAGCCCGGCGCAATGGCGTTGACCGTGATCCCGAAGCGCGCGCCTTCCTGCGCCAGCGCCTTGGTGAAGCCGTGGATCCCGCTTTTGGCGGCGGCGTAATTGACCTGGCCGTATTGTCCCGCCTGGCCGTTGATCGACCCGATGTTGACGATCCGGCCCCAGCCGCGTTCCTTCATTCCCGCGAAAGTGGCCTTGGCGGTGTTGAAGCAGCCGCCCAGATTGGTGCGCATGACCGCGTCCCAATCGTCATAGCTCATTTTAAGCAGCGTGCCGTCGCGGGTGATGCCGGCATTGTTGACGACCACGTCGATCGGCCCGTGTTCCCGTTCGATCCGGGCGCAGGCCTCGTGGACCGCGTCGGGATCGCCGACATCGAAGCGCGCGGTGGGCAGGTCCGTCTCCTCGGTGAACCGCGCCGCCGCGTCGGTGTTGCCCGCGTAATTGGCAATGACGGTGAAACCGCGCTCATCGCGCAGCCGTTCGCAGATCGCGCGGCCGATCCCGCGCGTGCCGCCGGTTACGATAGCCACCCGTGACATAGAATTCCCCCCAACTTGCCGTAGCGTTCGCACAGACTAGGCGAGCGGAGCCGATCGCGCCAAGCGCTTTGTCCGCGCGCGGGGGCGCGTGCAGACGTATTTACCGGATGGCGCGGAGCCTAGAAGCTGACGCGGGTGCCGACGTAGACGGCCTGGTCGTCTTCGACCCCGTCGGTCAGCGGCGCGAGGCGGTTGCTGTCCTTGGACAGGCGCACGCCGGCGGTCACGTTGAGATTACCGACCACGCGGTAGGACGTGCTGAGATCGACGCTCTGGTTGCCCATGCCTTCGAGCGTGCGCGGTGCACGGCCGGCATTGTCCTGCTTCTCGAGCGCGAGCCGCGAATCGAACCGCCCGGGCTTCGCCGGCTTGTCGCCCTTGTCGGGCGCGAAATTGGCGAGATCGGGCATGCCCATGTCACGCAGGCCGACCGAAACGGTGGCCGGCTTGGTGGTCTGCGCGAAGCTCTGGTAGCCGCGCGAGATGCCCAGATTGTAGCTGGTCGGGCTGATCGCGAGCACGCGTTCGGCGCTGCCGGCGGTGCCCACCGAATCGATTGCCGTGCGCACCGACATGGCCCGCGCGGTGGCATCGTCCACCCGTACTGCGACGGTGACGGTGCGGTCTTTCGCCAGCCCCGACTTGTTCGCAGGGGTAAAGCGCAGCCCGTCTTCGCCGATCAGGGCAGCGACGCGTGCGGCCAGCCGCGGATCCGAATTGGCGGGCGTGAAGGGGAGGTAGGATACGGTCTCGGGCAGGGCTTCGGCCCCGTCGGCCTGCACCACGGCAAGACCGGCGGCGGGAATGGTCAGCGCCAGACCGGCAGCAATAAGCGCTGCCGGAACGAACCGCGTCTTGCCCTGATCTGTACCCGAACGTGCCATTGCGAACCCGCACCCTTCATCTTCAGGAACTTCAAGTCACAGGTCCGCTGAACGGTTCCTGTATTTCTGCACAAGCGCAGCCGAGTCCTGTCTGTTCTTCGGCCATGGTACCAGCGGGCGGTGCCATGGCCAGCTTTTCCACAGCATCTGCGACAGTTTCGCAAAAGGTGTTGCGGTTTGCCCACAAGCGTGGTGGCAAAGTGCCTGCCAGCGGAATTTTCCGGCTCTTCCCGGTAACTTATCGAATGCCGCAAGCAGCATTGGCGATGACCTCCGCGCTCCGGAACGCCCCGCGATGCACGGCCGCAGCGGAGCGGCGGCCTGTTCGCCGGGCATGGGATGATCGCGGCACGCCGCCGTGCGGATTCAGGCGGCATTCAGTGACATGGAGGCCAGACGGGCACTGTGCCGCGCGGGACGAACGCTTGCCCGTGCGCGCGCAGTCTTTATAGAGCCGGGAACGTCAGTGATACCAAGGATCGACATGAGCGCCTTTGCAACCATTCGCCGCCCTGCAACCTTTGCCGTTGCGATTGCCGCCACGGTAGGCCTCGCGGCATGCGGCGGCGGGCGTGAACGGCCGCAGGCGGACATGGCGGCGGCGCAGGTCACCACGATCGGCGTCAATTCCTACCTCTGGCGCGCGGCGCTCGATGCGCTCAGCTTCGCCCCGCTGCTGCAGGCGGACAGCAATGGCGGCGTGATTGTCAGCGACTGGTACGCCAATCCCAGCAACCCGGGCGAACGGGTCAAGGTGACGGTGACGATCCTCGATTCGGACCTGCGCGCCGACGCGCTGCGCGTGGCGGCAAGCCGCCAGGTCAACCAGTCGGGCAACTGGGTCGACGCACCGGTCCAGGCTGCGACCGTCCAGCGGCTGGAAGACATCATCCTGACCAAGGCCCGCGAACTGCGCCGCGAAGCGGTCAGCTGATCGCGGGGGCGCAACCGGAAAAGCGCCTTCCCATAGCCCGCAAAATCCGTAAACGCCGCTCGCATGAGCAGCGAAACCCGTTTCGATCCCGCCCGCGCCGATGCGCGCTGGCAAAGCGCGTGGGACCAGGCGCAGACTTTCCGCGCGGATAGCGATTCCCCCAAGCCGAAGAGCTACGTGCTCGAGATGTTTCCCTATCCTTCGGGGCGCATCCATATCGGCCATGTGCGCAATTACACCATGGGCGACGTGCTGGCGCGCTACAAGAAGGCGGTGGGGTTCGAAGTGCTGCACCCGATGGGCTGGGACGCCTTCGGCATGCCCGCCGAAAATGCGGCGATGGAAAAGGGCGTCCACCCGGGCGGCTGGACCCGCGACAATATCGAGCACATGAAGGCGCAGCTAAAGCGCCTCGGCTTCGCGCTCGACTGGTCGCGCGAGCTGGCGACCTGCGAACCCGATTACTACGGGCACGAGCAGGCGCTGTTCATCGATCTCTACGAAGCGGGCCTCGTCTATCGCAAGGAAAGCGAGGTCAATTGGGACCCGGTCGACATGACCGTGCTCGCCAATGAACAGGTGATCGACGGCAAGGGCTGGCGCAGCGGCGCCGAGGTCGAGAAGCGCAAGCTGAACCAGTGGTTCCTCAAGATCACCGATTTCGCCGAAGAGCTGCTCGAAGGGCTCGGCGGCCTCGAGAACTGGCCCGACAAGGTCCGGCTGATGCAGGAAAACTGGATCGGCAAGTCCAAGGGGCTCGAATTCAGCTTCGACCTGTCGAATGGCGACACGCTGCCGGTCTATACCACGCGGCCCGACACCATCTTCGGCGCGAGTTTCGTCGCGGTCGCACCGGATCATCCCCTCGCGCAAGCCGTGGCGGCACAGAACTGCGATGCGGCGAAGTTCATCGCATCGTGCAAGAAAGGCGGCACGACCGCGGCGGAGTTGGAAACGGCAGAGAAGCTCGGCTTCGATACCGGGATCGGGGCGAAGCACCCTTTCACGCATCAGCACCTGCCCGTCTATATCGCGAACTTCGTGCTGATGGATTACGGCACCGGCGCGATCATGGCGGTACCGGGCCACGACCAGCGCGATTTCGAATTCGCCACCAAATACGGACTGCCGATCCCCCGGGTCGTCGCGCCCAGCGCCGATCAGGCGAACAAGCCCTTCGACGGCGAGGCCGAGGCGGGTGAGGGCGTGCTGGTCAATTCGGACTTCCTCGACGGGATGGAAGTCGAGGACGCCAAGCGCGCAATCATCGCGCGCATCGAGGAACAGGGCCGGGGCGCAGGCAAGACCGTGTGGCGCCTGCGCGACTGGGGTGTCTCGCGCCAGCGGTACTGGGGCACGCCGATCCCCTTCATCCATTGCGATGCCTGCGGTGTCGTGCCCGCGCCCAAGGACAGCCTGCCGATCACGCTGCCCGAGGATGTCGATTTCCGGACTCCGGGCAATCCGCTGGTGCGGCATCCGACATGGAAACATGTCGACTGCCCCAAATGCGGCGGCAAAGCCGAGCGCGAAACCGACACGCTCGACACTTTCGTCGACAGTTCGTGGTATTTCCTGCGCTTCGCCAGCCAGCCGGCGGACAAGCCCTTCGACAGGGACGAGATCGCCAAATGGCTGCCGGTCGAACAGTATATCGGCGGGATCGAACACGCGATCCTGCACCTGCTCTATGCCCGGTTCTGGACCCGCGCACTGGCGCATATGGGCCAGATCGACGTGACCGAACCCTTCGCCTCGCTGTTCACGCAGGGCATGGTCACGCATGAGACCTACAGCCGCAAGGACGGGAGCAAGACGCTCTACTTCGCGCCGGACGAGATCAGCCGCGAAGCCGAACGCGCGCTGCTCAAGGCAGATGGCGGCGCGGTCGAGATCGGCCGCGTCATCAAGATGTCCAAGTCGAAGAAGAACGTGGTCGACCCCGACACCATCGTCGACACCTATGGCGCCGACGCGGTGCGCTGGTTCATGCTGTCCGACAGCCCCCCCGAACGCGACCTGCCGTGGTCCGAAGCCGGGATCGAGGGCTGCAGCCGTTTCGTGCATCGCCTGTGGCGCTTGTTCGCGGCCCATGACGCAGGGGCCGAAGGCGAGGACAAGCCGCTGCTGCGCAAGATGCACCAGACGGTCGCGGCGGTGGCCGAGGACATCGAATCGCTGGGTTTCAACAAGGCGGTGGCGCGGATCTACGAACTGACCGGAGCGGTCGAAAAGGCGCAGCCTTCGGCCAGCCGGTCGGCCGCGATCCGCACGCTGGTGCAACTGGTCGCACCGATGATGCCGCATCTGGCCGAGGAAGCCTGGACTTCGCTGGGCACCGACGGCCTAGTGGCCGATGTCGCCTGGCCCGCAGTCGATCCCGCGCTGCTGGTCGAGGACGAGGTGACCATCGCGGTCCAGCACAAGGGCAAGCTGCGCGACACGCTGACCGCGCCCAAGGGCGCTTCGAAGGAAGATCTCGAGGCGATGGCGCTGGCCTCGGAAAAGGTGCAGCGTTCGCTCGACGGGGCGGAAATCCGCAAGGTCATTGTGGTGCCCGACAGATTGGTGAATATCGTCACTTGATGCGCATCGTCCTCGTCTGCCTCGCCCTCTGCACGCTCTCGGCCTGCGGTCTGTCGCCCATGTATGCTGGTGGCGGCAGCGGCGCGGTCGCGCAATCCATGGCCGCGATCCAGGTCGCGCCGATCGAAGGGCGGGCCGGCTGGCTGGTGCGCAGCGCGCTCGAGGAACGCTTCGGCGCAGCAGGCATGGTCAGCCCGCAATACCGGATCGATGTCCGGCTCGACGACCAGCTCGAAGGGCTCGCCGTGCTGCGCGACGATACGATCAGCCGCGAACGGCGGACGCTGCGGGCGCGCTATCAGCTGGT
>Ga0208450_1001370_pt1 | contig 11462 bp, 9 predicted proteins | sample MalvireepMed_908_FD_184249 | JGI IMG/M metagenome (GOLD analysis project Ga0208450, IMG submission 184249) | Marine viral communities from the Global Malaspina Expedition - Malaspina viral metaG DeepMed_908 (SPAdes) (version 2) | ecosystem: Environmental > Aquatic > Marine > Oceanic | place... | reverse complement strand
GAACAAGGTCGCTATCGTTGCCTATGTCAAATAATGATGCTACCCCTAAGGGTACATCAGCAACCATAGATAAAGCCCCTCTAGGTACGCCTTTAAGTGTTTCTTTGGCTTGCCCTAGAATGGTTGTTTCGTCTAAATCATCCCCAAACTTTTCTTTAACTGCATTAACAAATTCAGCTCTTTTAGTTGGGTCTGTTGGGATATTATATTTACTCCCATCAGGTGCTTGATAAATGCTCATTTAAATTAACTTATTTTTTGTTCGGCAAGTATATTGCTGCCTTTGCTTATATCTATTCCTCTTAATTCTGCCAACCTTCTTTTTAAAGAATTTAAATAAATAAGAGTGCTTTGTATTTCAAGCGGATCGCTACTCTGCTCAACTTGAGTTTCATAAAGATCATTAATAAGAGTAAACTCATCTTTAAGTTGCTCAAAAGGCATAGCTGCTACTTTAGCGTCTGCTTCTCTAGCTTGAGATTCATAGTAAGCTTGTTGTGCGCCTTCTAATCCTGCTGCACTCTTTCTTTCTTGCATTTGACCAGCTACTCCAGCAATACCAGTACCAAGCTCTGACATGTTTCTAGCGCCCATAAGGACTCCGCCTAGTTGTGCCATAGTTAATCCTTGATCTGGGGTTATGTTAGAGAATAGACCGCCTTTCTTTGTTTCTGTTGCACCAGTATCTGTATCTATAATTTTATCTGTATCATCTATATCAGTTACTACTGGAGCCGTAACTGGTTCATCTTCTTCATTTTCTGATTCAAATAAATTATAAGCTGTTCCACCAGCAATACCACCAGCAATAGTTCTTTGAGGTATTCGCATTCCTTTTATTGCGTCTACCCCTGCTTGTCTTACTACTTCTGGATTATAAGAAGCTGTTCGCCCTGTTCCAGAAACTTTTCCTGCATCTATAGCTTTTCTTCCTTGATCCATTAATATTTTAGCTTTTCTAGCTTGATAAGCTGCCTTTCCTGCTTGCAAACCCCTAAATGCCCCCTGTCCTAATTTAAGAACTCCAGCAGCTATTCTTGCACCTGGTATAGGAGTAACCATTAAAGCTAAAGATGCTGCATTTATGCCTATCATTGCTTTTTGTGCAGGGGTTAATCCTTTAGAAGCTTCTACTATTTCTGCTCTTGTTTCTTCAGGTATTGATGCTACATCAATAGTTTCGCTGTCAGCAAGGCTTGGTGAGTTTTGTACGTTATAACCAGATGTACTTCCCAGAGCAAAGAAACCAGTACGACCTCCACCAGCCATCATTTCCTCTTCTTCTTCAACAACTTCAGGAACAATTTCTCCCTCCATTAAACCAAAACTTCTTCGTGCTGGCAGTTGTTCTGATTCTTGGTTCATTTTTGTAATCAACCCACCCATTTCTTGATCGGTCATACCAGAAGGATTAGCTCCCATTGTGCTTAGTAATATTGATCTAGGACTGTTTCCTCCAGACATAAAGCCAATCCGACCTCCATCAGCCATCATTTGCATTGGAGACTCAGGCATAGGGGCAGCCATGTCTTGAGGCATAGGTTGTTGAGCCATGCCTTGTAAGCCTTGAGGAGCCATAAACTCAGCAACTGTTTCTTCAGCAACTGTTGTTTGTGGTTCTGCTTGGGTTGCTTGTGCTTGGTAAGCTTTTTCCAATTGAGTTCTTCGCTGTATTTCGCTTAAAACTAAAAACTGTGGATAAGTAGAATTAGGGTCTTGTGTCATTTGTGCCAATTGATCTTTTGGCATATATTCTAATTCTTCTGCTATTTGTATTAGGTTAGCCATTAACCGCCACCTCCAAATCCTCTATAAAGACCAAGACCACTCAAACCTGCACCCAATGCAGTTTGGAATAATCCAGGTTGTTGTTGATATGTGCTTTGTGTTTGTTGAGGCGTTATTGGAACACCTCTTAATAGATTGCTAAACCGACCCAATTGATTCTGAGTAAAGTCTTTCTGCCTCAAGAAGTCTTCATAGCCTATATCTCTGCCCGCTTGTCTAATGGCTCTTTCTTGCCTGCCAATGTTTTCAAGCATTTGCATTCTAGATATAGCATCTTGTTGTATTCCCTGTCCTGTTTGCATTAAACCTTGAGCCGAAGCTAAGTTATAACGATTAGATAAATCATAAGCACTTTGTCTAAATTTCTCTTGAGCCTGTCTTGCAGCTTCATTCTGTTGATCTGCTGTTAAACCAAGTTTAGCTGCTTGTTGTCTGGCTTGTTCTCCAGCTTGATATGCTTGTATGCTTTGCGACCCTTGAGCTTGCATTGCTTGTTGTTGCGCACCAAAGGCAGATTGAGCAAATTTTTCTTGTGCTTGTCTAGCTGCTTCTTCTTGTTGTTGTGCATTCATGCCCATAGATGCTGCTTGTTGCCTAGCTTGTTCAGAGGCATTAAATGAAGCTTGAGCCATTTGCTCTTGTGATTGTAAAGCTTGTTGTTGTGCGCCAAACTGTTCCAGTCCAAATCTTGCAGCTCCCATTCCAGAAGCCCTTTCCCTTTCTAGTTGTTGTTGTGCTGATTCAAATGCTCTTTGCGAACCTCTTGACTGTATATCACCTAACTGTTGCCCTAAATTACGCTCTCTTTCTGCTTGCATAATGGCTTCTCGATAACCGCCAAGACCGCCAGCTTGCGTTGCTGCATCACCGCCTTGTTTTGCTGCAATATCAGAAGCTCTTCTTGCTTCTCTTTTTTCTATATCAATAACATTCTGTTGATAAGGTGACATAAACCTATCAATATTCTGTTCATAATTCATTGGGCTATATTGCCCACCTACTTGACCCGCTTGATATTGAGAAGCTCTATCTCTAGCTTGATAACCAGAATCAAAATCGCCTGCTCGATAACCTGATTGCAAATCTCCAGCTTGATAGCCTTGACCCATTGCTGCTGCATCATAACCAGACTGTGCAGTACCTGCTTGATAACCTGAACTTAAAGGCGCTTGTGAACCATATCTTTGGGAAGCATCTGTAAACTGTTGTGGTGTTCCAGACTGTGCAAAACCACGAACCATTGCTTGAGATGTCAATTCATCTGGAGCAAAGTATTCTAAGCGTTGACCACCATACGGAGTATAACCCTGTAATGACTCGGCTTCTCCTCTTTGTAGTAGTCTCTTGTAATAAGGCTCTACATATTCAGGTAAATTAGAAGTTTGTGTAGTAACTTGTTGTGGTGCAGGTGTACTACTGCCTCCGCCCTTATATCTTCTCATTTTTCTTCCTCAAAATTATATTCAACAAAAATTGCTGTTCTTTTCCAATTTTTATTTTTTATCCAATGCCAAAAACCATCTCTTCCAACACCTTCTAATCCATTGCAATTATTATCTTTAGCGTATTTTTTTAATACATCTAAACCATTGTTCATCCACTGTTCCATATTTTTACCAGCAACATGATCTAGGTTTAACATTCTTTTGCCAGTTGGGTAAGGACTAATCTGCGTAACTACACAGCCAATTATTTTTAAATTTCCTGTGTCAAATATAACCCACAAAGAAGATTCATTATTAAGGCATTGATAAAATATATCTTTAGTCGTTACCCTGTCTTTAGATCGCTTACAAGATTTTTTTAAATGTCTTTCTGCTTCTTCCCATATTATCATTAACTGGTCTGGCATAATTAAAGAAATATTATATTCTCCAGACGCAGTTTCTTTAGCTGCTACTTCATTCATGCTGGCAACAAACCTCCTTTATTAGCAAGTCTAGGCGCTTGTTCAGTTGTTCCTGTTTTAGTTTGCCTTACTCTATCCATCATGCCGTAAAGTTCTTCTGATCCAGCTTGAGAACTGCCATCACCCAACATAGAAACAACATCAGCAGGAATAATAAACTCATCTTGAGACACTGCTATTTTTTCTTTATCTCCAATTATTCCATTAATATCGTCATCCATTCCGCCATTGCCAACTCCCTCAATCAAACCTTCTGTTTGTGCATCTGGAGCCAACTCTTGTAAGACAGCTTCTCTTAGTTGTAAAAATAATTCATTGCCATATTTTTCAACAAAAGCAGGAATAACTTCTTGGTTGTCAGAATTTCCTAAAACAAACTGAACAACTTCTGATGCTAGTGGGTCTTTCTGTACTATCTCAATAAGCATAGATTCTGAGTCAGTGCTTCCTCCTACTGCTCTTCTACCTCTTCCTATTCTTTTTTTTCTTCCAACTTTTCTTTTAGATTCTGGCTCAGGACGAGAAACTATTTCTTCTCTTAAAATAACTTCATCATCATCTAAAACCTCTTCAATGCTAGGTGGTTTCATATTTAAAGGATCAACAAAAACAGGGCTATCATCAATACGAATACGATTATTTAACCGATCTATTTCTTCTTGAAATGGAAGTGAAACATTTGGGTCTGCCATAATTTCATTGGTTTCAGGAGCCAATGATATTGGCATTTCTGGCATTGGTGTTTGCATGTCAGGCATTTGCATATCAGGTACAGTTGTAGGCATATTAAGTACAGGCATAGTTCCAATATTATCTGGACCCATATCATAATTTACTATAGGTGTATCTATATCAGGCATCAGGCTTTCTGGTTGCATAGGTAGAGGAGTTATCATTTCTGGTGGTGTCGCCAAAACTGGAGGAGCTGCTGGCGCTGGTTGCCCTACTGGATCAAATGTAGGCATATCTATAGATGGCGTACCTAAATTAGGTTGTCCAACTGGATTTTCAATATCAGGATCAGGCATATTTATATTAGGCATTGTTGGATTATTCGAATCAAAATTAAACGGATAATCAATACCATAGTCATCCCAATTAATACTAGGCATATCTATATCGCCAATAATATCATCCCAATTAATAGGAAAGTCAGGAGGAAATATAGGCGGGGTAGTAGGCGGGGTAGTAGGTGGGGTAGTAGGTGGAGTAGTAGGCGGTGTGTCTACTGGAACATCTGGAATAGTAGCAACCTCTGGTTGAACAAATTCTAATCCAGCAGGAGCTGAGCCAGTAAACTGCTCATAAGGATTAATTACTGTTGTTGGTGCTATAGTTGCTTGTACGCCACCAAAACCGCCCTTGCTTCCTTCGTATGTATCTTCAAGGACTGGCGCTCCACCTGTTGTTGTTGCTGTTGCTGGTTGGTTTAATGTGTTTGGTTGAAAATACATTGTTTCTGGAGCAAACCCAGCTAAAAAGTCTGGATTAACTGCATAAGCTTGTCTGGCTGGTGTAAACCTTTGTTGATCTCCTGAAAAATTATTAAAATCAGGCATACCCATTGGTCCACCATTTCTATACCCAGTTCTTCCGCCATCAGCCATCATTGATAATAATTCAATATCTGCTTGAACCGATGGGTCCATATTTGTTGAACCACCGCCAGCGCTATATAATATAGGCTCAGGTGTGTTTAAGAAATTTTGTCGTCTGCTTTCTTCCTCTTCTTCTTGCATTCTTCTCATATTTTCTAAATATGCTTCTTCAGATTCCATCATTGCAGTTGGAGCCATTCCGCTATACATTGCTGTCATTGCTAATGGGTCTGAGAAACCAGTTGCTAAATTACCTAAACCTTCCTGAAATCCGCCTGAAAAAGTATTTTGTAATGGAGTTGAGGTAGCAAAATCTGTTGCTGTTGTTATTGCAGGATTAATTCCTGAAATATCTGGAAGTGTAGATGTTAAAGGATTAGCTCCTGCAATTGCTGCTTCCGTTGATGCTGCTGCTGCATCTGCTGCTCCTGCTGCATCTGATGCTGCTGACGCACCTTCTAATGCAGTTCCAACACCATAACCTGTTACACCAGCTAATAATCCTTTTTTAAAGTCACCTGTTGCTGCCCATTGAGCCAATCCTGATCCTAGTGCTGATGCAGTTAAAGCGCTCATACCACCAACTCCAGCTAAAAAACTACCTCCCAATAAACTTCCTGCTAAAGGTGCTAAGAAAGGAAGAAAAGCTTCAGGCTGTCCTGTCTCTGGATTTACTGTTAAAGGCATGACTTGTGATAACCCACGCACTTCTGCTGGATTAACGTGCATTAGCATTGAGTCTCCATAGCGACCCTGTGCTGCTACATTTTGTGTCTGTTGTTTTATGTCCATTAATCCGCCCCCTGCGTATTGTCCTGCTAATTGCATAAGTTCATCTCTATATTTTTCTTGTAAATAATCAGGCAAAAATTCAATAGCATAATCAGGATTTCTTACATATGCGTCTGGATTTCTTCTCATTCTAGCTGCTCTTTTTTGCAAGCTTTTTAATTGATTTCTGCCCAGTTTAGAAGCAACATTAAATGCTGGCTTTTGTGGAGGCATAGGTCTTTTTTCTGCACTGACTGTAATCTCTTCTAATGATGGCATTCTTGGTTGGGCGCTTACTGTAATTTCTTCAATTGAAGGCATAGCTTCTGCTGCTAATAAACGTGGTTTAGGTTCAGGCATTTCAGGCATTATAAATCCCATTGTTGATGCAGCGCCCGAAGCCCCTGCTGGAACAGGATACTTACGAGAAAACATGCCTCTCAATCCAGAAAGAATGCGGTCTGTTTTTGCTTGCCTTATTTCACGAGAAATTGCATTTAAATCTCTTCTTCCTTGTTTTGTAGTTCTATCAAGAGAATTTAATTCAGAATAAAGAGCTTCTAACTCTTCATTTCTTTTGCCTAAATATCTTCCTTCTTTTTCTGCCACTATCTTTCCTCTTTGGTTTCGCAGCCAAATATATTAAAGCTCATATCAACTGCGCTTGTATATACCTTAACTACATCTGTTTGATTTAGTGTTATTCCCAAAACTATTGCAAAAGAATCATTTGCTGCAACAGATTTGTCGTAATATAAATATTGTTTATCATCAGCTCCTGCACCAGCTACATGAACACTTAACCTAAATGTTATTGCTGAACCTGTTCTATTTGCTGCCACAATAGAGCTAACAGTTGTCTGTGTCATATCAGGCACAGTATATAAAGTTGTTGTTGTTGTTGCTGATGGGTCTACTTGACCTAACACTTTTAAATCATCAGCCATGTTTCATTCCCATTAATAAAAATTGATGCCGTTTAGATGCTTTGCTTGTTGTTGTTGATTGCATCCTTTGTATGGTTACTATTTTAACATTCAAAGATTCTATTGCTTGCTCAATTGTTCTTCTTGTTAAGGCTTCATTATTAGAATCATAATCACCACTAGCTAAAGGCAATGCTATTGTTTTAATATCAATCATTATCTTCTACCATCTGGTCTAATTTGTAGTCTAAGATCGCCTAAACGCCAACCATAATCGCTAGAAGAGTTAGATATTTTTAAAGCTGCTTGCCTGCTTCTAGCTCTAGTATTTTCAAATGTAGAGTTAGGGGTTACATTAATTGTTTGTAATGTTGATAATTCTTGCAAAGGATAGTCTCTGCCTTTAATTGTAAAGGTTACAGTATCGCTTGTGCTTTGTTGATCTCTAAACTCTACATCAGGTATTAACTTAGATATAAATGTAAAGCTTTCGCCATCAGGCTCTAAATCAAAATCACTAGATTCTATATAAGCAGTAAATGAATCGTTTCCATCTCCATGACCAATTTCATGGCTGTATATATAATTGGTATTAGAACTGCTATCATTTTTGCTTGATGCAATAGGATATTCATATATTGTTGCTTCATCCCAAGCCGTTCTTACAAAATTATCTGTTGTTGTTCCTATAGACCACGTTTGTTCTAAATAGTTATATATAACATATTTATCTATTTCAATGCTTGTGCCAGAAGGATAAAACCACATGACTTCATTTACGCTATCATTTGAAGCTGCAAATACTTTATACGCTTGATCTTGGTTTAAGTCAGATAAAACATAATCTAAAACAGTGCATGGAACCCTTTCGGTTGAACCTGAATAGACATAAAATCCATTACGATCCATAAAGTAAACTCTATTGTTAGATGTTGCTGCTGCATTAGGCGAAATCAAACTTGGTCCTTCTGCTACTTCTGTAAAAGAAAATATAAAAGGTTCGCCTACAAAGCGCATAGCAACAATTCCAGCATCAGTCCAAATTAGTATTTCTTGTCTTGTTCTTAAAGCACCAATAATTGTTGATCCTTGAGATAACTGTACTCCGCCTGCTTGGTTTGTTGCTGTTGGAGTCCAATCAACCGCACTTTCTCTATCTGAAAATCTAACCAATAATGGATCAATATCAGAAGAACCAATAGCATTTGCTCCAAAAGCTATTACATGTTTGTCTACATCTGATGTCATAACTTGTAAACATTTTGTAGGAACATCACTAGCACCTGACTCTGCTGTTAAATTAACAGCTCTTGTTGTTAATCCATCTGATTTATCCCAAAAGAAAATGCCTCCATTTCTAGGATTAACTATTGCATCATCTCCAAAGTTATCAAGCGACCACAATCTTAATTGGTTAGAAAAACCTAAATCACCAGCAGAACCAAAAGTTCCATCTCCCCATGAATTTAAACCCCAACCAGTACCACGAACATAAACATCTAATCCAGAATTTAATTGATAAGCGCCAACAACACTACTCCCACCATTACCACTGTCACTAGCATTAGCGGTAGCGGTAGCTGTAAAAGTGTATGTATTTGCGCTTGGAATAGAGTCAATTTGATATTCTTGATTTAAAACAGATGCTGTTATGTTTCCACCCAAGGTAGCAGCTCCTGAAAAAGTTACAAAGTCTCCCTCTACAGCTCCATGACTGGTATCTGTTGCAGTAATTGTTGTAGAACCATCTGTTGCTGCAAAGGTAACATCACCAGCAGAAGTAGTTGCTCTTATTGGTGTTATGTCGTAATAAACATCTCCACTTAAATTATAAAGTTTTTGATGTGTACCTAATATAACAAAGGTATCTCCATTGGTAGCTTTATAGGGATATATTTTTCTGCATGTTCCAATAAATGTATCATTAGAATATTTTTGCCAACCGCCTATTCTTTCGGGTCTGCCCTTTCTAAATCTAACTTTATCTGCATCAAACCAACCGCCCTCATTGCTATAATTAGTGCCTTCCTTGTTGATTCCTGCTCTAAAAACATATTTTTTTAATGGCATATTATTTCTCTACCTTTTAACTAGGCTACCACCGAAATACATTCCAATAATAGCTGATACTAAATTTGTGTCTAACTGTGTAATAACAAGTCCTTGAAATGTAACCCACTCAAAAACCTCTCTACCTTCTTTCAAAAACCAAAATCCAGGTTGCCAATTTGTATAACCTACAGTTACATCAACCATTGGATAAAATACTGCTACAAGTTTTGGTAAAAGAACAATGGCGAATATAGCAGTCAGTGCTATTATTCTTCTTGTCCAAGCAAATCCTTTATCTTTTAAGCCATGATCAAGAGATTGCTTTTTAGCTTTCATCTCAAACTCACCTCTCGTTATGAGAAGTTTCTGTTGTTCTTCTTTTGCTTTTCTGCTTTGCGACCAAATGCTTAATAAACTACTCAACAAGGTTGAGCCAAGCATGGTTATAATTTCAAAAGGGAAACCCATTATAAAATCTTCGTATATACTCTCAAAGGCTCTTTTTTGCCTTTTACAGATATTTCATTAACAAACTTAAAATCATTGTGTTTATTAAACATTGCTGTGTTTTCCCCTATCAAAAGATCAAACCCCGCCTCTTTTGTTGCTGACTCTAATCTTGCTCCTGTATTTACCGCATCTCCTATGGCAGTATAATCAAAACGAGACTCACTTCCCATATTTCCTATAACCGCCTCGCCACTGTTAATCCCAATACCTATTGCAATCGGTGGCAATCCTTTTTGCTCAAACTCTTCGTTTAACTCTTTCATGTTCTCTATTATATCTAAAGCACAGTTGACCGCTTTTGTTTCGTGATCCGATTGATCCAAAGGCGCATTGAATATTGCCATCATTGCGTCACCTATGTATTTATCGACCATGCCTTCATTCTTCTGTACCGCTTTTTGTTGTGCAGTTAAGGCTTTATTCATAATGTATGTAACATCTTCTGGTGGTAATGACTCAGACATTGAGGTGAACCCCCTAACATCAGTAAATAAGAAGGTAGCATATCTTTTTTCTCCTCCTAACTTTAATAAACTAGGATTTTTTTGTAATTCTTTAACCTGCCTAGGATCAAGATAATGTTCAAATTGTTTTTTTATTTCTTGCCTAAGCTTGTACTGTTCTCTAAATCTTAAATAAAAAGCAGTAGAACCTGTTATAAATTGTGAAACCAAAGACCATGTAACATCTATTAAAATACCCTGTTGTATAGTCCAATAACCATAATAACCTGTTAGAGACATTACAAAGAAAAATGATACCAAACCCAAGGTTATCCCTAATGCGTTTAACAGAAGCCAAATTAAGGCAACTGTAATAACGAATATACCTACCTCTAAAGCAATCGCATAATCAGGAACATGTGGGCTATTCTGTATTAATACGCTTTCTGCTAATGCTGCTTGTATTTTATGTGGCTCTAAAAGCCTGCCATTTGGAACGGACAATTGAGGCATAATGCCTTTTGCTGTAAATCCCACAAAAACAAACTTGCCCTCAACATCCATTTCTTTTAAATCGGTTTGCGGAGTATCCACCCAACTGATCCATTTCCTACCTAAAGAATCCACCGAAACAGGTGGTAAACCCTTAACTCTTATTTGCTCTAAACCATTTTCATTTGTTTTGATGACATAGGTGTTAGCCCCTGCTAGAATCTTCAAAACTTCGGTTCCGTAAGCAGGAACCCAACCATCAGGAGTCCTTAATAATAATGGCAATCTTCTTACTAACGAATCTACTTCTGTTCGTGCAACTGCTATACCTTGAGATGCGCTATCCCTAAGTATTGGGATGTTTTCAACAACGCCCGTTGCTTTTATTCCACCCTTGTCATTACCTAAAATGACAGTTCCTATCGTTTGTGGGTATTGGTTGTTGTCATGCTCAAACATAGCAAGAATGCTCGGAGCATATGTCAATGCCTTCGCAAACTCTTCATCGCCACCAAAGCGGTCTGGCTGTGGAAAGGCGACTACCCAACCTACACCTATTGCTCCCTTTTCTAATAATTCTATCTGTATTTTTGAGAGTCTTTGCCTAGATAGAGGATAACCGCCCTCTCTAGTTATATCATTTTCTGTGATATTTAAAATAGTAAAATAACCCGAAGGCTCTTTTTCTGGGATCAAAGCGTCAAATGTTTTTAGCTTTAAAACCTGATATAGATCATATTGATTTATTAAAGGCATAACCAATAAGAACAATAGAAAAACAGGAATTAATTTTTTCATTAATCCGCTTGATTAATAGTCAGTGTTTTATTGCAATTAGTGGTGCAGTTGTAATTGACTGTGATTGATTTGTTGGTTGCCCCTGATTGCGTTGCCGTAACATCGTAATCATCGGTATAGAAATTAAGTTTCATGTAATGATCGCCACTACCTGTCTGGGTTATTGTCGCATCGT
>Ga0208450_1001355_pt1 | contig 11568 bp, 12 predicted proteins | sample MalvireepMed_908_FD_184249 | JGI IMG/M metagenome (GOLD analysis project Ga0208450, IMG submission 184249) | Marine viral communities from the Global Malaspina Expedition - Malaspina viral metaG DeepMed_908 (SPAdes) (version 2) | ecosystem: Environmental > Aquatic > Marine > Oceanic | place... | reverse complement strand
GATTGGCGGTACCGTAGGTGATATCGAGTCTCTGCCATTTATGGAAGCCGTACGTCAGATGCAAGTAGAGCTTGGTCGTAATAGAGCCATGCTAATGCATCTTACTTTGGTACCGTATATTGCTAGTGCTGGTGAGACTAAAACCAAGCCAACGCAGCATTCAGTAAAAGAGCTGCGTTCTATCGGTCTACAGCCTGATATCTTAATCTGCCGCTCTGATCATCATATCTCGCCTGACAATCGCCGTAAGATTGCACTGTTTACCAATGTTGAAGAGCGTGCGGTCATTATGTGTGAAGATGCGCAAAGCATCTATCAAATACCGCGTACGCTACATGAGCAAGATCTTGATGATCTTATCTGTGAGCGTTTTGGTCTTGATGTGCCAGAAGCAGATCTTAGCGATTGGGACAAAGTCGTTGAAGCACAGCTCAACCCAGAGTCGACAGTCACTGTCGCTATGGTTGGCAAATATGTCGAGCTACCTGATGCTTATAAGTCTATCAACGAAGCGTTATTGCACGCTGGCTTTACCCATCAGGTGTCTGTCGACATCGACTATATTGATGCTGAACGTCTAGAAACAGATGACAGCCTGTTTGCGCGCTTAAAGCAAGCCGATGCTATCTTGGTTCCAGGTGGTTTTGGTGAGCGTGGCACAGTCGGTAAGCTAAAAGCCGTCACCTATGCACGTGAGAACAACGTACCGTACTTGGGTATTTGCTTAGGTATGCAGCTGGCAGTCATTGAATATGCCCGTAACGTGCTAAAAATCGATGCCAATTCATCTGAATTTGACCGCAAAACTGCTGAGCCGATTATTGGTCTGATTACCGAATGGTTGGATGAGCGCGGCGAGCTACAGATTCGTAGCGATGATTCAGATCTTGGCGGCACCATGCGCCTTGGCGCACAGCAAGCAGAGTTGGTTGCGGGCAGCAAGCTGAGCCAAATTTATGGCGCAACACGTATCAGCGAGCGTCATCGTCATCGTTATGAAATGAACAACCGCTATATTGAGCCTTTAGAAGCGGCTGGCATGACGATCTCAGGTTATTCAGCCAAACAACATTTAGTGGAGTCGGTTGAGATCAGCGAACACCCATGGTTTATCGCAGTGCAGTTTCATCCAGAATTTACTAGCTCGCCACGCGGTGGCCACCCGCTGTTTAATAGCTTTGTGAATGCTGCGAATAAATATAGCAGTGCAAAGTAGCGGTAAGTAGACTTCGTACACTGTATGAGCTTGAATAAAAGATCAATCTTCGGATTGGTCTTTTTTTATCACCAACGCTGTAAAACCATGTCCTTCTAGGGCATGGATGTAAGGCGTCAACCGTTGTCACCTAAGATGACATCTACCTTGTCAACTCTGCTTATTGAGATCATAATCATTCTATGAAAACGCTCAAACTACGCACCAAAGACAAACATGCCAAGCAGCTCAATATCTTAGCTGGTGCGGTCAACTTTGTCTGGAATTACGTCAATGAGCTTAGTTTTAAACATCTTAAGCGCACAGGCAAATTCTTTTCAGCCTATGACTTGGCCACTTACACCAAAGGGGCTAGTGAATACCTAAATCTGCACAGTCAAACCTTGCAAGCGATCAGTGAGGTTCACGCTAAATCCCGTAAACAGTTTAAAAAAGCCAAACTCAACTGGCGTACTAATAATCCAAAAGCCAAGAGAAGAAGCTTGGGCTGGATTCCGTTTAAAAAGACTGCCATTAAGCACTTAGCAACCCGTCAATCAGGCAAGAAAAGCCTTAAGTCCACTATCCAACTAAGCCTCGCTAAGGGTAAAAAACTCACAATAGATCTATGGGACAGCTATAATCTAGCCCTGTACAGCATCAATACTCTGGAGCTAGTGCAAGACAATCGCGGCCACTGGTATGCCTGTATCACCGTTAAAGACTTTCCTAAGGTTAAAGGTGGTGATGGTAAGGTTGGTGTTGATTTAGGGTGTAAGGATGCTGCTACCAGCAGCCAAGGCGACAAGCTAACCATTAAGCAAACCCAGAAATGGGCTAAAAAACTTACCATTGCTCAAAGAGCAAACCATAAAAAGCGCGTAAAAGCCATTCACGCCAAGATAAAAAACACTCGTCAAGACTTAATTCACAAGTTTACCACCAGTCTGATTAAGGACAACGCCTTGATAGTGGTCGGTAAACTTCAATCAAGCTCATTTACTTCAAGCAAACTAGCTAAGTCTGTCTATGACGCAGGATGGTTTGAGATGAAGCGACAACTGGACTATAAATGCAAGTATGCAGGTTGTCACTATATCGAAGTTAATGAAAGTTACACCACCCAGACTTGTTCGTGTTGCGGCTCACGCCAAAACAGTCCGAAAGGTAGAGCAGATCTTGGAATAAGAGAATGGATATGCGAGTGCGGTGTCACTCATGACCGCGATATTAACGCGGCCAAAAACATTCTTGCGGTCGGGCTTGACCGTCTTGTAGAAGGAATCCCCTCCGTTTAGGGAGGGGAGGAAGTCAAACCTTAAGTCTAGATAGCAAGTTTCGATAGAGCTATCGTAGAATATTGAGGTATGAACCCTGTGCAGAGATGATGGATGTTTAATGAATTAATCTTAGTTAGCCAAAGGTAAGATAATACGCACCAACACACCTTGAGAGGGACTGCTAAGGGTTTTAGTTGCTGTATGGTTTATATAGTCATCTACGTTATTGATACTAATGCTACCACCATGATGTTCAATCACTTGCTTGACTAAAGTTAAGCCAAGTCCGGTACCTTTTTTCAAATGATTACCGTTTGCTTGAGGCGATTGTTTTTGATGCGAGAGGCTAAAATAACGATCAAAAGCTTTGGCAATAGCGTAATCAGGGAGTGGCTGGCCGTCATTAAAAATATCAACCGTAACGCTGCTACTGGCAGTTGTCAGCTCAACACGCACCTCAGCATCAGCGAAATATATTGCATTGTCTAAGACATTTTGCAGCGCTTGCACTAACCAAAAGCGATCGGCTGCAATGGTGGTTTTGGCTAAAAGGGTAGATGGATAATCTTGCTCAGTGGCAAGATTATTTATTGGCTCATTATCAATAAAAAATCTAATAGAGGCTAGGCTACGTTGCTGAACCTTAACGCTACTGTCTTTTATTAGGCTATTAATGATAGGAATTAGTGAGAGAGTTTGACGATTTAATCTAAAAGTGGGCTGCTCAACTTTGGCTAATAGCAATAATCGATCGATAAGCTGCTGCATTTTGATACTTTGCTCGCCAATCGCTTGGCTAAGCATCTGCCTATCGTCTAGATCTAGATTGTCATCTTCTAATAGCTCACCGCTTGCGCGAATAGCGGTCAGAGGACTCTTTAGCTCATGAGTCAGCGTGTGTACATAGTCGCTAACGTACGCTCTATTCTCTAACCGATGTTTCATCGACTCGATAGTGTCGGTCAAGCTGTTAAGCTCATGAGCTAAATAAAAGTAGGGCTTTTTAGTGTCCTCGGCAAGCGCGCTAGTATAGCGAGTCACAAGACTGATACTTTGCTGTAGCCACCAAGCGACAAGCCCTGCCAAAATCAGTGAAACAATACTAATAAGTAGAGTCGTGATCAGCATACGCTGGCGCGTATTATCGAGATAGGGTAAGACGCTATCGACCGGTTTACCGACACTGACCACGCCAATCAAGTGACCTAAATCATCCTTGATAGGCTGAGCGACATACATAATTGAGCTGCCGCGGGTGCTGTTAGTGTCAGGCGTACTGCGCGCGCCGTACTGGCCTCTAAGGGTCAGATACACATCGTTCCAGCGGCTATAGTCTGCGCCTTCAGCATTATCAGATGCGGGTAGGGAGTCGTACAGAACGATGCCTTGACTATTGGTAACGTAAAGCCGAAAGCTGCTTGCCGTTTTTTGCTTATATTCAGGCTCATTATCTAGGTTATAAGCGGTTTTAGCCGTTTTACTTTTAATACTGTGATCTTTAAAGCTAGCGGGCTGAGCGATAAAAGCGCTATCTAACTGTTGTTGATAGGCGGTGTTTGATATTTGCCCTGATTGTACAGGTTCTTGGAGATTGGCAGCTATCATCTTACTGGTATCGAGCAAAGTATCTTCAATGACTTGCTGCGCGGTAGGCTTGACGTGCTCAAATAGCTGCGTAAATACCACAATGCCTGAGACTATCAGGATCAAAGCCACCGCCAACCAAATCCGAAAAAATATACTTAAATTTAGCGGCTGTTTCGGCTGAGCTTGCTGCTGAGACGTACCCATTGGATGCAGCTTAGTATACCAATTGTTTTGACTTACATCGCTATTGGCATTGCTATTGGCATCGGCATCGCTATTGATCTGCGTATCAGCACTATTTTTGTGTTTGAAAGTAGACATTAGGCAGGACACAGTCCATAGCCCAGACCACGATGGGTATGAATGACGTCAATATCAGGATGAATGCTGGCCAGCTGCTTACGGATAGATTTGACATGGCTGTCTATCGTTCTTGCCAATCGGTGATCAGGATAATCGCTGATGGCATTTAACAGCTGCTCACGACTAAAGACTTGATTGGGCGCTTGCAATAAAGCCAATAAGATTTTGCGCTCAGTATTGCTCAGCTCAAGCTTTTGCCCATCCCAAGTCAGCGAATAGTTCAGCGGCTGATAGTGCCAGTCTCCTGAGCTATAAGTATAGCTAACCGGAGATTGTGAGACTAAACCGGCATCATCTATAGTGTTATCAGACTCCTTATACTGACTAGATAACTGCTCACGTCGCCAAACCGCTTTTAATCTTGCCACTAATTCTCGCGGGCTAAAAGGCTTAGCACAGTAATCATCACCGCCCATCTCAAGCCCTAAGATACGGTCAACCTCATCGCTACGCGCGGTCAAAAATATAATCGGTACATCCTTTAAACTACCCAATTCAGAGTCATGACGAATCTGTTGGCATAAGCTTAGGCCATCACCGTCTGGTAGCCCCACATCCAAAATAATCGCTGATAACGTTTGTGCCTCTGCGTCATGCAAACGACGCAGCTCTGGCAATACAGTACTAGCATTGTCAAGCCAAGTGATTTGCCAACCTTCACGCTTACAAGTCACTTTGAGTGACATAGCGATAGCCGGATCGTCTTCTACTAAGAGGATATGAGTCATAGCGTTTTATCTTAATTGTTTTTGGGTGTCTAAAAGACAGCTACCGTATTTGTGAGCTTTGCCATTGAAAAGTCGCAGGCTAGCATCATAAATACAGATAATTGTTAGCAGCATAATTTTTGTAATAAAGCTATCCTAGCATAGATAGCTGAGAAGACTATGTGATAGGCAAGCAAAGCGTATGAAAAACTTATGGATAATCACTCCGCTAAGAATCACAAGACTTGAAGATGCTTTGTAGGTAATAATAATTTGTCTGAACTGAAATAAGGAAATCGTATGAGTAATTATTTGGATGTGGTCACCGTAGAGCATAATCCTGCGAATAAGCCCATTGAGCGCGCGGTGATTTGGCTGCACGGTCTTGGCGCGAGCGGACATGATTTTGAGCCAGTCGTGCCGCAGTTGGGTCTCGATAATGATATGGCGGTGAGATTTATCTTTCCGCATGCGCCGCAGATACCCGTAACTATTAATGGCGGTATGGTGATGCCGGCTTGGTACGATATTTTAGAGATGAGTCTTGATCGCAAAATCGACGTAGCACAAATCGAGAAATCCTCGCAGCAAATTCGCGATTTAATTCAGCGCGAGATTGAACGCGGGGTCAAACCTGAGCATATTGTCATCGCTGGGTTCTCGCAGGGCGGGGCAGTGGCCTACCATGTGGCGCTAAGCTATCCACAGCGCTTAGCTGGTCTTATGACCTTGTCTACTTATTTGGCAACCAATGATAGCCTAAGCTATAGTGATCTTAATAAAGACTTACCGATTCTCATTGAACACGGCGTGCAAGATCCGGTAGTGCCAGTAGTATTAGGCCAGCAAGCCCAGCAGCTATTGACAGATAAAGGCTATGATGTTGAATTCAACACTTATCCCATGGCGCATCAAGTCTGTATGCCGCAAATCCAGAATATCGGTAAATGGTTAAATAAGGTTTTAGCTTAACTTTTTCTTATAAATATTGCCTTATAAATAGTCTCTTAGCTGTTGAAATTAGGTGAGTTGACCCTATATAGTAAGTAGAGTAATTAAGACAGATGGATAAGCTTTAGACGTAATAGCCAACCTGTAAATTAATGTAATAACTAACGGTTATAGGTTGAGTCAAAGCTGAAGTTAGTCTAAAATACTCAGTCTTATTGGGGATGTTCTGGCTTCGACGCTGGTGATGAAACTCAATGATGCATGTCGAGAGTGTATGTCCTCTCGTAAATCAAACATATATTGTTATAGTCGCAAACGACGAAACTTACGCTCTAGCAGCTTAAACCCTGCTTACTGCGCTGCCGATTACCTATAGTTGGTTAGCCCAGTTGAAGCGTCCGTATATAGGTTCGCCACAAGGGATTGTCTCAATCGCTTGGGTTCAAAAGTAGAGACTCGTCCAATCCATCCTGACTGTCGGATCGGTGCGGACTAAAACTAAAGACAGAAACTAAACATGTAGAGTCATGAGCGTAATGCTGGCGGACGCGGGTTCAACTCCCGCCATCTCCACCAAATACTGATAAAGGGCTGACCGTCATAGACCGTCAGCCCTTTATTTTGGGCGTTTTTTGGGTTTTGAGTATCTTATAGGGGTATGGCGTCCTATATAGAATGTTGGTATTATTGTTGGTATTAGAGTTTATACACCTTTTCAATACCAACAAAGGATAGTCAAATGCCCTTGACTCATACCGTTATCAATAAGCTGCAACCCAGCGATAAAGCTACCCTAAGCAAGCGACCTGACAAGCATAGTGACGGTAACGGGCTGCAACTATGGGTTAGATATACGGGCGTTAAGTCATGGATTAGCGCCTACCGCTGGCAAGGTAAACAGCAAACCTTAACTATTGGCACTTATCCAGTCATGAGCTTGCAAGATGCAAGGCAACGCAATATTGAGATCAAACGCTTAATAAAAGACGGTGTGAACCCTAAAGATCATAAAAAAGAGCAGCAAGCCAGCCAAAGCGGTTCTAATATTTTCGATAACATAGCCCAGTCATGGTATAGCGAGCGCAAAACCTACCTAGCCGAAAGCACCTTTTCCCGTAACTATTCCGCCTATATGCGTGATGTAAAGCCCTCCATTGGTCATAAAGATATAAACGACATAACCGCGCCTGACATATTGGCTATTGGTAAAGCAGTAGAGAGCCGCGGCGCTAGTGAAATGGCAAGGCGTACCATTAGAGAAGTAGGGCAGATATTCAAACACGCTATACGCAATGGACTAGCCACACACAACCCAGCCACCGACCTAGCCGAAGCAATCAAACCACACAAAACGACCAATCACCACCGTATCACTAGCCAGCAACTACCTAAGCTACTAAAAGACATAGATGCTTATGGTGGTGATGCACTGGTAAAGCTAGGGTTATGGTTCTTATGCTATACGTTTGTACGCACCAATGAGATCCGCTTCATGGAATGGCAAGATATAGATTTTAAGCGCGGCTTATGGACTATACCAGCTGACAAGATGAAAGCAGGGCGCTTGCATATCGTACCACTAGCACCGCAAGCCATAGCGATATTAGAGCAGATCAAGGCGCTAGGCTTTTCGGATCAGTACGTTTTCTTTAATACCTCAACACGCAAGCCATACAGTCAAAGCGCGTTTATCAATGCCCTATGGAATATGGGTTATAAGGGCAAGATGACAGGGCACGGCTTTAGGGGTTTAGCCAGTACCACGCTACACGAACAAGAATACATGCACGAAGCTATAGAGCTGCAATTGGCACACGATAGAGAAAACAAGATAAGTGCAGCCTATAACGGGGCGCAGCACTTAAAATACAGAACTAAGATGATGATTGAGTGGGCAAACTTCATTGATGATGCTTATGCTGGCAAGATTGATAACGTTATACACGGTAACTTTAAACAATCAGCACAAAAGCTAGGTTAAGACTTAGCAATACTAAATAAACATTGTTAGTATCACTATATGATACTATAATGACCGTAGAGCTAGGGATATACCATGCAACGTAAGCACCTAAAGACACTTAATATTATCTTTACTAAGCCTATATCAGCAAATATAAAATGGGCAGACATTGAAGCCCTATTTATAGCACTAGGGGCAGATATTAGCGAAAGGGCAGGATCAAGAATAGCGGTAGTGTTAGATGGTGAAGTACAGGTCTATCATCGACCACACCCCCAGCCAACAACCGATAAAGGCGCAGTAGCTAGCGTTCGCAAGTGGTTAGATAGCTTAGGATATAGTCCTATTAATGAAGCCAAAGATAGTGCCCCCGTAACTAATGACAGTGAGGAATAATCATGCAAAACATTATGATGATTAATGACCATAAAGCCATTATTCAATATGACCCTGAACTAGGTTTATTGCGTGGAGAATTTGTAGGGTTAAATGGTGGGGCTGACTTCTATGCTGACAGTATCACAGCCTTACAGAATGAAGGTGAACAGTCATTACAAACTTTTTTAGACGTTTGCCAAGAAAACGGCATTGAGCCTTATAAAAGCTTTTCAGGTAAGTTTATGACCCGTATGCCAAGTGAGCTACACGAGCAAGTAACGACTATTGCTACTAGCCACGGTATGAGCCTTAATCAATGGATTACTGACACACTTGCCAATGCTGTCAATAATGAGGGCATGGCTTAGCACCAACTATGCAAGGCTAGGACTAATTACCCGAACGACAGCTATTTACACACCCTTATGCTGTCACTGCCTTGCACCTATTTTATTAAAGGGTGTAAGGGTGTGAGTGTGAGTAATAACGATTTCTTTGGCACTATTGCAGATGAGTTTATGAATGGTTTATCTGATGCAGATTTATATAAACTTATGGATGTTATAAGCGTTGAGGATGCAGCTGCATTGATTGCTGGTGTAAGTCCAAACAAGGTTTATCACGATTACTATGCTGGTGACGAATATGTGTCAATAAACACTAAACAAGGTGATCCATACAACGCAGTAGATGTTTTTTCAATCAGTTTAAAAACGTTAGGGCACGCTATTAAATCAGGCAGGTTAAATGCTCACATAGTTGTTACTCCAAACACTGACAGCCTTATTCAAAATGACTTAAACAAAGATTGGATAGCTATATCAGATATTAATACAGCTAAAACGACAATAGATAGAAATGATCTAAAAGAATGGTTATCAGATAGAGGCGTTTATCCTCATTTACTATTCCCAAACGGTAAGAAAGATGACTATATGAACCAAAAACATATAAATTATTCTGCTAAGTTAGCTTTATGTGTTAGAGCATGGGAAGTGGCTCAAACGGCTAATCTTGATGGTAAAAGAGTAAAAGGCTTTATTGAGGATTGGATGAAAGATAACGCCAAAGCCTTTGGTGTGACTAATACAGGTGACAAATTTTTCAATGATCTTGCTGCTATTCCAAACTGGGATATTACAGGGGGTAGAGCAAAAGCCAAACCTACCCCCCTAAAAGTAAGTAAAAAGGTAGATAAACAAATAGCTAGTGAAGTACAAAAAAAACTTACTGTTAATTTACCTGAAAAACTACCTAAAAAAGATGACCCTTTTGATATACCTTTTTAATACCCGTATATTTTCAACCCTTTATTTTATTGACCTAAACAATGAAAGCGCTTATTTTTTATGATGAAAATAAAGTTTTAGGGGGGTAGCAATAGCATTACCTTTACGTCTATTCTACCCCTCTTAATACACTCTAAACTATCCATATCGCAGCACACCGCAGCGGTGCAAATCATACGATATGGAGCAGTTAAAATGACACACCCAACTCAAAACACGCCAGTAATTCCTTTTACTGATAACACCTCGCACGATACCGAACCAACCACCGCAAACAGTCCAGCTATGCAACTGCCTACTACTGGCATGGGCAGAGCAAAGGACATTTTGCCGTTCCTACCCTTTAGCAAAACCACCTTGTTTGAATGGTCAAAAGATGGACGTTTCCCAGCTGGCAAGAAGCTAAGCCCTACCATGACATGCTGGTCATATGCAGACGTTCACGCATGGATCAACAAACACACCTCAACCACTAGCGAGGTGTAAATCATGACCACACGGCAACCCAAACAAAGCTATAAGCAGATTATCCATAATCACCTACTGGCAGGTAACACCCTATCAACTTATAAAGCGTTCGACCTATGGCAAATCACTTGCTTTTTACAGCGTATCAGTGAGCTACGAGCGCAAGGCGTAGTTATCCAAGATAAGACCATTAAGCGCAACGGTAAGACGTTTAAACAATATTGGATAGACCAGCCAGCCGATAACGACAATGACGCTACAGAGGTGCAATCATGAGCCAATCAAACGACATATTAGAGCCGCGCCTAGTGGCTATAGATAGCTATCACCTATCTTTTATTAATGACATGGTGCAAACGCTATCAAGCAATAGCGAGAGCCTAACAATGGCGCTTAATACAATCATTGCAGACGATGATGCTAGCAAAGGCGTTATAACTGCAATACAAGGCGCTTTATTCCACGATAGCCAACAAGCTAGCGACATTAGCGAGATGCTAGATCAGCTTATTGTACTGCCACCAGTGGAGGTAACAAGCCATGAGTAGTAATGACACTAAAACCAACTTAAAAGCCCACCACGGGGCGCACAATCGCAAACAGACACCTAAGCGCAGCCTACTACTAAGCTTTATCTTATTTATGGCACAGGTGGCAGTTATTGGCTTACTCATATCATTGGTTGCTAGCACACTGGCACACAGCAAACCGATTGCAACCAATACCAACAACGGTTATTATAAAGACCTCTCAAAAAACGTTAGCGGACAAGCCAGCCGTAACATATTGGCTTTTTTTGTGCTTGATAATAGCGCAGCCTCTCAAGCTGTCACTATTCAATCAAGCATTGCCCCAAACGCGCATTTAAGCGCCTCAAGGGATCAAACCATCATATCTACAGCAAAGCACTTGCTGACCGACTATGACGGGTTGACGCTGCAAAATAGAATAGCCGAAAGGCGAATATGCAGGGCGGTTACTAACGTTACCGAGAGTAAGACCCGTCACCCTATACTTTTACCGTATAGCGTGGCATTAACTCAAAAAACGTTAGGAGGCTATCATGCCTAATTCAATCCGTACGACCTCAAACACTACTACAACAGCCAATCAAGCCCTTAACGGCTTAGATGACGGCTTGTCTATTGTTCAAAACAAACACCGCAAAGTTATAGACCTAACCAGTCCTGACGATGACGAAGTGATTTTAATATCAGCTTTTGATTTACGTGATATTGCTTGTGATATAGACAGCGCTGCTACTGTTATCAGCGACATAGGCAAGCTATTAGGGCTTATTCACTATGAAAAGATAGACACTCATACCGCTATATCAATGGCGCGTCTAACACATGACACTACTGAAACGTGGGCTAACCTACTACAG
>Ga0208450_1001354_pt1 | contig 11569 bp, 21 predicted proteins | sample MalvireepMed_908_FD_184249 | JGI IMG/M metagenome (GOLD analysis project Ga0208450, IMG submission 184249) | Marine viral communities from the Global Malaspina Expedition - Malaspina viral metaG DeepMed_908 (SPAdes) (version 2) | ecosystem: Environmental > Aquatic > Marine > Oceanic | place... | reverse complement strand
TGATCAAAGTTTTTAGCTTTAATATCTATAATGGGACCAAATCTTCTCCATGCTTTTTTAATAAGATTTAATTCAATGAGCAGATTGGCCCATTGCTTTTGAGATATATTTTTAATTTTTATATTTATTTCTTTCATATTCTCCTGCCATTTCTGATAGTGTGCACCACTTCTCTTCCTTTTTTATTAATATATTCAATAATCCCATTCCATTTAGGATTACTGGTAATTAAAGACTTTAATACTTTCTTGTAAGACATTGCTTCTTTCTCTTCGTCACTCTTACCATCTTCATGGACTTTGAATTTGTATCTCATCGTATCTTACTTATAGTTAAAAGATAATCTTTTCCTTTATATCTAACATCAATGTCTCTTTCAGGATTTTTATCTAACATCATTCCTGAACCAACATGTTCTAACTCTTTATGGTCGTCAATAAAGTCTTCGAATATTTTACTGAGTTTTAGTATATTCATAGTATCGCTCCTTTCCCAGTATAAGATAGCCATTTCTTTACCGCTTCTTTAGGTGTTAAACCTTGACGATAAAGTGAATCAACACCATGTCCATAGCTTGGAACTCCCAAATATGGATTAAAGTAATTATTTTTATCTTTTAAAACTAAAGCTTCTACTTTATCTAACCATGCTTCCATTTGTTTTTTTTCTTTCATCCTGTATATATAGGTTAATATAGGATACCTGTCAACCCTTATCTTTTCTTTTTTTGCCTTTTTTCGCTTTTATTTAGGCGCTTTTTATGGCGTCTAAGCTTTTTTCTAGTTCTCCCACGGTAGGTGTTGACACCGTAAAGTCCTTTTCTAGCCATTATTCGGCTTTAGGTTGATCCTTACTTATATGTTTTTCCATGGGCATATATTTTATGACCCCATTTATTTTTTGTTCAAGGTCCGTACCACAAGTTACACATCTATAACAGTCTCTAGTTAAAGAAATCAGTATAGTTGGCATAGTACAAGTGGGACAAATTCCATTAGTAATCTCTGGTTTAAAACCCATGTCTTTTACAAAAAAATTCGTCATGCAATAATTTCGTTACACAGAGGACAACTTTTTTTAAATCTAGCGTGTCCTGTGCAATGTGTTGGTAGTTCTACCTCTACTGGTTCTACAATTTCCTCTGTTAATACTACAACTTCCTCTTTACCAAACCATTTAGCAAATATCTTTTTAATAAATTCTATCATTTTATATACCTATCCGTAGATAAACCTAAAATAGGTTTATATTCTGTTCTACCATTCTTTTTAATGGCCATCAAATATTCTTTTCTATTACTATTTATTTCTCTCTTATAACTTACATGCACCCACCCCGAGTTCGGTTGTCCTGGTTCGTAATACTCGAGTATTAATTGATCGAACATTAGGTTTTCTTTAATCCAGTCAGATACCTCATTATTAGGTGTACCAAATATTTCAAAGTCCGCCGCTTCTCCCTTGCAATGCTGAGACTTGCTTGAACTACCTATCTTATTTGATAGGATTTCGTTACGATATCCGCTAGAAATGGTCACAACGTGATTAAAGTGGTCTCTAACGGGCTGTAGAACCCTCTCACAGAGCAATCTTAAGTTCTCTGTCTCATCCTCACTGGGATTGTTATCTAGGCCCATTCTAGTGGCTGTTTGGCTCTTTGTGAGCTCTGCCAATGAAAAATTTTTAGATAGTTGCATTAGTATTTCGATTCCGCGTCATGATTAATCGTCCTCCTGAGGCCTCACCTTGCCGAAAACAATGGTGTAATTTAATTTAGTGGAATTTTTTAATTGCTCACCACTTTGAAGTGGTTTAGTAGAAACTCCAATTTTATGTTTTATATTTTCACATCCAGTTAAAAGTACCAGTGTCAATATTAGACCAATTACTAAAACTTGTACCAATTTTTTAGTTGCTTGATTTTTTCTTGCGTTTCTTCTTCTTTGAAAAAGCTTTAAAGTCTTGTACTTCATTTTCAATCCCAGATACCTTTTCTTTAAGAACTGCAACATCCGACTTAAGACCGACTGTTGTTGTGAGAGACCAGCCAGAGAGGGCGATGAGAATAGCCAAGAGTGCAGTAATAATTTTATCATTCATATTAGTTTTATATAAGTTTCTCAAGTAAAGTATAGATAACAAATGCCATACTAGTAATAAGAGCTCCTGCAGAAATTAAAACTATTTTTTCAAGTCTCTTTATTCGTTCTTCTATTTTTTGAATTTTTTTATGTGTCTCTCGTTGCATAATTCGACATAATTTTTCGTGGGAGTCTATTCGTTGTAAAGCGTTTTGTTTGGGCATTAGCTACAATTCATTTTATCTAGATCTGTTGGTTTATCTTTATAAAACCAGAACCAAGATGAAACTTTTGTTCCTTCTTGCGTATAAGTACATTTAGGTCCAATAGCACATGAGGTTAAAGCGAGTAATGCTACTATCATAAATAATTTTTTCATTTTAATTTGTTAGTGGATTAGATGTGGAAACTTTTATTTCTTCTATTTGAACTTTAAGTAGTTCTATCTCTTTAGCATTAACTAAAGATTTGGTTTTGTTGTTAGCCAGAGAGGCTTCTATATCTGATAGATCTACAATAGTTTCTTTTTTATTTTTTAGAGATTCTACTGCTTGCTTGAGAAATTCAATATCTTTTTCGTTAGCTGTGACCATTTCAATAGATACTTTGTCTACTTTTTTAGATGCATTTTCTAATACATCTATCTTAGTCATAACCTCACCATATTTAACGAAGCCACCACCGATGGCCACGATTGCTGCTATAAGTGCAGCAATACCTGCGAGTTGGTCTTTTATATTAAATTTGTTAGCCATTAGTTTTTCTTTGTTTTTTCCTTAGGTCTTTTAGTCTCTGGACCACGTGTGGTTTTGGAACGGGTAGGACGAAGACTACTTTTTGGCAGGGATTGAACATATCTTTTTAAGGCTCGTTTGCCCGCAGCAATTCTTCCTTCGGGTGTAGAATGCGGTTTACCTTCTGCGGTTCCTCCAACACGTTCAAAAAATTTTGTAATAGTTCTATTTTTATTTTTCCAATTTGATATATCAGCCATTTTTTAACATCTCCAGTTCCATTAAAAGCCGTTGCTTCTTGATATTTATCTCTTGAAGTTTTCTGGCTTTGATTTCAATCTTATCATTATTGACATAGGTTGCAAGACTAGTATTTGGGTATAGTTGCCTAAAATCAAAGATATTTAGTTGGTCTAAATATATGTCTTTTGGCTTATAAAATATTGCATTTTGATACATGTCCAAAGATGCCTGTTCACTTATCATTGCTTCCATTTTTATGATATTCTTGATAGCTAAATTTTTAGCAATATCTTTAATATCCTTGTCAACCTTATCCATTATTCTATCGAGATTTTTGACGATAGCTTTTTTCTGTTGTATCTTTTTTTGTTTGGCAAGCTTCTCATCCTGAACAGTGGATGCTGTAGCAGTTTCGCTAGTAGATTCCTCTTCTTGTGCTTCCTCGAACGTTTCTTCATCCTCTGCTTCTACCATTTCTGTGGACTCTTCTTCAACTGCTTCTTCTTCAGCCATTTCAGTAGATTCTTCTTCCACCACCTCTTCTTCGGTCATTTCTGTAGATTCTTCTTCCATTACTTCTTCTTCGTCAGTCATTACAGGTTCTTCCTCCATCATTTCTTCTTCTTCGAACGTTTCTCCTGTCTCGGTTGATTCCATGAATATGGATCCGTCTGGTTCGGTGAATGATTCCTCAGATGAAAATTCCTCTTCTTCAGAAACCATTGGTAAGAAAGTTTCAACGAGCTCATTAGTTTCTTCATACATTTCCTCCATTCCTGTGTCTGTAAATTCAAACATTGGCTCTTCATCAAATGACATACCTTCTTCCTCAAAGAATTCATCAAAAAATTCATCTGAGAAATACATTTCGTCATCAAAATATATTTCATCATCAAAATATATTTCTTCTTCAAAGGAGAAATCTTCTTCAGTATTAAAAGTAAAGTATTCTTCTTCAAAGAAGAATTCTTCCATATCTTCAAAGACTTCTTCTTGTAAATCTTCTAAAGCTTCTTCAACATCATCTAATGCGTCTGTTGTTTCTGTATCTAATACAGTATCATCATAAGTTACAGTTAAAACAGGCTGTTTTAAATCTGCTGCTCTATGTGTTCCACTATATGAAGCACCACCGGATGGGCTAGAGTTGAATTCAAATCTAGTTTTGATATCAAAGTCAGTTTGAGTATTTGAACCTATTGAATAAGTGTTATTACCTGTATCCTGAAAGGAACATCCATTAAAAGTTGCACATGATCCTGTAATTGTTTTAGTTTGAGTTGTAACATTACCATCACTATTAGTTATAATCTGTTTCATTACAACATCTTGGTTATTACTATTCCAAAACCATACTTTAGCAGATTGATTAGATGTAAAACCATTATTGAATTGGTCTGCAGATATATCTACGTCATCAACCAGGCTATATGCTTCTGTATTTTCTACATAACCCTCGTCTACTCCAGCAATGGTCCCTGTTCCGTGATTACTGGATAATTGGCCCGTCCAGTTATTTCCTGATGTGAAAGTTTGATTAAGAATATTATCTGTTGTTACGTCTTCTGCACTTGCTTTAGATGCAAAACAACTAGCTAGTAAATACCCAGAGAAAAAGAGTATTGCTAATGCTTTTATGGATTTGACCATTCAGTTTTTTTCTTAATTCTTTTATCTACTTGTTTATCGAATTCAGCGTCCAACTCTATTTTTTCAAATTCTTTCGTCATTTTAGCCTCTTGTTTAAGTCTCTCCTTTTCAGCAAGAGCTTCTTCTTTTTCTATTTCTTTTTGAATTTTTTCTCTCTTCTTCATACGCTTAACGTATATGTCATAGTCAGGTCTTTCATGGTCATATTTAGTCCATAATTTCATGGCTTCTTTTCCAATTTTTCCATCAATTGGACACGGAGTACCTGCTTGAATCATAGATTCAAAAACTCGCTCATCTTGACAAAGAATAGCAACAGCCGCAACCTTCATACCAAAGTCATTTAATATTCTTGCTAGTTTTAATCTTTCACAATTTTTATCGATCGCATGTTTTCCACCAGATATACCAACACCAAAAGTTTGTATTCCTGCAGAAATTCCAACAGCGCACACATCCTGTGTCATGGCATTATAAGATGGAGCCGATGCTGATGGTGGTGATGATCTTATATCGGAATTTGTAGTATTATTAGTTGTTGATGAAGATTCAGAACCTGATTGATAGGTTGTAGTTGCAGTTGATGTATACCCACCTTCAATTGCAGTATTAGATCCACTAACGTTAGTTTGTGTAGAATCTCCCCATGCCTTTGGTCCACCTAATAGAGCCAACAATATTACTAAAATAATTAATATCCCTGTGAAATAATAATTCATCCTGCCTCCTATTGACATGATTCGCATTCTCCAGTCTCATCAATAACAAGACCTTCTTGTTTGTCTTTTACTTCACGACATTTACAATTATCACAGGTGCATACACCATACACATCTGCATGAAGATCACCATCACAGTGACAATTACAATTACAATTTTTACATTTTTTAGTCATCTTTGGTTTCCTCAATCCCGTAGAAGAACCTATCAGTGTCTTCTGTTTTCCATTTACCGGTGTCTTCTACATTCCATTCCGAAGTTTGAACTTTCCAATCTGGTACTTCGTCTTTAACTGTAAACGAAGGTATATCCCAAAGGATACGATTGTTAGGTTGTGCTGCATAATTTCCATCCTCTAGAGCGAGAATGTGTGCGCACTTATGTTCGTGCGGGATCTCAGAATGATCAGTATCTACTATATTACTCTCTGGGTGCGCCCAGTCAACAGTAAAAAGGTATGCACCCGGATGAGTTTTATTATCTTTTCCAAAAAACTTTCCTGATTGTCCGTCTAGGATATCAAAAGAAGTGACAGCAGGATAGTAACTAAAGCAATTCCACAACTCCAGTTCATCAAGTCTATATCTAGGAACTTGATCTGCTCTAAATCCTCTTTGAATGAACGAGGAGATAGGAAGGCGATAAAAGACCGCACCATTTTCCATAATTGCATGAAATAGTATGGGACGTCCCGTAATAGATGCCAGGCCAAATATAATGCAGTCTTCAACTTCTCCATGATGATCCTTAAGATCATAGAGATATTCTCTCCTGATCTGTGAATACATCACAGGAATGTTTGCATTGAGATAGGCCATGCATAAATTATTTTATTAGAGCGATTATTGCAATAACGACTATTACTATAATAACAGATTTCTGCTTATTAGCTTTAGCCCATGTTAGTACTTTTTTTATATGGTCCATATTTTCCTCCATTTTTTTTAACTTATTTTACCCCAATTTGGTCCGGATTCATAGTCCACTTTATTAGGAACTTCAAGAGAAACTGCATTTTCCATGATATCTTTTATCATTGTTACATGTTTATCATTGATTACAGATATATCTAATTCATCATGCACCTGTATATGTGGTGTGATACCTGCTCTGTGTAAATCTATCATTGCTTTCTTTGTCATGTCAGCAGCTGATCCTTGTATCAATCTATTTAATGCTTTGTATGTATATGCTCTTTTGATCCCTGGTCCGTGTTCCATGAGCGCTGCATCGTGGGGCAATGCTTTATGAATCCCGAATTGATTTGGTTCCCATAAATGGAAGCGACAAAGCCGACCCAGAAGCGTACGAATTTTTCCAGAATCCTGAGCACGTTGCATTACATTATCCATTAGTTGTTTTACGAATGGAACTTTATTATGATACTGTCTAAATAGTTCATCTGATTTTTCCTTACTGACTCCTAGTTCAGCTTGTAATTTATTTTTTCCCATACCATAGAACAGGCCAAGGTTTATAGTCTTGGCCTGATATCTAGGTATCTCCGCCATGTCAGCGACAATAGTATGGAAATCGGCATCTCCTTTCTGGTAAGCTTCCAATACTTCGTCCACTCCGTAGAGATTCTGTAAAGTTGCATAATGCACTACCAGCCTAGGCTCTTGCTGAGAATAGTCAAATACACCCCATGTATGGCCTTCCTCAGGTATAAATAAGGACCTAATAGCTGGTCCAAGTTCCTTGTTCCTTGCTGGTATCTGCTGTAAATTTGGGTTTGAATAAGAAAATCTTCCAGTAACCGTTCCTCCGTTGTCTCCACGTAATTGATTAATTTCAGCGTGAATTCTACCCTTGTGGGAATGTTTGAGTATGGTATCAATGAACGTGGTATGGGCCTTGTTTATTTCACGAGCCCGGGCTATATGTTTCACTAGTGGGTGGGGGTGATTCTGTAAAAAGTTTTTTGTAAATGATGGAGAATTTGTTTTTTCAGTGCGGTCAAAAGGTAGGTGAAGTTTTTCAAAAACTTGCGCAATGGAACGTGCAGCCCATATTTGAACATCTACTGATGTTTCTTTTTTTACTGACTGTAAGCATTCTTTTTCTTCTTCAACTAATTCTTTTTTTAATTGTTGAGCGGACTCAGTATCTACACGGACTCCTAAAAAACGCATGTCGACAAGACAAGGGAAAAGATCAGTCTCCAACTTAAAAATTGCTTCCAGATCTTGATGATTAATTTCCTTTTTTAATTCTTGCCAGAGTTCAAAAGTTATTTCGGCGTCCTTTTCTGCGTATGCGCCAACATAAATGGCAGGTAGTTTATACATTTCTGCCTTAGGGTCAACACCCCATGACTTTGCAGCTTCATATAAAGCTGTTTCATCTTTTCCTTTTCCAGTGTATCTTTTAGAACAATTGTTTAAGTCATAACGCATTTGATTTTCATCAACAAGGGCCGATGCAATCATCGTGTCCACTATTTTACCGTTAATACTTAAACCTAGTGATCTGATCCAACAAACGTCATACATGGCGTTGTGAAATATTTTGATAGAATCTGTGTTTAGAACAGATTGAAACCATTTCAATACTTTTTTACGATCCATGTTACCACCACCCTCATGAGCTATAGGAAAATAAAGTGCTCCATCTTTTACGGCGACAGATATACCAACTACATCACCATTTTTAACCACAGAGCCGGATCCCATACGAGTATTTAAATTAGGATCTTTAGTTTCTAGATCAATTGCTACTTCATCATATTTAGAGAAATCTGGGAAGCTTTCTGGTGGTATCCATTCAGTTTGTGGTTTAAAAAGTGGTTGTTGTATCATTTATTTTCCTTCCATTTGTCATATCCTTTTTTCCATTCTTTTGATTTACGTTCTTCTGTTTGTCGTTTTGCTTCTTTATAAGATTCTTCTAACTCCTCCTTTTCTTTTTCCGCCTCTTCTAAAAAATCCTCAGGATAATCTCTATCGATTGCCATTTGACAGTAATGAATTGCTTTTTCCAAATCTTTTCTTTGTCCTTTCTGCTTGTGCCTGCACAAATATTTTATAGCGTTTCCTTCTGCAAAAGGCAAATTATTTTTATTTATAAATTCTGAAGGTTGAATCGTCATTGATTGATAGTGGTCGCCGCCGATCTGTTTTTCGTATACATCACTCATATAGAATATCCTTTGTATTCTTGCTTTGGTGATATAATATGTAAATGTTCCTTGGTCCTTGTTGCACCAACATAGAATAATCTATTTTCATCATCGGCATTTCTTTCATAAGCTTTCATTGTATTTTCACTTAGATCAGTAAGTAGTACAACGTTTTCTGATTCGCCACCTTTAGCTCCGTGTATGGTTGATAATTGAATTCTTGGTGCTTGATTTAATTTTTCTCCATTAATTCTCATCTTTCTTAAATAACTTATGTCTCTTCCAGGTGCATCGTTGAATGCTTTGAACCATGGATCTTTAGTATTTAGACCATAATCTTTTATAAGTTGATCTATTCCGTAGAAAGATCCTTTAGCCATTCCTTTTATTTTTTGTTTATCAAATTTTACAACTGTCATGTAGGAAGATATTTTTACAAGTTGGTCATAACTTAATAATTGTCCCTGTCTTAAATGCTCCCAGTCGGTAGCTGCTACATGTAAATTTTGTTCCTTAGTTTTTTTAAATTTGTTTACGTAGTACAAACCATTACGATACAAAACATCTTCCAGTTCATTCAACATATATCTAGTTCTAGCTAAAACCAACCATTCTCCAGACGTCATGTCTATTTGTTCAAATTCATCATAACGATTTAAAGATCCTTCATGTATTTTTGGATTCCAATTTTTATCAATTCTTTTTTTAATCTTATTTATAATACCCATAGCTAGACTATGAACTTTTGCAGGTATTCTAAATGATTGAGTTAATGGTAATATTTGACCTTCTTGTGCAATAAATGAATCTACATCTGCACCGGCCCATCTAAATATTGCTTGATCATCATCACCTGCAATGAAAGAGTCTTCTGTTTTATTCCATATAGATCTTGCCATATCCCATTGCATTAAAGATAAATCTTGTGCCTCATCAATAAATACAACATCAAAATTTGGAGATTTATCTGACTTTATAAAATTTAAAACCATGTCGTTAAAATCTACAAGACCATATTCTTTTTTATATCTTTCTATTTCATTTGAAATAATTCGAACCTTATTTCTTTCTAAATCTTGATTATGTTCATGTAAGTCATATTGTTGTTCTGGTGTAATATTTCTAAGTTTAGCCAGGTTAATAATTCTTAAATACTCACTATCTGATGTAAAAATTCCTCCATGTTCATCTTCATATCTTGCATAGTTTACTGGAAAACCTAGCTTTTTTCCAAGATCAACATAATGATTTTTCTGCATAACACTTTCTTTTTTAATACCTAATTTTCTAAATGCGAGTGAATGTAGTGTTCTGAAATATGGGAGATCATCTTCTGTTAGATTAAATTTTTTAATGGCTCTGTCTCTTGCTTCATATGCAGCTTTCTGAGTAAATGCAAAATACCCTATTTTATCTGGATCTGTTTCTTTTAAATAATCATCTACTTTGTTTAACAAAGTAAATGTTTTTCCTGTTCCTGGTGGTCCTAATACTATGGTTTTCATTTTTTAGGCTCCCATCTAAGATCAGACCATGATTCATTCCACAATCGCTCGATATAATTTTTAACTCTTTGAAATTCATCTCCGATAGAACCATTAATTGGATAAGTATGATCATTTTTCCTTATAAGTTCAGCGTGATGCCAACTTAAACCAATACGCTCTGCATCTTCATTTTCAAAAGAAAGATTCATTCCATATGATCCGCCAGAATATTTTGAAAAATTTCCTTGCCAACAAAGTGCTATCGCGGACCAATCCAATCGGTTAAATAAATTTCCTCCAAAAAGTATTAAATCGTTTTCGCGATTCCAATTTTTATATATTTTTTCACGAAAAGTATCATAATTAGGGTCATCACATAATTTTGTTATTTCTCTTATAGGTTTAATTTCAACATAAATAGGCTTTACTTCTCCAAGATAATCACTCTTTTCTCTTTTCGGATATATAACAAAATCAGGTTGATAATTTAACAATTCAGGAACTTCAGGTTCATACTGAAAGTCCCAGTTAAATTTTGTAAAAATACGATTATATCTTGCTTCTAGTTTACTTCTAAATTTCATACCATTATACGTCGTTGGTTTTACGTTTTTATATTTCATTCTGTTTCCTTTATTTTATTTCTTAAAGCAGTATTAAATTTTGTGCCTTCTGAAGTTTCAGCTTTATGTGTTACTTTGTCTACTAATATTAGTTTTGCATGCTTTTTATGATATTCTCTAAATGCTTCACATATTGCCATACCTTTAATATTATCTTTATCAAATCTAGCTCCATCACTCGCATAATATTTTCCGAAAGGTCTTATATAAGATTCAAAATCTACACGAGAATGTATTTTCATAACTTGATCTGCAAAACCTAACATGATGTTTATAAATGTAATATTTTCATGGTGAACTTCGTGAACACCTGATTGCCCATCATTCTCATAATATTTAAATTGAATTATTTGATCTTCTACTGATCTTCTAAACATACTCATTACCCAGTTTCTATCTGAAGCCTCATCATGAATATTAGGAGAACTAAAACAAAGAGGTCCATTGATCACAGATGGATTAGATAAGTATGGACGAAAACAGCCACTAAAGTTTTTATTTAAATGAAAATAAAAAGTATCTTCATTCCACTTCTCTCCGTTTGTATATTCTATAGATATAATATGTGGCCGGTATGCTCTCCATCTTTCTGGTTTTCTATAATATCTGTCCATTAGATTTATAATATTATCCGAATGAAATTTATTTAAAAAATCCTTAGGAATAGTTTGTCTTATTTTTGTAAAAGCTTCTCTTGCACCGTCTCCGTGTTTTTTTGATAGTTTTTTAGTTTGATATTCTTTTCCATATAAAATGTATGGTTTGGTATCTCCTAAAAAATCTAATTCTTCAGGAAGTTCTATTTGTCCACCCATTGATTTAGGTATAGAAATGTCTTCTAAAGTTAATCTACTCATTAAAACGGATCCTTTGGTTTAAGTTGTTTTTGTTTATAATTATCTTCAGGTTTT
>Ga0208450_1001352_pt1 | contig 11589 bp, 23 predicted proteins | sample MalvireepMed_908_FD_184249 | JGI IMG/M metagenome (GOLD analysis project Ga0208450, IMG submission 184249) | Marine viral communities from the Global Malaspina Expedition - Malaspina viral metaG DeepMed_908 (SPAdes) (version 2) | ecosystem: Environmental > Aquatic > Marine > Oceanic | place... | reverse complement strand
GTTATCGGCTCATTGGTTAGTAGTGAATGATCCAAGTAAGTTCGTAAATGAATTTATCCCTCCTCCCTATTTGGAGGAACACAATAAGAATCTTAATGACAATAATAAATTTTATTTGGATTCAAAAGAGGGACTTTCTATATTGAAATCAATATCACAAGAAATACAAAAAGCTAACAAATTTTATTTAGATTTTAATAACTCTAATGTAGCTGAAAATTTAACCCCAAAGGAAATGGAAACAGTTGCACAAGACATAAAGATATTTCTTCCTTATGAAAAAACATTTATTCAGTTTGAAGACGTAAACGTTGTGCATAATCTTTGTTTACGAGAAGCCAAAGACGTTCAAGCTAGTAGTATCAAGAATAAATCCATATATAGAATTCTTAAAAAGTTTGGATTACAGGGAAGGTCGTTAAATAAAGATACTACCCTTTACTCAATGTTTCATTCAGTATATTTTAAGGATAATTTTCCCCATAAAGAATTTGTAAACAAAACCATACTTGATCCTAGTGTTTATCTGATAAACCCAGAGGGCGAGTATTGGCAAGAAAAAGGAAAGAGTGCCATTTTTGGTTGGGGAGTCTTAGACGAATCCGAACAATTTCACGGAGGAGGTTATCGAATAGGTGCTAGTAGTCCCTTCTTTGACGACATGGAACACAACACCTTAAGGATTTGGTTCCTCCTTAATCTATTACTTAGCTATCCTGCTTTGTCCAGTACCAAAACAATAAAAGGAAAAACAGGTGTCCACATGGGCGGTACGCATGGGTACAAGTCTAGTCACTTGATAGGAAGACCTACTTGGGAGCATAAGGTATTGAAGCTTGATCTCTACGGTAGTGCTTCTGGTGGTCACAATGGTAATGGTTCTCCTAAAGCATTCCATTCAGTTAGAGGACATCTAAGAAGATTGGCTAAAGGAAATGTCACTTTCATTAAGCCACACTTTAGAGGAAGCAAAGAAGTAGGAACTGTAGAGAAAGAATACGCACTACAAAAAAAGAAGTGATGATAGTAGTAAAGAAGAAGAAACACCGAACCAAAACTGGTTCAAGTTTGCTGAACTGGTTTGGGTTTCTTGAGGGAAGAGGCATTTTAGGGGGTACTACTACCCCTCCTCCCCTAGAGATCGGCTCTCTATGGCTACGCATTTAAGCCGAAAATCAAAAAAAGGAGTTGATTTTGCCCTTTGTTTACTTTGACGGTAAATAAAGGGGAACGTCAACGTTCCAATATAGACGAGATAAAAATAAGGGTTACGAAGGAAAACACAACCGGGCGTTTTTACCGGGAACTAGATTATCCGTTACGGATATCTCGTCTATAGAGCAGTTAAACATTGAACGTTCAATATTTAACTTTTTTTAACTCCGGGTAACACCGGGAATGACTGGAAAATTATGAAAGAAATAACAGTAAAAGAAAACCAGATATGGACAAAACTTGCAGACCATTATGGAGAGGTAGAAAATAAAATGCCTCAAAATAAACTCAAGGCTAGAGTCTATACAGTGGTTAATATCTTTAGGGATGAAATAGATACCATAGCAATCCTAAGAAACTTTAAAACTCAAGGAGTGAAAGCTATAGATGTAAGAGAAATGCTAGGCAATTCAAGTTGGAAATATCATCCAAACGCATCTGTTACTTGGAGACAAGTTGCAGATATTGAATGGGACGAGTCCTCTTATACTAGGGATAAACCCAAGAAGAAATCTAAACCCAAAAAGAAAGCCAAACCCAAGAAAGAGGTTAAGGTTAGTTTGGATATTGCCAAGACAGTAAAAGAGATTACTGGAAATAGAGATACCCAAATATCCAAGGCACTTAACGGTGCAGTTGAAAAAGCTGATAAGAAAAAGAGCAAGAAAATTCCCACTGATCAAGAATCATGGGAAAGATTTGCTTCATATATGTATGACGACTTGGGTACTTTCGGAGAAATCTTTAAAGACACCGAAGTTCTAAGTGATCCTAACTACAGGGGTAGGTGGATGAATGGCAGGTATGCTTTACAAGGTCAACAGTGTTTGGATATGTACCGAGACGAAGGAGTTACTATTCGTAGGATACTGTCAAAACAAATGGTAGAAACTTACGAAGGATCGGGTATTTGGAAGCCATTAAGTTATCAAGCCATAATTAAAAGATTGTTCAAAGCTATCTGGAAACATGGTAAACCCGAAGAAAGGAAACTTTTATTTGGGGATTTATACAAGGGGGGAAAATGAAACAGGAAATAAATGTTTATTGGAAAAACAATTATGGGGTGGATCATTGTTACCCCTTTTGTAGAACTGCCAAGAAGCTAATCAAGCTTACTGGTTCTAAAACCTTCAATGGTTATCACTTGTCTGTTATTGAGGACTTGGGTTACTCTGTTAATGTAGTGCCTTATGTTCCTGCTCAAATGAGGGGTGGTGTCTAATGGTTAATGAAGAATTACTGGAAGATACTATTCAACCAGTCATGGAAATTTGTAATAGAATTTACACTAAGATTGATCGTACTCCTAAAGAAGAAATGTCAGAGATTGACTTTGAGTTGGTAAAAACTTTTAATGAGTTAGTGGACATCAACCAAAGGAACTTGGATATTCTTTTCCCCGAAAGGGGTAGGTTTCCGAGGAAACATCTTTCTTTCAAGAAGCAAGGATTTGCTACTGGTATCGAGGAGGAAATTGATGAATGAGTGATTTTAGTGTACAAGGCGGTGGGGATTTTTATTTATTAAATCCCCATACAGAAAAAGCCTTTATTTGGATTTCGGAGAATACCGAATTGCCTTTTTGGAATATCCCTTACTGCGGAATAGCAGTACCAAGGGAAACCTTTATAGCAATTTGGGAAGACATTGTTAAATCAGACTTAAATTTTACAGGAGCAATACAGTGAGTAAAAAAGAAGAATATCTAACTATAAGAGTTACAACTTATACCAAGAATACCTTAGAAAAATTAGCCAAAGATCAGGGAAGAAGTATGTCAGGGCAGGTGCTTTATATGCTCAAGCAACTTTTACCACAGATTGTAGAGCCAGTAGAGGAGACAGATTTGGAGAGTATCCAATCCCAACAGAGGCTTGGATAATATCCAATCCTCTACGGACTAAATCCAGATCGTCTTGTGTTCTTATGGGGTGGTTTAATACCACAACATTAAACACATAATTAGATTCCCCTCCTAATTCTCGTCTTAACACACGCATTATTCTTGCTATTCGCAAGGATCGTAAAGCATAGTTTGAGGCAGAAGAAGGGGGGGAATTTTTTTGCGTTTGGGTTTCGTAATTAATTGGGTTTAAAAAGTAACCACTCTTAACTGCCATTTCTAACAGGTACTCTCCTGCGGAGTGTTGGTGGTTGTCTATCAATTCTAGGACATGGAGCAAGTCAAACATGGTTTGATTTCTCACTCTGGAGCGAATTAACTTATCGCTTTTACCCATTCTTTCCAACATCATCATAAAATGTTGGTGCAGAAACGGACTGCCTAAATCGTTAAATTCAGAACTCAATCCAAGAGTCGTCTTCTTCTTCTTCATCTATTGAACCTTCAATACTTGATCCCATAGGATCATACATACCAAAATCAGACTGCTCTAAATACCTTCCACATACTTCATCAAAACCTAATTTAATCATACCTTGTTCGCCAAGCCAACGGAATCTACACTTCCAACACAGTATCGTTACGTCTCCGTCTCCCCTATCTATGCTGATCCCGTGATCGGTTTTAGCGAACCACGAAGCACTTCCTGATATGTGATGTCCTGTTGGTATCGGAGTTTTCCCGTTACTGTCGGGATACATCTTGTGGGGATGGGCACAAAAAATAACATGAATATCTGCACTCTTAGCGAATAACTGTAACTCGGTTAGCATCTTAGATATCTGGTTGGTTTCACTCGTCTCTCCCTTTGGCAACGTCACATAATTAAACGGATCAATCAACAATCCCCTAATACCCAACCTCATACAAGAGGTTTGGGCGAGTTGGATTATAGACTTTACGTCACTACTTGCCCCTCCCATGTGATCTATGAAAACGAAATGATCATCTACAAACTTCAAAGCCTCTCGCTTTTCTTCTTCGTTCATCTTGTTATCAGACTCAAAAAAACTTTTTCCAACATACATTTCGCACATACTGGCGATTAAGATTTCTATGGGATTTTCAAAACTGCACACACACCATTTCCAATCGTCACTTATGGCAGTGTTCAACATCAGTTGGGAACTGAATTGTGATTTCCCACTGGACGGTATTCCCGTGATCGTAGTCAGCATACCCGTTGACAGGGTGTAAAGCCTATCCAATGATTCAAAGCCAGTTGAAATACCCCTGTACTCCCCTCCTTCATAGAGGGTAGATAATCTATCCTCATAAAAGTTTGCTCCGTTCAGACCTTTGATTGGTACTGGCTTGGCATTTTCTACAATCTCTACAAGTTTTTCTGCTCCATGATTGATTAATACATCATTCGCATCTTTACAGTCTTCGGGATAGGTAACGGTCAGACACTTGCCTTTGCCAATCCTTCGGCTTAGTTCTTCGGCTAACGCCAATCCTGCTGAATCATTATCCACTGCTAAGATTACCTTGTCGCACCCCTCTAATACGTCTCTCGCTTCCCAGACATAAGAAAACTTTCTGTCCTCCGAGGGATCAACCTTGTTGTTGTTGGATACTTTAATCGGTGCCCCATTAGGAACTGAAACACAGGGTGTTTCTACCCCTGCTTGTTCCATAGAAATACAATCAAGTTCGCCTTCACAAATAAGTATTGAACCTTCAATGTTTAATCTATCTAGGTTAAAAAAAGTATTTGCCGATCCTTCTTGGGTAAAACCTTTCTCTGAAATGTTTCGCCATTTGACGGCATAAATTTCTCCGTCTCTTTTGTAAGGAAATCCTATTGCATCTGTTGTTCCTGCACCATTGAACCCTCTCGTATCCGCTAGTATTCCGAGTTTGTCACACACCTCAGATGAGATGTGGCGTTGAGATATAAAATCCTTGAATGCTGAATTGTCGGTACTTCCAGACTGAATATCCGTTATGACTGGAGCGAGGCGGGGGGAACCAACTGCTACATTACGATCTCCTCTGGTTATGGAAATGTCGGTATTGGTGGGAGTTGTATTACTCTTGGTGTTGTACCCTCCGCTTATTCCGCAGTGCCAACATTGATATAAAAACTTACCGTCTTTACGAGTGACACTTAAAGTTCTCTCGGTTTTCTTTTTCCTTTGGCTTGAACATTCGGGACATTTAATTCTAACTGGGTTATTTTCTCCTTTTAAGTCGGTGTTTCTGACTGTGGCTTCTAAAACTGATTCCATTTTTACTTGCTCTCTTATATAACTAATACTATTATTAAACTATCTAGTTTATAACTAGACAGTTATATACTAGACAGATCAAGAAAAATCCTACCAAAAACAACCCGTCTTCAAAGACGGGTTTTCTTTTGCCAGAGAGAAGCACGGAGACTTGAAATGGTATCTTCCGTTACTTGTTTTCTTTCTGTATCTGTCCCCTCTAATATTTTCATCATAGCTTCTCGCAAACTGTCGGCATCCAAGTTCATGTTTTTACAGAACACGATAAAGTCTTCTGATATGAACCAATCTATAGCTTTAGTAACAGTCCAATGATTAATGGAAGCTAAGTCCCTTATAGCTTGTGCCAGAATAGAGAAGTTTAACTCTTCCGTCCCTTCCCACTCTGTAGCTACTTGGTTAATTTTCGCTCTCCCTTTGAAAAATCTACATTGAAAATATGTTTACATTATTTCATAAATAATCTATCCTTACCACTATAGATTTTTTTGAGGGATCAATCAATGGGCAGATTAAAACAGTTGGCTATTCAGCTTGAACAAGAAGGCAAGGAAAAACTAACCATGCAAAACCTTCTTGATTTAGATGAAAAAAATAAGGAGAAGAAAGATGTCGGAGAATCCGAACAAGACAAAGGTAATTAGCCTAAGAATTTCTAGCGAAACCGAAAAGATATTGGAGGGCATTGAAGATGCTACGGGCAAAAGTAAGTCTGATCTGGTGGAAGAATACCTACAGGAAGACTGGAAAAGAAATCGCAATAAGTACAACCAGATATTGAGTTTACAAAAGAGAGTTAAATGAACATTGAACCTTCAATATATAACTTAGTGGTGGAAGCCGACCAGAACTGTAAGAAAATGGTTAAGACTCTAAAGGAATGTCAAGCTAGTTTAGACCGCATGAGTAAGCTTGTGGACGAACTAGAACACAAGAAAAAATAATGAAACGATACCTAGGCACGGCTCGTAGGGATGGAGTCGAAAATCAAAAACCAAAGTGGTTTTTGAAAGTAACGGACACCTCAACCAATGAGATAGTGGAAGAGGGTTCAATAGTAACTCTTAGTGGAGAAACGGCTATCGCTAAAGCTTTTGAATTAGCTAGAAAATGGAATGAAACTAACAAATAAAACAAACCTACCACAAGTTTTCGTCAACCTCGTTCAGAGAATTGTTTATAGTCGTGGAGCCTCCGATATCTCCATATCAGACGTTAAAGATGCACCGCAAAAATCAGTGCTTAAAAAAATGTATAACGATCACATCACGGAAGACGTAGCAGACAGATACTACGCAGTTATGGGAAGTCTCATGCACAAGGTTTTAGAGGTGGGAGTAGATGAAGACGAGAACACCATAACGGAAGAGAGGCTTTTCCAAGAGATTAATGGGTGGAAAATATCTGGGGCAATAGATGTCCAGATCACAGAAGAAGACGGAGTTATCCTACAAGACTATAAGTTTGTCGGGGTGTTCAGTGTCATTCTGGGCGAACAACCTAAACCCGATTGGGTTAAGCAGTTGAACTGCTATGCCTACCTAGTACGCAAAGCCAAGGGATTAAAGGTTAAGAAGCTACAGATTGTCGCTATCTACCGAGACTACAAACAAAACGGAGCCGAACAGAACAGTGATTATCCGAAGGCACCTATCGAGGTAATTGATCTACCCCTATGGACAGACGAAGAACAAGACAGGTATATGGAAGAGAGGGTGTTACTGCACCAACAAGCACTGAAAGACAACATGGAGGGAAAACCTTTAGTCCCATGCAGTGCAGAGGAAATGTGGGCGAAGGACGACAAGTTTGCCATTATGAAGGAAGGCAGGAAGAGAGCCATTAAACTATACGATAGTAAGAAAGAAGCCGAGGAAGCTTTAAAGAACAATGACCATGATGATTACTACTTAGAAGAACGCAAGGGCGAACCGACCTTCTGTATCGGCTACTGCCCTGTGTCTAAATACTGTGATCAGCATAAGGAGTGGAAGAAAAACAATGGTGTTTGATGAAGAGCAACAAGATGAATACTTGCGATCCATTATAGGTTTTATGCAGTTGTGTTCCAGAAAGGGTATTAGTCCCGTAATAACTGAACACGGGGACGAGATTAGCATAAACCTTGAAGTTGACGGGATACAAGTCAGTCATACGACCAAGAGAGAGAATTTTGCACAAGCAAATAAAAGAGAAATACTTAATTTATTAACCAATGGGAGCAAAGATAATGAGTAAAGACTATAAAGAAATATGGGACACCTTGAATAAGGTTAGCATGGATAAAATAAAAGATAAAAAAGGTAAGTTCGATTATTTAAGTTGGACTGATATGTGGCAAGAAATTCACAAATACTTTCCAGAAGTAGATTATGAATTCAAAGAGTTTGACAACCCAGTACACGGAACAATGGATTGTATGGTTTATCCAAACGGAAGTGCTTCTGTTCACTGCACCGTTACTATAAAAGGTGTGAGTCGCAGTATGTGGTTAGCGATAACAGACCACAACAATAATGCTAAAAAAGTTTGGGATGTTACTGATGTTGCCAATACTAAAATGAGGTGTTTAACCAAATGTATAAGTATGTTTGGCTTGGGTGCTCATGTTTACAGGGGAGAGGAACTAGAGGACAGAGAAGAACCAAAAAAAGATGATAGTAGTAAAGAAAAAGAAGAAATGCCTGTGGTAGAGGACAAGCCTAAACCAAAGCCTAAAGCTAAAGCCAAACCTAAGAAGGAAGAGATAGTGGAAGAGACGGAAGAGACAGAGGAAGATACTCTTCTGTTCAACGATAAGCCTTGGACACCAGAGTTTTTTATTGACTCTCTAAAGAGTAGCCTAAAGGCTTTCCCTCCAGAATCAGTTGAATCTTTTAACGAAATGATTAATGACACGGACAAAGAGGACGAGAAGAAGGCAGGTGTAAATAAAACTCAAATAAAAATGGTCAAGGAACACGATCCAGAAGCTTACCAAGAGTTGATAAAATTCCTTACGGAAAAGAAAGAAGAACTGTTAGAAGAAACGGAAGAGGGGGGAGAGAATGACTGAACCTACCTTTTTAAAGCTTAGACCTAAATACATATTGGTTGTGCAGTATGGCGATCCCAATAGCAACGAAGCATTAAAAACTTCATTCGGAACTTTCGATAGTAAGGAAGAGGCAGATGCTTTCAGAGAAGCTAACTATACTGAAACGAACCACATCTGCACCATAATACCCTTGAACGATTATAAAATAATGGAGAAAAATAACTGATGAATAAAAAAATGACAAAGTACGAAAGAATTTTATGGGAACATGACTGTTTCCCACTAAACAAAATTACCGCAGATGCAATAGCAGACGTTAAAAAAACAGAGGAAAAAAAGGAGAAATAAAATGGCAGATGAATACATACAGGCAGAAGGTAAGATATTTACCAACGATTACAAACAAAACAAGAATCATCCCGACAAGAGGGGCAAGATAGTTTTCCCAAGAAAGCTAGTCAGACAAATGGCGAATGCCTTTGCGGATGATAAAAACCTAACAGAAGTGGAAGCTAATGTTGCAGTTTGGGAAAGAACCTCAAGGAATAAAAACAAGAGGGGAGAATATACCCAATACCTTTTCACTAGAATAGAAATGCCTAGGGAAAAGAAAGTGGACAAGGAAGAAGCCAAGCAGGTAGCAGAGACAGTGGTTACTTCCGAATCTAATGACGACATACCGTTCTAAAGCTTATCTCAAGCACATTCGCTCCCATCCTTGCTTGATATGTGGAAGGGAAGGAGAACACGCACATCACTTACGTCATGCAGAGCAACAGGGGTGGGGAATTAAAAATTCAGACGAGTTTGCAGTTCCCCTCTGTGCAAAACATCACATGGATTGTCACACAACAGGGAATGAAAGTCTTTGGTGGGCATTACATGGGATAGATGCCTTGAGTTGGGCAACATTGACATACGAAGAATTTAATAATAACTTGGACAAGGGAGGGGAGAAATGACTCAATACGAAGATATAGTTGAGAAGGCGAGAAACGTAGAACGGGAACGGAAGGACGGGTGGAAACCGAAGTACAGGGAATACAATCATCCTACCGTCAAGTATGGATTTAAGAATGGGGTTGAGGTGGTTATCCATTTAGACAATCAACCAAATGAGATTTTGGTTCCTCATGGGAGTTCAAGATACACCAGACAGGAAGCTTCTAACTTTTTAAAAGAAGAATTGCGTCTAAGGAAAATGGCAGAAGCTTGAGAAACGTTGAGTTTAGGTTGAACCTTCCCCCTTACTTACTTCTCGTTTGGAGCGTGACGAGGCTTATATGGCTTCCAATCTATACATTGAACGTTCAATATTTAAAAAATGACTGAAAACAGGTTTAAGTACCTTTCAGTCTGTAGCGGGATAGAATCAGCTACCGTTGCATGGGAACCCTTGGGGTGGGAAGCTATCGCTTTCTCTGAAATTGATCCCTTCTGTTCTGCTGTACTTGAACATCACTATCCTAATATAATTAATTTAGGAGACTTCACGGAGATAACTAAACATGACATACGAGAAACCACACCAGACCTCCTTGTTGGAGGAACCCCGTGCCAGTCGTTCTCGATTGCGGGACTTAGGGAAGGACTTGGAGAAGATAGAGGGAACCTCGCCCTTGAATTTATTCGCCTTGCTCAAAGACTACATCCGACATGGATACTTTGGGAAAACGTTACTGGGGTTTTGTCCTCGGAAGGAGGACGGGACTTTGGAACCTTCCTTGGAGGGTTGGCGGAATGCGGGTATGGGTTCGCCTACAGGGTTCTTGACACTCAATACATCAGAACACAACGATTTCCAAGGGCAATCCCACAAAGACGAAGGCGTGTGTTCGTTGTGGGATATCTTGGAGACTGGCGAAATCCCGCCAAGGTTCTTTTTAACCGAGAAGCACTGTCAAGGAATAGTAAACCGAGCAGAAAACAAAGGGAAACGTCTTCCCGAAGCACTACGCACCGCATTACTAGAAGCGATAAGTACGTTCAAGACGAAATAGCAAGTACAGTACGAGCAAGAGACTGGAAAGAACCAACTGATTTAGTAATAAATCCAGATGAACCAATGGCAATACAGGCGGGTAATACCAACTGTAACGGCATAGGATTAAATCAAGAAGGGGTTAGCTATACATTGACTGCTAACGATAGGCATTCAGTATATTGTTTTGAACCACGATCCCAAGACGGGGTACCAAGAATACAAAAGGAACCGATCTCTCCTACCCTTAATGCCATGAAGGGAGGGCAGAGACAACCTTGTGTCTTCATGGACGGGGTTGTACCGAGGAATAAGATTATAAGACGATTAACCCCGTTAGAATGTGAGAGATTACAAGGATTTAGCGATAACTTTACCCAAATCCCCTATCGGGGAAAGTCGGCAGATCAATGCCCTATTGCTCCCAGATATGAAGCCTTGGGTAACAGTATGTCCGTAAACGTTATGGAATTTCTGGGTAAACGCATAGAGGCAGTGGAAAAGAGTTTGTGAATAACCTGTGTATAAAAACTAAGAAGGAGTAGAAATGAGCAGTATAAGAGAAATGGCTATGTCTTTTGAGGCAGTACAAAGCTACATGAGGAAGGATGTTAAGGGGGTTAATATAACTCTGGTCATACATCCAGACGATGTACCCGAAGATTTGTTTAGACAACCTACGGGATCACGGTATCAAGTGGCTATGGTACTTATCAATGACCAAGAAGAACCCGTGATGCCAAAGATTAAAGGCGAAGGCAAGAAAGCAGTCGCTCAAGCAGGGTTGTTGTGTCGGGAGATTGAGTTCTGGGATTATCTAGGAGTTAAATCAGAGATAGAAGCCGTTAAGGAATTAAGGGAAAGGCTTGAGATAGAGAGTCGTTCCGAGTTAGCGGAAGACAAAGATGCGAGAGCAAAATTTAAGGAGTTGTTAGATGACTTTAACTCCAATACATGAAGAAAAAAAGAAGAAGTGGTGGAGGTGGCATAAGAAGAATCCGCATGTGTGGACTCTTTTCCAGAAGTTTACTTTTGAAGCCATACGATCAGGCAGGAAGAACTATAGCCATTGGGCGATAATTCAACGGATACGGTGGGAAACTGATATAGTAACCAAGGGCAATCCTTTCAAGATATCTAATGATTGGATAGCTTACTACGCAAGATACTTCATACACACCTATCCACAACACAAAGGATTTTTCAAGATTAAACC
>Ga0208450_1001351_pt1 | contig 11590 bp, 8 predicted proteins | sample MalvireepMed_908_FD_184249 | JGI IMG/M metagenome (GOLD analysis project Ga0208450, IMG submission 184249) | Marine viral communities from the Global Malaspina Expedition - Malaspina viral metaG DeepMed_908 (SPAdes) (version 2) | ecosystem: Environmental > Aquatic > Marine > Oceanic | place... | reverse complement strand
GAGAGGAAGGAAGCCGGTAAGGTCATCAATCCGGAGGAGGACATATCGACGATTGCTCTGTCCTCATCGTGATGGCCGCTTTGAGGGGTTCTTTGGAAGAGGCCGAACGTCCGGAATTGGGGCGCAAAGCTGACTGGCTCGAAGGGGCCGACAGCGGTCAGTCTGGTTTTAGCTAGAAAGCGGGCTTAGCGGCCACAGCAAATAATCGAGGTTCACGGCCTCATGCGCTTGGCCACCAGATCCTCGACCACCGCAGGCTCCGCCAGCGTCGAGATGTCACCAATTTCGTCAGGCTGCCCCTCGGCGATTTTGCGCAGAACCCGGCGCATGATCTTGCCCGACCGGGTCTTGGGCAGGTCGGGCGCGAATTGGATGACGTCGGGCGTGGCGAATGGTCCGATCTCGCTGCGCACCAGGTCACGCAGTTCCTGCCGCAAGGCATCGCTGCCTTCTTCGCCGGCTTTCAGCGTCACGAACGCATGGATGCCTTGGCCCTTGATATCATGTGGCATGCCTACGACGGCGGCCTCGGCCACCAGCACATGCTCGTCCAGCGCATTTTCGACTTCGGCAGTGCCCATGCGGTGCCCAGACACGTTGATAACGTCGTCGACCCGGCCGGTGATCCAGTAATAGCCATCCTCGTCGCGCCGCGCGCCGTCGCCGGTGAAATAGGTGCCGGGGAAGGTGCTGAAATAGGTTTGGAAGAACCGGTCGTGGTCGCCGAAGATGGTGCGCATCATGCCCGGCCAGCTGCGGGTGAGAACCAGATTGCCCTCCGTTGCGCCGGTGAGAAGATGCCCTTCGCCATCGACCAGTTCGGGGTCGACGCCGGGGAGTGGCAGGGTCGCGCTGCCGGGCTTAGTCTCGGTAGCGCCGGGGACGGGAGCAATCAGTGCGCCGCCCGTTTCGGTCTGCCACCAGGTGTCGACGATCGGGCATTCGCCGCGCCCGACCATGTCATGATACCATTCCCAGGCCTCATGGTTGATCGGCTCGCCCACCGTGCCCAGCAGGCGGATCGCGGACAGGTCGTGGCGCGTCACCCACCGGTCGCCCTGCCGCATCAGCGCGCGGATCGCGGTCGGCGCGGTGTAGAAGATCGTGACGCCGAGGCGCTGGCTGGTCTCCCAGAGGCGCCCCGGATCGGGATAGTTGGGCACCCCGTCGAACATGACCGTGCGCGCGCCGTTGGAGAGCGGGCCGTAGACGACATAGGTGTGCCCGGTGATCCAGCCGACATCGGCGGTGCACCAGAACAGATCGTCGGCGACATCCTTCCCCTCCTCGGGGCCGAACAGCAGATCGAAGGTCAGCGTCGACCAAAGCAGATACCCGCCGGTGGTGTGCAGCACGCCCTTGGGCTTGCCGGTCGATCCGGAGGTATAGAGGATGAACAGCGGATCTTCCGCGTTCATCGCTTCGGGCGGGCAATCGGCGGGGGCATCCGCGCAGGCCTCCTCCCACAAGATGTCGCGCCCCTTGCGCATCGATACTTGGCCACCCGTCCGCTGCATGACGATGACCGTGTCGACCCCGCTCGCGCGCTCCAGCGCGCTGTCGACATTGGCCTTGAGGGGAATGCGCTTGCCGCCGCGCGTGCCTTCATCGGCGGTGACGACCAGCGTAGCGTCGCAATCGGCGATCCGGTCGGCCAGGCTGTCGGGCGAGAAGCCGCCGAAGACGACCGAATGGACCGCCCCGATCCGGGCGCAGGCGAGCATTGCAATCGCCGCTTCGGGCACCATCGGCATGTAAAGGATCACCCGGTCGCCCTTACCGATCCCGTTGGCTTTCAGGACGTTGGCGAAGCGGCAGACTTGCCAGTGCAGCTCACGATAGGTGAGCGTTCGCCCTTCGTCCGGCTCGTCGCCTTCGAACACGATCGCGGGCTGGTCGCCGCGCGTCTCGAGGTGGCGGTCGAGGCAATTGACCGAGACGTTCAGCTCGCCATCGGCGAACCAGCGAATGCCGAAATCGCCCTTGTCGAAGCTGCTCTCGTCCGCTTTCGTCGGGAAGACGCTCCAGTCGAGCCGGTGCGCTTCGTCCAGCCAGAAGGCGTCCGCATCGCTGTCGATCGATGCCTGCATGGCGCGAAACCTGTCGGCCTTGTGCAACATGGCGATTTCTCTCTCCCCATAGGTCCGGCTTCGCACGAGGAAGCGCCGTCCCGTTCCATTATCGAGGCTGAACATGCCGCCTCGCCCTTCCACCACGTCGAGGATCAGCTGCGTGTGTTTCCACACCGCGAACTGCGCCGCGCCGATATAGACCGGTGTGGTGCCGATCGTGCCCAGCAGCACGTCCGACCCGCCGAGGCGGAACTCGCCGCGCGGATAGACCATCGGGCTGGAGCCGTCACAGCACCCGCCCGACTGGTGGATAAGCACGGGGCCATGACGTTCGATGATCTGGCCCAGCAGGGCTGTGGCCGCGTCGGTGGCGATCACGCGACGGACCACTCGGCCATCCGGCGCGGCACTTTGCGTCATTGGGTCATGTCCAGGACGACGCGCCCTTCGATCTGGCCCTGCCGCATGCGGTCGAACACCGCATTGATGTCGTCCAGACCGGCGGTGGAGATCGTCGCCTTCACCTTGCCGTCGCCTGCGAAATCGAGCGATTCCTGCAGGTCCAGCCGCGTGCCCACGATCGAGCCGCGCACGGTGATGCCGTTCAGCACCATGCCGAAGATGTTGAGCGGGAAATCGCCCGGCGGCAGGCCGTTGAGCGCAAGCGTACCACCGCGCCCGACCATGCCGACCGCCTGTTCGAAGGCCTTCTCGCTCACCGCGGTCACCAGCGCGCCGCGCACGCCGCCGGTCAGGCGCTTGACCGTCGCGGCAGGGTCATTGTCGGTCCGCGCGTTCACGGTCTCCACCGCGCCGAGCTTGCGCGCCAGTTCGAGCTTGGCGTCGTCGACGTCGACCGCAACCACGTTCAGCCCCATCGCGACCGCATATTGCACTGCCATGTGGCCAAGCCCGCCGATGCCGGAGATCGCCACCGCATCGCCCGGCTTGGTCTTGGTCATTTTCAGGCCCTTGTAGACCGTCACGCCCGCGCACAGCACCGGCGCGATCTCGTTGAAGCCCACATTGTCGGGCAGGTGGCCGACATAGTTGGGGTCGGCCAGAACATAGTCGGCGAACCCGCCATTGACCGAATAGCCGGTGTTGAGCTGGCTTTCGCACAGCGTTTCCCACCCGCCGAGACAGTGCACGCAATGGCCGCAGGCGGTGTAGAGCCACGGCACGCCGACCCGGTCGCCTTCCTTCACATGGGTTACACCTTTGCCCACGGCGGAAACGAAGCCGACGCCTTCATGGCCGGGAATGAAGGGCGGTTCGGGCTTGACCGGCCAGTCGCCTTCGGCGGCATGCAGATCGGTGTGGCACACGCCCGAGGCCTGGATGGCCACCTGGATCATACCCGGCTGCACTTCCGGAACCGGCACTTCCTCGATCCGCAGCGGTTCGCCGAAGGCGCGGACGACGGCGGCTTTCATGCTCTTGCTCATAGCAATTCTCCTGTATTTCTGTTGTGTTCGGGGGCGGTGCGGCGGACTTTCACCGCACCGGCCTGTCGCCTCAGAAGAAGCCGAGCTTCTTCGCGCTGTAGCTGACCAGCATGTTCTTGGTCTGCTGATAGTGATCCAGCATCATGCGGTGGTTTTCGCGTCCGATGCCCGACTGCTTGTAGCCGCCGAACGCCGCATGGGCGGGATAGGCGTGGTAGCAGTTGGTCCACACGCGCCCGGCCTGGATCGCCCGGCCGAAGCGGTAGCAGGTGTTGGCATCGCGGCTCCATACGCCTGCGCCGAGGCCATAGAGCGTATCATTGGCGATGCTCAGCGCCTCGTCCTGATCCTTGAAGGTCGTGACCGAGAGGACCGGACCGAAGATCTCCTCCTGGAAGATGCGCATCCGGTTGTTGCCCCTGAACACGGTCGGCTTGACGTAGTAGCCGTCCGCGATCTCGCCCTCGAACCGCGTCGCCTCGCCGCCGGTCAGCAGCTCAGCACCTTCCTGCTTGCCGATGTCGATGTAGGAGAGGATCTTGTCGCGCTGTTCGCTGCTCGCCTGCGCGCCGATCATCGTCTCCATGTCGAGCGGATTGCCCGCCTTGATCGCTTCGACGCGCTGCATCGCACGTTCCATAAAGCGGTCGTAGATGCTCTCATGCACGAGCGCGCGGCTGGGACAGGTGCAGATCTCCCCCTGATTGAGCGCGAACATCACGAAGCCCTCGATTGCTTTGTCGAGATAGTCGTCGTCCTCGCGGCACACATCCTCGAAGAAGATGTTCGGGCTCTTGCCGCCCAGTTCCAGCGTGACCGGGATCAGGTTTTCGGTCGCATATTGCATGATCAGGCGGCCGGTGCTCGTCTCGCCGGTAAAGGCGATCTTGGCGATCCGGCTGCTGCTGGCGAGCGGCTTGCCCGCTTCCACGCCGAAGCCGTTGACCACGTTGACCACGCCGGCGGGCAGCAGGTCGCCGATCAGCTCCATCAGCACCATGATCGAGGCCGGGGTCTGCTCGGCAGGTTTGAGCACCACGCAGTTGCCAGCCGCCAGCGCGGGGGCGAGCTTCCACACCGCCATCAGGATCGGGAAGTTCCACGGAATGATCTGGCCGACCACGCCCAGCGGCTCGTGAAAATGGTAGGCGACCGTATCGTGGTCGATTTCCGAAATGCCGCCTTCCTGCGCGCGAATACAGCCCGCGAAATAGCGGAAATGGTCGATCGCAAGCGGAATGTCGGCGGCCATCGTTTCGCGGAGCGGTTTGCCGTTGTCCCAGGTTTCCGCGATCGCGATCTTTTCGAGATTTTCCTCCATCCGGTCGGCGATGCGGTTGAGGATCAGCGCGCGCTCGCCAACGCTGGTGCGGCCCCACGCATCCCTCGCGGCATGCGCCGCGTCGAGCGCGGCCTCGATGTCCGCCCCCTGGCTGCGCGCGACCTGACCGACCACCTTGCCGGTGATCGGGGAGATATTGTCGAAACAGCGCCCGTCCTTGGGCGCCACCCATTTGCCGCCGATGAAGTTGTCGTAGCGCTCCGCAAACGGAGCCGTCATCGAAGCGGCGGGGTTTGTTTGTATGTCCATCAGTTGATCCTCTCGAATTTGCCGGGTGCTCCCGGTCGTGAGGATGATGGTTCCGCGAAAAAGCGGTGCTGAAAAGAGCCCGCCGGCAATTGCATGGGCAGACTGTCTCACTATCGAGACACTTAGGTCGGTGTATGTGTCAGCTGCGCTGCAAGCCAACCTTTTCCATCCGCCGATAAAGCGTCGCACGCCCTATTCCGAGATCTTTTGCTGCCTGCGTGGCGTTGCCACCGGCCTGCGCCAATGCTCTTCGTAACACGGCCCGTTCCGAGTCGTGGAGGGACGGGGCTGCTTCACTACCGAGAATATCGGAAGCCGTGCGGCGCGCTTCCAGGCAAGCGTCGGTCAGCCCGAAGCGGTGCCTGGCGGCAAAGGTTGCACCAATGACCAGGTCGTCCTGATCCACGGCCAGCAGGGCTGCATCTCCGCCCGCCAGATTGGCATCGACGATCCGATGCGCGGCGAAGTGTTTGCGAAAGATGCCACTTTCGATCCGGCGCGCTGCGTCCTGAACAATCTTCTGCACCAATATCCCCATCGCGGCGCTGTGATCGTCGCGACAATTCGAAATATCGAGCGCGCCGACAAGCTGGCCGGTCGCATCGCGCACTGGCGCATCCATGCAGCTGATACCAATGTTGCGACTGGCGAAATGTTCGTTGCGGTGGATCGTGACGGGCCGACCCTCGATCAGGCATGTGCCGATACCATTGGTGCCTTCCCGGCTCTCGCTCCATACCCCGCCGGGGGTCAGACCAACTCGCTCAAAGAGTTCGCGATCGCCAGCCAGGCTGCGCGCTTCCAGCACGACGCCGTTATTATCGGACAGCATCACGGCACAGCCGGTAGCGGAAACGGCCTGGAACAACTGGTCGAGAAGTGGCCGCGCGACGTCCAGCATCAACTCATGGCGCTGCCGTCGTTGGGTGAGGTCGCTACCGGACACGAGTTCCGATGCGCGATTGGCCCCGGCATCGAGACCATGCCTTAGGCCGGAACGACACCAGCTCGCCGCGACAAGAGAATGCGCGGCACTGGATGAGGATTGCAAAACCTCTTCGACAATTGCTTCATGCCGTTCCGTCATCGTGCCCCGATACCGCAATTCATCGAAAATCGCTAATTTCTCGAGGGTGTCGCTCAGGCAAGGCTGCAACCTGCAAACAAGATCAAGGTCGAGCGCCACGTCGCATTCTTCTCAAGCGCGGTCGCCGCCTTGCTACGCCATGATGAATACCGGCACCCAAGCCAACAGCGGTTAAAACACGGCGCGATCTTTCAAACCGCCTCGATCAGATCGTAAGGCACCAATGGAGTCTACGGTAAACTAATAGTAGTTCTCAGGCGAAAATCTCAGTCACTCGAATGACCGGTTTTAGGGCGTTTTCCAGACCGGCACTCGCCTCATTCGTTTGCCTGAAGTGCAGCATCGTGTCGGGCTGGGCCGATCGACGATCTATCGCTGGATGAGCGAAGGAAAGTTCCCAAAGCCGGTGCAGCTTGGTGGATACTCGGTGGCATGGGCGGAAGATGAGGTAGAGGCTTGGATTGCTACCAGATTGGAGTGAGTCGAACGGTCGGACAGAACAGGCGGGTTCGATTACCAACATCTTGAATTTCCTATCCGTCTGGCTTTGGCAAATTCGTCCTGTTAGTGCTCGTTCGCAATTCCAAGGTGACCAATCTCGATGTCACTTTGTCGATATTCGCGAGGGCAACGGTGAAAAGAATCTCAGGTCATTCAATCGATCCCGCACACACGAGCAAGTTAAAACCCGTTCCATTGAATATTTGCTATTATATTGATGGCTATGGTGCGAAACTATCTTCTGAGGTATTGTACGATATAGGCGATAAACGCCTCCATGAGCATTTGAGAAGTCAAAATGGTATAAGTCCTGCAGCCGCTGAGCAATTGTATGACAAGCTTTATACCCCTCCAACGCCAGAAATATTCGCCGAGATCTTAAGCTATAGCCTGGCTCTCATTGAGCTCTACGTCATTTCGACGATCGAAGATCGCATGAGGGCGCGAGGCACGCCCGTCTATCCGAATGCTCTATTGGTCAATAAGTCCAACCCATTGAATTTAGAGATCAATGGGAAGACGTGGAATATCTTGGAAACTCTCTACCCGATCCGCGAAGATGAGTTCTTGGCTGAAAACTATCTAGATATCTCAAGCGATGGAACCATCTATTCTACCGGCAAGGTCGATCGCGATAAGCAAGTTGCGATTCTTAAGCGCGAACTCGAGAACTGTCGAAGGTTCGGGGATACGTCGAGGATTGCTTGGCTGGAGAAAAACGTTGCGTCCGTTCGAGATGGAAAATTTCATTATCGAAATCGGGATGGATCTATCGGTCGGCCTGTGGACTTTGAATTCAGCGAGGCCTTCTACGACGCTGTCTCAGATCGAATTGGGTACTATTCGCGATTGGGAGAAAGCAAAATTCACTGGAGACAAGATCTAAGTGATTTTGGAGAGAAGGGTGTAGATTGTGATTTGATTATGCAGGTCATGGATGATCTATATAATGACAATGTAGATGTCTTTGTATTCATGACCAATGATATGGATTTTTTTCCTCTCATCGAGCGATTGGTTGCAAAGGGTAAGTCAGTCTTCATATGTGGTATTGAAGGGCGGGTTTCATATCGATTGATCAATGCAGTCGGAGAGAAGTCATTCTTTAACCTGAAAGAAGAGCCCATCCTACAAAATCTGCCAAATGTCTTCATGGCGTTGGATAAGCCTGAACTGCGTGAAGTTGCTTTGCAGTGGGCATGGTTGGCACTGCGGCGAGAGGTCGTCGGAGAGGCATAGAGGTCTCATCGAGGGCTATTGCATCAAAGCGAATAAGACGTCTGGTCCGCAAAAGGCTGTGGGACAGTTCTCGGGAAGTGTTCATTGTGGAACGCCCGCCAACACAGCTGATGAGGCCACTCAGTTGGATGCTTGGAAATGCAACGATTTATCCCGCATTTTCTGGTTTTCGAGAATTGCGGGATAAATATGGACAGTTCGCCTCAACCCTCGTCAAGCGCGACGGATAACCTTCTTGCGAGAACCGCAAAGCGTGCAGGTATCAACCTGGCGCTGGAAACCCGGTGACCCGGCCAATTCCCGCGTCTTGTGATTGGCGTGTTGCCTCACTGACAGTCCTAAACGATCGGCAATGCAGTCATCGCAAACTGCATCCGGACGTAAACGCTCGACGAACGCTCGCACCTGTTCAAGAACCGTCTCTGACATCGTTCAATTGCTACCCCGCAGACCAAGCCAGATCAATTGTTGGAATCAGCATCTCTTTGCCTTGCACAGCATTTTGGTCGGATGACGCACCGGCTCATTCAATTTTGTTGCAAACGAGATGCGGAACTCGAGTATCCTTGGGTTGAGGAATGGTACAAGCGGGGAAGGTGAGCGACTGGCAATGCAAGACGAGAATTCGATCCGGAGGGTTCACGTGCCGTTGCTCCGACCGGAGGACGCAATCCATCACCTCGGTTCGCCGACCCATTGGCAGCCGGGAAGGTCAGCCAAGTCTATGGTCGACCTATGGTTTGCTGCGAACGCGTTGCCGTCGTCCGTAATGGCTGCGTTGAGCAACGATGCCGTGCTGCGCGATTGTAGATTGCTGGATGCCTTCCTTGAGCGATCTGTCGATCTCGGTGACGGTCAACGGCCAAGCCAGACAGACCTCATGGCTATCGTTCGCCATGAGAGCGGGCTTGGCGTTATTGCCATCGAGGCGAAAGTCGACGAGACCTTTGGTCCAACCGTCGCGGAGTGGCTGGCTGACCCAAAGGGTGATCTTCCTACCAGGACGGCTCGACTCGATCGGCTGTGCGGAATGCTTGGTCTCGATCCTGCCACAGCCGGGTCGTTGCGGTATCAGCTTATTCACCGGACAGCATCGGCAATCATCGAAGCAAAGCGCTACCACGCGCATGACGCGGTCATGTTGGTGCAAAGCTTCTGCCCGCGCCGTTCGTGGTTTGATGATTTCAGCGCATTCGCAACTGCCTTAGGTTTCCCTCCTCATCAGGTGGGAACGGTTAGTGCGCCGAAAGTTCGTGATGACGTTGCGCTTCGTGTTGGGTGGGTCGCGGAGCCAAACGACGGTCCGCACACCAGGCTCGGTACGGCCAGGACAGTTCCCAAGCTGACAGATCTGGGTCGGGTCCAGCTGTCAAAGTCCTTCTTCATGCGGGACATGCTCTATTCCGAGGTCGCAATGATCCACGGTCTGAACAATGCCCCAGATGATCCAGATTTGGCGATCAAGGCAGGCAGACGCCTATGCGAGGAATTGCTCGAACCCCTTCAAGACCATTGGGGCAGGATTGCGATCCGTTCTGCGTATCGCTCGTGTGAGGTGAATGGCTTTTGCAATGCGATGCAGCGCAAGAAGAAGACCGGCTACACCTGTGCTTCGAACGAGAGCAATTTTGCGGGGCACATCTGGGATCGCCTCGACGTGAACGGGCACATGGGAGCGATGGCTTGTGTGGTCGTTCCTAGTTTCTGGGCCAAGCACCAAGAGCAAGGCGATTGGCGGATCCTCGCTCTATGGATCCATGAGCACCTGCCGTACTCAACGCTCTATTTTTTTCCGACCTATTGGGCCTTCAACATCGGCTGGCATGAAAGCCCGGAAAGGATCATCAAGAGCTATGCCGAGCCAGCGGGCACATTCACTCCCTGACAGGGAGTGAGCAGTTCTATCAACCACCTGCCTCGCCCCGAGTTGCTAGTTCTCGAACGCAAACCACCCGTGTATGCTGACGGTGCACCGAGTCGAGATTGAATGCGTAGCCTGTTGCTAGGCATTTCTGGGACGACGAAGTGTAGGAAATCAAACGAATTATTCGGTTGCTTCCTTCATTTTATGTTGGAGATTTTATATGCTGGCGAAGTGCGCTATTTTTGTCGATTTCGACAATGTTTTCACGACTTTATGGGAATTGGATCGCGAAGCGGCACTGCGGTTTGCTTCAGAGCCGGGTGACTGGCTTCAAGTGCTGGCGAACACGCATGTCATCAGTCATCCAAGGCGCTGGCTTGTTGCCCGCTGCTACCTGAACCCGGCGGGCTTTGCCCGCGCCCCTGGAGACACCAACGACAGGTTATACTTTTCACGGTTCCGGCCGGGACTGGTACGCGCAGGCTTTGAGGTCATCGATTGTCCAGCAGTATCCCGAGGAGGCAAAAATGCCGCGGATATTCGCATGGTTGTCGATGCCCTGGAGTTGCTCGATCATCGAACACACTTCGATGAGTTTGTCCTCGCTTCCGGCGATTCCGATTTTACGCCGCTCCTGCAAAAGCTTCGTGCTGAGGACCGCCGGATAACGATCGTCTCCCCGGGGTATTTGTCGGCAGCATATACCTCTATCGCCGAGCGCATTGTTGGCTTCGAAGCAATCACAGAACTCCTAAGAGCAGATGCAGACCTAGCGTTAGGGGACGTCGACGAATCTGGTCCAAGCCAAGGCGAGACCGAGCAAGAAGATAGTCGAGCCGAATTCAGTTCATTGATCCGGACGCGTTATCAAGAGGCAAGTGCCCCGTTGAATCTCGCCGCCCTGGCGCTCGATGCAGCGCGAAAATGCGTCGATGCAAAGCAATCAGGATGGTTCGGAGCCGGAAGCTTCACTGCAGCGGTTGTGGCCTTGGACTTACCCAATGTGCAGTTCTCGCAACATCACATGTGGGATGCCGAACGACATCAACCGCCGTCCGCTGACAGGACTGATGACAGCGCCGGCTTGCCAACCGAAGTCGGCCTGCTTGCGAGAGAACTGGACCTGCCGAGAATTGATCGAGCTGATTGGCCCAAGGTTTTCGCCGTACTTGCACAATACGCCAAGACCCATGAGTTCAATCTAACCGAAGCAACGCGGTGGTGCCGTGATGCGCTGGCGGACGAAGGCGTTGAGGTCGGCCGCAATTCGCTTGCGTACGTGATGCGCGGTGCTCAGTTTGGGGGCGTTAGACTCGATTCCGAGTTGGCACCCAGTCCTGAGGCTATTGGGGCGGCTTTTCGCGGTGCAGTGCTTGATCGTGCATCTTCACTTGGCCTGCCACTTGGAGAGACTGCCGAAGAGGCGATCGGAAATTGGCTTGGTGTGAATTGAGTATGTTGGTCGAGGTCGCGCGAATAGGAGACAGTTCAAATGGGCATATTTTCATCTATCTTCAGAGGCCTCTCACGAGGCGCCGTGGTCGTGCATCGCAGGTCATCTAAGATCGACAAGATCAACGCTTGGAAGGCGGCCAAGAAGGTACGCGGCGACTGGATCCCACATGATGAATGGTTGAAGGGAAAGCGCCGCCGCTAGCTCGTTGTATGGAAAAATGCGACAGGGTTACAAACGGAGAGATTCCAAGTTTCGAGTCCCAAAAAAGCTATCGTTATGTTTGCCCAACCAATTGACACATAACAAAAATCCTGAAGCGCTTGGTGCCGAGG
>Ga0208450_1001347_pt1 | contig 11605 bp, 8 predicted proteins | sample MalvireepMed_908_FD_184249 | JGI IMG/M metagenome (GOLD analysis project Ga0208450, IMG submission 184249) | Marine viral communities from the Global Malaspina Expedition - Malaspina viral metaG DeepMed_908 (SPAdes) (version 2) | ecosystem: Environmental > Aquatic > Marine > Oceanic | place... | reverse complement strand
CGGATTGCGGCTTCCAACTTGGCACACATTTCGGTGTTTTCGGTAAGGAACTTCTTGGCGTTCTCGCGCCCCTGGCCGATGCGGACGCTGTCGTAGCTGAACCAGCTGCCCGATTTCTCGACCACACCCGCCTTGACGCCAAGGTCGAGAATCTCACCGATCTTCGAGATCCCTTCGCCATACATGATGTCGAATTCGACCTGTTTGAACGGCGGAGCGACCTTGTTCTTGACCACTTTCACACGAGTGGCGTTGCCGATCACTTCGTCGCGGTCCTTGATCTGGCCGGTGCGCCGGATGTCGAGGCGGACCGAGGCGTAGAACTTGAGCGCATTGCCGCCGGTGGTGGTTTCGGGGTTACCGTACATCACGCCGATCTTCATGCGCAGCTGGTTGATAAAGATCACCATGCACTTGGACCGATTGATCGACCCGGTCAGCTTGCGCAGCGACTGGCTCATCAGGCGGGCCTGCAGCCCCACATGGCTGTCACCCATCTCGCCTTCGATCTCGGCGCGGGGGACCAGCGCAGCGACCGAGTCCACCACCAGCACGTCGATCGCGTTGGAGCGGACCAGCGTATCGGTAATCTCGAGCGCTTGTTCGCCCGTGTCGGGCTGCGAAACGATCAGTTCTTCGATGTCGACGCCCAGCTTCTTGGCATAGACCGGGTCGAGCGCGTGTTCGGCGTCGACGAAAGCGGCCGTGCCGCCCGCCTTCTGGGCTTCGGCGATGACATGCAGCGCCAGCGTGGTCTTGCCCGAGCTTTCCGGACCATAGACCTCGATCACGCGGCCCTTGGGCAGACCGCCCACGCCCAGCGCGATATCGAGCCCGAGCGAGCCGGTGGAAATCGATTCCACCTGCATGGCTTCCTTCTGGCCCAGCTTCATCGCCGAACCCTTGCCGAATGCGCGGTCGATCTGTGCGAGCGCGGCGTCCAATGCCTTCTGGCGGTCTGCGTTCACTTTCTTGTCCTCTACGAGCTTCAGACTTGCCGCCATGACACTACCTCCTGCGCTTGGCCAGAGTCGGCTACCGACTCTTCAACTGGCGCAGTATGTATCGGCTTTGTTCTCAAAGAACAAGTAGGGAACGAAATTAATTCCGGCAGCCCTATCCGCGCTGTTCGCTGAGCACTTCGGAAACCTTCGCATTGATCTGCTGCACGCTGAACGGCTTCGGGATGAAATGCATGTTCGCGATATCGATGTCGTTGCGCAGCTGTTCTTCGGCATAGCCCGACATGAACAGGATCGGGATGTCGGGCTTAACCTGGCGGATCGCGCGCGCCATGGCGGGCCCGTCCATCGTCGGCATCACCACGTCGGACACGATCATATCGAACTCGGTATCGCCATTGGCCACCGCCGCCAGCCCCTCTTCGCCGTCGGCCGCGGTCGTCACGGTATAGCCCGCGCGCACCAGCGCGCGTTCGGCCACCGCGCGGACCATGTCCTCGTCCTCGACCAGCAGCAGCTTGCCCCCGGCGGACCATTCGGTCGCCTTGGGCTCCTCGACTTCCTCGCTGCGCATGTTCGCGGGCAGCTCGCCCTTGTGCACCGGAAGGTACATGGTGAAACGCGCGCCGATCGGGGTGCCGTCGGGTCCCTGCACATTGTCGGCGAAGATGAACCCGTTCGACTGCTTGACGATCCCGTAGACTGTCGACAGGCCCAGCCCGGTGCCCTTGCCCTGCTCCTTGGTGGTGAAGAAGGGTTCGAAGATCTTGTTGAGATGGCTTTCGGGTATGCCGCCGCCGGTATCCTGGACGATCAGCACGGTGTAATCGTCGGCGGGCATGATATCGATGCCCATCTTGCGCACGTCGCGCGCGGACACGCGCCGCGTGGCGAGAGTGAGCCGACCCTTCCAGTCCTGCTTGCCCCGCTTGAGCGCATTGGCCTGCATCGCGTCGCGTGCGTTCACCGCCAGGTTGATGATGACCTGTTCGAGCTGCTGCGGGTCGGCGCGGACCGAACCCAGTTCGCGGTCGTGGCGGACCGAGAACTCGATCTTCTCGCCCATCAGCCGCTTGAGCAGCTGGCTGACCTCGCTCACCACGTCGGGCAGCTGCAGCACCACCGGGCGCAGGGTCTGCTGGCGGCTGAAGGCGAGCAATTGCCGCGTCAGGCTGGCCGCGCGGTTGGAATTGGCCTTGATCTGCTGGATGTCGTCGTAGTCGCTGTCGCCCGGCGTATGGCGCAGCAGCATCAGGTCGCAATAGCCGATGATCGCGGTCAGCACATTGTTGAAATCGTGCGCGACCCCGCCGGCCAGCTGGCCCACCGCCTGCATCTTGGTGGCCTGAGCCACCTGCCGGCGCAGGCGCTTTTCTTCCGAGGAATCGGAGATCGACAGCAGAACTGCCGCATCGCCGAGACCACGCACCCCGGCGAGGCCCATCGACACGGGTTCTTCCTTGTCGTTGGCCAGCCGCACCGCCATGTCGCCGCTGGCGGTCGCGCCCTTGGCGAAGCGGCGCACCGTATCGGCCATCGCCGCCTTGTCCTCCCCCACCACAAGGTCGGAGGGGAATTGCGGCAGCCCCCGATCGACGCGTTCGACCGCGCGCAGGAAAGCCTTGTTGGCGAACAGGAACCGCCCGTCGCGATCGGTTAGCGCGAGACCGAGCGACAGCGCCGAAAGCAGGGCTTCGAGCTGCGGGATCGCCGCCTTTCCATTGCTGTCCGTTCCCCCGCCGATACCCACCGAACTGTCGATCAGGAGCATCAACGAGGGCGCTTCGTCGGCATCGCTCAATCGCGGACTGGTAGGCGTATCGAGCGGGATATGGATCAGCGTCTGCGGCGAGCCCTGCTGTCCCTCGCGCGCGAAGAAGATGCGGTCGCGATCGTCCGAGCGCAGCAATTGCACGAATTCGAGCCCCGCGAGCGAATTGTCGCGGCTGCCGGTCGCGCGTTCGGCCAGTCCGGGGGTCGTTGTCAGAACGATACCATTCGGCGCGACCAGCGCGGATTCGATCCCCGCACGCGACATCAATTCGCCGAACGCACCCGACAATTGTTCGGAAAGGCCATCGTAAGTGCGTTCCTGGTGCATTTCGGAGAAACGCCACAGCAGATAGGCCTCGCCGCGGCCGATGCGCTCGAGTTGGAGCTCGTAGCTGGCGTCCGACCCAGTCAGGCGAATATCCTCGACCCGGGCTGATCCGTCGCGCCAGGCATTGCGCGTTCCCGCGATTACCGCCTCCTGCGTGTCCGGTTCGAACGCCAGATCGTATGGCGCCGCGGTGCTCTCGAACCACACCTCATATGACGAATTGGCGCAGACCAACCGGTTGGCGCGGTCGATGATTGCAATGGCGCGGCGGCGGTTTTCCATTGCCGCGCTGGTGATCGACCAATCGGTCTGCGCAATCTGCGCTTCGGCCGGCGGGCTCTTGAGCCGGGCGATGACCAGCAGCATCAGCAGCACCGTGACCAGCGCCCCGCCATAGGCGAGCGCGACGGCCGATTCCGGCGTGCTCAGCCACACCAGGGCCACCGATACGGCCGCGGCCGCCGCCACGCCGAGCATGAGCGGCACAGGCGGCAGGGTCGATACCGGATGCTCGTCCTTGGCGATCATTCGCGCAGCTTCCCCGCCGTGGACCGTGCCGCCGGCCGCGCCATCGCGCGCAGCTTGCGCTTGCGCCGGTGCGCGACGACGAAGCGCCATACCACGCTGCTAACCAGATAGCCGAGCGCCGCCCCGACCAGTGCCAGGACGATGAAGCCGAAGATCGTCACGAGCACGGTGACCCCGACATCGGCGAACAGTTCGATGAACCAGGCCCAGCGCCCGCTGGTGATTTCTTCCTGCGCCGCGCCGCCGGTGGCTGCCAGATCGACCTTGAGCAGGAACGCGCCCAGCTTGTTTGCAACCACTGCCCAGAACGGGAAGGTGAAGGGATTGGTGATGAAGGTCACCAGCGTGGACAGCGGTACGTTGGCACGCGCAGGCAGCGCCATGAACGCGGCCAGGAAGATCTGTCCGACCGGAATGATGAAACTGGCGAACACGCCCAGCGCAACGCCGCGCGGCACGCTGCGGCGGGTAAAGCGCCACAGTTCGGGCGTCAGGAACCGGTGCGCGATCGGCTGGAGGTACTTGTTGCGCGCCATTTGCTCGCGCGTCGGCATGCGCAGGCGGAGCCAGTCCGCGAGTGCCGTTTTCGATCTACGCTTGCTCATTGCCACGCCCTTGCCATGCGCCGCCTCATTGGCGGTTGCAAGGGCGCGGCGGAAGGGGCTTGCGACGAATGCGGCATCACTGTCGATGTGGTTAACGCAAGCGCGCAATAAAAGGGCCCGCCGGCCCGTTCATCCACGATCGCGCATCAACCGTGCCTTGTCGCGCTTCCAGTCGCGATCCTTGATCGTTTGGCGCTTGTCATGCGCTTGCTTGCCTTTGGCCAGGGCCAGTTCGACCTTGGCCCGGCCCGTCGAGTTGAAATAGACCGACAGCGGGACCAGCGTCATGCCCTTGCGCTCGACCGCGCCGAACAGCTTCTCGATCTCGCGCGCATTGAGCAGCAGCTTGCGCGGCCGGCGCGGTTCGTGGTTCAACCGGTTGCCGTGCGAATATTCGGGGATATTGGCATTCACCAGCCACACCTGCCCGTCGCGGACCTCGGCATAGCTTTCCTTGATGCTCGCCTCGCCCGCCCGCAGCGCCTTGACCTCGGTTCCCTGCAGCGCGAGGCCGGCCTCGAAGGTTTCCTCGACGAAATAGTCGAACCGCACGCGCCGGTTGTCGGCGACGGTCTTCTGCTTGTCGAAAGTGGCGGGTTTGGGGCGTGCCATAGGGTGGGCGCATGTAGGTGCTGGCGGGAGAAACGCCAAGCCCTTGAAGGTTGCCCCTTGAAACGCGCTGGGCACTTCGGCAGGATTATCGAACGTTTTCAGGGGGTCGTATGAAAGTATTTCCGCATTTCGCGGCGGCATTCGCCGCGTTTTCTCTCGCATTTTCCGCACCGAGTGTAGCCGCGCAGGAACAGGTCCCGCTGGCGGCTTTCGGCGCGCTTCCGGACGTCGAAGATGCCTCGATCTCGCCCAGCGGAGCGAATATCGCAATTCTGCTGACGCATGAGGGAACCCGGCAACTGTTCTTCCTCGATTCGAACATGAAACTGATCAGCCGCCTCGCGGTCGGCGACGCCAAGGTGCGGTATTTCGATTGGGTCGGCGACGACCAGATCCTGCTCGTCACCGGCCAAACCGAAGATCTCCGGGGCTTCACCACCAACATGGCTGAATTCAACGTCGCCCGCCTGATCCCGGTGACATATAAGGGCGAGATCGAAACCGTCTTCGGCAGCTCGCGCGATTTGGTGGATGCGGTTTGGGGTAGCTATGGCACACGCTTCATCGACAATCGGTGGATGGCCTATTTCGGCGCGATCGAGTTGGAGAAGGCAGGCGGTGTTGCCAGCACCAACATGATCTGGAAGCACGGCCGCCGTTACCTCTATGGCGTCGACACCAGGGAGAACCAACCCACACGCGTTGCCACTGCCGCGCGCGAAGGCATCTCGCGCGACTGGTTGCTGGACGCGCGCGGCGAAGTCGCTGCGATGATGGATGTCAGTGCCGATGACGGCGACTGGAGACTTGCTGGTCCGCAAGGTGATGTGATTGCCAGCGGCAATGAGCGCAATGGCCGCGTCGGCCTCGTCGGCCTCGGATATGACGGCACCACGGTCATCTATTCGGAGCGTGACGAAGACAACATCACCCAGTGGTATGAAGTCCCACTGGCAGGCGGTGTGGCCACGCCGTTCTTGCAGGATGAACACGTCGACCGCCTGTATTGGGACGAGCGGACCGGCAATCTGATCGGCTATCTCGACCAGAAGAAGGGACCCGTCTTCCGCGATCCCGCATTCCAGTCTGCGGCGACTGGCATTCGCAACGCCTTTGCCGATTTCGACATGCGGATGGTCGACTGGTCGCCGGACTTCAAGAAGGTCCTCGTCAGGACCAGTGGCAACAAGGACAGTGGCACCTGGTTCGTGGTGGACCTGACATCCGGCAAAGCCGACGCCATTGCCTACGAACGCAAGCAACTCGGCCCCAATGAAGTCGGTGCGGTATCGACCGTCGAATATACGGCTTCAGACGGGCTTGAAATGGACGGTATCCTCACGCTCCCGCCGGGCCGTGAGGCAGCGAACCTCCCGGTGGTAGTGCTCCCGCATGGTGGCCCGCATAGCTCCGATTCCGAAGCTTTCGATTGGTGGGCGCAGGCGTTTGCGTCGCGGGGTTACGCCGTGTTCCAACCCAACTTTCGCGGATCGACCAACCGCGACGACGCTTTCAAACTGGCCGGCTACGGCGAATGGGGCAGGAAAATGCAGACCGACATATCGGATGGCCTCGCCATGCTGGCGGACAAAGGCATTGTCGATCGTGATCGCGCTTGCATCGTCGGGGCAAGCTATGGCGGCTATGCCGCGCTTGCAGGTGTCACGCTTCAGCAGGGCCTGTATGAATGCGCTGTTGCCGTCGCCCCGGTCAGCGATATTGCCGCGATGTACAACGAAGACACGCGCACGGCACAGAACCGGATTACGAAGAAACGGCTGCTCGACCAGCTCGGCCCGCGCGATCGCTGGGACGAAGTATCCCCGCGCCGGTTTGCCGACCGTGCCGATGCTCCGATCATGCTGATCCACGGCGAAGACGATACGGTCGTACCCTTCAGCCACTCGGACAAAATGGCGGATGCGCTGAAGGACGCAGGCAAGTCTTACGAGCTCGTCCGGCTGGAAGGCGAAGATCACTGGCTGTCGCTGTCGAGCACCCGGCTGCAGATGCTCGAAGCGGCCGTGGGCTTCGTCGAACGGCACAACCCGGCCGACTGACGGGTCCAGCGCAGCTGGCAAAAGCAATATGCGTCGGCAGGCGGGGCGCCATCTCGCTCTGCCGACGCATTGCTCGCTGATCTCGGTACTTTCCGGCGCGATCTTTGCTTGCAACGGTGCCCAAATCCAAACCGCCGCACGCGGAATTCTCTTGCCTTGCGCCGATTTTGCATGGCGGGGGGCGCGCATGAGCAGCGACGATACCGGCGAAGCCTTCCGCCTTCACGACCAGACGATCATGCCGGGCACCTGCGCGACGGTCGCCATTCCCGTAAGTCAGCAGGTCACCGGGCTGGATGCGGCGCTGGCGCTGCGCGTCATGCATGGTTCGCGGCCCGGCCCCTGCGTCTTCGTCAGCGGGGCGGTGCATGGCGACGAGATCGTCGGCACGGCGATCATCCAGCGCCTGCTCACGCGGCTTGCCCCCGACATGCTCGCGGGGACGATCATCTTCGCGCCTGCGGTCAATATCTACGGCTTCGTCGCGCACAGCCGGTACCTGCCCGATCGCCGCGATCTCAACCGCAGCTTCCCGGGGGCAGAGCGCGGCAGCCTCGCCTCGCAGCTGGCGCATAGCTTCCTTACCCATGTGATCGACCGCTGCGCGCTGGGGATCGATATCCATTCGGCTGCAGTCCACCGTTACAACCTGCCCCAGATCCGCATCGCATCGGGCAGCCCCTACCTGTCCGAGCTGGCGATGGCCTTCGGCGCGCCGATCATCATCGAGAGCCCGCTACGGCCCGGTTCGATGCGCGCGCTCGCTGGAGACCGCGAGGTGCAGATGCTGCTGCTCGAAGCGGGCGAGGCGCTGCGCTTCGACCGCTTCTCGATCGAGACCGGCGTCGCGGGCGTGCTCCGCGTATTGGCACATATCGGGATGATCGATGCCGACGACGGGCTGGCTGAAGTGCACGTGCCCGTACGATCCAGCCGGTCGAGCTGGGTACGCGCGCCGCGCGGCGGAGTTTCGCACCGCATCCGCAAATCGGGAGACATCGTCCGCACGGGAGACCTGCTGGCGCGCGTCGGCGGGCTGTTCGGCGAGGATCAGGAAGACCTCGTGAGCCCCAGCGACGGGGTCATCATCGGCCATGCGACGCTCCCGATCGTCAACCAGGGCGATGCGCTGTTTCACGTCGCCGCGGTCGAAGCGCTCGACCATGCAGGCGACCATGCCGACAGCATCGTCGAGGCGCTCGCCGTCAGCGATCCGCCCTTCCCCGCCGCACCCATGCTCGACGAGGACGAAGTCTTCTAGACCAGCCCGGCGATTTCCAGCGCCTCGTCCACCGCCTTGCGGCTCGCCTCGCTCGCATTGCACAGCGGCAGGCGGACATCGGGCGAGAACCAGTCGTGCACGCGGCTGAGCGCATATTTGACCGGCGCCGGGCTGGCGTCGGAAAACATTGCGTAATGCAGCGGGAACAGGCGGTCGTTGAGCTCGCGCGCTCTCGCCAGTTCGTTGGCGGCGATGGCCTCGTGAAACTCGGCGCACAGCGCGGGGGCGACATTCGCAGTCACCGAAATGCAGCCCGCGCCGCCCGCGGCCGAATGCGGCAACCACAGTTCGTCATTGCCCGACAATTGGCAGAACTCGCTGTCCAGCCCCATGCGGTGGTCGGCCACCCGCGAAAGGTCGCCGCTGGCGTCCTTGATCGCCACGATCCGGTCGGGGTGCATGCGGACGAGTTCGACCACGGTCTCATCCTCGATGTCGGTCACCGTGCGGCTGGGAACATTGTAGAGCACGATCGGCAGATCGCTGTTTTCCGCCAGATAGCTGAAATGGGCAATCAGGCCGGCCTGGCTGGGCCGGTTGTAATAGGGAGCTACGCACAGGCCCGCGGCAGCCCCGGCCTTCTTGGAAAACTGCATGTGCATCAACGCGTTGCGCGTGTCGTTCGATCCGCAACCGGCGATGACCGGCACGCGCCCGGCGGCCTGTTCGATGCACACTTCGACCACGCGGTGATGTTCCGCATTCGACAGCGTCGAGGTCTCGCCAGTGGTGCCGCAGGGAACCAGCGCCTTGCTGCCGTTGTCTATCTGCCAGTCGACCAGCTTGCGAAAAGCGGCTTCATCGAACGATCCGTCGCGAAAAGGAGTCGCCAGAGCCGGAATCGAGCCTGAGAACATTTACGGTGGTCCTGCGTTAGGGGTATGAAACAAGGCGATTTTCGGCGCATGTGCGCCACAATTCATTCAGCGCCTGATAAGGAGGGGCCGGGCACTATGTCCAGCATGGGACGAAAAACTATCTACTCGATCGCACTGATGGCCGGTACCGCACTGGTTTTCCCCGCCACCGCGCAGGCGCAGGAGGCCGGTCGCAGCAGCCTCGTGGCGCAGCAGCCGGGTCAGATGGACCAGGCGGTTGGCCAGTGGGAATATCTCACCGCGCGCGACGACCTGCCCTTTGCCTCCTATGCCGGGTTCATCACCTCCTACCCCGATTTCCCCAAGCAGGAACTGCTTCAGCGCCGTGCCGAGGCGGCACTCGACGAGGAAGCGCCCTCCCCGCAGGACCTCGTCGGTTTCTTCGACCGGCATGCCCCGCTTACCAATAGCGGCCGCGCGCGCTACGCGCTCGCGCTGGCCTCGCTCGATCGGCCCGAAGCGCTCGAAGTGGCACGCGAAGCCTGGCGCAGCGGTACCATGAGCGGCCCTGCGGAGCTTTACATGCAGGGCCTGTTCGGCAGCCGTTTCGCGCCGGAAGATCACGACGCCCGGATGGATGCGCTACTGTGGCAGGGCAATTACGAGGCTGCCTCGCGCCATGTCATGCGGGTATCCCCCGCCTATCGCGAATCGGCGCAGGCGCGGCTGGCGCTGCTGCAGGGCAGCACGCCGCAGCACGCAGGTCTGCGCCTTCCCGCCGATGCGATGCGCGATGCCGGCTATGTCTACAATCTGACGCGCTACTACCGCAATTCCGGCCAGCCCTATGAAGCGGTCAACCTGCTTGCCGGCCGCGCCGCCTTCACCACGCCCGCTTTAGACGGGACGCAGTTCATCAGCGAAGCACTCGCGGTCGCCAAGAGCGCAGGTGCGACGCAGGCGGTCAGCATTGCATCGAAGGTCGACGATGTGTTCGCGCCGGGCACCGATATTTCGGACGGCTCCTTCACGCTGCGCGACAAATATACCGACCTGATGTGGCTGGGCGGCACCAAGGCGCTCTGGTCGCTGGGTGACGGCGCGCAGGCCGCACCGCTGTTCTATCGCTATGGCACCGCCGCGAAGACTCCGCTGACCCGGTCGAAGGGCTTTTACTGGGCGGGCCGCGCCGCAGCGCGCGCGGGCGATACGAAAGGCGCGCAGCGATACTGGGCCATGGCTGCCGACTATCCCGATTGGTATTACGGCCAGCTGGCGCTGAGCGAGCTCGGGCGGCCCATGCCCGGCTTTGCTGCGGTTCCGGCAGCCGACAGCGCCCAGCGCGCCGCGTTCGAAGCCGATCCGCTTACCGGCGCGCTACGGGCCATCGCGCGCAATCGCCGCGACTGGCGGACCGAACGTGCTTTCTTCGAGGCGATCGCGGACAAGGCCGACACGCCCGAGCAGATGGCGCTGGTCGGGCAACTCGCCCGCGATACCGGACTGAATGAAATGGCGGTCGTCGCGGGTCTGGTCGCCGGCGAACACGGTCTCGAAGGGTTCGAACGCATCGGTTATCCGACGGTCGAAACGCATGCAGGCGCCAATTGGACGATGGTCCACGCGATCGCGCGCCAGGAAAGCGAGTTCGACCGCAACCGCGTAAGCCATGCCGGTGCGCGCGGCATGATGCAGCTGATGCCCGGCACGGCCCGCGAAGAAGCCGGGAAAATCGGCGTGCGCTACATGTCGGCCAATCTGACCGAGAGCCCCAGCTACAACATCCGGCTGGGCGATGCCCATTTCGCCCGGTTGATGGACCGCTATGGCGGGGCCTATCCGCTGGCCATTGCCGCCTACAACGCCGGCCCCGGACGGGTGAACGAATGGCTTCGGCTCAACGGCGATCCGCGTACGGGCGCAGTTGACTGGGTGACTTGGATCGAACAGATCCCGTCCAATTTCGAAACGCGCTATTACGTCATGCGCGTGATCGGGAACGCAGTCAGCTATGCGAATATGCATCCTGACAAGTCCGCGGGTTACGAACGTGATATTCGCAATTACCTGCCAGGCTGATTTGCGCTAGGGGCGCATGCTCCATGACGCCCAAATCCAATCCCGTCACGCCCGCCGGCTATGCCGCGATGAAGGCGCGCTACGACCATTTGCTTGGCACCGAGCGACCCGAAATCGTGGAGATCGTCAGCTGGGCGGCGGGCAATGGCGATCGCAGCGAAAACGGCGATTACCTCTACGGCCGCAAGCGCATGCGCGAAATCGATCGCGAACTGGCGCATCTGGCGCGGCGGCTCAAGGCCGCCCGCGTCATCGATCCCGCCGACCAGCCGGACACCTCGCGCGCCTTTTTCGGCGCCACGATCACGCTGGCCGACGAAGATGACGTGGAACGCGTCGTGACGCTGGTGGGCGACGACGAACAGGATGCCGGCGCGGGCCGGATCGGCTGGTCGTCCCCGCTCGCGCGCGCGCTCAACGGTGCAGCGATCGGCGATCTGCGCAGTGTCCGGCTGCCCGGTGGGGTGAAGGAATGGGAGATCGTGGCGATTTCCTATCCGCTAGCCCGCGAACATGCCGGAGCCTAGCTTGATCACGCGCAGCGCCATAAGGCTGGCG
>Ga0208450_1001339_pt1 | contig 11620 bp, 15 predicted proteins | sample MalvireepMed_908_FD_184249 | JGI IMG/M metagenome (GOLD analysis project Ga0208450, IMG submission 184249) | Marine viral communities from the Global Malaspina Expedition - Malaspina viral metaG DeepMed_908 (SPAdes) (version 2) | ecosystem: Environmental > Aquatic > Marine > Oceanic | place... | reverse complement strand
TGGGGAGGGGTTTAAGGCCATCTTCGTCAGAAGGCAAAAACCCGCACACAATTTGTTGAAGTCGCATGATCTGTGTGAGGACAGAAGTTGTTGTTGCTAACTCCCCCGCCTCAATTTCAGCCAGCGCGAACTTTTTCATTTCCTTATAGACACGCTTTTGCTCGTCCGTTAGCTGCACACTGCGCCGCATGTAGATTTTGTCGGGCAGATCCAGACATTCCTCTTTCAGAATTCGATGCGAAAACTTTTCCAGTTTTTCGCCTAGCTCATCCAACCGGCGATAGCCTTTGATTTCTTGAAAGCTGTGACGTCCCAGAGTACGCCGCTGGATCACCGCATAGCGGGCCTGGAAGCCGTAGTAGCTTTTATGCCCCAGCGCCGCATGTTCCAAGAACTCGCATTGGCTGAACAAATCCATTGGCGACTTTGTGATTGGGGAACCTGTCAGGATGCGCCGGTACTTGGCAAGTTGACCACATTTAACGATGTTAGAGGTCCGCGCCGCCTTCCTATTTTTAATCGTAGTGCTTTCGTCCACGATCACCAGATTGTCTGGATGGTTTTCCAGATAGAGAAACGCGGCTGTCGCTCCCTTCTTCGTAGAGAGCGCCTCGACGTTCATTACCAGAATGCGTAACCGTGCGTCTGTGCGGCGCACCAGTTCCGTCATCTGCTCACGAAACCCTTTGGTGAAGTTGGGTTGCCAGCGCACGATCAAGGTATCGATACGATCCGGCATATGAACCGGGATCTCCCGGAAGATCCAGTTGTCGTACACCCCCTTTGGTGCAATGATGAGAACGGCATTTATCTTGCCAGACTCATAAAGCGCGGCAGCATTGTCCAGCGCAATTTTTGTTTTACCGGTTCCCATTTCAAGAAACCAAGCATGAGAGGTGCGCTGCCAGGATTCCTCAAACACAGAACGCTGATGGTCGTAAGGCTCTGTCTTGAAGATGTAGGACATCCAGAAATTCTCCGCTTGACACTGGGAAGGTATACGATATTATCTGCTTACTGTAAAGGGTCAACAGCCCTTGGATCACGAAAGACGGAGAACGAATATGGATTCAGTTGACGATATTCTCGCGGAAATGGAATCAGACTCAGCGTCTGACGAAAGTTCGCTAGATAGTTTGAACTCCCAAAAATCTCAAAGTATGCGTTCAATGGCCGAGATAGCTCGTGCCATTAGGAACAAGGAAGCCGAGATTGGCGACCTTGAAGAGCTTCTCAAATCAAAAAAGGAAGAGCTTCGGCGTAAGTCTGAAGAAGAGCTTCCTTCGATGATGGCCGAATTGGGCGTGAACAGCTTTGAGCTTGATGATGGCTCTAAGGTGACAGTCCGGGACTTATATGGCGGCTACATTTCGAAGCCCAATCGTGACTCTGCTTACGAATGGCTCAGAGAGAACGACTACGACGACATCATCAAAAACACCATAGCCATTCAGTTTGGCCGTGGCGAGGATCAGGAGGCCGAAAAGTACCTCAAAATTCTGGAGGGGCACGGCCTTCTACCTGAGCAAAATACATCCATCCACCCAAGCACCTTGAAGGCGTGGGTGAAAGAGCGAATGGAAAATGGGGATCAATTTCCCATGGATCTGTTTGGAGCATTTGTTGGCCAGAGGGCCGTTGTGAAAAGGAGCCGCTAATGGCTAAGACCCCTGCGAAGAAGAAAACTAACGGCAGCGCCGTTGCCGTACTAGACGAAACCATGTTCGAGGCCGACGCCGGTAAAGGGTTGGAGAACATCGGAGCCGAAGATCTGGCTCTGCCCTTTCTCAAAGTCCTCTCCCGACAGGACCCCGTTTTGGATGATCTGGATGCTAAAGCTGGTGACATCTACAATACCGTCACCAACGAAGTCTTTTCCGGAAAAGAAGGTGTACTAGTCATACCTTGCGCCTTCCAGAAGCGTTTCATTCAGTGGGCTCCCCGAGGCGGGGGTTCCGGCGCTCCTTTGGGAATTTTCGGTCCCGGAGAAGCGCGGCCCGCAACGGAACGCTCCACTGAAGACAACAAGGACTACGTTGTCGGCGGCACGGGCGATTATATAGAGCAGACCGCACAACATTATGTCTTGCTCTTGTCCGGTGAAGGCTCTGAACGGGCTCTCGTTGCCATGAAATCCACCCAGCTAAAGAAAAGCCGTAAGTGGATGTCGATGATCCTGTCTCGACAGATGCAGGGTAAAAACGGGCCCTTCGTTCCTCCAATGTTCAGCCATGTCTATCGGTTGACTACCGTCAGTCAGGAAAACAGCAAGGGTAGCTGGCACGGCTGGGAGGTAGCCCTCGACGGTCAGGTCCGGGACCTCAACCTGTACCATGCGGCTAAGGTGTTTGGTGACTCAGTTGATAGTGGAAACATCGAAGTCCGACATCAGCAAGAAGGTTCTTCTGAATCCCTGGATGATAGCATCCCATTCTAAACTGACGTGGCGGGGCTTGTCCCCGCCACTTCTTTCAGGGGGGATGAAATGTCCAACAGCGAAAAATTCGCGGCAATTTTTGACGGCCTAGCAGACGCCTACGGAACCTACAGGGTTGATCGCAAACAGGCTAACGGCAAGAACGTAGGATACACGCAGGTTCATCACGAACCACGGACCACGGCTCATTGGGACCGGCACCTTGCGGGTCAGGGGGAGGCCCTGGGGATTATCCCCATTAACCGGGATAACGCCTGCAAATGGGGAGCCATCGATATTGATGTTTACCCTATTGAACACAAAGCTCTTGTCGATAAAATCCGAAAGCACAAACTACCGTTTATTTGTTTCCGTTCGAAATCCGGCGGCGCTCATCTGTCTTTGTTTTCGACAGAATGGATGCCCGCACGGGAGATGCGAGACACCTTAACGAGATTAATGGCGGCGCTTGGTTACAGTGCCGACACAGAAATTTTTCCCAAACAGATTAAGCTCCACGCCAATGATACCGGAAATTACCTGACCGTTCCGTATTTCGACGCCGAGGAGGGGTTGCGCTATGCCTTCATGGACGATGGTACGGCAGCAACCCTGGAACAATTTTTTGAATTACATGAAGAGCATGTTCAAACTCCTGAGCAAATCCTTGCTCTGTCCCTGGAGGAAGAAGTAGAGGGTCTGTCGGAAGGACCTCCGTGCCTTCAATTTCTTTGTCACCAGGGGTTCCCCGAGGGAACGCGCAACAACGGCTTATTCAATCTAGGCGTCTATTTGCGTAAGGCATATCCAGATGATTGGGAAACACAAATCCTGACTTTCAACATGCAGTACATGGACCCGCCTCTGCCTCTCAACGAAGTGAACATTGTTGCCAAGCAGCTACGGCGGAAGGACTACACTTATAAGTGCCGGGACATGCCAATCGTGTCTCATTGCAATCGTGACGTATGCCGAACCCGAAAGCACGGCATTGGCGGGGGCCCTACAGCTACCGTAGCGAACTTGAGGAAGTATGATTCCGACCCACCGGTTTGGTTTTTAGACGTGAACGGAGTTCCCGTGGAACTCGACACTGATGCTTTGATGAACCAGAACTCGTTTCAAAAAGCCTGTGTGGAACAGATCAACTTCTTTCCTCAGACGGCCACGAAGCCAATCTGGGAAGGCCGCATGAACGCTCTCCTGTCTGAAATGATTACGATGGAAGGCAGCATCATCGAAGTGTCCAAGGACAGTAGCGTCAACGGTCAGTTCTACGACCTCCTGGAAGAGTTTTGCACGTCCATGCAAACCGCGAACGACATGGAGGAGATCCTCCTACGCCGCCCATGGACCGACGAAGAGAAGAAGCGCACCCTTTTCCGGCTGAAAGATCTATCCGGCCATTTAAGGAAGAACAGGTTTTTTGAATACAAACCAAATGTCATTAGCCAGCGTCTGCGGGACATAGGGGGAGAGCCTCTCCAAATAAGGATTAAAAACAAGCCTACTCGCGTATGGGCGGTCCCCTCCTTTGATGTTGTCGAAGTCGAAGTATCTACGCCCGACTTTGGCGACCAAGATGCGCCCCCGTTCTGATGATTAAAGCTGACGGTTTTGATAACGCCATACTTGGCGTCACAACGCTGCCAGACGGGACCGAGGTGATGGTCTACGACAAGAGGCGGTGCATACAGATCATCATGTTTACGCTGGGCTTTGACTACAACGAATCTATCGGGTTCTTTGAGTTCAACATCCGACTTCCGGACCTGGGGGAATCCGCTCCGCTATACGTCGAGCCCTATTTCGAAGAGGACTACGACGACGAGCCTATGGAAAAGGAAAACTGATGTTTCGAGTATTTGGGCCCCCGGGCACCGGTAAAACCACCACGCTTTTAAACATGGTGGACAAGGAGCTAGACGCTGGTACGCCGCCCGAGAGAATTGCCTTCCTGGCATTCACCCGAAAGGCTGCTTATGAGGCACGGGATCGCGCCGCAGTCAGATTCAATCTGGACCCCAAAAAACAACTGCCTTATTTCCGAACCATTCACAGTTTGTGTCTGTTGATCCTGGGGCTGCGGACAGAGCAAATCCTCAAGGCGGCGGACCTGAAGGAATTTGCCAACCGCATTGGCATTGATGTCTCGACCACTATTGAAGAGGAGGAGGAAGCGTTCAAACCAGACCATCCCGTCTTGCAGCTTCTCCATCTGTCGCGTACCCGGAAAACCCCTTTGCGCGAGGAGTACAATAGAAACCACACGCTTCTCCACGGTTGGGAGGAGGTGGACTATATCACCCGAGCATATAAAGAATATAAAGACACTAACGGCCTTTACGATTTCACCGACATGCTGGAGAACTTCGTGCAGCATGGGCTGACAACGTGCCCTGAGTTTGAGATTTGTTTTCTGGATGAGGCCCAGGACCTGACGCCGCTACAATGGGACATTGCCCATTTGCTGGATAAGAAGAGCAACCGAATGTGGTGCGCTGGCGACGATGATCAGGCTATTTATAAATGGGCGGGAGCCGACGTGGATCAATTCATAAATCTTCCAGGAGGCAGCGAGACCCTTGAGCAGTCCTACAGGATACCCTCCTCCGTTCACGACGTAGCGATGAATATTGCACACCGCATCCACAAGCGGTATCCAAAGGTCTATCGTCCACGAGAAGAGCGGGGGCTGGTCCGCCGCATCCGGGACATCAACGATCTTGATCTATCCGAAGGTTCCTGGCTGATCCTCGCTCAGGCCAGATACATGCTGCATCAAACCTATCCAGATCTGAAGTCGGCAGGCTACCTGTTCGATAAACAAGGGCGAAGTTCAATAGGCGCAAAGCTCTCCACTGCCGTCAATTCCTGGGAGCAACTCAGGAATGGTAAAAGCATTGCGCTGGATTCAGCCAAGACCATGTACGGCTTCATGTCCTCCGGCACCCGCGTCGAGCGAGGCTTCAAGAAAATTCAAGCGGAGGAGGAGGCCCTCTTTACGCTGCCGTCTTTGCAAAAAGACCACGGGCTTCTGGCCTGCGGAGATATGATCTGGCACGAGGCCCTGGATAAAATTCCTGACGCTGAACGTGCCTACATAGTTGCCCTCCTCCGTAGAGGAGAGAAGTTCAATGCCCCGCCCCGTATCACAGTGTCCACGATCCACGGCGCAAAAGGCGGCGAGGCCGACAACGTCGTCTTGATGACTGACCTTACTGCGGCTGCGGACAACGAACGTCAGATAGAACCGGACAATCTCAACCGCGTATTTTATGTGGGCGTAACGAGAACGCGACAGAAGCTCTACATCGTGGAACCCGAAAACACATACAGGAGCTTCGAAATATGAAACGCGGGAAAGTTCTACAAACGGCGTTTAAATTAATTTTTGGCCCACGGTCCGAGAAGTACGGACCGCCGCTCACGAACCATCAACGAATTGCCGCTGGATGGTCCGTTATTTTTGAACAAGATGTTACGCCTTCACAGGTTGTTAAAGCCTTGATATGGCTTAAACTAGCGAGACTCGTCTATGGAAACGATGAAGACAGTTGGGTGGACATTGCGGGTTATGCAGCAATTGGTAGTGAAGTAGCGGATGACGAATAAATTACAGATGGCAATGTTCCCTCCAGTTTCCGAGTGGCTTCCCCCCGACACGTTTCCCGACATAACGGATGCAAAAGAAATTGCAATCGATGTCGAGACCCGAGACCCGGACCTCAAGACCCACGGTGCCGGTTGGGCTAGAAACGTAGGCGAAGTTGTCGGCGTTGCCGTTGCGGTTGACGGCTGGAAGACGTACATCCCCCTGCGCCACCTTGGCGGCGGCAACCTGGACGAACGTGTGGTCAGCAAGTGGCTGAAGCGTGTCTTCGAATGCCCCGCTGACAAGATCATGCATAACGCCCAGTACGATGCCGGTTGGATACGCCGGATGGGCTTTAAGCTAAATGGCCGCATTATCGACACGATGATCACGGCAGGCTTGCTGGACGAAAACAGATTCAGTTACTCGCTCAATGCCCTCGCCTACGACCACCTGGGGAAAGTCAAAAGCGAGAAGACCCTCACGGAAGCCGCACGGGAATTTGGACTGGATCCAAAGGCCGAGCTTTGGAAGCTGCCCGCACACTTTGTCGGGCCCTACGCCGAGACCGACGCCGAACTCACGCTCGAATTGTGGCGAAACTTCGTGCCAAAGTTGAACACCGAGGACCTGTGGGCTGTTCATGCGCTGGAAACGGACCTGTTACCGTGCCTCATCGACATGACCTGGACCGGCGTCAGGGTAGACATTGACCGCGCCGAACGGACCAAGCAAACGCTTCTCAAACGAGAGAAGGCGCTCTTGAGAAAGATTAAAAAGGTCAGCGGCCAGGAGGTCGAGATCTGGGCCGCCGCGTCCATTGCCAAGGCGTTCGATGCGATGAGCGTGACGTACCCTAAAACCGAAAAGGGCAACCCGAGCTTCACCAAGCTGTTTTTGTCAGAGCATCCGGCAGAGATTGCCCAGCTAATTGTCGAAGCCAGGGAGATCAACAAAACCCACTCGACGTTCATCAATACGATACTGCGACACGTCGCCATCGATGGCCGCATTCACGCCCACATTAACCAGCTTCGATCCGACGAAGGCGGTACCGTCTCTGGCCGGATCTCCATGTCCAATCCAAACCTGCAACAGGTCCCGGCGCGTCACGCGCAGCTTGGTCCAATGATCCGCAGCCTGTTCCTACCGGAAGAAGATCAGCAATGGGCCGCAATAGACTTCAGTCAGCAAGAGCCAAGAATCCTGGTCCACTACGCTGCTACATACGGCAAGTGGAAAAAAGAAGATGAGGGGCTTCCCGGCGCAGCGGAATTTGTCGAGGGCTACCGCAACGATCCGGATATGGACTTCCACACAATGGTCGCAGAGATGGCGGACATCTCTCGTTCCCAGGCGAAGACCATAAATCTGGCGATGATGTACGGGATGGGGGTGAACAAGCTCTCACAGCAACTCGACATCTCCCTGGACGAAGCCAAGGACCTGACGAAGCAGTACCATGCGAGAGTGCCCTTCGTTAAGATGTTGACGCAGGGCGTATCGCGCCGCCTGGAAGACCGCAAGTCGTCCGGCAGCATTCGCTCTCTGAAAGGCCGCAAGTGCCGCTTCGACAAATGGGAACCCGACACGTTCGTGATGCATAAGGCCATGTCCTGGGATGATGCAGTCGCGGCCCACGGCCCAACGACCAGATTGAAACGGGCAATGACCTACAAGGCGCTCAACCGTCTAATCCAGGCAAGCGCAGCCGATATGTGCAAACAAGCCATGGTCGATTTGCATCAGAAAGGCATCACGCCAATGATCCAGGTCCACGATGAGTTGGACTGCTCCGTTACTACGCTGGAAGAAGCCCAGGAGATCGCCCAGGTCATGGTCGATGCAGTGCCCCTGGAAGTTCCGTCCAAGTGCGACATAGAGATGGGGCCCTCATGGGGAGAGGCCACGGCTGTATGACAGATGCTGCCTGGATAAAATGCCCCGACTGCGAGGAGTATTTTTGCACCATCCACAACGCACACGCTTTCGAATGCGATTGTCCACCAATTGAAGAATGGCAAACAGACCCTTACAGCCCTTAGTCGCCGCTGTCTAAGCCTTCTATTATTTCATTTGTGGTCAAGACAGGCTGCGGCACGATCTTCGGCAACTGGACGACTTTCGGGTTTTTACGGATAAACCCACGAGAGGTCGCGGCCCACGATTCTTCCATTACCCCAACGGCCACACCGGCTAGGTACAGGGCCATCTTGTCCTTGTCGCCAGCGCAAGCCGCTTCAGCATCCGACATCAGGAATTCTAGCAATTCATCTTTCATACTTAGCAAAAGCCTCCCTCAAAGTTTGTTCTTGGGTCTCCACAGTAAACTCATCCACTAAAAACCGCCAGTGGATCTTCGTACAAACTTCTACCGGCATGAACCGGCACAGCCTCTTGTCCAATGCAACCAGGGCGACTATGTCGCACTCGTCCGACGTCAACAATCGGCGGCTGTGGTTTCTTCGGCCACCGCCAACGGCACTGCCAACCAAAAACTCGTACTTGATGTGGGCTTTTTTATTAGCTTTACGAGGTGCGACGGTTGACTTGACTTGGACCCGGACAACGTGCGGCCCGGAAAAGGCAACGAGATCGATGCGATGCACCCCAGCGTACACCACCTCCCAGCGTTCTGCCTCCTGGGATTGGATCACCGACGCAGCCAGATACTCGGCTGCTCTGCCTGTGTTCACTTCGGAGATCGTAATTGCTCCGAAAACCCTTGGTTTTCAATAGATATTCGCATATATTCTCCCCCAGGAGGTGCCAAAATGGACACTCGAAAATGGAAGTCTATCCTTGTACCCAGAGAGGTGTACGAGGAAGTAGTTAAAATTTCTCATGCTGAAGGACGAACCATAAGCGGTCAGTTGCGAGTTATCTTTTCGCAATGGTATATGGCTTTGTACGCCGGGAACGCCAAAGAGGATGGCTAAGGGGGCGTTCGTCCCCAAACCCTTACTAAACCATCAAGAAGACGTCGCTGCTCTTGCAGGTTTTTCTGAATATGCAAGGTGCGCTCGTCGATGCGCTCTTGGCGGGCCGAAATTTCTCCCATGTTGATTATAGCATCTTCGACTTTGTGGATGCGTCTATCCTGATCATCGTTTTGCTGGGTCAATTGTCCCCAGGCAATAGCGGCACCTAGAGCCACCACTCCGGCGGGAATGAGCGCCAGCCACCTAGTCATCTTTAGACTTGGATTTTGGAGGCTTCCTGTCCTCTGGGGCTAGATATTTGTCACCCACAATGAAGCCGTGGAAATTTTCCTTCAAAAACTTATAGACAGTCTCAGTCGGAATTGACCATCCCATATGAGTGACGGCCTGAAAACCTGCGGCAGAAACGCGGCTTGGCACACCTATCATTTCATACCGCTGCCTTTCGCTTGAGCGGGCAAACAGTGCGCCACCGGAGTTGCCAAAAATTATTGGTGATGTCGCCAGTTGATACCGGTAGCCGTTGATGATCTGTTCTGAAAAGGCCATCTCGCCACTAGTCATGAATGGCGGGAAGCCTAGACCAGCGCCGACGGCCCAGACACGCTGCCCAAGTTTTGGTACTTCGTCTTTCGGCAAAATAAATGCTACGGGCTCGACGCCACGCTCGTAGTCGCGTAGTTGCAACAGCGCCAGATCCCGCTGCTCATCGTGCGCGACGATGTCGGCAATCTTTCCCCTGGTGCCAACGGAGCGGGCGCATCTGATGTAGTCGAACCAGAACGCCGTGACCGGAGACCGCGTCTCACGCTTCACCTTCTTGGATTTCTGAGGGCTCCAGATTTCGCGAATGCGGATTGATTCCGAGATGACGTGGTAGTTGGTCAGGATATACGTCTCGTACTTTTTCTTCTCTTCGGTACCATGATTTTTTGAATAGATGACGGTACCTGAACCAGTGGTGTCAATCCGCACGGCGGTATTGAGCATCTCACGATGCTGCGGGCCACAGCCCGCTTTGGCGTCAGCAATTCCAGCACAAGCGATGAGAGCAACTAGGGCGGCAGCTTTCAAGAATTTCACGATGTCTCCTCAGACCAGTACAGCGCGACACACTTCACACCGGACGTGATCGTCCATAACTTCACCTCTGATCATAGCGCCGCAGAAATCGCAGGGGATCATGTCCTGATAGTGGGAGACAGGCGGCGTCCGTTCCGGGGCATATTCTATCTCTTTTTCCAGTTTTTGCCAAACCTCGTATAGGGTTGTTTCGGAGCATGGTTTGTCCCAGACGCTGATGGCCAATGACCTGTCCGGGCTCCCTCCTTTCTGGAGATAGTCCTCCCTAAAGGTCAAGTTAGCGAACCGGGAGGGCCTGTGCCGTTGCCACTGTTCGTAGCCTTTCTGACAGGCCCACAAACGTTCCGGCGTGATCAAAACCATTTGCTCGACGCCTATGGCGAAGGCATGGTCGATGAACCGTCGAATGTGCCGGAAGGGCGGATTGGTGACGATGATAGGTGCCTGCGCCTCGCGCCAATCAAAGAAGTCGTGACCCTCATCGATGTCATCGAAGATCTTATCGTAGCTGCCCACAACAATGTCGTGGCTGATGACGCTGTACCCTGCCTGTTCGAGCGCGGTCGAGAACCTGCCGTCCCCGGCGCACGGCTCCCATACCGTCGCATCTTCTCTCAGTTTCACGTGAAACAATACACAATCAATGATGCTCTGGGGCGTGGGGTAAAAGTCTCTCTCGTGCCTCATTGGGGCCTCCTAAATGAGGTTGACATATAGGAGGAATTCTATATCCTGGAGGAGGCTGCGGTCAAGTCTGACATGCTCTCGACCGCGCCGTGGGACTTTTGACTCCTTTGTCCCAACCCCGTCGCTGACCCCCCTCCCAGTATGGCGGCGGGGCAACCTTACCCCCAGGCTCTTGCTTGCTACACAGGAGCCTGGGGGGATTTTTCAGGAAGGATCCCCACATGTTTGAAACGAAAGAACACGAGATGTTTTCCGCCTTGATCAAGCGGCCAAATCGAGAGTCGTTCTGGACGCCTAAGTTTTCTGGAGCGGAAAAAAAGGCGCAGGAATATCTGGCAACGCAAAAAGATGCCGTGGAGTGCAGCCTGTATCTCGGGCAGCGGTTCGTGAAAACCGTCAAACGTAAGAGCGACAAATGAAAACCCTCTCAAAACATAAGTTCTCCATTTCCAGTATCCAGCCCAACGATGAGCCGCGAGAGTGGTTCGTCCCAAAAGTCGGCTGGCTCCAATTCCGAATGGACGATATCCCCCTCATGTACCATCTTGGCTCCTTGAGCGAGGACTGCGACAGGCTGATCATGGACCTGGAAACAGGCAAGGAAACCCTCTCGCCCGAAGCAAAATACCTCCGTAAAATACGTACCGTATTCTGGGGCGCAGCCCACGAAGGTAAACTCTACCTCGTGCAAAAGCGCGTGGTCCCAGCACTGCCATACAAGAAACCTACGTTCGAGTACTGGAGCCACCCAGTCGCGCCTAAATGAAAATGCTCGTCGTCATCGTCGCCGTCCTGATCCAGGGGGACGAAGCAAAGTTCATCCTGAAGGAAGGCGGCTTCCGCAACCTGTCCGAATGCGAGAAACGGGTCGCCACGGCCCACGATCCAGGGCTCGTC
>Ga0208450_1001332_pt1 | contig 11651 bp, 11 predicted proteins | sample MalvireepMed_908_FD_184249 | JGI IMG/M metagenome (GOLD analysis project Ga0208450, IMG submission 184249) | Marine viral communities from the Global Malaspina Expedition - Malaspina viral metaG DeepMed_908 (SPAdes) (version 2) | ecosystem: Environmental > Aquatic > Marine > Oceanic | place... | reverse complement strand
CCTCGTTGTCATTGTCGTATTCGTTCTTGAAATCGGCGGCGCCATTGAGCGCGCGTGGCAGCGTCCACGGGTCGGTCGGGTGATTGGGCACCATCTTGCATAGGCGGTCGACATGGCCGTAGCTCATCTGCAGGATGCGCCCCGTATCGCGCAGCACCGCGCGCGCCTTGAGCTTGCCGAAGGTAATGATCTGCGCGACGTGGTCGTGGCCGTATTTCTGCTGGACGTAACGGATCACCTCGCCGCGCCGGGTTTCGCAGAAGTCGATGTCGAAGTCGGGCATCGAGACGCGTTCGGGATTGAGGAAGCGTTCGAACAGCAGGCCGAGCTGGATCGGGTCGAGATCGGTGATCGTCAGCGCCCAGGCGACGAGGCTGCCCGCGCCCGAACCACGCCCAGGTCCCACGGGAATATCGTGGTCCTTGGCCCATTTGATGAAGTCGGCAACGATCAGGAAGTAGCCCGGGAAGCCCATCTGGTTGATGATGTCGACCTCGAACTGCAGCCGGTCGAAATAGACCTCGCGTTCCTCCTCGCTCATCTCGCCATAGGGCGCGAGCCGCGCCTCCAGCCCCTTGCGCGCATCTTCCTCAAGCGCGCGCGCCTCGCCTTCGAGGTCACCCGCGAGGCTGGGCAGGATCGGCTTGCGATAGGGCGGCGCATAGGCGCAGCGCTGCGCCACCACCACGGTGTTCTGCACCGCTTCGGGCAGGTCGGCGAAGGCCTCTTCCATCATGTGGTAGGTCTTCACATAGCTTTCGGGGTTCGACCGCGCGCGTTCCTCCGCATCGACATGCGTCGAGCCAGCAATGCACAGCATCGCGTCATGCGCCTTGTGCATGTGCGGCTCGGCGAAATTGGCGGGATTGGTCGCCACCAGCGGCAGGTCGCGCGCATAGGCGAGATCGACCAGCGCGGCTTCGGCGCGCTCCTCGACCGGGTCGCCGCGCCGCGCCAGTTCGATGTAGAGCCGATCGGGGAACAGCCTCTTAAGGCGGTCGAGCAGGGCCTCGGCATGGCTCTGCTGTCCTTCGGCAAGCAGCCGCGTGACCGCACCTTCGCTTGCACCGGTAAAGGCGATCAGGCCGTCGGTCCGGCCATCGAGGTCGCCGATCCGGACGTGCGGTTCGAATTCGAGCGGGCGTTCGAGATGCGCCTTCGACACGAGGTGGCACAGATTGTCGTACCCAGCCTCGTCCTGCGCGTAGAGCGGCAGGTAGTCGACCTGCTTGCCTTCCGCCCCTTCGTCGCGGCTCGGGCGCGCCACGCCCAGCAATGTGCCGATGATCGGCTGGATGCCTTCGGCCTTGCAGGCATTGGCGAACATGACCGCGCCGTAGAGCCCGTTGCGATCGGCAATCGCGACGGCCGGAAAGCCGCGTTCCTTGGCCAGCTTGGCCATTGCCTTCGGATCGATCGCCCCTTCCAGCATGGTATAGGCCGACAGGATACGGAACGGGACGAAGGGCTTGAATGACATGCGTGCCAATATGCGGCGCGGGAGGGGATTCGCCAACCCGCGCGCCCCGCGCTTTCCTCCGTTCCGTCATCCCTGCGAAGGCAGGGATCCAGATAACGGAAACGATCCGCCAGAGGCTGGATCACCGGGTCCCTGCCTAGGCTGAGACGCCAGTCATTGCCCGGGAGCTACAGCAGCTTTTCGATATCCTTGGCGATACCCTGCGGCTTGTCCGCCGGCCCGTAGCGTTTCACCACGCGGCCTTCGCGGTCGATCAGGAATTTGGTGAAGTTCCACTTGATCGCCTTCGATCCCATCAGTCCGGGCTGTTCGCGCTTCATCCAGTCGAACAGCGGGCTGGCATTGTCGCCATTGACGTCGACTTTCGCCATCAGCGGAAAGGTCAGCCCGAAATTGACCTTGCAGAATTCGGCAATCTCGCCCGCATCGCCCGGCTCCTGCCCGCCGAACTGGTTGCAGGGAAAGGCAAGCACCTCGAAACCGCGGTCGCCGAACCGCTGGTACAGCTCTTCAAGCCCGTCATACTGCGGGGTGAAGCCGCATTTGCTGGCGGTGTTGACCACCAGCAGTACGGTGCCGAGCTTGTCCTTCAGCTCGAGCGGTTCGCCCTTGTTGGTGGCGACGGTGAAATCGGCGATGGTGGTCATGCTCTTGCAGTTTCCTGTATCGATAGCGCGGGCGCAGCCAAGCGCGGCGCCGCATCACTCGCGCGGGAAATCGGGGTGCTTGGAAAGTTCCGCGATCTCCGCGGCATGGTATTCGCGGTCGCCCGCCTTCTCGATGTAATAATCGGCGCGTTCTTGCTCGGGCAACAGCATCAGATGCCGGACCAGTTCGGCGAAGCTGCCGCTGCGCAGGCCCTTGGCACCGTCGAGCACGCCATTGCCGTCGCCGGTGTGGTGCAGGCTGGCGCGGTCGTCCCACTGAATGCCGCCGTGGTGGTCGTGGTCGCCCTTGAAGGTGCTCGGATGGTCGGTCATGAAAATCTCCTTTGAGCGACCAACGAGCGAAGCGCGCTACGGGTCCGCTATTCGAGCACACCTTCATGCAGGCGCACGACGCGGTCCATCTTCTGCGCCAGCCGCTCGTTATGCGTCGCGATCAGCGCCGCGCTGCCCTCGCCCCGGACAAGGCTGAGAAACTCGCCCAACACCCTGTCGGCAGTCGCTTCATCGAGATTGCCGGTGGGTTCGTCAGCCAGCACCAGATCGGGCTTGTTGGCGAGCCCGCGAGCGACCGCCACGCGCTGCTGTTCGCCGCCCGACAGCTGGCTGGGGCGGTGATCGAGCCGGTGGCCGAGCCCCAGCGCGACGAGCAGTTCTTCCGCCCGTGCGTCGGCTTCGGCGCGCGGCCTGTCCGCTACCAGCTGCGGCAGGACCACGTTTTCCAGCGCATTGAAATCGGGCAGCAGGTGATGGAACTGGTAGATGAAGCCCAGGTGTTCGCGGCGCAGCACAGTGCGGGCATGCGAATTCGACTTCTCGGCCGAATGGCCGGCAATCAGGATTTCCCCGCCGAACCCGCCTTCAAGCAGTCCGACCGCCTGCAGCAGCGTCGACTTGCCCGATCCCGACGGCCCGAGCAGCGCGACGATCTCGCCCGGGCGGATCGCGAGGTCGACCCCGCGCAGCACGTCGATCCGCTCGCCGCCCTGTTCGAAGCTGCGGGTGAGCCGCTTGAGCTCGACCACCGGTTTCACGCCGGGACTATTCATAACGCAGCACCTGCACGGGATCGGTGTTCGCCGCCTTCCACGCGGGGTAGAGCGTGGCGAGGAAACTGAGGCCCAGCGCGAGCAGCACGATCATGGTTACTTCGCTGCCATCGACCTTCGACGGGATGGTGGTCAGGAAGCGGTATTGCGGGTCCCACAGATCCTGCCCGGTCAGCACGCCGAACCCCTCGACGATTTGCTGGCGCCCGGCAAGGATGAGGAAGCCCAGTGCAAGCCCGGCCAGCGTGCCGATAGCGCCGATGGTGAAACCGGTGGTGACGAAGATCTTGATCAGGCTCTGCCGTGTCGCGCCCAGCGTGCGCATGATCGCGATGTCGCGGGTCTTGGCGCGCACCAGCATGACGAGGCTGGAGAGGATGTTGAACGCCGCGACGAGCACCATGAAGCTGAGCGCGAAGGCCATCGCCGCGCGTTCAACCTGCAGCGCTTCGAACAGCGTCGCGTTGATCGTCTTCCAGTCAGATACCACGGCCCGGCCCTGCACCGCGCGCTGCACCGGTTCGAGGATTTCGCCGACCTCGTCGGCATCCTCCACCGTCACTTCGATCATGCCCACCGTATCGCCGATCAGCATCAGCGTCTGCGCATCCTTCATCGGCATGACGACGAAGGCGCCATCGTAATCGTAGACGCCGATCTCGAAGATCGCGGCAACTTCATAGCCGATCTGCCGCGGCACGGTGCCGAACGGGGTCGAGCGACCCTGCGGATTGATGATCGTGATCGTATCGCCCACTCGCGCGCCGATATTCTCGGCCAGCCGGACCCCGATCGCCACCTTGCTTGCACCCGCCTGCAACTGGCCGAAATCGCCCGCCACTGCCTTGGTCGCCAGCTCGGCGATGTCCTCGTCGGTGTTGCCGCGGACCAGGATGGCTTCGACGCGGCCGTTGAAGCTGGTCAGCAGCGGCTGTTCGATCAGCGGGCTGGCATCGACCACTCCCGGGGTGGCGCGGACTTCGGCGAGGATATCCTCCCAATCGTCCAGCCGCCCGCCGTAGGCCTGGACGATGGCATGGCCGTTGAGCCCGACGATCTTGTCGAGCAGTTCGGCGCGAAAGCCGTTCATCACGCTCATCACCACGACCAGCATCGCCACCGACAGCATCACCACCCCGATCGAGATGCTCGCCACCAGCGCGATGAAGGCCTCGCTTTTGCCCGGAAGCAGATAGCGTTTGGCGATTGTCCATTCGAAGGGGGAGAGGATCAAGGCGGCCCTGATTGTTGCCTGCGGATGGAGCCGCGTTTAGGCAGCCAATCCTTGCTGCGCAATGAAATCGTGTGGCCGCTCGCGGCATTGGTCGCACTGCCCTTGTAATCGAGGCGTAACACCGCCATTGGGCGCGCATCCCGATCAGCTTCGGCGGACAGGCCTTTCGATGAACCTCACGCACCCGTTTCTAGACGAGGATGGCGACAAGTTGCGCGAAGAGTGCGGCGTGTTCGGCGCGGTCAATGCGACCGATGCCTCCGCCGTCACCGCGCTCGGCCTCCATGCATTGCAGCATCGCGGGCAGGAAGCCGCGGGCATCACCAGCTTCGACGGGGCCGAATTCTACACCCGTCGCGGGCTCGGCCATGTGGCGGAGAATTTCTCCAGCCAGGAAGCGATCGCCGAACTGCCCGGCATGATGGCGGCGGGCCATGTCCGCTATTCGACCACCGGCGGGTCGGGCCTGCGCAATATCCAGCCGCTCTATGCCGACCTCGCCAGTGGCGGTTTTGCAGTAGCGCACAATGGCAATATTTCGAACGCAGGCATGCTGCGCGAGGACCTCGTGCGGCGCGGGTCGATCTTCCAGTCGACCAGCGATACCGAGGTCATCATCCACCTCGTCGCCACCAGCCGATATCCCACGATCATGGACCGGCTGATCGATGCGCTGCGGCTGCTCGAAGGCGCATATGCGCTGATCGTCATGACGCCCGAGGGCATGATCGCCTGCCGCGATCCGCTGGGCATTCGCCCGCTGCAGATGGGCCGGATCGGTGATGCCACGCTGTTCGCCTCGGAAACCGTCGCCTTCGACGTCGTTGGCGCCGAATTCGTCCGCCAGGTCGAACCCGGCGAAGTGATCAAGGTCGATTTCGACGGCAATGTCGATTCGCTGCATCCCTTCGGCAACCATTCGGCGCGGCCCTGCATCTTCGAGCATGTCTATTTCAGCCGTCCGGATTCGGTGTTCGACGGGCGCAGCATCTACGCTGCACGCAAGGCGATCGGCGCCGAGCTTGCGCGCGAGACTCCGGTCGAGGCCGATCTGGTCATCCCGGTGCCCGACAGCGGCGTGCCCGCGGCCATCGGCTATGCGCAGGAAGCGGGGATCCCGTTCGAACTGGGGATCATCCGCTCGCACTATGTCGGCCGCACCTTTATCCAGCCCAGCGACGGCGCGCGCCATGCCGGCGTCAAGCGCAAGCACAATGCCAACCGCGCGCTGGTCGAAGGCAAGCGCATCGTCCTGATCGACGACAGCATCGTGCGCGGCACGACCAGCCTGCAGATCGTCGAGATGATGCGCGAGGCCGGGGCCACCGAAGTGCATTTCCGCGTCGCCAGCCCGCCCACCGCGCACAGCTGCTTCTACGGCGTCGACACGCCCGAGCGCAGCAAGCTGCTCGCCGCGCGGATGGACGTCGAACCGATGCGCGAATTCATCCGGGCCGACAGCCTCGCCTTCGTCTCGATCGACGGGCTGTACCGCGCGGTCGGCGAAAAGCCGCGCGATGCCGCCTGCCCGCAGTTCTGCGATGCCTGCTTCACCGGCGATTATCCCACTTCGCTGACCGATCTCGCCCGGCGCGACGACAAGCAGCAGCAGCTTTCCTTCCCTCCCGAACAGGTCGCCTGATGACGAAACCGCTCGACAACCGCCTGGCCCTGGTCACCGGGGCGAGCAAGGGAATCGGCGCCGCCACCGCGCAGGCGCTGGCCGCAGCCGGCGCCCATGTGGTGCTCACCGGGCGCGACGTACGCGCGCTCGAAGCGGTCGAGGACACGATTCATGCCGCTGGCGGCGCTTCCACCATCGCACCGGTCGATCTGGCCGAAAGCGACGGGATCGCGCGGCTCGCTTCGGCAATTGCCAGCCGCTGGGACAAGCTCGACGTGCTCGTCGCCGCAGCCGCCTACCTCCCCGCGCTGACCCCGGTCACGCAGATCGACGGCAAGCAGCTGAGCCAGGCGCTGACGGTCAATTTCCTCTCGACCCAGGCGCTGCTCGCCAATTTCGACCCGCTGCTCAAGCGCGCCGAAGCGGGCCGCGTGATCGGCCTGACCAGCAGCGTCGGGGCGAACCCGCGCGCCTATTGGGCGGCCTATGGCACGACCAAGGCGGCGTTCGACAACCTGCTCGAAAGCTATGCGCAGGAGGTCGAGAAGACCTCGAAGGTGCGCGTCGCGCTGGTCGATCCGGGCGCCACGCGCACGGCCATGCGCGCCAAGGCCTATCCGGGGGAAGACCCGCAGACGGTCAAACCGCCCGAAACCGTGGCGGCACGGCTCACCCAATTGCTGGTCGAGGGCTTCGACGGGTTCCACCGCGAGCGGGTCGAAGCCTGAGTTAACCAAGTCCGGGAACGCTTTGGCCACCTTGATCGATCATATCCGCTGCCTGCGCGCCCGAATGCGCGCCAGGACCAAGCGGGACAGATCGAAAAGGGGCGCCGCCATGATCCACCAGTCGCAGGATCGCTATTCACTCGCCGCGCAGGAAGATCGCAGCGCGCCGCGCGCGAAGCTGGCCATTCCCGGCCAGTTGCGCGCGAGCGGCGGCCGTGCCTTCCAGACGGTCGTCCACGACCTGTCGGTATCCGGCTTTTCCGCCGCTGCGCTCAACCGCATGCACGAAGGGCAGCTATGCTGGCTGACCATGCCCGGACTCGAATCGCTCCAGGCGCAGGTCGTGTGGTGGGAAAAGAGCATGGTCGGATGCGCGTTCAGCGAATTGCTGAGCCCGCTGGTGCATGACAGCATCCTCGCGCGGTTCGGCGACCCGAGCTACCAGCGCCCTTTCTGAACGCCCATTCCGGTCAGGTGGTGACGGCGTAGCCCTTGCCGGGACGCCGCCACCGACCGGTTACTCAGCCGCCGCGACGATCTTGCCGATCAGAGCGCGAAAGCCGTCGCGGTTCGCGCTGCTGGTCGCGGTTTCCCAATTGCTGACCACGGCCACCACCAATTGTTCCTGCGGGACGATGGTGATCGCCTGGCCGAAGATGCCCTGCGCGCCGTACATGCCGCCGGGATAGGTCCACCACTGGTACCCATAGCCGAAGCCGGGCGCCTGCGGTGCGAAGTCGACCAGCGGCGAACCGGCAGTGGTGAACCAGCCTGCGGGTACGGTGCCCGCCCCGCCCTCCAGCGCGAACTGGCCCATACGGGCATAGTCGGCCAGCCGCAGCGACAGGCAGCAGCCACCGATATTGCCGCCGGTGAGGTCCTGCATCCAGAACAGGCCACCTTCGAAGCCCGCGGGTTCGACGATCTTTTCCGCGGCATAGGCGGCCAGCGACTGGCCGGTCGCCTGTTCGACGATCAGCCCGAGCAGATTGGTTTCGAGCGTCTTGTAGACCCACTTTTCGCCAGCGGGCGCCTCGCGCGTCAGCGTGCGCGCGTAGGTGACCGCCTGCGATTCGCCCGCAACCGGGGCGACCGCCAGCATCTTGGCAACGTCGCTGTCGGGATCGGTGTAATCCTCGTTCCATGCCACGCCCGAGGTCATGGTGGCGATCTGGCCGACGCTGACGCCGTCATAGGCGGTGCCCGCCAGCGCAGGAATGATTTCGGTTACCGGCGTGTCGACACTGGCAATCGCACCATCGGCGATCGCCGCCCCCAGCAGCGTGGACGTGAAGCTCTTGGCGACCGAGAAGCTGGTCCAGCGTCCGGTCGGGCCGAAACCCAGACCGTAATCCTCGAACAGCACTTCGCCGTCCTTGAGCACCATCAGGCCGGCAGCCTGCGTTTCGGCCATGTATTCGCGCAGTTCGGCCTGCAGCGAGGCAGGCAGCGGCGCTGCGCTGTGCGGCAATTCGCGAACCGTACTGGCAGGCGCGACCTCGAGCCCGGGGAACGATCCTTCCATGTCGCGGAACACTGCCGAGCGGCGCTCATCACTCCAGAACAGGATCGAGTCGCTGGGATCGAGGCTGGCCATCTGCTCAGGCATCGACTGGGTCACTGCAGGCGGCGGAACCGCCGTCGCCGTGGCGGTGCCAGCATCGCCATAGGCCGTGCCGCAGCCGGCCAGCGCCAGTGCCGCCACCGAAATCATAAGTCCGCGCATCATTTCTCTCCCTCTTTCACCAGTGTAACCTGGTGGACGTCGATCCCGCCCCCGCGGAACCCGCCTTCGCAATACATCAGATAATATCGCCACAAGTCGCAGAATTCCCGATCGAAACCCTGCGGCAGGCGATCCTCCGCCACTGCCCTATCGAAGTTCCGGCGCCAGTGCAGCAGCGTATGGGCATAATCGTGGCCGAAATCGTGCTGGTCCTGCCATGCAAGTCCGCGTTCCTCGGCCAGGCGGCGAAATTCGCTGGTGCGGATCAGCAGCCCGCCGGGGAAGATATAGGCCTGGATGAAATCCGCACTTCGCGCATAGGCGTCGAACAGATCGTCGCGGATCGAGATATACTGGATCGCCGCGCGGCCCCCGGCGCGCAAATTGCGTGCGATGCAGTCCATGAAGGTCGGCCAGTATTCGCGGCCCAGCGCCTCGACCATTTCGGCGCTGACAATGGCGTCGTAGCGGCCGTCGCAGTCGCGGTAATCCTGCTTGCGGAACTCGGCCACGTCCGGATGATGGGTGCGGGCCCACTCCAATTGCTCGTCGGACAGGCTGATCGCGGTGACCCTGCGGCCCTGCGCGGCCAGGCTTGCCGCCAGCGCGCCCCAGCCGCAGCCGATTTCGAGCACGCTGGGCGCCTCCCCGATCCGGCCGGCAAGCGCACCGCACTTGCGCCGCTGCGCCGCCTCCAGCCCGTCGTCCGCCGAGGCCAGCGCCGAGGAATAGCTCATCGTCGGGTCGAGCCAGGCAGCGTAGAAATCATTGCCCAGATCGTAATGCGCGCTGATGTTCTTCTGCGCACCCTGCGGGGTGTTGCGATTGAACAGATGCGCCAGCTTCAGCGCGTGGCGGAACGGCCCCTTGGCCCGCGCGGTATCGCCCAGGTGCTGCGCATGCTGCATGAACAGGGCGAACAGCGGCACCGGATCCGGGCTCCACCATTCGCCGGCTTCCCACGCTTGGTACCAGCCGACCGACCCATTGCTGGCCAGCCGCACCAGCGCGTTCCAACTGCGCAGTTCGATCGTGCATTCGAAGCCCGGCGAACGCCCACCGACGGTGCGCCGCGTGCCGTCGGGCAGCCTGGCATGGATCGCGCCGCTGACCAGCGCCCGGTCGATCCGGTCGATGATCTTGCCGATGCCGGGCGCAACCAGCCGCGCGACCAGACCGGGCCTGCGAACGAAACGCTGCGATCCGGCGACAAGCTCGCGCCCGCGGGAGGTGGTCGGCATATCCATCGTCCGCGCTATGGCTCGGCGATCTGTCGTTCACAAGCCCGCGGCATTCACCGCTGCGCCGCGGCGGCGGATCAGCCCTTTGCGCTGCGATAGGCTTCCAGCGCGCGCTCGCGCGCTTCGCGGTGGCCGATAACCTTGGCCGGGTAATCGCCGCGCCGGTCTTCGGGAGGATCGTGGATCTCGTCATCGCCGAGCTCGGCCAGTTCGGGGACATACTCACGGATATAGCCTGCCGCATCGAATTTCTCGCTCTGCGTCAGCGGGGCCATGATGCGCACGAACATGTTGCTGTCGACCCCGGTGCCCGAAATCCACTGCCAGTTGACACCGTTGTTGCCGTAATCGGCATCGACGAGGCAGTCCCAGTACCACTGTTCGCCGAAGCGCCAGTCGATCAGCAGGTGCTTCACCAGAAAGCTGGCGCAGATCATCCGCACGCGGTTGTGCATCCAGCCGGTCTGCCACAGCTGCCGCATGCCCGCATCGACCACCGGATAGCCGGTCATGCCTTTCTGCCAGCACGCGAAGTCCTGCGCGATCAGATGTCCCGCATTGGGGTTCCGCCACAGCGTGCGCTCGTCGTAGTCGCGGTAGCTTTCGCGCGGGTAGTCGGGGAACTGGTCGATCACGTTCTGCGCATAATCGCGCCAGATCACCTCCTTGGCGAAGGTGTTCCAGCCGTCGCTGCGCTTGTCTTTCAGCCTGTGCCAGACCTGCGCGGGGCTGATCTCGCCCCAGTGCAGATGCGGCGAGAGGCGCGAGGTGGTGTCTTCGGACGGCAGATTGCGGCCCTCGTCGTAATCGCCCACCACATCGGCCCACCAGTCGAGCCGGTCATGCGCCGCCTGTTCGCCGAAGTCCCAGAATTCGCGAATACCGCCGGCCCAGTCGGGCTTCGTGGGCAGGAGCGACCAATCAGCCAGTTCGTCACTTTCGGGCCAGCTATCGGGCGAAGACAGCGTCTCGGGCTCTGGCAGCGGGTCGCGCGGAGGCATCACCTCCAGCATGGATTTCGCAAACGGGGTGTAGATCTTGTAGGGATCGCCCGAACCGGTGGTTACGCTGCCGGGCGGAAGCAGGTAATTCCCGTCGTAGAGGCACAGCTTGCGCTCCTCGCCCCCCGAACCCGCAAGCGCATCGCGCAGTTCGTCTTCGGCCTCCTTCCACCACGGCTCGTAATGGCGCATCGCGTGGATGCAGGTGGCGCCGACCTCGTCGGCCAGCGCGGCAAGCACCTGCGGGGCGTCGCCCCGGCGCAGCAAGATCCTCGAATTGTGCGCGCCATAGCTCTTGCCGAGGCTTTCGAGCGAATGATGCAGCCAGACCTTCGACGCCCCGCCATAGGCATGGTCGCCCGCGCGGTCGTCGTCGAGGACGTAGACCGGAATGACGGGTCCGGCTTGCGCGGCGGCATACAGCGCGGGATGATCGGCCATGCGCAGATCGCGCCGCAGCCAGACAATGTGGGGTGCAGTCATGCCGTTCTAACCGCCGGGTGCTGGCGTGGGTTCCGTTTGCACGCCGGGGCAGACCCCCGCGGGCAGTTCGACCGAAAAGCGATCGCCCACCCGCGGATCGTAGAAGCGCGCATCACGCAGCCACAGCGAGCCATCCTCGCGCGGCTCGATCAGCGGGGTGCGTGCCCAGAACAGGAAGGCGTCGACCGCGCTATCGCCTGCCCGCGCCGCTGCCAGATCGCACCGGTCGAGCGGGACCCCGGGCAGCGTGGTGTCTTCGCCGAGTGTGTACAGCCCGTTGCCGCCGCTGATCATCTCGCGCGCGAGCGGGTTGAACGGCACCGGGCTGGCGATCACGGTTGCGGTGCCGGTCGGGCTGGCCGTGAGCGCGTTTTCGTCGGCTGCGGTGATCATGGCGTTGAGCCCGATATAGGCGAGCGC
>Ga0208450_1001330_pt1 | contig 11668 bp, 12 predicted proteins | sample MalvireepMed_908_FD_184249 | JGI IMG/M metagenome (GOLD analysis project Ga0208450, IMG submission 184249) | Marine viral communities from the Global Malaspina Expedition - Malaspina viral metaG DeepMed_908 (SPAdes) (version 2) | ecosystem: Environmental > Aquatic > Marine > Oceanic | place... | reverse complement strand
TTTCAAAAAGAAGACTGGAGACAAGTTAACAACCCTTCAAAAAAATGTGGTGAAGCATAAAATATAAATCATGTATATTTATAAAATAAAATTAGACAGGGTTGTTGATGGTGATACTGTTGACGCTTATATAGATTTAGGCTTTGATATATCTGTAAAAAAAAGAATAAGGTTTATGGGTATTAATACACCAGAAACTAGAACAAAAGATTTAGAAGAAAAAGCAAAAGGTTTAGCTGCTAAAGATAGATTAAAGTCTATATTAGAAGGAGCTAATACAATACAATTAAACTCACACGGTATTGGTAAGTTTGGAAGATGTTTAGGAGAATTACATGTGGATGTTTTAGACGGAAAAGATTGTTTAACATTAGTAAACGTAAACAAATTATTAATTAACGAAGGTCATGCTACAGAGTATTATGGCGGAAAAAGATAAAATATGAAAATAGATTGGATCAATGGTTACAAACCAGGAAACAAAAAAGAAAAGTACGAAATAACATTTAGACTAGGTACATTTACAGTTTTAGAAATTAAAGCTTGTTTATTCTGCAAAGCAGGATGCTCGTCTAAAAAGTTTAGATTTATGATACTAAACTTAGGGTTTCAAATATAATGGAAAAAATTAGCAAGCATATAAGTTGGCACGAAGGCACATATAGTAGGACTGGCGAAAGAAGAGATTTAGATAATACACCAAACGAAGATCAACTTAAATGTATGAAAGAAGTTGCTGAAAATTTATTTGAGCCATTACGTGAGTGGGTTGGCGGAGGAATAAAAATCAATAGCTTTTTTAGAGGTGAACCAGTTAATACTGCTATTGGTGGTAGTACTAGATCACAGCACATGAAAGGCCAAGCTATAGATATTGACGATACGTTTGGACATAAAACAAACGCAGAGATGTATCATTATATAAAAGATAATTTAGATTTTGATCAAATGATATGGGAATTTGGAAATGATAAAAATCCTAATTGGTTACATATAAGTTGGGTGTCACATAGACCTAATAGAAAAAAATTAACAATTGCTAAAAAAGTGAATGGTAGAACTAAATATATTCACGAAGCACATAAATAAATAAAATAATATGGCAACATTAACACCAACATTAACACTAGCTAGTACAGATATAGGATCTGATGAATTGTCTTTAAGCGTAACAGATAGTTTAACTGTCTCTCAAGATGTAATTAGTCCTAGTAAAGTTAAACTAACTACAAGTGACTTAGAGATAGGACCAACAACTTACGGTAAGTCTTATGTTTATCTTAAAAATACAGATGATACTATAGCTATAAACATAGAGATTACAGACGGTAATTCTACAATGCAATTAGCGGCTGGAGAATTTGCTTTTTTCCCTTGGACTGGAGCATCTGGTATAGTAGCATTTTCAGCTTCAGGTACACCGTACTTAGAATACGCTATATTTGAAGCATAAATAAAAATAATTAATAACTAAATAAAAACAACAACATGGCAACAACAGCAACAATTAGTATTTCTAGTCCAGATTTGATGCCTGGTAGTTCTTTAAGTATAGCTGCTAATACTACGTTAACAAAAGCCGGTGTAACAGCTGATTTAACACAAATGGAAACTGGTGTTCTTTCTCTTGTTAGTGGTACTGAGTATAGATTAGGACCTTTAGCAACTGAAATGTCAGGTGATGCTCACGATATAGCTAGTTACTTGTATATATGTAACACTACTACTGAAGACGCTACTTACTACATCGACTGGGGTATTAACGAAACAATGATAGGTAGATTATATGCGGGCGACTGGATGTTTATTCCTTGGAACGCAAGTGATGATGCAGCGGAAATAGAAGTAGAACCACAAGGTGGTACTAATACTATTGAATACGCTTTCTTCAACAGCGACTTTATACTACCAACTGCAGCATCATAATAATAACAATAATAAATAAATAAAATATGGCAACAATAAATGCAAACGTTACTATATCTAGTGATATATCAAGCTATCCTATAAGTATTAGTAAATCAATGTCAATGACTAAAAGTGCTAATCCTTCTGTAGGTTTAGATGAAACAACTGGTTTACGTACTAAAAAATTCACAAGTACAACAGCGGCCGTTATAGTTGAGCACGATGAGCTTACTGATGATAAAGCACATAAAGTTTACATAAGAAATGCTGGTACTAATAGAGCTAACTTTTTTTATGTAGCTTATAATGCTAGTGCAGCAGCAGCAGCTACAGCAGAAACTATAGGTAAACTATACGGTGGAGACTGGATGCTTATGCCTTACGATGGTAATGTAAACATAACAGTGGCTTCTTCCACAGCAAGCGAAACTCAATACTTAGAGTATATGGTATTTGCTGATGGTATAGTGGCAGCTAAGGGATAGAATAATGTCCTTTCAGAATTTTTATAAAATAGATACTTCGGCTGACGGTACTATTGTTACTTTAATACAGCAAGGTCAAAACGTTGGTAATTTAAAGGCTATTGTAATAACTAATGAAAGTGGGGCTTCAAAAGATATTTCGTTATATTATCAAAACGATACTGAGTTAGTACCTTATTACTTATTATTTAGACAGCCTTTTCCTGCTGACGGAACTTTATTATTAGATAGTGATGATATGTTGGCTTTTAACAATTCTTCATCTGGTTATAGCTTGTATTTTCAAGGTTACGATACTAGTACTAAGGCGACAGTTATATTAAAAAGATAAAATGAAATGGATAGGACAACAAGTATATGATTTTGTAGCTACTTTTCGTAGTGGTATAATTATAGATGATATAAATATTACTACAATACAAAGTAGCTCTGAATCATTTGCTAATAATGACACTAGTTTAATGACTTCTGCTTCTATAGAAGATAAAATATTAAGCTATGGTTACAGTACTACTACAGGCGATATAACGGGTGTTACTATTACAACCGATACTGGAGGTGGAAGCGCGGCTTCAGATACTGGTGGGAGTGCTGATTTTAGTATATTAAGTGGTAATGGTATGGCAGTAACAAATTCTGGTACTACAATAACAGTCACAGCGAATAATGCCGGAACAGACGCTGTAGGCGTTGTAGAACTTGCAACAACAGCAGAAACAACAGCGGGTTCATCTTCCACATTAGCCGTAACACCTAATAGTTTAGCTGAGTCTGCCATAGTTTTATCTGGCTTAACATTAGACGGAAATAAATCTGTAACTCCTGGTGATGGGGCTATGATACATGTTGATAACTCTGATATAACAGACAGTAACACTTCTGCCTCTGGAACTGCCACGAAATATACACATGTAAATATTGAACCTCCTAGGTTATTTGCTACAAACTCATCTGTAACAACTACTGATGCTGCTACTTTATATATAAACGGCGCCCCAACTGCAGGTACAAATCAAACTATAACAAATGTTTACTCTTTATGGGTTGATGCTGGAAATGCTAGATTTGATGGATCATATTCTCAAACAGCTGGAGATATGACATTGTATGACGCTACAAATGATGGTAATCCTACTATTAGTTTGGGATCTAGTCAAGCAGAAAGATTAGAAATTAAAGCAAATTACGAAAGCGGTGCTCAAGGATTAGACAACGTTTCGTTTACAACATACACAGCTGGTAGTTCTGATCACGATGGAAGATTTATATTCTATGTAGACGAAGTTAATACTTTTCAAATAAAAGACAGTTTAGTAAACATCATGGCAAGTGGTAAATTAACTATTGGAAATGTAGATATACTTTCAGACTCTTCTGGTACAACCACTTTAAATAATATTGATGCTATAGATGCTACTACAGAGGCAACAATTGAGTCTGCTATAGATACATTATCTAACTTAACGACAGTTGGAACTATTGGAACTGGTGTTTGGAATGGAACAAAAATCACTGATATATACACAAATAGTAGTGGAAAAAGATATGGTAACACGATAAAAATATTACCTTCAGACTTTATGATAAATGAAGACGCTGCAGTTCCTTTATCTTTTAAAGATGGTGGTAACTCTGGTGTTCATATTAATGACACAGATAACGAGGCTCTTGCTTTTATAACTATACCTGAAGGAATGAAGGCTACCCACGTTGATGTTTACGCGACTCATAATAGAACGCTTAAGGTTTGGGAGGTTGATTTAAATGCTAGTTTTGATTTTACAAGCACAACTAAAGGAACTGGATCTTGTAATACTCAATTAGATATAACAGACGTAAACGCTACAGCAACCAATTATTTAGCAATACAAGTGGCGTTATCAGCAACTACACAAAGAATATGGGGTGGAGTAGTTACTATAGCAGCACAATAAAATATAATTATGGCGTATAGCAATAAAGAAATAATAGAAAAAATAGAGGCAGAAGCTAGAATAAAAAAACCACCACAGGTTTTAAATTCTAAGCGTTCTGCTTTTTTAAATTCTAATACATTCGATTGTCAAGATTGTTATAATGTTATAACAGCTTACCAAAATCCTATTGAATTAATTTTTGCTAACGCATTAACTGGTTATACAAACACTGTTCAGATGCCCTCGGGTTATGGGGCTCAAGGTCATATAGCTAAATTTGATAACACGTTTTGGATTAATGTTGGCGCTATAATAAACGAGTTTACAATAGGAGCTAATTGTAATATTACTCACGTTAGAACAATTGATATTAGTTCATTATCTTCTATACCAGTCGGAGCTTGGGAGGTGGCTGGTCTGTGTGCTATGGATATGAACACGCTAATAATAGGTACGTTTATTGATATAAATGATAATGAAGGTGTACACTTGCTTGATATAACCCCAGGCGTACAGCCTTCTACAACTCATTTGTTTTATCATGGTTTAATTCCAAATCATCCTGGCGGGCCCATAGCGGGAGACATAGCTTATTTACCAGCAAGTAACACTGTAGTTACTATAACTGGTACTAGTAATAGTACTTTTACAGCTTACCACCACGATATGTCTGGTGGATTATTAGGTTCTTCTTTAGTAGTTACTAATCCTCTTCAAACTGGCGCGGCAGGCCCCTTCAACGCGTGGAGTTTTGACGATAAGGCTTATTTGAGCACCGTAAATAATCCTGGTAGCCAAAATTATGTAACTTATGAATTTGATTTGACAAGCTACACGTTAATACCTCATACGCCCACTGTAATTGGATATGGAGATGCCGCTAGTAGTCCTTCACCTTGTGCTCAACCTAGCGGAGAATGCTATGATATAGGCGACACGGGTCCTGAAGGTGGAACTATATTTGCCGTACCACTAGGACATCCACAAAATAATGGTGTAAATCAAACAAACTTTTATTACGAAGTAGCAAAGAACGATATAGCTACAGGTGGAACACCAAGTGGTGGATATGGCCAAACGTGCGGAACACCTGGTTTAGGTGGCTGGTCAACTTCAGGTGCTGAATGGGGAGTTCACAACAAGCCAAATATAGTAACATCAACAGATTTTGGTACTGGTCATAAAAATACAGACGCAATAGATGCATATCCTTTGTCACCAGGTAATCCAACCGGTGGAATACATCCTTGGTTAGATAATCACGATATAGCAGCCACATTATGTAAACAACAACCGTCAGCTAAAGACGATTGGTTTTTACCTTCTTTAGATGAGTTTGCGGAAATGGTTGATGCTTCTGTTCTTTATAATTTTAACCTCGGATTAAATACTCACTCACCGCAAGACATGAGGCACGTTTACTGGACATCTTCTCAATGGAGAAATGATCCTGCTAATGGACTTGTTATTGCAGATCCGGATTTATACTCTTGGGGATATATGGGAGCTAGCCAGTTCCAATTTGCAGGACCTAACCTTGCATACAGATGCCACGCGTTATCCGTTCGTCCGATTAGAAGGTTTGAGTGTGAAGTAGAGCCATGTCCCTCTCCTCCAGATTGTAATTTTGAATATAATTATAGAGATGGGATTGGTGGGTTAATAGATGGTAGTTTTATGAGTGGAAGTGGAGCTCCTCATCCTCGAGACTTTGCCGGTACTCCGGTTCTTTCAACACACTGGAATACTACTAACCAAGGTTGCGATCCTGGAAATGTAGCACTTCATGGTTGGGATAGCGTTATAGGTGGGCCACAATGTGTGATTCATTTATCGCGTTATGATGCTCAAGGTAATTATTATTCTGATGCTGATTTCCAAAATGATGCTAGTGGTTATAAGATAAGTGTATGGGATCAAAGTTACAATTTTATAGGTAAGTGGAAGTATGACTTTATAGAATATCCACCTGGAGCAACAATCGGTACTCAAGGTTGGGATAGACCTTATCAACCAGACGGTACAAAACGAATATTAAAACTTTACAATGGACAACATTTAGAAGGTAATTACCCTGTAGTTTGTTATAGAGGCGATCCTAGTAATCCAGGAACTGGATGTTGTTCATCTGCGTACTCTGCAACAGGTGTTTTTTTCAAAATAGAATGGGATGGCGCTACCAGTTACGAAACTGGTTGTAATTCTACTGTTTTTGGAAATCCACATCCTTATAGTTCAGCTGCATCTCAAGAAGATTGGCCTTATTATTGCGGCCCTTTATTTGATAGTACAGGAACTTTTTCAAATGAAATAATTGTACTTCCACGTTACGCGACTTCTCAACCAAATGATTTACAAGGAAATCCAATAAATGTTTATTCAGATATTTATGGAGCAAAACCAAATTATAGTGGTTCATCGAGTTATCTTCTTGAGCTTAATAACGCGATGACTAATAATAATTTTAGTATATTGCGATGTGAAGATTGCGATTATAACATAGGTGATATTGGTCCCGCTGGTGGAATTATTGTGGCAACACCTTGGATGAATGGTGGAAGTGTTACGCCTAATGGTATGGCTACTAACCATAGTCAATATTATTTTGAATTAGCTCCTAGTAGTTTAGGGCAGTTACAATGGGGTAACTACACTGTTTTTGGGTACACGCCAGGTTATAATAACAACCCAGATGAAGCGCAAGGTCAAGATAATACTGGTACAATGCTAAGTAATTATTCTCCAATATTAACAACGCCTTCTGGAGGTCAAAACGCTTTTGACGCTTGTAACGATTATACGTTAAACAGTTATAACGATTGGTTTTTACCGTCTGTTGAAGAGCTGTGGTTTGTGAGAAACAATCTACCAGGAACTATCAATGGTTTACTTTGGTCATCTAATTTCTTTGACGATTTTTATCCAGATCCAAGTGTTTATATAGAAAATTATGATGGCTTTTCTAACCCTCCTAGTTCTTGGGATAGATCTAGGCACACAGCTCTATCTGTTGATATGAGCACTACTATAACAAAAGATCTTTCGACGGGAACGTATATGATTGGAGACACTATAGCTACTGAGAATTTACGTTATCAAGCTATTGATGTTAGGCCTATGAGAAGGTTTACTTGTAGTAACAATTCTTCGTCTAAAAGACAGTCTTTTATAGATAAAAAAATTAAACGACCAGAAGAAACAGGTCCGTTTGGAATTTTAGGATATTACCCGTTATATGACACAACAAAAGGAGCTATAAGCAACAGTCCAGACTCAAGCTATCATATACATGAGTTTAATGGAGAATATTATTATATGCCTGATGGATTAGAAATGGGTATTACGCAATTTCATGGCGATTGGAAACCAAAAAAGCCAACTATAAATATTGAAGACTTTAATATTGGAGGCGGAGTAGATTATGTAAGTCTTGACCAATTGCAGCCTGAAGAGCAAGTAATACAACCAGAGCAACAAAGAATAATATTACCTGATGAACCAGAGGAAACGCCACCACCTGTAGTTATTCCAGAACCAGAACCAGAGCCAGATACAGAACCAACTTATATTCCACCGCCACCAACAAGATCAAGAGGAGGTGAAGGAAGTAGCGGAGGTTATTAATAAAAAAAGGGATCATCGAAAGATGACCCCTTTATTATTTTTAGTAGTAACTATTAAACTGTTACACTATTTTTTTGGTTTTGAACTTCAACTCTAATCTGCTGTGCTAGGTTTTTTATAACTTGCATAGACTTTCTAACTCGTGTTCCTGCTGAGTTATTGCCTTCAACAAACTTTTCTGTGTCAGGCAGTCGTTAATTACATCTTGTAACTGATCGAACTCATTATTTAATTTGTTCATTTTATTTAATTTAATTGTTAATATTTAAAATCTATAAGATATTCCTAATTTAAACTCTCCTTCTGAGTCTTCTTTCGTAGACATCATATAGCTGGGATCAAAATACAACTCATCCCAAACTTTCAAAGAATAACCAACACCAAACATCATATTGTCAGTCATCTCTTCCATAGGAGCTTGTACAACTGCGTAGCATTTACTAAAATAGTATCTACCCCACATATCGTACTCCTCACCGTTTTTTACAAGACCTAAAGTAATGTTATCATTTAACATATACCCAACTCCCATGTTATCGGTGATGTTTGACATTTCCCACTCTGCATCATCCTCTGGCATATTTATAGTTGTTACAGCCATAAACTGCGCAGAGCACAAAATTGTAGCAAGAGCAAAACTTGCCGTTAAAAATAGTTTTTTCATAATAATTGTTTTAGTTATAAGCTTGTTATTTCGCAAGATCCACCGGCACAAGCTAATTCACCGGACAAATCTGTGTTGTCATCAGACTCTACAATTTTAGATAAATCTATATCCTGAAGAGTCTTTGACATTTCATCATACTTAGTTTTAGTTACATCCTCAAACGGAGCTTGTGTATATGTACCTCCGTCATAAGGTAAAACAGATAAACCATTATAGTTTTCTCTATTTTCCCACATCCATTCACCAGCTTCCTTCCACTCTTTTTCTTTTAATGATATTGTAGCTGAAACATTATGAGTGTTACTACCTGATTTGTGACCAGGCTTAACCCACTCTGTAGCTATTTTCTTTACACGATCTAAAAGATCAAAAGCAGATTCAGTTCTAACAATAGAACCTTTTGGTGCTGATTGTGGTATTTCTATAACCGCAGTATCATGAGGTCTAAAGTATTCATCTTCTATAAGCTCGGGATGATGTATAGCAAGATAACTGTAAATTGCTTCATTTTTACCCACGCGCATTCTACGGATGTAATACTTATTATGCCAAGCATGAATACCTGATGATGTTCCAAGTACTAGAGATGTTGTGCCTGCAGGTTTAACGCAAGTAGTTCTTGCAGCAGGGTTAATACCTATAGTCTTAGCTGTTAATCTATTCATCAGTTTAACATGGTCAGCAGCTTCATGTACATTTAATTTAAGAACTTTGCCAGAGGCTATACCTGTCATTGATACACCTATAAGAGCATCTTTTTCAGTGGTCTCTTGCCAAACTTCTCTTAAATAATGAAACTCTGTGTAACCAGCTTGTAACGTACCTATAAATGAAGCAGCAGCAACTCTATCGTTTAATTCCTCTTGCGTGTCTACATCTGATACATTTACTTCACATAAGTTACAAAATTGAAATGGCCGTAAGGCTATTTCACAACAAGGGTTTGTACCCCAGTCTTTATCGTTATTAAAATATATACCAGGCTCACCAGAACCTGATAACTCAATACGTTTCCATAAGTCCATAAAAAATTCTTTAGTTATTTTATGTCTTATTAACACAGCAGAGTTATTAGCTCTACCACGTTGTGGATCTTTTTCCCACCAGTTTCCTGATTTACACGAAATCATTTCTTCATCATAAGCAGAAAATAATGATATAAGAGCTGCTCTACGTATACCACCAGCTAATACAGCATCAGCAATATGACATACAATATCGTGGACTTCAAGTGACGATAATTTATCTCCGTCTTGCCTTGCATCTAATATACCTTTAATTTTTACTAAACATTCTCTTAATGGTTGCGGCCCAGGTGCTTTTCCCCCAGAGGTCACAAGACGTGCTCCCTTTGGTCTAATATCAGAATAATCAAATTTGATCTTAGATGATCTCTTAGAGCCCAAATAAGACTTGATTAAAACTTTTATTGCATCTGACCAACCTTCAATACTGTCACCTATAACAAACCTACGCTTTCTAACACTGTGTGGTTTAATTATTTCTGGTAACTTTTTTATACTATGTAATTGTACTGAGTAACCTACGCCACAGCCGGAAAGAAGTAAAAACATAATTTCGCTAAAACTATCAATGTGATCAACAGGTAGATATGCGCAATTATATAATCTGTTTGGACTAATTTCAATTGGCTTACCACCGAACTGAAGCGATCGCATAGAAGGTAAAACCTTTTTTTCATATACATATTTATAATAAGTGTTTATATCATTTTCTAAACTTGGGTATTTACGCATGTGCATTTGTTTATTACGGTCAACTAATTCTTCCCATGTTTCTCTACGTTGTAAATCAGGAATAAATTTAGCATATTTCATATGCACTGTTATATCTGATAATATTTTATTGTTTATTTCTTTCATTTATTAATTCTATTACTTTATCACATTCTTTTTGGTTCTGAGGTTTATATAAAGTCACACAAGGAAGATTCGCTTTTACATATTTTTTAAACATTTTCCATCTTAATGGAAACGATTCATTAGCTCTCCCTTTTGTTTCTATTATAAAAGTATCTGACACAAAGTCTGGTGTGTATTTTATGTTTAATATTTTTTTTGAACCTCTATTAACCATATCTCCTTTACCGTTACTTTGTCTTTCAAATGACTCGTTATCAAACATAAACCCCTCTTGTAATTCAAACGTTGCTCCTTCATACACAGCGTGTATTTTGGCTTTTTGAAGAGCAATATACATATACTTTTCTAAGCCTGAAGCAAAGGTTATCCCGTCAAAAGTAACTTTCTTACTTCTGACAGGGCCTTTTTTTCTTTTAAAACGTTTCTTCATATCTATCGTCTTTAAACTTATCAATTAAAGATTCTTCAGATAAGTCTTGTAGTTCGTCACGTGCGGCTTGTATGTATAGCACGGCATCCATAAGCTCTTCTTGAACATCGTTAAGATATTTTTGTAGGCCTTTCATTTTAAGTCTACGTTCGTCATCTAGTGTTGAGCCATATTTAGCATAGCCAACATCTGAACGTTTTACAAACTTATCAACAACGTTTCTAACTACAGGATCTCTGAATCCATATTCTTTTCTTGATGTAATACCATTTTTGGCATCCATTATTTCTCTGTCTGACATATTAATCTTTTTTAAATGTTCCGTTAACCATCTTTCCAGTTCTATTTTTAATCTCATGATAAGCCTCTTGAATACAATCTTCAATTGACGTGCCTTGTAGTTCAGCTAGATTTGTAAGTACAACTACACAATCACCAATACCGTCAACAACGTCATCATGATTTCCTTTAAGTATAGCTCTACATATCTCACCCATTTCTTCAACAAGTTTTAAAGCTTGAGTTTTAGTATCACCTTTATCATACAAACCTCTTTCATCAGCCCATTCTCTAATTAATTCAAACTGTGGATTTGGTAAACACTCACAAGGATTGTTTTCATCACAACACTCATACGATTGTTCGTTCATACCAGATGGAGATAAAGCGCCAGATCTAGTTTTACCATTATATTGATCTACTAAATTCATTTGCTTAGCATTATCTAATTCATGAGCATTATTATTATCAAACCA
>Ga0208450_1001328_pt1 | contig 11690 bp, 16 predicted proteins | sample MalvireepMed_908_FD_184249 | JGI IMG/M metagenome (GOLD analysis project Ga0208450, IMG submission 184249) | Marine viral communities from the Global Malaspina Expedition - Malaspina viral metaG DeepMed_908 (SPAdes) (version 2) | ecosystem: Environmental > Aquatic > Marine > Oceanic | place... | reverse complement strand
CGAGCGCATCCTTAACTCTAGTCCGTTCTTCTCTACGCACTCTAATCTTTTCAATAGCCGGTAACTCCCTGAATCTTTCAAGAAGTGTTTCGTGAGATATAATATCTCTATCTGCCAACTGGACTAGCAATTGTTTTTGTGCTGCTTCGTCTGACAGTATAATTGAGTCGAAGTGAATCTCTGCGGGGAATCTAAAGCCCATAGCTTTCTGGACAAGCTTAATCTCGTGCTGCCAAAACCCTTTTAGTATCTCTCGACCATATTCGAGTCTTTCTACTAAGGTTTTCAGGCTGACAAAGTTGTTAGTATATCCACCACCCGTAGCCGCACCAGTTAGGGTTGGAGGAATCCCAAGACCCGCATATACGCTTGTCAATACTGGCTGGTATTTTTCTGAACCTAAAAATTTATATACCTGTGTGCTGCTTTCTTTAAAGTCAATCTCAGGGCCCCACACTAAATCCATAGTTCCTCCACCGACATTGCTAGCAAGGATATCTCTGAGTTTATTGATAGCCGCTTTGGTCGGTATAATCTTATGGTCTAAGTCACCAATTCTCCACAATCTAACGTTAGATATAGCGCCATCAAGAGCTGCTAGGTCTGCGAGCTTCATTTTTTCTAGCATAATAATGTCATCGAGGATTGCGTAAATCATTGGATTTGCCCAAAGGTTCCAGTCATCTTTTTTGTAATGGAACATCCTCACTTTGTCTTTATCTAGGGGAATTTCTCTTTCGCCCTGTGCAAATCTTTTCATCATCGCGGCAGGTAGGTTCGGTCGTTTTCCACCGCCAGACATCACCAAAGAATTCATTGTTGTCTTTGACACCTTTAGTACATATTCGAGGTCTCCTGTAAACATCGACGCATCAATATTTTTAACATCGACAGCCAAAGGGTTAAGAAAATCATATTTCCAAGGAATCTCTCTCTTGGTAACGTCTATATTTTCAATCTTCATATCTGCGGCAGCGGTACTTCTCTTGAGTTCGGATTCTTTTTTCTTGCTTATTCTAGCAGTGTTTCTCTTTACCGTAACGTTTCCACATCTGTAAAGATAATTTAAGAATCTCTCTGACCTATCTAAGCCACCAATTTGCTCGAACCATTTTCTATAGAATCTTTCAATTGTCTTGTTTGGGTGGACAAGAGTAATCCCCTGAGAGGCAAAATCCCCCATCAGATCGATAACATTTCTGATAATGCCAACCTTATCATATGCTTGCATGCACGCCTTTATGATGCGTTTTTGATGTGTTGGAACGGCTTCGCCGGGACGAAAGGCAGTATAATCACCCTTGTAAAAACTAGGACGAACTGAGCGAGAAGACTCAATGTCTAGGTATGTTCTATTGTCGTAAGCAAAGGATTTTTGTATGCCATCATAAGCATGAACAGCGTCAGAAGATGCTTCATAAGCCTTGCTACGCTCTTGGTCATTTCCCCATGTTAAATAAAGGTCGTCTGCCATTTGTATTGTTCCTTAAACAATAGTATTGATAATTCTATTACGTTTAGATATACACAGTATTAGTATATATCGCCCATATTTTCTGTAAACCACGAAGGGCCCTGATATAAGGGGCCATCATCACCATCTTTATCGTTCTTTTCTGCCGACCTTTCGGCAAACCCACCGTAGTGGTCATAAGTCCGTACTGTTCTCTCTACAAACATCTGTCTGGCAGACATGTTGGCCATAATCAAAGAAGAGTAACGGTCTTTTCTTAGTCGCCTTTTTCTACCCGCCGCTACCTTTACTTCGGGAGTATCCCACTTTTCTCTACCTAGTCCTGTTTGTGTCATTATAATCATAGATAGCTCATTCTTAAGCTCCTCTATCTCCATAACACAGTCCTCTAGAGTGTCATACACCCTTCCGTGTATACCGTCATCTTCAGCAGAAAGACCGAGGCTCACAGCGTCGAAGTCTGGGAACAAAACGAGCTTATCTTCAAAGTCTTTTCTGAGTCCATGATTAGCCTCTGCGAGCCAATCGTATTTTGCAAACTGACACATCCGCAATATGTGTAATCCGGGTTCGTCATCTGTGTCTTTAGGTTTATCATAATCTATGACTGGCCATATCTTGACCTCTCCCTCTTGAACCTTGTCTTTGTCATGTAGGGCTTCCATAACGGCTATACCGCCACCCTGAGCGTCCAAAGCTATTTCCACACAAGGGAATACCCTCATAAGGTTTCTAATCTTTCTAGCACAGTACGAATAAAAATCATCCTCCTCAACAAGGTGAGACTTGAGCTTCTCTCTATGTTGGCTCCTGTTTGTAGTCCAGCAATGAACAATACGTCTATGGTCTTTGTTTACCTCTAATACAACAATACTAAAGTTATCAACTTCTGATGCAGGGTCAACTCCAAAAATATATTGTTTGTTTGGATCTCCCTTTAGCTGTGATTCAAAATTAATATCCTCGCCGTTTATCTTTATGCTGTTTTCTGGAGAGGCAATGCACCCCTCAATTAAAGACCTTTTAAAGAAGCCCTGACTATCTGTAGTAAAACATGCCCCATACTCCATCTGGAATATGCCGGAGTGAATTGTTGCTCTTGCTCTTGCTACCTGACCCTCGTCCATAAAGCCTGCGGGAATGGTTGTTACAGGCATGCGGATTACGGAATAGTCCTCCCAAGCAAAATCCTCTGGAACATCATCTCCAAAAATCTCCCTAAGTCTAGTCCTATCTCCCTGACTGTTTATAATATCTCTATACCTCTTCCAATATTCAGCAAAGTGATTGAAGTCATAGTAAGCGGTACCGGATAAAATAATTTGGTTTGACTTATCCTCAGCCAGTCCCGTCTCTGCCTCTTTGTAGTCTACGCCAAGTTCGGACGCCTTTTTCTGTCTAGCTCTAGCCTTAACCTTCTCTATAGGAGAGGATGCTACCGCAGCAAAACCGGCAACAACGTTTTCAAAAATCTCTCGTGGAATAGACGCAAATTCGTCTGCAATAATATCGTTCGCGCGCTGACCACGAATCTTGCTTCCATCACCCAGAGGTAAACAGGTTATAGTACTATCTCCAATGTGCATAACACATCGGTCAACATCTCTTCTGGGGCCACTACTAGAGCCGCACAGATCCCTCAAGACAGGCGCATTCTTCCAAATAGTGTCCATATACTCAAACAGAACTTTAGATTGCCTAAAAGCCGCACCGACGACAATGATTTTTCGTCTAGGCATAAACAAAGCCCTTAGCAAGGGATACACAGAGAGTAGGAATGATTTACCCATACCACGACTACCAATGAGCATTGGGAATTTCTTGTTCCACACCTCTTGGAGTATGAGAGACTGAAAAGGGGATAACTCAATATTAAGAACATATTTACAAACAAAAGAGAAGTACTCTGGCCTCATCATGAGCCAAGCTGTTCTCTCTAGCATCTTTTCTGGGTCGTTATCGTAAAAAAGAAAATCCATAGGGTTGAATAAATCTTCTTCCCTTAGGTCTACGCCTAACCAAGCATCCTCTATAGTCTTTATTATGTTTTTTTCGCTCATATTTTTTTCAATAAGGTTTCTACAGAGTTTTTCCCTCTAATTAAAACATCAGCGAACCCATACTCTACCGCCTGCTCCCCGCTAAGTATCCAGTCTTCTTTTACATTCAGTCTACGCTTAAGTATAGCTTTAATCTCTTCGGGTTTCTTGCTCTTAAAAGCCGAGCCCTTCTTGCAGCACTTGGTATATATATCATACATTGCATTTTTACTACGCTTAAGGGCCTCTGCGTTAGATATAAACTGTTTTGTCGTTCCGCTAAGCTCACAAGCCCCTTCATGGATAACCCACTCACAGTTAGAGTGTGTCGCCCTGATACCTTTTCCAAAAACGGCCTGTGGGATTATACTCCCCATCGAAGATGCAGAACCATAGCAGATAAACAAAAACTTGCACTTGCTGGCTATAATTGCATCATAGATAGCTAGTCCGGCACTCTGGTCTCCTCCCACGTTGTATTGATGTATAACAACAGGGTTAGAATTTAAAGATTCAAGCATTACTAGGTTCTTGATAAATGTTACTGCGTCTTTAGAAGACAGTCCATCATCATCTGCTGGAGAAAGGAATATTTCTCGCGTACTAGACAAAACCCCATAGTCGTGCCAATTTGACAGTGCTGAATAATTATTAGGTCTATTCATGAAACATCTCGTTTAATCTCTTAAAAATACTGCTAGCGACATAGAACCCGTTTGTCTTATCTCCACAAAACAAAATATGTACTCCATTCCATATCTGGTATTCCATAAGGGCTTTTAATAAGTACTTCCCTGTGACTTTTCTCTCTGCTATTTTACTTTTTGTAAATTCCGGTCTTGCTTTCTTCATTTCCTCAGAAAAGATAGAGTTTGGATAATTAACCAAATCGTCCAAAGTAAACTCACAAATAATGAACTTAAAGGGAAACTCCCTCATTCTTTTCATCTCTTCTCCAAAAGCCTTTTTCTTTTTGCCTAAATTGGTGGCTATTTCTTCCACACTAAACTTTCGCTCCATACAAACCATTTCCTCGAAGCCCTTGAGCGTGTAGTCGCCCGTCTTAAGCGTTTCGACACGCATACCGTCACATCGGTCGGATTTGTTAAAAATCCAGCCACGCTGCTCTCTGGTGTCTTTAATGACAGTATAGTTTGGTATTTTTTTTGCCATTTGTTTAGTATCTCCGTGTTATTTTTTCACCATACATATCAACCCTACAGATACCGCTCTAGATTCGGGGTCTAGGTTTGGCCACTCACCATCTAGTCCAGACAAGTATTCCGAGGTTTCCCATGTTTCAAGACCCTCTAGGTATGGTCTTAACATTGAAGCCTTAACGGATGTAGCTCCATCAAAAGCTCTTGGTGATGTCTCCCAATCGTGACATGAAAATTTACAACCGCTTTTTACTATATTGTCAAAAAACTTAAAATCTTCTAAGTTAAGGGTAGGGTCTTCGGGACCGTCAAAGAACAGAAAGTCAGGAGGGGGAAAAAGCTGACTTGGGAAAATATACTCAAATTCTGAAGAAAACGATAGGAACTTGATAAAGTCCTTATACCTTTCGTTCTGCCCATAAAACTCTCTAGCCGGTCCATTTTCCGGATCTGCGGTTAGAAGAACAGAGTTTTGACACTTGCCCTCGTCCCGCAGTCTAGCCATAGCCTCAGCTATAGAAAAAGTAGAACCTCCTCCTGATCCACCGCCGATTTCTACTACCGTAGAGGGCTCACTCGTATAAACCCAATCAAAAAGTTTTTGTCTTTCTAGGTCGGACATCTGGCCTGTAAGCCATTCTGGTAGTTGATGCTCTGCTTCTCTTGGTAAAATGTTTTCCATTACCTCTCCAATAATCCTAATAAATAATATTCGTAGTGCTCTTCTTTACCTGTAACCTCTTTATGGCAATTATAGCAAAGAGATATTCCGTTGCTTACTTCGTATCTCAACGAAGACGCGCTAGCCCATTTTCTAATGTGGTGAACATACAGTTTTTTACGTTTGCCCTTAACACCCTTAGACTTGCACATCTTACAAGTAAACTTATCCCTCTTCAGAACATCAGTCCTGAACTTCTTGTAGCTTGGGTCTGAGTAGTTCCTCATCTAAATCTCCATCAATCATATTGTGTACTAATTGTTCAAACGAAATTTCAGGCTCCCATCCAAGTTGGTTCTTTGCCTTGTCTGGAATACCTAATAGATAATCAACCTCTGCCGGTCTGAAGAATTCTGGATCAATAAATACGAAATCTTCCCAGCCACTTATTCCAGCTCTCTCAAAAGCAATATCTAAGAAATCTCTAACGCTATGAGTCTTTCCTGTCGCCACAACATAGTCTTCGGGAATGTCTTCTTGTAACATAAGCCACATAGCCCGCACATAATCTTTCGCGTGACCCCAATCTCTCTGTGCATCTAAATTTCCAAGTCTGAGCTTAGGAAAGCGAGGTGTTGCTATCATGTCTATGAACTGTCGTTCTCTTGGCATGCTAATGCCCTCTTCCCCAATAGTAAATCTACAGTCGTATGGTATTTCAGTGGAATTTTTTTTCTCCCAAGCCAAGAATCTAGCTATCCATTTAGTAATCTTTCTGGTTACGAAGTTTTCTCCTCGTCGCTCACTCTCATGATTAAATAATATACCACAACATCCAAATATCTCATAACTATCTCTATAGTTTCTTACAAGGTGATGCGCGGCCAGTTTAGCGATGGCGTAAGGTGACTGAGGAATAAAAGGTGTGTCTTCATCTTGATATTTCAATGTAGGACTGATCCCAACAAGGATATCTCCCGCACTTGAATCGGCTTCGGCTACTGAATAGTTTCTGCCAAACATTTCGCTCGAAGACGCCTGATAAAACTTAATGTGTTCCTTTCTAGAACACGCTCTGATCGCTTCTAAGATGTTTAAACATCCAGCGGCAGTTACGTCCCAAGTTAGTGTCGGCTGCTTAAATGAGGTACCTACGTGCGACTGTGCGGCAAGATTATATACTTCGTCCGGCTCATGTTTATTAATAATGTCTGCAACACAAAATCCATCGGTAATATCTCCCTCGACGAGTAAGAAGTTACTATTCTTCAATTGCTCGCCGATTCTCTCGGTCGTATCCACACTACTTCGTCTAGCGACTCCTACTACCTTATAATTTTCAGAAAGTAGCAAGTCGGCTAAATAACTACCGTCTTGGCCTGTCACCCCAAATATAATTGCGGTCTTCATATTATTTTCCTCCTTTAGTGGTTTCTGCGGACAGAAATGGTTGATCTATCTGTCCATCCTCATATTGAATATACTGTGATAAACGCTCTTTCTCAGCTTCGGTTGCCAAACGCATTTTTTCCATCTCCATTCCTATTTTACTGCGAAAAGTAGGATCTGATGATATCTGTTTCACCAGCGATGCAAACGTCAGCTTAGAGTCTTCGATTTGTTTAATACGCTGCTCTCTCGTTCCCTTAAGGTCTTTGAGCATTATTGCTTTACGTGTCTGGAGATCTTTATAATCCTTAGATAGCGTCTCATGCGCCGCCCTAGCCATAGATACTTGGCGCTCTAGTGACGAGATGTAGTCACGGTCTTGATCCGCAGTATCTTGTTCCTTCTCTACCTGAATTAGAAGCTGCGTCGCCTCGATGTCTGTCAAGTTTTCGTTTTGGCTCGTTAAGATACGATTCATTAGAATTTCGAGCTTGATGGTATCCACGATTTGGATTTCTTCTGTGTGAAACACGTCGTCCTTGAACTGCGCCCACATCTTCTTGAAGTGGAACTGAAATAAGTCCAATTCTGACTCAGAGAACTGCTTTAATAGTTCGTCCCAATAAGGTTTCTGTCTGAGTTCCCGATGGGCCTCGACTTCCTTTTTCTGTTTCGCCGAGAACCCTACATTCTCTTCGATCCACGCAGTTATAGACGAAGCACTACGATCAAGATGATCGGCTATGGCCTCTGGAGAAAGAGCCTCGCAGTTTTGCTCGATATATTGTGTCTCTTCTACTGAAAAACGCCCTCGCTTCATTCGCTTTCAATTATCTCCCTGATTACTGCCTCTATCTCTGCTTTCCTGTTTTTGGATACTGAGACTCCGGCACACAATCTTAAATAGTCCGACCTCATATTTGAGGGCATATTCCTCTTGACTAACTCCATAATTTCGGAATTAGATATTTTGGACAATAAGTCCTCCTCTTCACGAGCGACGCTGAAATTTTCTAAGTTAGCAGGCTCTAGAAGATTCTTTTTCCTCTTCTGTACCTTCTCTGCCTTACCTTCGTCCTGACGAAAGTAGTTATCTCTTTTAAAATTCTTTAATCTATTTGCCATGTGTACAAATAGGAAATTCTCTAAAGGTTTACTCTCATCATATCTTTCAAGCGCCTCCATACCTATAATAAAAGCTTCCTGCTTTATATCTTCAGTAGTATAGAATGCGAACGTGAATTTGTTGGACAGTCTTTCGCTAACCTTAGTAATTATATCAACAACTTCTTGCTCTGACATATTACTAGGTATTTTCAACTATTGAGGCCCCCTCATACGGACTGGAGGGTCATCAGAGTCTGGCTCCTGAGCCGCAGCTTCTTCTACTTCTTCTTCGGCTTCAGCTTCTTCCTCTTCGACTTCTTCCTCTTCTTCGCTTACAGCTTCTTCAACTACTGGCATTTCAACAGAAAGTTCTTCGATAATCGCCGCCGCTTCTTCTGCAGAGGGGTCTTCGACTTCCAGCTCGTCCGCTACTGCATCTTCTAGCTCTTCAGAGGCTCTGGCTACGAATTCGGATTCAATTTCTTTTGGTTCATCTTTATTACTTGGCATGGGAACTCCATTTTATCTGTGTTAAAAGTGTTACAATCGTATACAACATTATAGGTGTTTTGTAAAGTAATATACACAAAAAAGGATGGTTTTTAAAAAAAAGATGATAAACATAAGGGATAAATACATATTCACTCACGTAGAGAAAACCGCCGGAACCAGTATGGCTTTTGAGTTACAAAAGAACCACCTTGGGTATATATATTATATCGCCACAAATTTTGCTGACAGAGATAGAAAAGGTACATTACAGCTCGCTCCTCTGGAGGAAATGAAAGACAACTACCCAAACAAACACATCGAGCTCGAAGGGTTTAAGCCATTTATGCCAGAACACGAATGGGATCAATTTTTTAAGTTCGCTTTTGTTAGAAATCCGCTAGACCGGCTGGTTTCCCTCTATGTTCATATAGTTAGCACATATTTTAAGACAGAAGAACGCATTACAGCCCAAGATATCTTAACACGTAAGCCCGAAATTATTTTTGAGATGCCAAACCTAGACGGAAGCGGCATTTTAACTCATTACGAGGTAACATTTGATTTCTTTGCCCGCCACTTCAGTAATAGAGGGCTACACGGACAAGTCAAACAGCTATCTGACCAAAAAGGTAATATAATAACTAACTTCACTGGAAAGTTCGAGACCCTAGAGGCTGATTGGAAAAAAGTATGCGAAAAGATCAAGATCGCCCCAAACCTTCCTAAAAAGAATATGTCAGAAGGAACTAAGGGTCTTTATAAACAATTCTATACAGATGATCTCAAGGAGTTTATTTATGATAGAGACAGTGAGGACTTTGAGCGGCTAGGGTACGAAAAGATATAAAAGATTAGCAGAAAAAAGTATATGGGCGAGTTTACTAGTGAAGTTTAATATAATTATTAAGTATACATAAAAGGAATAAATAATGAGTGTGAATCCCTATAGACCTCCTAGTTATGATCCTGAAGATTATAAGACACTAGATCTGTCAAAATTTATGGTTGGGTGTGCGATTTTTGCAATTATATCTATGATATTTATATCTCACCCATTGTTTGTGGCTATAGTGGATGCTGTGCTCGATATCCCAAGACTAAAGCACTAAAGGAGTAAAATTAATGGAATTAAGAACATGTAGTAAGTGTGGGGAAGATAAACCAAAGGAAGAGTTTCATAAGGACGATACGACTCCTGATGGAAAGCATCGCTACTGTAAGGTATGCAGGAAGGAATTGTCCTCTAAATACTACTATAATAATAAGAAAAAAATAATCGCGGCCAATAGGGAATATAACCGTAAAAACAAGAAGAGAATACGTAAACGTCAACGAGAGCGGTATCAGGAAAATAGGGAACGTATACTTAAAGAACACGCACGGTGGCGGCAGAACAACCAAGGGTATAGCGCAACATACAAGAGGGAACGGCGGAGGAACGATCCAACATTTAGATTATTAAACAATATAGGAAATGGAGTATGGAGCTGTCTGAAGGGGAGAACAAAAAACTCTCGCACATTTAGTTATATTGATAAGTCGCCAGAAGAACTGATGAATTACTTAGAAAAGCAATTTACAGAGGGGATGAGCAGAGAAAACTATGGGGAATGGCATGTGGATCACATAAGACCCCTTGCTTCGTTTGAATTTGATAAATATAAAGAAGGATCTGCGGAATTTGAAGCATTATTGGGCGAGGCGTGGCATTATACCAATTTGCAACCACTCTGGGCGGCAGATAACGTCTCAAAAGGGGCGAGTTGGGGGCCAGTCGAGAAGGATTAGCTAATACATTGATATATTTTATGTTACTTTTCGTTTACACCACCACGGCACACGCGCGCATGGACATCTACTTTTCTACTGAACAAATAACTACCCTGACCTACTAGGGCGGCCGCCGACGGGGGCGCCTCACCCCCTAATAGAGGGGGAAAAAAGTATTTTGGGTTTTTTTCAGAAAAAGTTAAGTTTACCCTTGACAAATGCCGATAATAATAGTATACTTAAGACATAAGAAGTTAAGCAACAAACAAAGGACAACAAAATGTTTACAGTAAAAAAAGAACTACGATTTAACGGTGTTCACAATCGCTACTTAGTTGAACGGTTGCAAGGTGTTCGATATACTATTCACGCTACGACTACTAAGTTAAACATAGGCGATAAGCTAAATGTAATTAGTCCAATCGCTAATAGTAACGATAAAAAATACTTACTAAAAAAATACAAATAAAGTTAAGATTGCCCTTGACAAATGACGATACTTAGTATATAATAAGAGCATGACAAACAACGATACAAACAACAAAGGAAACAACGATATGATTAATGCAACACACAACGTAAGAGTTATCAAACACATTAACGGTAACTATGATACATACGCTAATTTTACTACAGTGCAAAATGCACTACATCATATGCGACGTATGAACTTCGCTAGTGATAGCTGGTACATCATTGACGCTAATGACAATCGTCTTAAGCTAAATGACCAAGGCAAATTAGTTGTGTTTAATAGTTTAATCGGACGCTAATAGGGCTTGACAAGTAATAGCATATAGCATACAATACTAGTATGACAAATAACAACATTCCAACGAAAGGGAATACAATGACTAGAATATCAGACTTAGAGTTTACTACCGAGATGCGTGAAAATGTTTGGGTTGGGCATAGTGTCCAAACCACTTCAGACGCTAGTCGTATGATTGCCAATGAGCGTATCGCTCAAGGCTACATCGAAGAATTCGGTGATGTAGAAATTGTGTACGATGACAAGTACAAGCAATGGGTAGTTCCTGCGTTCAAGGCTGAACGCGACGAATACAGTAAGCTGAAACAAGCCTACTGTAACCAGTTCGGTAGTAACTAGCTGGTAGTCGTAGCTAACCTAGCTACGCTATACGGGCTGAGGCACAGCCAGTTAACCAGCCAGCCAGCCAGCCAGCCAGCCAGCCAGCCAGCCCCACCAGTGGGGGGCGAGGGGCCCCGGCCGGGCACCCCCTACGAGGGGGGTAAAAATACTTAGTATTATTTCTATAAAATGTATCATTTACTCTTGACAAATTAAAGTTATTACGTTATAATGACGATATAAGTAATAGAGAAGTTAAGTTATTAAGGATAAGATTATGACACTAGCACGATTTTTAAACTACATTCTATACACCGACAAACGACCTGAAAACATTAGTGCAGCTCGTTGGTGTGCTATGAGAGTACACGCCGAAAGAAACTTGAAAAAAGTTTGATTTAGGGCTTGACAAAACAACAAACATAGTATATAATACAGACATGATAAACAACAATACAATCAACGAAAGAGAGATTAAGATGACATTAACACCTAGCGAACTATT
>Ga0208450_1001322_pt1 | contig 11744 bp, 9 predicted proteins | sample MalvireepMed_908_FD_184249 | JGI IMG/M metagenome (GOLD analysis project Ga0208450, IMG submission 184249) | Marine viral communities from the Global Malaspina Expedition - Malaspina viral metaG DeepMed_908 (SPAdes) (version 2) | ecosystem: Environmental > Aquatic > Marine > Oceanic | place... | reverse complement strand
TCACTTGGATCCACGTTTGTCCAGGGTGTTACGCCTAAAGGTAAATTTTTTCTAATGACTCCTGAATAGTTGTCATAGGGATTGGAACTGTAGTCCAAGTTATCCAGTGCATTAGAATTGATTATTTCTGGGCCTCCAGCCAATTCATCTTCGATATGCATCCCTGTATCATAAGGTGAACCCGAAGATAAATAATTTTGAAGATTCATTTCATAAGATTTCCCTGGTCTTCCATAAAAAGCTCCTACTGTGTTGTCTGCGGTTCCAAAAATATTCTCATACCCCGCATCATTGGGATTTACTCCACCAGAATAATTTTGAAGCTCATCAATAAATAACTCTTGAGGTATATCTTCAAATAACTCTTGAGGTATGTATTCATCCTCATTATCTTCTAAAAAGCCACCTGGCAACGAAGCTATTTTCAGTGCCTCTGGAGAGGAGTCTATTAGACCAGCCATTTGCATATCTTTATATTGTCTTGATACAGGACTACTGCCTTTAACCCCTGGATCCATTTTAAAATATTGAGAATACAGTTCATCAGATGGAGATCTTCCACCATAATCTACTCCCTGGTCTGACCAAACCATCCTGTTATCGTCATTGAAATTTCTAATGGTCTGTAATATTTCAGGAGTATCCCCTTTCTTAGGAACAGCGTGCTTCCTTAAAAACGCCTCTCCTGCATCCGTTCCTTCCAGCCCCCTTTGAAGATTGCCGGGAAGAGAGCCGTAGTCCACATTCGCCACTCCTGCCGTAGCCGAAGTGTCAAAGCCAAGATCGCCCAAGGCGTAATTAACCCTTCTAGTTGTCTGCGCGTTTTCAAGCGCCTTTCTTGCCTCGTCGTAATAATAGTCAGCCTCTTGTCCGGACTTCGAATCACCAATTCTCATGTATTTTTCATAGAACGCCCTGTCAGTGGGGCTCATCATCTCTTTCCGAACTTTATCTGAATAGGCGTCACCCAGTATTCTTTCATTTTCCTCGTTCTGTTGCCAATTATTTGTCAAGGAACCAAGTCCTCGCTGGATACCGCCAGATAGTCCGGGTAGATATTTCTGCCCTAAATTTCTCCCTGTTCTAACAGCTTCGCTGAGAATAGGTGTCTGATCAACGCTCGCACGAAATCCTACCTTCTGGTCAGTGTCAATGTCGTCCCTTTTGAACCTACCTGGGGTAGACATGTAATTCTCTCGATTTCTGAGAGCACGACGTGCGTCAACACGTTCGCGCCCCCTTAGAATAGCTTTTTCTCTTAATCTACCAGGCCTTGCCATTACACACCCGGTATAAGTATTATTTTAAGAACCACGAGTACAACGATGACAATGATGCCGGCCTTGATCCAGTCCTTCATTCCCCATTCGTTCCACTCCTTCAGGTGGCTCCAAATATCTTTCAATAACTTCATATTTCCTCCTAATGATAAGTTGGTTTGTATTGCTCTAACAGATCTTCCATCATCTCAAAACTATCCACGACAGTCGCGAATATATGCGCCGTGTCCCTTGGACCGACGGCTTCAACATAAAGGTTTCTTGTAACGGCCATTAAAGCGCTTGCAACCAACAACTTGTCGTCATCGGTTTTTATTTGACCCCTGGCAGCTTTTTCCAAAGCTGTCATGGCGTTATTTATTTTGACTATTTTTTCGTCCATTCATTTTTTCCTTCATTATTGCGATTCTCTCGGCACTTTGGATCTTTTTGTTCTCCCGCAGATCCTCCATGTTCTGTCTTATCTCGTCTATCGTCTGTTTGGTGTCCTCTTTTATAGCACCAAAACTTTCCTTTGCAAGTGTTTCTTCCATGCTGCCTTTCATCTTGTCGCGTTCAAGGTCCATTTTCTCAGCCTCTATGCCGATATCGGCCATGAGCTTGTTGTCTTCCACTTCGCCCTTCATCGCAACTTCCGCCGCCTTCAGGTCAATCTCCTGCTGTTTAAGTCTCACCAGTGGATCCTGTGCCATGTTGCCGGCTTTTTCCTGTTCCTGCCTGGCCATTTCAGCGATCATTACTGCTTCCAGTTCCGCAACCTTTGATTCAATTTGTTTTTTAAGCTGTTGCTGTGCCTGTTGCGCCTGCTGCATCATTTGCGGATTCTGCTGCGCCTGCTGCATCATCTGATCCACTTGCTGTATTTGCTGTTTCATTTCCTCCTGTACCTGCAACGCCGCCGCTAATGCAATGTGCTCCATGACGTGCGCTTCCATCATCGCGTAAAGCTGCGGGTTAATCTGAACCATGCGCGTGAACATGAACTCGCCGTGCGTGTCCATGTGCGCCTTGTGGTTCTGTTCGGGAAACGCCTTTGGATTCTGTCCCTTCATCGCCATTGAATTTTCCATCGCCGGACTCATTGGCTGTGGCTGTTCCGGATCCGGTTTAAGTATCGCGTCAATGTTGTCAACGTCCAGCGCCTGATAAACCCTTCGATATGCCTCGCGTATGTTATGCAAAGGCGGATTGGCCATTGCCATCTGCAACTGCTGTTGCGCCAGCATGACACGCTGTGACATCGAAAATATGTTTGGATTGGATACCGGTAAAATGTCAACGCGATCATCAAAATCCTGCTGCTTGATCATTCGATTTCCGCCCTTCACCATGTAGGGATATTCCTGCGGAAGGAACATCTTGATGCAACGCGCCAGTAAATTAAATTCAACGCCCTGCGCGTAGTGCAATCGCTTGTGGATTGCGCTCATGACCTTTGTTCCTCGTTCCAGTAAAGCAAGTGTCGTTCCAACGGGATTCTGCTCGTTCCCCTCGCCCATTTTCATGTCGGCGATGGCCGCGAAAGATTTTCCCGCGTCAACGCAGAAACCCAGCAACGCAAACAGAACCTGTGACGGTTCCTTGTATGGAAGAGGTAATAATGATTCCTTTATTGACTGTCCCGTAACGTCAACGTCCCTGAACTCACCCGGTTGCAGCGGTTCGTCATGGTCGCGTATGCGCATGCCGCGTGCCTTGAAACCTGCCGGAAGGTTCGCGAGTGTACCGGCATCAATTAACTGCCGCAAAACACTTGTTGCCGTTCGCGATAACCCTCCAAGCATGTGTATTAGACCAAAGCCGTAAAAGCCCAGTCCTGGGAGGAACTTGTAGTGCGTAAAATAGTCAATCCTGTTTTTTACCTGATCCTGTTCAACCCAGTTTCTCTTGATGGAAAGAACCTTGGTTGAAAACTGGTCAATCGTGATGATGTACGGAAGCTTGATTCCGTCCTGGTCCTCGAACCCAGGAACATCGGCGGCGACGTGTATTTCCAAAAGTGAATGTTCGTCATCGTCCTGCGGCGTATTGTCGCTTGTTCCCTGTAGCTCGTCCACCTTGTCGGGAACGTCGCTTGTCGTTGAAACGGATCCGGACGTAATTGGAATGTCGCGGTAAAATCCGCTTACCTGCTGTTTCCTCAGTTCATTGGCGTCCACTTTTGTGACATGCGTTATCCTGACCGCGTCCTCCAGCGAGGAAGCCATGTAGTTGACAACGCAGTCCTCGGATGAAATGAATTTTGAAACCGGTCTCTGCAATAGTGAATCATAGTAGGTTTTCTTGAATGCCGAACCTGACAAGGGAAGATAGAACAGTAACTGATCCATGTCGGGGTCATATTCCTTCATCACGTGCGTCAACTGGTAGTTCATGTAATCCTTGACACGCTTTGCCTGTTCCTCCACTTCTGGAGTTATTTCTCCAACAATTTCCGTGTTAACGGGTCCTGAAGGAGGAAGTAATTCCTTGTACGCCTGTGCCTGGAACTGCGTTACCGATTCCGCCAGCAATGGATGAACGACTCCTGCCGCGCCCTCGAAAGGCTGCGTGCGGTCCTCGTACTTGAAACCAAGCATGTCCAAACCTTTTACGTACGTATCTTCCCAGTCCTTTCTTGACTGCTTGTCGGATTCATACGCCGCAACCAGCTTGTTGGACAGTTTCTGTAGATCGTTCTCCTCAATAAAATCAGCGAGGTTCGCGTTGAACGGAATCTGTGACTGGTCTACTGGAGCGTTTGGGTCAAAGCTGACATCGGCTCCCCCGTCAGGAAGTTCCGCGATGTCAACATCCGGTTCAAAGAGATCATCCCTTTCCGGAATTTGAACGTCCGTCGCCCTTTCATTCGCGCCAACGTCAACACCGGCACTTGCCAGTGCGTCAATCGCTTTTTCTATGCTGCTGTTTGGTATGGGTCTCGTCTTCGGTGCCATTGTACTATCCTATCATAAAACCGGGACAACATCAACAAAAGAAGGTCTGTGAATGTAGCCCCCTTTCGCCTTGTACATGTCAACTGATGCCTTTACCGGTTCTTTCTTTAAGTTAATTATTGGAATCTTCGCCCATGTATTTCCATCCCCATCTTTAATGTTTGTTGAGGAAAATTCAAGGTCTAAATTCTTAGCCACGTTTTTCATTCCTGATACGGCTATATTGTCGTAGAATCCGCGGTTTCCTTTCGCAATATCCGCACTCGCTCCTACTGCGTGGTTCTTCGCCTTTCCGCTAATAATTGCCACACTGTCAAATCCTTCCTGCGTTGCAAGGTTTATGAGTGTCTTGATCGCGATCTTCGCCTGGTTCTCCGATTTCTTCCAGGGCCCTTCCGGGAAGATTTCATCATTCTCCTTTCCTGCTCTTTTTATTAATTTTTGAAGTTCATCCATTCTATTTCGAATAGTATCACGTTTCACTTTCAGCCTTTCCATGACAGTCACTGCCGACGGATCCGTGTGCCCCGTAATCTTGTCAATCTGGTCCGATACTTTCACTAAATCCCCTTTTAGTGTTTCCAATTCATCCAGTGCAGGAACCTTGTTTATAAAACTCGGTTCATCGTGCCTTGGGGCATAGGAAAACGTATCCGGCTTCTGCTTCGGCTTCTGGTGCATGTCGGACTGAATTTCCTCGATGAGAAAGACCCTCTTTCCCCTTTCATCCACGCGCTCGGAGGCACGCAGCCAGAATACGGGGTTGTTTCCCTTTGGGTTCGTGAAATGCCCCTCGCCAAACTTGAATCGCGGCTCATTGGCGCGCATTCCCTTTGGATTGGGATTGTAAGTAAACGGAATCTCTATGTACCCAGTTCCGCCTTTCAGGAACTGCGCACCTTCGTGCCCAACGCCTGTTTTGCCCATGTAGAACCCCTCACCCTTTTTCAGCCTTCTGAATCTGTTGACAAGGTTCTGCGTGTAGAACGGAACCTTGACATTGCCAAAACCGTTCTCAACAACGTTTTCAATGCCGTAGGCTTCCTTTATGATACCGTTAATGTTAGCCGTGATCTGCGGATCCAGCTCCGCCCACGCACTTTTGATGTCCCTTCCCGTTCGATCAGATATTTCCTGCGAGAACTTTATAATGTTGGATCGAAGTCTATCACCGATTATGTCCTGCGGCTTGTTCTTTAATTGCCGCAATTCCTCTAATTCACGCGCACCGGAAGGAAGGTCACCCAAATAACCACTACCACCTCTTTTCTGTCCCGTCAGGAATGACTGAAAATCCTTCCAGCCCTTCTCAAAAGGCTCAATTTGCTGAATTTTATAGCTAATTACGGGTTTGTTGTTCTTGTATTGCGCGATAAGGTCCGCTTTCGTGATTGGGGCGTTGTTTTTCCACTTTTTGGTGCCCTCGTCAAAGCCACCAATGTTTTTCAGGAGGTTTCCGAGTCCGAATTCATGCATTTCAGTCTCCGAAACGCCTTTTTTGAGTAAATATCCATTCCATTGCTGCGGGGTCATCTTGTCCTGCACCGCACCTGCTATTTCAAGATCGGATTTAAGATGGAAAACAGGTGTCTGTCCTTCCGTCCTAATCGTTCCCTCTATTTTAGCCCCTTTTTTCGTCTTGTCCGCTATTTTTATCCCTGAAACGGCGTCTGACATGATTGGGGGTGGTTCAACCTTCTTGAATGGGTTCCTGAATTTTGGTATTGACATGGCCAGCTGGGTATAGTCCTCCATTCCCGCCTCGGCGGGATTAAGTTCCGGTACGACCGATTCCATTTCCGTAAATTGCGCCATGTCCCCTCCGTATGCCATGTTTGGACGCACAAGTCCACCTTCTTTATGTTCTTTAAATTTTGGGTCCAGGACTTTTTTAACAATCTCTGATCGTTTCAAGCGGAGAGCCTGCTCCCCTTCAGGAAGTTTCATTCCGAAATAAACCAGTTTTTCCTTTCCTGGATCAAAAAAAACCGTCCGCAAGTCACCGTCTATCAGCCTCTTTTCAAATCCCCTGATGTCCTCATCAATCTGATTCAGCCTTTTTATGTCAGCATCGGTTAAATCTCTTTTATTATAAACCCATTTTCCTCCGGGCATACTTTCACCATAGGATTGAAAAGTAAATCCCTGCAATTCATATTTTTCAATCAGCCTGTCTATCAGTCCCCCCTTTCCACGCGGTGTTCCAATCTCTATCTTCATTTGGTTGGAATTCATTTTCTTGGTTCCTTGGAACTTGGGTCGACTAATCTCGTCCAGAAACTGGACGGGGATCATTTCATATTTGGTAACAAGATTGTCTATTGTTGCCGTCTTGTTCCATCCAGGAGCCTCACCCAGTCCGTGCAGCCAGGTCCATTCAATATTATTAACAGCGTCTTCAATGCTGTCCTCATTTATCTTAAATGCCATGTTCGCGTCTTCCCTGCTTGGAAGATCGTGCTTTTTGTAAGCCGGATACGCGTGTCCTTCCGGATTTATTTCAGTTTTTCCTGAAAGTTTGGTTTTAGGGGGGTTTCTCCTGAATTTAACCTTATCCACAAAAAAATCATAAAGCTTTGGATAATGCTCCTCCAAGTTTTCTACGTGGACATTCCATTTCCTTTCCTTAATATCATATCTTTGTTCTTTTAATTGTTTTTCATCCCGTAAATGCTGACCTATCAATTCATCCCACGAATCGTCGAATGATCGGTTAGGGTTCTTTTTCATGTCAAGCCTTATTTTATTAAGGGTTCCGGCATAGTTCGGAAGAGCATGACTGTTTCTGTTTTCCGCCAGTTTGGCAAGCATAAACTCATTGGATGATTTATCCCATGCCTGTAGTATTGGACCCCATTCTTTTTCGTTTATCTTTACATTTCTACTAAGAACCTTTCTTATTTCATTCCTAGCTGATTTCGCACTTGAAAAAGGAATGAATCCTACCTTATTCGCGATATCCTTATCCCTAATCCACTTATTAATATTTTCATACCCTTCCAATGTCGTGATTTGGTTATTCTTGAGATAATTCGTAATAAAATCAGTTTGGATCTTGGTCTCCGGGCTGAACTGATTTGTTCCCTTATAATTCTTCTCTGTAAAAGGGTTCAAGTCCCCCTTTTTCCTTAAGTTGGGTTGATAGTCCGGTGCTTCCCAGAAGTTTGGTTTTTTTACATCTGCTTTGGCAATTCTAGAAGCTATGGGAAGATCACTAACTCCAGTATCAGCGTGCGCTATAGTGCTAATGTGAGGCTTCCTTGGCTTTAATATATTTTTTAAACCTAGTAAATCTGTTGGATCCGCCATTACTCTTCCTCCGCGAACAATCTTTTAGCTATGGGAAGCGATGCCAAGCCTGTTCCCGTTGCTGTCTTTGGATACTTGTACGCCGTCTTTCCTGCCTTGACTGCGCCTTTGGCTGCTGGCCATCCTACACCTCTTCCAAGTCCGTAGGCAAGTGGAAGCATATATCCCATTCCCACGCCTTCCGGTGGCATCATTTCAGGACCGACTGGCGCCGTCGGCTTTGTTACATATTCCGATAGCCAATCACCTAATCTGCCCATGTGACTGCCTTCCTCTGAAAGCCTACCTATCTCATCCAAAGGACGCGAGATAGGAGGTGCCAAAAGCTTCAATTCCCCGTCGCGCATTCCCCACACTCCAGCTCCCGGTAGGGAAAGGTCCCCGTAGCTCGTAAACCGCGGATCCTGCGTCATGTCCTTTCCGAAAAATCCCTCATTGACTTCCGGCAAAAAGTTAATTCTAATATTATCCCCTTCCATTGATGTATAGGCATGTTCCTGATTGAGAAATGCATTTATCTTATCCAGCATTTCATTATCTCCGTTCGCTATCGCCTCATCTCGAATTTTTATTACTCCTGCGTCTATGTCGTCCTTCCCCATTCTTATGTTCAAACCAGGATGAATTTCTTTCAGCGCCTTGTTGGCGGCGTATTCCTCCAGCTCCAACATGTGATTAAAAAATAATTCATTTTTTGTAAACTCGCTCCAAGGCATTGTCATGCCCCCTTCGTGCTCATCCGGCCAGAATCCCTCCTTTAAAAAGGAAGGTATGAGGTCTTTCGCCGTGAACTCATCACCGATGTTCCATCCGTAATATTTAGATCCTTGGTCCTCTGTTCCCGCAAAAGGAAGAGTTCTACTCATAATTCCCGCAGTATCCATGACTCCAAATTGCCACGCGCCTTTCGCCGCGTCCCGTAGGATCTTATCTCCATGTCCTCCAGTCGTATATCCTTGATCTTCTAATTCTTGTTGGTGTACCTGACTTCCAGGCAATGCTTGCTCCTCCGCCTGAATCAGTTTTGCAATAACGGAACGTTGTGCGTTATCGCCGCTGTCCAAAGCGTCTATATAAGCCTGATCTAAATTCTCCAAAGGAGATTTCATCTCAGTGGCAGGTATATAGCCTAATTTATCAATAATATTCTCTTCGTCCGCCATCCGTTGGTTCATCCTTGAAGTCATCCTTCAGTTCCACGTAGTAGCCCTGACGGTAGCGCATCAGCGCCTGTGTCATGCTGTCCACGTAATCGTCGTGATCGCCAAAAGGGAATGCCGCGCATTCCTCTATGACTTCCTCTGCCCAACGCCTGTCCGAAGGCACCCATACCGTGCCTGCCTCGAATAGCGGTGCCACGCTATTCACCCTTGAATGTTTATCATTTCCTTTCGACGGTGTAAAGTTAATTACGGGTATTCCCGCCTTCTGCAGTTCGTGCGTAAGGGGCAACCCGGACGCTTTGGCCTCGATCAAAACCACCTCGGGTTCCCAGTAAGAGTGCTCCTTTTTCGCCATCTCCTTCAGTTCCGGAAAGCTCCACCGTCCGCGCTTCGCGTCCAGAAGGATGATGTTCTGCGGATCATCGTCACTCGGCTTGAATATTCCCCACGTCGTGATCGCGGAGTAATCGGCCGTTTCCTTTTTTGAGAACGCCGTGTCGTAGGACTGGATTATGTACTGCAGTTCGGGGACCTTTTCAGGCTCCCACTTCTTCCACCACTCACGCTTTATGAGCGCGCCCTCCTCGGAGGTTGGCGCCTGCATCCACTGCGCGTTCCACTTGGCGACGGGGATTGAGGCCTTGACCTTCATCAGTCCGTCCATGTCCCAGAAGTTTCCCCACATCGGCTTGTCGTTCAGGATGGCCGGAAACTCGACCACTTCCCACTGGTCCGTATCCTCATCCTTTCCCTGGACCTCAAGCAGCTTGCCGGTTAAGTCCTTAACCGACCACCGCGTCATAACGAGTACTATGGCCCCTCCTGGTTGTAGTCTTTGACGAGGACCACTAGTATACCACTCATAATGAGACTCCAAAACAGTAGGAGAGAGAGCGTCTTGCTCTGAGTGAGGATCATCAATAACCAAAAGATCAGCGCCCCTCCCAGTAATAGCGCCACCAACACCAGCAGCAAAATACTCGCCTCCGTGATTAGATTCCCAACGTCCGGCTGCCTTTGAATCAGTCGCGAGTGTAACATTCGGAAATACTTTAGCATATTCTTCGGATTCCAGTAAATTCTTTGTTTTTCGCCCAAAACGGATGGATAATTCGCCCGTATGGGTCGTTTGTATCAGTTTTGCCTTTGGATGTCTACCCATGAAGAATGCGGGGAACAAATGCGACGCAAATTCGGATTTTGTGTGTCTTGGAGGCATGTTTACGATCAATCGCTTCAATTCGCCGTTCGCAACGCGGTTCAGCTTCTCAGCGTAGACCTTGTGGTGGTGTCCCTGCACGAAATCGGGCCAAACCATCTTAACAAACTGTAAAAAGTCCTTTTGCCCCTTTTCCTGCTTCTCAACAAGGGCTTTTCGGAGAATCAACTTCAGAGTATTGGTGTCCAGGCTTTCTAAATTAGAAATGTTTTCCATTTTTTAAAAATTTTTTAGAATAGGGTACCTTATCCCATTTCAAACGATTTTTCAAGGGATTGTCAGCCTCGGACTTGCCTGAAAAGAAAAATAAGCATGCTTATGAAAAAAGGGGGGTTCCCCCCTTCGGTTCAGGCGGTTTCGGCGGATAGGGGCTGGTGCTCCCCATCGCGCGAGCTATAGGCGCGCATGCCCGGGCGCCCGCCTGCGACATTTTGTCGCACCCCTGCATCTTGTGTTGTATTCCTGCAACACCACTACATACCCGGGCGACTTATCCACAGGATATCCACAACTAATTGCAATTAGCTATTGCTATTACTGTCAATTAGTTTACTATCATAATAAGAAATAGAAAGAGGTAAATATGACAAAGACTGAATTCAAGAATTCTGTAAAAGGTATATTCTCTGTTCGTTGGTTAAAGAATAATGGCGAACTAGGATATATTCACAGAGGTATTCTTGGACTAAATAAAAAGGTTGATGGTCAACCTAATGAGCATAATGATTACGTTCTAGTTTATAAACTAGGCAATGGTTATGGTACTCAAAGGCGTTGGGCAAATTTAAACCCAAATACTATTACTCACATTAATGGGGTTGCTGTATGAAACACAATTATCCATTATTACTTTTATGGTCAGTTGGATTAATCCAACTGACTTTTGTTCTAATGTTAGCCTTCTTTGATAGTGGGTTAACTAACACAGTTTATTACAAATCATCACTATTTATGAATGGTTTCATATTTGGTGTAGTTGTTAACAGTTGGACAAAATAATGCCAAAAAAAGATTTAATTACAGTTAATAACGTCAATATCCAACCATTAATGGAGTCATTGGTGGAATTGGTTAAAGACAAGAAAATGACTGGAGAGCTAGATGACTTAATTAATGCTAAAATTCCAGAAAAGACATCTGCAGATTGGAAATTAATCTGTGGTGTATTATGCAATTCAATAGTTGAATGGGTGTCAATTAACAAAGATGAGGAAGTCAACCCCAAAGACTTACTCCAACACCTACAAAGCGACATTGGATACATAATGAAAAGATTGGGGTTAAGCTAAAGTTACCTCTTTCAATTAACCTCAACAAAGGGCGATTTAATCGCCCTTTTTTTATGTCCAAATTCCAGCATCTCCAGAAGTCCTTCACCTGCGATCCCGGGCGATTGAAACCAGGAACCATTGACATCTGTTTATGGAGTTTGGGAGTTTGGGGAGTTTGGAAATCCACTCTTTTCCCGGGCGCGCCCGGTGCCCGCCAGCTTGTGGATAAGTCTGTGGATAATGTTGATAACTGGGAGTTTGGGGAGTTTGGGAGTTTGGGGGAATAGAATGGCCTACTGATCAACCGAGGAAAGACTAAACCCCATTACCATCTCCTTTTGGGGCAAGAGCCGAATAACTCCGTTTATCTTGCCCCTTTTACCATGCCATGTGGCGAACCATGTGGTCTGATAGGTAATCTTATGCTCGAATTGTGGTGAAGACCACGCTTCTGGTCAGTTTCCTAACTGTTCCGCAAAATGAGAAACAGAGTGATTGATATCCCGGCTTAAAAAACATCAATCAGTAGTATCAAATACCTTTACTCTATTTCTACTCTCATTATA
>Ga0208450_1001314_pt1 | contig 11798 bp, 8 predicted proteins | sample MalvireepMed_908_FD_184249 | JGI IMG/M metagenome (GOLD analysis project Ga0208450, IMG submission 184249) | Marine viral communities from the Global Malaspina Expedition - Malaspina viral metaG DeepMed_908 (SPAdes) (version 2) | ecosystem: Environmental > Aquatic > Marine > Oceanic | place... | reverse complement strand
GCCCAGCAGTTGGGACTCGTTGACGAGGAAAATGTTGAAGCCGCTGCACAGCAGATCCAACAACGCCAACAGGCCGCACAGCCACAGATTCCGGGGATGAACGGAGCAGGCCCCGGCGGCCCCGGTGGAGGAGCTGGTCCCGCTGATCTGAACACACCACTTACGCCCGACACGTTTACCCCTGAGAGGATAGATCTTGCCCGCTAAAAATCCATACACGGACGCAATTTTAAATATCGCCGACGAGTATAAGGCGCTCTTAAAGGACGCTCCAAAAAAGAAAGTCCCCAAGATAATGAGCGAGAAAAAACTCGGCGATCCGATGCCCAGACTTAGAGAGAGACAGGCCATAAGAGGAATAGCCTCACCGCCTGAAGGAGGGATGGGCATTGGCCAACGGACCTAAAACCCTCGATGAACTATTAGAAATCTGGAACGCACGGCTCAACCCGCCGGGTAAAAAAGTCGCCGAACTGGATGTAGAGGAACTGGTAGATAACTTAATAGAACGAAACGCTATGGTTAATGAGGGTATATGGACACCTTTTGACTTTCAGGAAATGGATAATGACCCAAATGCTCCTCTGCATATCTTTAGGTTCGACCACGATGAAACAGTAAATATTGACGACTTTAGAGATATGTACGCCAAGTATGCTGATTCGGATTACGAAACCTATAAGCCTATGGAAGAAAGCGATCTTATTTATTACATAGGAGAGTTGTCTGAAGAGGTTGCCGAAAAGTGGGTTAATACGGGATTCCAAACGCCCCCCGGAGGTCCTCGCCAGTTCGTGATCGACAACCTTTTTTACAACTGGGAATTAGACCCTTCGGGCAGAACCAAAAGGGTAAACGTGCCTCTTGAGGGCAAGACACCGGCAGAGATGCTTGGCTTTGAAATTCTTGAACCTGTTTCAGATGAACTTGCGATGACACCCGAGTACATGACTTACAACCAGAAATACTGGCTTGGGATCGACAAGGCAATTTCAGCAGGAAGAATTCCGTCTGCCTATAGATCAATCCTTGATCCCAATACAAAATGGACTGAACCCGATGCGATAAGCACGCTGGAATCTCTGGGGATCGATCCTGGCGCCAATCCTTTAAGCAAGCTCGACGATATCGCCGATAGGTTTGAGGAAACGTGGGAATCGAATCTCGACAATATACAGCAGGGCGCACGGCTTTCGGGCAACGTTGAAAAGTATTTTGAAAATATTATGACAACGACCGATCCTGAGTCAGAAATCGGACCCGAAGACATAATCCCAAGAATGGGAGCCGAAGAACTTATCGACCAGGAAAAGTATTCACAGTTCACCGCACAGAACTGGGACTTTAGCAAGTCGATTGAAGATAATGTAAAAACCCTGATGAAAGTTAATGATAAGGATTTCGGTGGTGAGGAACCTTTTAATCTTGACCCTAATTCAAGCGTATGGCCACCATCACTGCTTCAGAGATTTGAGACGCTTAAAACCGGCAATATCAAAAGTGAAGCAGGAAAACTCCAGAGAGCTTTGATTGCCATGATGGAAGAAAGCGATGAGGGTAAGGCTTATACCAATGCCCTGAACGCAGCGGACGAAAACCCGTCGCTTAAACAGGCATTCGATGTTTTCAAAATATTCGATACGCAGATCGGTGAGAACGGCAATGTCTTTATGAACAACCTCATTGGTGAGCTAACAAGTGTCGAACAGACGGCGTGGACCGATGATATGTCCGACATTGGTGAACGCGAGAAAATGGCGAAGGAATACCTTTCCCGGATCGAAGGTGTGCGTGACAATGTTGAAACCTCCGATATTCGCTTCGTTGCCAACGAACTTGTACCATTCGATGGGCCTCCTAAGTACACGAGCCTTGGCGAGATGCTTGCCGATGAGGATTTAAGAGACAGAGTCGTTGATCGGTTCCAGCAGAGAATCGCAGACCAGCCTTTTGATCCCAAAGAAGCAGGTAGAATTCCTGGCAGACAGGCAATTTTACAGAGAATACTTGAAAAAGAATTATCGGAAACCGATTACCAGGCTTATTTATCAGCATCTCCTGAACAACAGATGGCGCTTCAGAGATTAATTGGTAATTATTCCAGCGAGGCAGAGGCACTTGCCGATCCTGAGTTCAGAAGAATATTGAATGAAAATATTTCTGCAGGATACGGTACTATCAAGGAAGAGCGACGAGGTACCCTCAATGCTGAAATTGAAGAAAAGCTATTTGAAGAGTACCAGTCAAGGGGGATGATCACCGAGGATACATCGCCTGAATTCCTAAATCACCTTGTTAAAAATGTATTTCCCAAACTCAGTCAGCAGGCTCTTTTGGGTGGAGGCGTCGATACCGAGGAACAGATCACGGCAATGCTCGATGATCTTCCTGCGTATGACCTCAACGAAGCTGATTATACAAGGCAGATGGACCCGGATACCCCACCTCCAATTCCTGGATTACAGGTGAGCAGATACACGAAAGCCGAAGCTCCGCCTTTTGCACTGGAATCGGTAACAGATGATCTCATGAATCTACAGATAGACAGGCCCGAATACGCACGCTTTGTTCAGCAGCAGATGGGACTTCCCGGTTTCGCCGAGGAATGGAGACGCGAAGGCGCTGAACAACTCGATCAGGCGGCTGTCGCATCGGCTACTTTAGGTATCGTTGGCCAAGAAGCATTTGAACAGCAAGAGCGCAGGCTTGCCGAGATGGAGGCAAGCTACGAGGCAACACTTGCCAGAGAAGGTTTAACCGATGAAGAGCGAGTCGCAGCAGAGAAAAGAGTAGCTGACGCAAGGAAGCAATACGCAAGGGAAATAGGTACTGGGGGAGGCCAAAGTCCCGAAGAGCGGGCGCGAATCGAGAAGGCTATGGAAGAAGACTACCAGAAAGCTGTCGCTAGAGATGAAGCGTTACGGGCAGCAGGTGAAGAAGGGCTTCCAGAAGAACAACTTCAAAAAGGTGAATTTATCAAAAGTTTTCTTGAGCAGGCCGCACCGTATCAAGAGGCAATCGCCGGTGAAAAAGCCAAGCAGGCAGCTCTTCAGGCAGAGGCAGCAAGAATGCGAAGGGAACTTGAAACAGCACAGAAGGCCGATATTGATATTGCGGGTGAAGAGATTACTGATACTCAATTAGCGAGTATGCAGGCAGCAATTGAGGCGCAAGAACAAAAGGCAAGCGCCCTTGATGTAGGAATTGCCGGTATGCAAAAAGCGGCAGCTCCCTCAAAATTCTTTACAACCACGGAATTCAGGGACGAGGAAAGAAGAAGACAGACAACTCCCGGCAAGACGAGCGCACAATTCTTTGAATCGAAACTTCCAGGATTTGAAGAACGGTACAAGGAAAGTCCTTTCTTCAGGCTAGAACAGCAGAGAAAGGAAGGAGTTGCAGAACGAGAAGCAGAACAAAAGCAGAGAGAATACGAAACCCAGAGAAGACGTAGGTTGAGGTCTGGCGGTGGCCGAGGCAGAACCGTAGTCACAAGAGGTAGAGCATAATGGCTGATCCCACTCTTAAACAAGCACAGGAACACTCCAGACTGATGGCCGAGAGAGCAACCCGTGAACGGCTAAAAAGACCCTTTTTAGGAGCAGGTGCTGTAACGGGTTTGCCCGGTTTCGGGAAGTTAACCGAGGAAGAAATTCTTGACGTAAGAAAGAAGGGGAAGGGTTTAAGAGATTTAAGAAAGAAACAGGCAGAGGAAGAGGCAGAACAAAAACGGGTTGACGCTATGGACTACACGTTTGACCCTTTAGCGGAGCCTTTTAAAGCAGAGAAACAGCTTGAAGCTATAAGAGAGATGCAGAGAAAAGCCCTTTACCTAGAGGCAGAACCTTCGGAGCCATTTAAAGTTAAAGGGGTACGAGAGATTCCTGCACCTGGCATTACCCCTTTTCAATTACTATCTGCGGAAGCTGAAGTTGCGGGGGCAATCCTTGATATGACTCCCGAGGTAATCACCAACGCAGTACCAATCGTTAATGCTATGAAGTGGGGACAGGATTTCTTTAATTACGGTAAACCTTCCAAGGAAACAAAAGATATTCTCAAAGGCATAGTGACGGGTAAAGGCGAACTTGGAATAGAGGACACTCTTAAGATGCTGGCCAAAAAACAGGAGGAAAGACCCTGGCATGAACAGGTTGTTATGGGACTGATGTCTCCAACCAGCGCAATTGGCGTAGGCCCAGCAAAAACAGCCACCACTTTTGTGAAAGCAGGGTTTAGGGCGACCGATAACCCGAGCATATTTAAACAGATCATCGAATCCGTTCCTGCAATTGTTGGCCGAAACTCGAAACAAGCCGACCAGTTCAAGGCAGCGAACAGAGAGCTGATAGATAAGGTCATGAACCCAGAGATCAAAATAAAGGGACTTCCCGAAGGTTCATTGTTTGAAGGTGATCTCAGACTCTGGATTGATATGCCAGCAGATGCAGCTATCGATCTCTCCAAGGGTTCTGATGAACTTGCATCGGTATTTAAAAATCAGGATATTGAGGACGCATACAAGAGACTTGAGGATCTCGGCCTCGTTAAAAGATCAAAGACAGGGATTGTTACCAAGGCTATCCATAGTGGTTCACCAGAGGCAATTGAGATACTCCAGAATTACGGAAGAAAAATCGGTATGGAAGGCGCATCGGATGGAAACTTCTTTATTAAAAGTCTCAGGCCGATAGACGATATTGTCTCAGAGGTCGTGGCCGCGGAGAACCCAATCATCGGCCAACTTGCGGCAAAGACAGGAATTAACCCATCGCTTCTAGCTAAGACCGATGTTCAAAAATCCGTGATTGCATACGCAAGGCAGAACAGCAGTATCAATGAACTCGTTGAGGTTGCACTCCAGGCAGGTCTTGATTCCAGAATGAAGCGTAAAGGTTGGTTGGGAGCTATTAAATCTCCTATAAAAATTACCGCGGACGGATTTGTCGAAGGGACAGATATGCTCTGGCAGGACGTTTTCTCAATGCCAAATTTAAGGAAAACCTTCAGCTCAAAGGTAATTAGCGACGAGGCATTAGAGTACATCAATGATTATAGAAAAATAATTGACGAGATGGAAAAGCTCAGGGTTCAGGAGGGACTTGATCCACTATCGAAAGATAGAGATGGCTGGTTTTATATTCCCCACCAGGCAAAAGGAAAAGGTGACATTGATTTTATTGGAACCTCAAAGGCTCATCTGGCAAGACATGAAGTAACGGCCACAGAAAAACTTGTATTAAATGAAATTCGTTATGACGTTGATCCAAGGGCAACACTGAAGAATCACCTTCAGGCTGCCTATCATGAAATACTCGACGAACAGTTAAGTGGCTTTCTTTCAAGTTCAGATACCATACGTTCTTTAACGATATCGGAGGCTCTTGAAAGTGCCTCGCCAAAAATTGCGAAACGACACACTGATTCAATTAAGGCTCTCGCCCGAGAAAAGGCAAAACTGAAAAGACTGACCAAGCAATTACAGGCGGAACTTGAAAAGACTCCCGGAAGTGTTACGTCAACAACACCGCCACCAGGTATTTCAAAAAGGTTATGGGCCATTGAACAGGGAGCTGCACCGTTCCAAACAGCAGCAAGAAAGAAAATACAGGCCCAGGTTGACGAGGCGAGAACATCGTATCAAAAAGCACGGGGAGAATTTTTAAAAGCAAGATCAACACGGGCCAAGGCATTGGAGAAAATAAGAAATGCAAAGGTAGCACCGGGACAGATTTTTGGAGATGTCGGTACGGGAGATATCAAGGTTGAGGTCTGGCGGAATCGAATGTATCGGGCAGAGGACGTCGGCGCCCTGCGTGAGGCGGTTGGTAATCTTTCCGGGGATGCCAGTAGCTTCAGCAAGAATTTTGCCAGGGTTACGGATGCTCAAAGATACCTGATGGCAAACGCAGACTTTGGCGCACCGTTCATCCAGGGACTTCCCCTACTCGGTAGAAATCCACTTAAATGGTCAAAAGCCACGTTAACGAGCTTTGCCGCGTTTGCAGACCCGGCAGTTCAGGGACGTTTTGTAAGACAGAACCTTGGCGGTTTTCAGGAGATGGCTCAATACGGAGTACCCGTGGGCGATGTTGAGTTCTTTGCGGCAATGGAACAAGGCAGGGGACTTCCTATTGGTAAGATCATGAGCTTTCTTCCAACCGATGAGGGGTCAAAATTTCTTGGTATGCCGATGAGCGATGCTGCTCTTGGAACTGCAAGAAAAATGGCCACAGGCAGGGCAGGTGCAAGGGAATTCCAACAAAGGACTCTTGGTAGGTTCCAGGCTTCCTATGGAATGTTCCTCGCAAGAGCTAGGCTTGAAATGTGGCAGGGAATGAAAGGATCTTGGACTCAAAGCGGTAGAGAAGGAAACACACTCGCCGAACTCGGAGCATATATTCGTAATATGACAGGAGGTTTGGACTCAAAGGCACTCGGCGTTGGTGCAACCCAGAGGGAAATAGAAAGCTCATGGATCGCTTTCTCGCCGAGGCTACTTCGTTCAACGATTGCCCTCGTATCAGATGCCTTACGGTTTGTCCCGGCAGAGGGAATGAAATATGTTGGCAAGGGTTCAGGGGGTACAGTTAGGCAAAAAGAAGCAGCACGTTCTCTCGGCCAACTTCTGGGAGGAGTCCATCTTCTATATGCCACATCGGCAGTAGGGCTTGGTTATGCCAAAGGGCATAGCAAAGAAAGAATCGCAAATGATTTGATGGTGGGAATGAACCCGTTAAGTGGTGGTAAATATCTTAGCTTTGAAATAGACGGTCAATATTTCGGAGTTGGCGGACAGGTACGAGCATTAACGCAGGTTCTGACAGGAATAACATCTGCCTTGGCACCGGGCGGTGACCCCATACAAAACCTTATAGCAATGAACAGCAGGGATAATCCCATTATAAGATTCCTTGCCAATAGAGGAGCGGTTGGTCAGGAGTGGGCCAAAACCGTGGTTGAAGGGACAACCGATTTGAACACTCTTACCTTTGATGAGGTTGAAGGTCCCAAAGATATTGCACCGCATCTTTTTGAAAGTTCACTTCCATTCGTAGCTCAGGGAATGATGGAAGGAGACACCGCTCTTGGGTGGGTCGTTGGAGCGACTGGCTTTAGAAGCAATCCCGCAACGCCAGCAGACATTGAGAAAGGTCTCGTCAAGGATGCCTTCTATGCCATGTCCGATGAAGAGCTTGCAGATTTCGGCCATGAGAAAAATATGTGGCCTTTACAGGTTGATTTAAAATCTCTTTCAATATCAACCCAAGACTCTTTTCCGAGAGGAAGTAACTGGAAGACCAATTTGAACTCTGAACTCAGGGAAAAATTTGAAAAGGAAAATCCTGAAATTGGAATAGCCCGACAGCAAAATATTGAAAGGCAGCTTGGCAAAGGAAGCGAGTATGCCGAGTATGAAACGGAAAAACAGGTACTTCGGGATAGGACAAACTCCAATATTAATAGCGAAGCTGAAAAACTCGGTACAGGAAAAGCACTCAGGGATTACATTTCCAATGAATACCAGATTCACGGGCTTGAGTCAGAAGGGATCGACAAAAAATATAAAGAACTTGTCGATAGTCTCGATAATCTTGAGGCAACCGAACATCCCTACAACGCAGCCAAGGACGAATACTGGCGTGTTATGACCGATTCCAAGGAAGATATCGACAAGGGAAATATCATCTTGCTGGAAGACCCGGTGACGCGAGAGTTTAACTTTAATGAGCGCGAGAGGAGACTTGAAAGCCTGCGCGAGAATCCGATTACCAAACCTTTCTATGACAGGCTTATTGCTGACATCAAAGACAATCCAAATAGCCCTCCAATTGTGCAGGAACTTCAGGGAGACAGGGAGAAATTAAGGCCGTTCTGGGATATTGGTGCAGACGAAGCGGAGAAGATGGGCTTCACCGAGGAGTACGAATACTATCTGAAGCAGAGCAGGCTTAATAAGACTCAGCTCACAATAGATACCAACAAGGACTGGTCCGTAAGCGACAGGCGTAAGCTCCGCAAGTTGCTTTCCAACATCGAGACTGCGAAAAATAAGTACCGCAGAAAGAACCTTGAAGCTGATACCCTTCTGTGGAAGTGGGAATATTACGATAATGCGGTGCATCCAAGGTTAAAATACAGGGCGATAAAACAATTAATGAAAGACCAGGACGGAAGGGCAACCGATAGGGGCCAGATCGAGAAATATGTCGATGCCCTCATGGCAGGGGCCGTAGCTCCATGACTACCGCTAGTAAGACAGGAATAAGATGTCCGCATTGTGGGAGAAAGGTAGCCGAGAAATTAGTCGGTAAAATGTGGTTACGCTGCATTAAATGTAAGGCGGACCTGTACTTTAACTTTGACAAAGGAATGGGAAAAAAACTAAACTAGACGCTAACTCAAACATATAGTAAGAGCGCGGTTCAGTCGCCAGAGATTCATTCTCTCGGCGGCTTTTTTATTTTAAGGGGTAGTGCATGACATTACAAAATCAGACGGCAGGTTTTGATAACCCGCCAGAAGAAGCAGTGAATGTAACTGGCAGCCTTGCACCAGAGACAGAGGCCGCGCCCGCAGAAGCGCAACCGGCCCAGAACCCTGGTCAACCTCCCACCATAGATTCACTTCAGGCCAGAATGGCCGAAATGGAGAAGCAGTTTGAAGACACGCAGGCGGAGCTTGAGAAATCAAGAAACGACTTTAATTCACTTAACGGACGCTACAAGCGTGCCGTCGAAGAGAAGTCAACGCTCGATGAAATAGCCGACTCACAGGTATCTCTAACAGGAGTAGTACAAGCCTTGCTTCGCCATAATGCGACGCAGGACGAACAGGTGCTTGCAGAGGAACTTGAGAAGGTACAGGCAGATACGCAAAGCCGCACTACCAACCGGTCTTTTACAAACGCTTCCGCCGACATGATTCGTGAGATCCAGGATATTGTCGAAGAACTGGGCCTTGACCTTGAACGCTCGGAAGAACTCCGAACCTTCAGGGAGAAATGGACACCATCTTATCAGGCATCCGATCTCGCAGGATTATACGACGCTTACGCAGACTTCCTGAAGACGGCACGCCGTCTGGAAAGGGACAAGCGTGAGTCGGACCTTACGAGCGCCCAGAACGCAGCTCAAGAACAGAGAACCCGGGAAAACGAAGAACTTGGAATTAACGATCTCGATTCGGGAGTGGGAATTCCTTCGGCGATGAACGGCAACTCTCTTCTTACGCGCCTTGGCGATACAGGTTCGTCGGTATCTAGAGATGAAATAGCACAAGCAGCGGAACAGATGGCAAAACTCGGTATCCGCTTTTAATTGGGAGATTAAGAAATGGCTGTTGGAAATACGATAACAGATTCATTAGCCGACTCTATTCCCACGATGATTGCCTCGGCAAGAATTGTGAGAGAGTTCGCTGGTGTAATGCCTAACCTCGTCGATAGGCAAAGACTCGACGAAAACACAGGAACAGTCTGGAATGAAGTTTCGATGTCGAAGCTATCAGCTCAGGCCGTCACCGAAAATACAGAACTCGATAACCCCCAGCAGATGGAAGACACGTTGTTCTCGGTAACCCCTACGGTTATTGGAGTTCACACTGTCATCACCGACAGGGTTGCCCTGAGAATTAGCGCCAACGCATATGCCCAGACAGGGTCACTTGCACAGAACGCTATTGAGAGAAAGAAAGACCAGGACGGACTGACGGCTATCGACGGTGCGACAACCGCACTTGGCGGAGCCAACGCTCTGGACTCTGGTGAAATTGCTGCGGCAGCATACAGGATTACCTCAAACACAACTGAGCCAGCTCCTGCCAATGCTCCAATTCACGCTGTCCACCACGGATTTTCCTTGAAGGACATCGATGACGAATTGATAGCAGCAGGCGTTGACCAGACCACAGGCGCTCCTTTGACCGGTGGTGTTGCTGTCGAGGCATATCAGAACCGATATCGGGGAACAATCGCCGGGGCAAGACTGTATGAGGATGGAAACATCACCATTAGTTCAAACCTTGCAAAAGGCGGAGTCTTCTCGCAAATGGCACTGGTATTAGTCGAGGGCAGGTCTCCATATATTGAGACCAAGAGACTGCCTGAACTAGGCGGTGGAGCCACTGCGCTGTATCACTACGACGAGTACGCCTACGGAGAGCGATCTTCAGGCAACTGGCTGTATGAAGTACAGGCTGACGCTACTGCGCCAACCAGCTAATGAATCTGCGTCGAATGGCGTGGACGAATGAGCGGGGAACCATTCCGAAAGGGTGGATTATCCACAATATGAATGGTGACATGGAGGATAACAGGCTTGAGAATCTTGCCTGTATCCCCAGAAAAACTGGAAATATATCAGAAGTAGTCGCTCCCTACAGGGAACGTATAAAAAAGCTGGAGCTACAGCTACAGCGGGAGAATAAATAGAGATGGCACAAACAGGATATGGAAGAATAAAAATCTTTGAGGACTTCCTTGCAGGCGAGGACATCGTTGCTGCAACGGCAGTAGGAAGAGCCTTTGGTGGCAGTGGGCTTAGAGTAATTGGACAGGGGTCTGAAGATACTGACTCCGGTATAACCGTCGGTGAATCTGACGGTCTTAACGGTGTTGGCATTCTGACGACTACCAACGAAGATGCTCATAGCATTGGACTCACGACAGGCAAGGTATTTGACGTTGGAAAGATGGCCCCTATAAACATTGAGTGCAGGGTTCAGTTTCCTGATCTCGACACCAAGGCATTTTATTTTGGCCTGACCGATGTCAACGGCGACACGGCTATTCTTGAAGGAGAAAACCTGGTTGCAGCCGGTGCAACTTTGACCCTTTCAGCCTCTGATTTATGTGGCTTTCTGATTGATGCAGAGGCTACCGATGACGAGGACTGGATCATGGTTTACAACGGTGGAACCACATCAGGTGAAACCACAATTGCAAGCATTGACGCCGATAACGATGCCGTGGCGGGTGAATGGGACATCCTGAGACTGGAAATTGCAATTAACGGAACCGCCAGGTGGTACGTTAATGGTGTCCTGAAGCAGACCGTGAGCGGAGCAGTATCGACGAGTACAGATCTTGCTGTGCTGGCAATGATTGAGACAAGAGCCGCATCAAATGAATATGCGTGGATTGACTACATAGCAATCGAGGCCAACAGAGACTGGACTGAGTAGGAGCTTTTAGTGGCAGCACTTGTTGAACTGGCCACAGCGGAAATATGGAGTCATGAGCCTTGCTGGCATATCAGTGAGATAAATCGGCAGGCTCCTGATTCCTCGGGCGCCAGAAGGTACCAGACGATAACCGTTATCAGGAATGATCGAAAGGTCAAACTTGAGAGAGACCTCGGTGATGCCCGCCTTTTCGGTGAGGAGTTCCAACTAATCCTTGGAGTTCCTGACGGCACAGGCGGAGGAGAGGCTCTTTATACCGTCGAGGAAGGTGTTCGTCTCGCACAGGAGATGAACCTTACGCCGCCCCCTAAAACCGAGGTTAAGCCCAGAGATTGGAAGAAGATTTTCTGGGATAACGTGGAAGAAAAAAACAAGTGGATGAAGGGTCAGAGTACGTTTGGCCCCGACTATAAGAAGGAGCGAACCCGTTGACACAGGAAAAATCTATTCAGGAACAACTTAGAGACGCAGAGGTAGCCGAGGAGCCTGGGAATATGAAGCGCGGAGCCGTCGTTGGAAACAGCAATGGTATGACAATGACAGCAGCCGAACTCCAGAGCGCAGGATACGTCTATGTCTACGATAACAGGACGGGGGACCGCTCAGTCGTCAAC
>Ga0208450_1001313_pt1 | contig 11809 bp, 15 predicted proteins | sample MalvireepMed_908_FD_184249 | JGI IMG/M metagenome (GOLD analysis project Ga0208450, IMG submission 184249) | Marine viral communities from the Global Malaspina Expedition - Malaspina viral metaG DeepMed_908 (SPAdes) (version 2) | ecosystem: Environmental > Aquatic > Marine > Oceanic | place... | reverse complement strand
TCTGCTGTTGGTTTAGCAGAAAATATGGCACAAAAAACTGAAATCAACTACATACCAGAAAAAGCATCCTTCTTAGTGAACTCTATGTTCTCTGCTGGGGCTGTTGGCATTGATGCCGCTGGAATTTTTGCGGCTTCGATCTGTGGCGTTGTCAAAGCTGGCTTTGTCATTGATCGCAAGATCAACCGTCAGAATGTCGCCTACACTCACGGCCCGAGCGTCCTGAAACAATTTTGAGCGCCGGTCGTCCCAGAGCGAGAAGCTGGCGGAACGCGTTGCCGGCTGCTTCGGATAGGCCGCCATTTGAGGCGTTTCACCATAGGCCAGCCCTGAACCAACCGGGCTCATCGAAGGCGCCTTGCCGATTTCTTTCAATGTCTGTGAGCTGCATCCGCCGAGCGTGAGTGCAAAAACAGTAATTGCGATGGCCCTAATCATGACGGATCCTTGGGTTGTTCGGCTGCTGCAGCAGCAGCGATAATGCTGGTCAAGGCGGCAGCCTTTTTCGTGTCCATCTCGTTGAGTATCGAACTTGCCAGTCGCGGGCTAAGCTTCATGATGATGGCGGAAGCGACGCCGGGCTTGACGATTTCCAGCTGTTTGGCGGCAGAGTCGGGCGCCATGTTCTTGTAGATTTCGACCAGTTGGGTATCGGCGACCTGCATGAAATCCTCACGCTTCTTCAGCCACTCCTTGTATTCGGCGGAGCCCTCTTCAAGCTGGCGCATGCGCTCGTCGACATCCGCCTGCAGCGCTTCAAGTTCTTTCTTCTGCAGCAGGTAGCGCTGGTCACGCGCGGCATCGGCAATGTTGCCGCAAAACGCACGGATCTCGTCTTCCAGGCTGGGCGGTGGCGCCTGCTGCGCCAGGGCACCAGGCGCAATCAAACCCAGCGCGATGATCGCCGCCGCGCCTGCGCCACGTCCCCAGTTACCAGAGCCGATATGTCCGACATCCCTCATTGCAGCACCAGTTCGGCATGCAATGCGCCGGCTGACTTGATGCCCTGCAGAATGGCGATGACGCCATCAGGCTTGACACCAATCGAGTTGAGGCCAGCGACAAGAGTTCTCAGATCAGGACCCTCGATCATGGCGATCTGACCGCCATCGATACCGGCTGTAATGTCCGTCAGCGGTTCAACCGCCGTCACGCCATCTGAGAAAGGCAAGGGCTGCACGACTGTGGGCATTTCATTGATCTGCACGGTCAGCGTGCCATGGCTGACAGCAACCTTGGAGACGCGCACATCATTGCCGATGACGATCGTCCCGGTTCGTTCGTTGACGACCACGCGCGCCGGCGTGTCAGTCTCGACAACCAAGCCTTCCAGCTCGGCCGTCAGCCTGGCAAGATCTGCGCGCGGAGGTTTGCGAACAGCGACCGAAGTGGAATCCTGCGCCTCTGCGATGGCGGTGCCATAACGCGCTTCCGAGAAGGCGTTGATGACATCAGCCATACCTACCGCAGTGGTGAAATCCGGGTTCCTGAGCTGGTAAACCAGTCCATCGACCTGCTTGAACTTCGCAGGGATCTCGCGTTCGATGATGGCGCCGCCAGGCAACCGTCCGGCGGTAGCGGTGCCCTGCTGCAAGGTTGCCGCATCGCCCTGGGCATTGATCGCCGAGACAATCACAGAACCCTGGGCGACGGCGTAAATCTGGCCATCGGCTCCGGACATGGAGGTCATGATAAGTGTGCCGCCGCGCAACGAGGTTGCATCGCCGAGTGAGGAAACAGTGACATCAATGCGCGAACCCAGGCTCGCGAAGGGCGGCAGATTGGCCGTTACAATGACAGCGGCAACGTTGTTGACACGCGATGCACCGCCTTCGGTGGAAATACCGAGATTTTGCAACATCGCGCGGAGCGACTGCTCGGTGAAAGGCGAGTTTCTCAAACCGTCGCCCGTGCCCTGCAATCCGACGACGAGGCCATAGCCGATCAGCTGGTTATCGCGACCGGCCTGCAGGGACGCAATGTCCTTGATGCGTGAAGCCGCGCCTGCGGGGCGGATAAAGCTCAGCCCCGCCCCTGTTGCAAACGAGTCAACCGCACCCTGGCTGGTTGCCGTTCCCGTGCCATTTCCGGTATCGGTTCCAGTTCCAGCTCCGAAATCCGGGCCAGGTCCAGACCCGGCCAGGCAGAACATGGCAATCCAGATGCCGACGATTTTGCCGAGTTTACGGATCATTTCACCGCCACCTGTATGCTGCCGTTCTCCATCACTGTTCCGGAAACGATGACTCCGGATTCAATGTTGCGAACGCGGATAAAATCGCCAATCGCTGCATTTTCAAGCGGCGTCCCCATCGCGGTAATCATCAGGCCACTCCCGCTGAAGACAAGCGGAACATTCTTGCCGCGTTCAACAGCCCAGGAATCACGCAATGCCGCGACCGGAATGGTCCGGCCCGGCAGCAATGTGCGGGTTGTCACCTTGCCCAAGACTTCGCTTGTCACTTCAACGTAGCCGCCGCGAAGGTTCGGATTGGTCACTTCGACCTCACGGACCAAACTCTCCATGAGCTCTTCACCAGGGTAGATGGTTCGTTCGGGAACGACTGCAGTGCCGCGTCCCGCGTGCGCCAAAGGCATGGTGCACAGCAGACCGAGTACAACAAGAGTCGCACGAGAGAGGCCTTTCCAAGGCGATGTTGGGCGAAACGTCATGTCTGCCTTATCCTTCTTGACCTAGAGGTTCTGGGAAACGACGGACGCCATTTCATCCGCCGCCTGGATGATCTTGGAATTCATCTCATAGGCGCGCTGCGCGGAAATCAGGTCAGTGATTTCCTTGACTGGATCAACATTGGACGCTTCCAGATATCCTTGCTGGATATGGGCAAAGCCGGGATCAGCAGGAACACCTTCGATTGCGGGGCCAGAAGCTACAGTCTCGCGGAACAGATTGTCGCCGAGTGGCTCGAGGCCCGCTTCATTGACGAAATTCGCCAAAGTCAGCTGCCCCAGATCCTGCAGTTCAACCTCGTCACCAATACGGGCCAGGATCTGGCCGGTGCGGGAGATCTGAACATCACTGGTTTCATCTGGGAAAGTGATGCCGGGAACCACCACATAGCCGTCAATGGTCACGAGCTGACCATCGGCATTGGTGTTGAACGCACCTGCCCTTGAGTACTGTGTCTCACCATCGGGGGTTTCAATCTGGAACCAGCCGCGCCCGACGAGCGCCATGTCCAGCTTGTTCGAGGTGCCGACCAGGCTGCCCTGGATGTGCAAATTTCGGACAGCAGAAGTCTGCACACCAAGTCCGATATGGGCACCTTCGGGCACGATCGCCTGGTTGGATGCGTTCGGAACCCCGGAGTTCCGCTCGACCTGATACAGCAGGTCGGAAAACTCGGCGCGGGCTCTTTTGAAGCCTGTCGTGTTGATGTTCGCCACGTTGTTGGCGATTACTTCAAGATTGAGCTGCTGGGCATTCATGCCGGTAGCTGCGATGGCCAAAGCCTTCATGGCGTATTCCTCAGATTTGCATACGTGCGATTTCGAGATAAGCAGTGACCATCTTGTCGCGGATCGCGACTGCGGTCTGCAGCGACTGTTCGGCCGACATGATGGCGTCGACGACTTCACGGGTCGGGACCTCGCCGCGCATGGCGGCAAACGACTGTCCTTCAGCAACCTTCAGATTGGTCACGACGCCTTCACCGAGATTCTTCATCGTCTCGGCAAATGAGCCCGGTGCCGGTGCGCCGGCTACCGCCGGCATGCCCGGCATTGCAGCGGCGCTGGCCACACTTGTCTCACGCGGACCACCCAGGCCCGACATACTCGACAGGCCTGACAGGCCAGAAATCTTGTCAATCATTGACCGGCCCTCAGCAGTTCGATTGTCATGGAAATCAGCTCCCTGGTTTGCTTCACGGTCTGAAGATTGGCTTCGTAGGACCGGTTGGCCTCACGCATGTCGGCAAGCTCGACCAAAACGCTGACGTTCGGCAGTTTCACCATGCCGTTGCTGTCCGCCGCGGGATTGCCCGGGTCATACTCAATGGTGAACTCGCTTGGATCATCATCGATCTTGGCCACTTCGGCGCGCGTGGCGCCGGTGGCACGATCGAGCTCCCAGGAAAAACTGATCGTCTTGCGGCGATAGGCGTCTTCACCTGGCGTGTTGCCGGTCGACTGCGCGTTGGCAAGGTTTTCCGACAGAATGCGCATCCGGGTTTCCTGAACATTCAGGCCGGATGAGGCAATGCGAGAGGCGAGCGATAGGGGATCAACCGGCATGGTCAGCGCCTCACAGTCAGGAGCATCATGCGGTGAAAGGCCGTCACCATTCCTGTGTTGAGTTCGTACATGCGTTTGATCTCTCCGGTCTTGCTCATTTCCTCAGGCAGGTTGACCGAATTGCCCGAAGGGTTCACGTCGACATCGCCAAAGGTCTCGCTGCGAATGGTGCCGCGCGTTGGGTCTTCCTGAATATGCCCCGGATGGGTTGCCGCCATGCGAGCCTGCGGCTGGGTCTGGTCGAGAACGGCTTCAAACGCAGCAACATCGCGGGTTCCGTAGCCCGGCGTATTGGCGTTCGCGATGTTTCCGGCAACAACAGTCTGACGCACGGTGAGCCAGTGCGATTGCTTGGATGCCAGTTCGAAAAGCTGAATCGGCTGCATGGATTTTCCCTGTCCTTAACAAGACCAGAGATTAGGCCGTTAATCTTGCGTGTGCCTTACGGGAAATTAACCATTCGGTAAGCTCCGTACCCGGCGCATGTTCTCGACGTGATTCGGAGGCATAGCGCCATCGCAGTAATGGCATTGCCCGGCCCGGTCTGGAGCCAGGGATGAAACAACAGACCGTGTCCAGTCCGCCAAACCAAGCGAAACTTCAGAACCCTGCCACCCGGCGCAGCCGGGAAACCATGAGTATGGAGAGCTTATTGCTTCGCCTCAGAGCTTTTCCCGGATGAGCTGCTTCACTGGCATTGGCGTATCGTTGCGGTAACGGGACGATGCTCGAACAACACGCATTGCGCTCAACGCCATCGAGGATGACCAGAGACCGTCGCATCAGGCGGATGGCGTGGATGCTGGCGCGTCCGTTCAGCGCTGTATGACCTCGCCGTTTGATGTGATGATCACCCACTGGCCTTCACGCTTTTCCAAAGTGGCTAGACGGGAATTATCGGGCAGGACAGAGCCGATGCGAACAATATACATACCCGATGTATCCTCAATCAGCGCCCTTCCGTTGGCAACATGCAGCAGCTTGTAGCGCGGTTTGCCGGGAAAGCTCTTGTTGGGATCAACCGCCGTTGCGGGCGCCGCACTATTCCCTTCGTCGCCGAGATTGGACACCGTCGCCGTGGTGATCGGGTCAAAGGCCGAAGGTTCTGCGGTGCCATCCTTTTCATCAGGAATGGCAAGGGGGGATACATTGACGAATGAACGGCCGCCGATTTCCGGCAAGTCGCGGGTTTCGGTATAGCCCATGGGAGCAATTCCGAAGCTTTCCTGATTGAAGAAAACGTACCAGGGGAAAAATGCCGCGGCCGTGGCCAACATGAAACCGGCAACCGCTACCAGGCGATCGCCGTTGCCGCGCGACGAAGCCTTGCGGACAGGCGCTTCTTCTTCGCTCTCTACAGCTTCGATTTCGGCTTTTTCTACATCGGTCACTGTTTCGTCCTTTCCTTGGCGGGCGATGAAACGGGCAAGCCGGCCGCGGCCTTCATTGCATCCGCGAGTTCGGCAAATGCATCGGCGCTCGGAGGTTGTTCCGGTGTCTGGCGCAATGTTTCGTAGATCACCGGCGTTTGCTTGATCGCCATTTCGAGTTCAGCGTCAGATCCTGCCCGGTAGCCGCCTATCAGCCGCAAGTCGCGGGTTTCCTCGAAGCGATGGATCAGCGCCTTGAGACGCATCACCAGCTTTTCCTCGTCGCCACGCCAGGCTTTGCGCGCGAGACGGGAAATCGAGGTCAGCGGATTGACCGGCGGATAGCGGCCTTCATCGGCAAGCGCGCGATCAAGCACAAGGTGGCCGTCGAGAATGCCCCGGGCCGAGTCCGCCACCGGGTCATTGTGATTGTCGCCATCCACCAGGATCGAAACGATGGCGGTGATAGCACCTGCACCTTCCGGCCCTGGTCCGGCACGCTCAAGCAATCCCGGCAGGGCGGTAAAAACCGACGCCGGATAGCCACGGGCGACCGGAGGTTCGCCAGCGGCCATGCCGATTTCACGCAGCGCATGGGCAAAGCGCGTCAGGCTGTCGACAATCAGAAGCACATTCTCACCGGCGTCCCTGAAATGCTCGGCAATCGCCATGGCAGTCAGGGGAGCGAGTTTGCGCTGCATCGGGCTTTCATCGCTGGTGGCAACCACAGCGACCGTCTTCTGCATGTTCGGACCAAGCGTATCCTCGATGAACTCGCGGACTTCACGGCCACGTTCGCCAACAAGCGCGACCACGGCGCGATCAAAATCCGCGGCTTTGGCAAACATCGAAAGGAGTGTGGATTTTCCGACGCCCGAGCCGGAAAAGACACCAAGCCGCTGGCCCTGACACATCGGCGTGAAGACGTCGACGACGCGGATGCCCGTCTTGAGAGGCTTATTCACCCTCTGGCGCAACATGGATGCCGGTGCGGCTCCCGTCACCGGGCGCGGTTTCGCACCTTGCTTGAGCGGCCCGAGACCATCGACAGGATCTCCGAGCGCATTGATGGTACGGCCGCACCAGCTCTTGTCGGGTGACAGACGGAACGGACCGCGCCGCCAGACCCGCTCGCCGATATTGGCCTGCGATGCTCCGTCAACCGGACAGGCGATCAAATCGTCCGGCCCGAGACTGACAACTTCGGCCAGCTTGGCTGTATCGCCATGGCGGAATGTCAGAAAATCGCCAATCCGCACATGCCGTGACAGGCCGGCGACAACGCAATGGCCTGGCGCAACAGACGTGACAGTGCCCGAGATGTCATAGGCGCCTTCCGGACTGGAAAAACTGCGCACGCTGTCGGCAAGCCTCGCCAACCCTGACCGCCCGCTCATGGTGCGCAAATCTCCAAGGCCGCCGATGGTCTATGCAACAGATGCAAGATCACTGTCATCGACCGCTGCCCAATGTCCGGATCGCTTCCCTGAAGACATCCTCGGTCGATTTTGTCATTGCCGAAATATTTTCAAAGGCGCGCGAGATCACAATCAGGCGGCTCATCTCGGCCAGGGCGTTGACGTTTGAATTCTCGACATATCCCTGCACCAGACCGGCGCTGTCGGCGTCAAGAACAGGTTCGGGCGGAATTGTGGGAACGATGCCAAGCGAAGCCTTGCGGATGAAGCCATCCCTGAAATCGGCTGAGAACAGGCCGATTGCTCCGCGTCTGAACCCATCCTGGGTCAGGCCGCCATCGCGCCCAGCCTTGGGTGGTTCGCCATCGGGATCCAGTTGGATCGGGGCTTCGCCCGGATCAAGCACGGGATATCCATCGACATTGACCAACTCACCGGTGGGGGTGAGGGTAAAGCGGCCATCACGGGTGAGCATGTTGCCGGTAGGCGTTTCGATCATGAACCAGGCGTCGCCGCGAATAGCGAAGTCGAACTGACTGCCGGTGCTCTTCAGGCCGCCATTGGCCGTTGTCAGATAGTCCTGGCCCTCGTCGACGAAGGAAACATCCGTCGAACCGGTATTGGCCAAAACCTCGTTGAACTTGACCTCGGTCGCCCGGAAACCGGCTGTATTGGCGTTGGCGACATTGTCAGCCAATGTCGTCAGGCGGCGTTCAAGCGCAATCTGCGATGAAAGCGAAACGTAAAGCGAACCCTGCATCAGCGGCCCCCGAGTTTGAGATTGTTGATCGAGAGCATCAATTCCGGCGAGATGCCGAACCCGCTGGAAGACCCAAGCAGAAGACTTGAGCTAGCCGACCCGCCTGACGGGTTGTCGAGCTCCCAAAGCGCGGTGAAGCGCTGCATGAAGAGGTTCAGCTTCTCGGGATCCTTGAAGTCCTCGATATCGAGGCGTTCATTGAGCATGTCCGCCTGCTTGTCGATATCGGACGCGGCAATCTCGGCGGGAATGCCGAGTGCTGTGCGCACGACTTCATACAGAGCGGTATCGGCAAGAATGCCATAGGCGGAATCGAGTTCGGGCGCGGCTCTCTGGAAGTAGAGTGCCAGCCGAACGCCGGTGTTGTCCTGGCCAGCTTCTTCTTCAAGCGACAGCCGGTGGTACTTGTCCACCGTGCCTTGCTGTGCCTTGGTGAAAATCGTTGCCGTTTCGCCGTTGCGCGCGAAATTGTAGGTCTCGGCGAATTCCTTGTATTTGGAATCTGCAAGCTGGTTGGCGAATGCATCATCCTTATCGACGCCTTCCGTCAGCACCTTGCGCATGAAGGCCTTGGCGTAATTCATGTCTTCCAGGCCATGAGCCTTCATGGCGTAATTGAACAGGCGCGTATCGGCCATAAAGTCGTCGACAGATTTGATCTCGGAAATCCGCTTGAGATAATACTCGCTTTCCCGCGCAACCTCAGGCTGGCTGGCAATCCGCTCGATGGATCGCGGAAGATCTCGTGCGATGAGATTGTAGCTGGTGTAAGTTGATGTCACCGGATGCCCCTCTTGTTCAATAGGGCATATTGAGCGGTCTAATAACCGGCACAGCCCCAGCAAGCCTGTCCCGGATTAGGTCAGTTTGCTTGTGCGAGGCTGAAGATTGCAGGCGGCTGTTTATCTAACGGGCAGATTCAGCTTCACACAAGGCTCAAGCCGTAGTGATTGTCATGCAAGTCATTTACTGCGGCGGGGCACCATGAACATCATTATTGGTTTTGTTATTACGATCGGCTGCGTGCTCGGCGGATTTATGGCGATGGGCGGACACATTGAAGTGCTCAACCAGCCGTTTGAGCTGCTGATCATCGGTGGCGCCGCGATCGGAGGGTTCATCATGACGAACCCGGTCAAGACCATCAAAGATACGATGAAAGCTCTGGGCGAGGCCTTCAAGGGCAAGGTCCCCAAGGAGCGCGAATATCTCGACACGCTGAGCATTCTCTATTCGCTGATGCGCGACCTGCGGACCAAGAGCCGCAACGAAATCGAAAGCCACATCGACAATCCGGAAGAGTCCGAGCTGTTTCAATCAGCACCGACGATCCTGAAGAACAAGGAACTGACATCGTTCATCTGCGATTATGTTCGCCTGATCATCATCGGCAATGCCCGTCCGCATGAAATCGAAGCCCTGATGGACGAAGAGATCCAGACGATTGCCCAGGACCGGCTGAAAGCCTATCACGCCATGAGCACCATGTCTGACGCCTGCCCGGCCATCGGGATTATCGCCGCTGTTCTCGGCGTGATCAAAGCCATGGCGGCCATCAATGAATCGCCGGCCGTGCTTGGCGGTCTGATCGGTGCCGCGCTTGTTGGTACCATGCTCGGAATTTTCCTTTCCTATTGTGTGTTCAGCCCCATCGCCACGAACATCAAGATTGTCAGAACCAAGCAGAACCGGCTCTACACCATCGTCAAGCAGACCCTGCTGGCCTACATGAACGGTTCGGTTCCGCAGGTCGCTCTCGAGCACGGCCGCAAGACCATTTCTTCCTACGAGCGTCCATCCATTGATGCGGTCGAGCAGGAAATGATGAATCCTGGCGGCGGCGGCGAAGCAAAGGCGGCTTGATCTCATGAACGTAGCAACCGAGTCTCCGCAGACATCAAACCATCAAGGGTTTAATCCGGACCTCCTGGACCGGATGATCGGCGTCAAGGGAAATGGCGCCGACATCGGCTCGAAAAGCCAGAGCTTGCTGAATGCTCTGGGACCTGTCCTTACGGCGACCTTCTTGAGCGCAACTGGTGTGACGATCGACGCCCGGCCGGGCGACATCAAATTGGGACGCCGGCGGGAGCTGCTCACCGAACTGAGCGGCGACACCGTCTATTGCGAAGCGACAATCGCGGACTGGTCATCCGACATTTGCAGCCTGTGCGGCACCAAGCTGATCATCGGCATGGTCGAGTGCCTGCTCGGCGGCTCTGATCCCGACCAGCTCGACATTGCCGCAAGACCATTGTCCGGTATCGAACTGGATATGTCGCTGGTGGTATTCGAGCAGCTCAACGACAGCCTGCGCAGCCTTGTTGCGAGCAAGACGGACGCCAAGGCGAGAGCAAAGAATCCGCATCCAGAGCATCCTGAGGAAGAAGACGATCCGATTGCGGATTTTCACGCCGTTTCACTCACTCTCGATATTGAATTCGGTTCTGTCGCGGCGCCCTTGACGCTGATCCTTCCGCAGTCTGTTCTGCTCAAAACCAAGCTAAACCCGGCCAAACTCGACAAGAAGGCAGACCCCAACAAGGGCGAGTGGACAGAACGGTTGAGCGATCGCGTTTCCAAATCCCAGATCAGCCTGCAGGCCGCGGTGGCATTGAAGCCACTGGAGCTGGGAGAGATCAGCCGCCTGCAGCCGGGCGATCTGATTGCCTTTGCACATAATGGCGATATCGAAGTGACCCTGAGCGCAAACGGCCAGGCCCTCTACACCTGCGCCCTGGGCCGGGCGGGCTCACGCTATATGGTCAAGGTTGAGGGTCAGGCCGGACCGGACGAAAACTGGAAAACCGATTTTAAATGAGATGGTGCCCGCGAGCTGCATGGCAGGCTCCGGGCAAGCTTCAGACGGGATAAAGCTACATGGCTAGCGATAAAGCACTAGATGGCATTGAAGATCTTACGGCGCAGGATGACAGCGCGATAGATGACGCTGTTGATGGCCTTCGCGATGTTTTGAAAAAGGATACCGGCATGGCGCCGGACCTCACTGAAGAAAGCGTGGATGGTATGGGTGGCGCAGCAGCCTTTGGTTCCGATTTTGGCGCAGACTTCGAAGACGACACTGCGACCGACGATCCCTTCAACATCGGCGACGACGCTGCGGACACGTCTGATTTCGGCGCAGTCGGCATGGACGCGCCTGGACTGGGCGCCGACTTCGGCGGCGATTTTGGGGCAGCCCCGGATCTCGACGAGCCTGCTTTCGGTACGCCGAATGGCGGAAAATCGCTGGTCCAGGATTTTGGCGGAGCACCGTCATCCAAGCCAGGCGTCAAGATTGGCGCAAGCGGCGCCGCCAATCGGGTCGACCTGGTTCTCGGCATACCGATTGACGTACAGATCATCCTTGGTTCGAGCCGTATGGCGGTTTCCACATTGATGAACCTTTCCGAAGGCGCGACAATCGCGCTGGACCGGAAAATCGGAGAACCTGTGGATATCATGGTCAACGGCAAGCTAATCGGCCGTGGAGAGATTACTGTACTGGAAACCGACGACACCAAATTTGCTGTCAAGATAATCGAAGTCATCGGCGAACCGCAGAAGAAGTCGAACTGATATGACCAGCTATGATGAGTTCACCCCCGACACCACCGAAGGCAGCACCATCCTGTCGCCCTCGGAAAAGGCTGCAGCCGTGCTGCTCGCCATGGGCAAACCGGTGGCGGGCAAACTGCTGAAATTCTTCGAACACGAAGAACTGCAGGAAATCATCAAGAATGCCCAGAACCTGCGGACCATCAAGCCGCAGGAACTGATTGAACTGGTCAATGAATTCGAAGATCTTTTCAGCGAAGGCGCCGGCCTGATGGACAACGCCAAGGCGATGGAGGGCATTCTCGAAGAAGGCCTGACGCCTGACGAGGTCGACGGGCTTCTGGGACGCCGCACCCAATTTGCCAGCTATGAAACATCGATCTGGGACCGGCTTCAGGATTCCGATCCCGACCGAGTCGGCAAGTTTCTGCAGAACGAGCATCCGC
>Ga0208450_1001304_pt1 | contig 11852 bp, 10 predicted proteins | sample MalvireepMed_908_FD_184249 | JGI IMG/M metagenome (GOLD analysis project Ga0208450, IMG submission 184249) | Marine viral communities from the Global Malaspina Expedition - Malaspina viral metaG DeepMed_908 (SPAdes) (version 2) | ecosystem: Environmental > Aquatic > Marine > Oceanic | place... | reverse complement strand
CTGGAAGACGGGGCTTTCAGACAGCTTGAGCCGCATCCACAGCGAGATGAACAGCAGCACGATCGACAGCAGGAACGGGATCCGCCAGCCCCATTCGGCGAAGTCCTGTGCGGGGATGAACGCGCGGCAGGCGATTACCACCAGGATCGACAGCACGAAGCCGCCGACCACGCTGGCCTGGATGAAGCTGGTGTAGAAGCCGCGTTTCTCGGGCGGCGCGTGTTCGGCGACATAGATCGCCGCGCCGCCATATTCGCCGCCGAGCGCGAGACCCTGGAGGATGCGCAGGCAGATCACGATCAACGGCGCGGCGATGCCGATGCTGGCCGCGCTGGGGATGAGGCCCACGCCGGCGGTGGCGATGCCCATCAGCGTGACCGTCACGAGGAAGGTGTATTTGCGCCCCAGCCGGTCGCCGAGGAAGCCGAACAGGATCGCGCCCAGCGGACGGAAGCCGAAGCCGACCGCGAAACCGGCCCACACCAGCAGGATCTCGAGCGTCTCGTTATCGCTCGGGAAGAAGGCCGCACCGATCAGCCCTGCAAGCGTGCCGTAGATGAAGAAATCGTACCATTCGAAGATGGTCCCCGCGCTGCTTGCCGCAATGACGAGGCGTATTTCCTTCTCGGTCGGTTCCCTTTGCGGTGTGACGGCACCTGTGGCCATGTCGCGCTCCCCCTGCATCGCGAGTGTGGTTTTCGTTCGATCGGTCTAGCCTGCACCCCCACCCTTGGAAAGCGCGTCGAGCGCGGCCTTCCACGGCAGGAGAATGGCCCCGTGGCGGGCGCGGTAGGCGCGCGCGGGTTCGAGCATGTCGATCCGTTCGAGCGCGGGCGCGCCGGCATCGCCCTCGAGCCATTCGCCGAGGGCTCCCAGAGTGCGTGACACCGCGGCCGCGTCCATGCCGCCCGCTTCGCGCGCGAAAATGGCCGCCGAGGCCTGCCCGACTGCGCAGGCGCTCACCTTCAGGCCGATCCGCTCGAGCCGGCCGGTGTGGACCGACGACAGCGAAATCACGCTGCCGCAGCTGCGCGACCGCGCCTCGCCCACCGCGATCGCCTGCGCGTCGAAGGGATAGTCCGCCAGTTCGACCGCCATGGCGAGCAGTGCGGGAGAATACAGCGCCGGCGCGCGCGGGGCCGTCATCAGGCGCCGTCGGCGGCCTGTTCGCGCAGCCGGGCGCGCCGTTCGGCCAGCACTTCGACCAGCGAGCGCGAACTGGCGTCGACCAGTTCATAGCTGCGCGCGGTGGTGATCCAGTTCGGGCGGCCCTTGTAGCTCCACACCGTGTCGTAGCCGACCACCAGCAGCGAAAAGGCGATGACGACAATCAGCATGCCCTTGAGCGCGCCGAAACCGAAGCCGAGCACCCGGTCCACCGGCCCGAGCATAGACGAGCGCGACACCGCGCCGACATTGTTGGCGATCACCTTCATCGCGGCATAGGGGATCAGCAGCAGCAGCGTGAACGCCAGCAGCGCGGTGGTGATGTCGGTGCCGATATGGTCCTGCAGCGCCAGCGTCAGCGGCGTATGCAGCGCGCGGATCGCGAATGCAGCGAGGACCCACGCCGCCAGCGACAGGACTTCCTGCAGGAATCCCCGCATGAAACCGCCCGCCGCGGCAATGCCCACGATCAGCAAAACGATGTAATCGAAACCAGTCATGACCTGCCCATGCGGCCGGACTTATGAATTCCCGATTATGCGGTCAACGAGATTGGCCAATTGTCCCAAGCCGTCATAGGTCAGCGCGCTGCCCGCGCCCTTGACGTCAACCGGGCCGAAACCGCGATCGAAACCGAGCTTGGCGGCTTCGCGCAGCCGCAGCCCGCCATGCGCCACCGGGCGGATCTCTCCGGCGAGCGAGACTTCACCGAGCCATACGCTGCGTGGCGGGAGCGGCTTGTCCGCCATCGCGCTGACCAGCGCCGCGGCCACCGCAAGGTCGGCAGCCGGGTCCGACAACCGGTAGCCACCGGCCACGTTGAGATAGACCTCGGCCGCGGAAAAGTTGAGGCCGCAGCGCGATTCGAGCACGGCCAGCAGCATTGCCAGCCGGCCATTGTCCCACCCCACGACTGCGCGGCGCGGCGTCGCGCCCGACTGCAGGCGGACGATCAGTGCCTGGATCTCGACCAGCACCGGCCGGGTCCCTTCGATCGCGGGGAACACCGCACTGCCCGCCATCGGCTCGTCCCGGCCCGAAAGGAACAACATCGAGGGGTTGTCGACTTCTTCCAGCCCCTCCCCCGCCATTGCGAACACGCCGATCTCGTCGACCGCGCCGAAGCGGTTCTTGAGCGCGCGCAGGATGCGGTACTGGTGGCTGCGCTCGCCCTCGAAGCTCATCACCACATCGACCATGTGTTCGAGCACGCGCGGCCCGGCGATGCTGCCATCCTTGGTGACGTGCCCCACCAGTACCAGCGCAACGCCGTTTTCCTTGGCGTAGCGTATCAGCTCGAAGGCGCAGCCGCGCACCTGGCTGACCGTACCGGGCGCGCCTTCGATCGTGTCCGAATGCATGGTCTGGATCGAATCGATCACCAGCAGCCCCGGCGCATCCATCGATCCGAGCGAGGTAAGGATATCGCGCACGCCGGTGGCCGCAGCGAGTTTGACCGGCGCATCGGACAATCCGAGCCGCGCGGCGCGCATGCGCACCTGCCCGCTGGCCTCCTCGCCGCTGACATAGACCACGCCGCGCCCTTCGCGCGCGATCCTGGCCGCGGCCTGCAGCAGCAGCGTCGACTTGCCGATACCCGGGTCACCGCCCAGCAGGATCGCCGAACCCGGCACCAGCCCGCCGCCCAGCGCACGATCGAATTCGGCCAGGCCGGTGGGCTGGCGCTGCGGCAAGGCGCCGGGCTTGTCGAGTTCGACGAATTCGACCGCGCGCCCCCCGCTCGACAGATCGTGTTTCATCGAGAACACGGTCGCCGGCGCATCTTCCGCCAGCGTGTTCCATTCGGCGCAGTCTGGGCACTGCCCCTGCCAGCGATGCGACACGCCGCCACATGCCTGGCAGACATAGCGTTTCTTCGGTTTGGCCATGCCCGATCGCTAAACGGAACATTTCACGAACGCAATTGCCTTTACCGATTTATCCCGCCATGACCGGGCGATGCGGCAAAAGGAATTGCGGATAGCGCTGGTCTGCTATGGCGGCGTCAGCCTGGCGATCTACATGCATGGGGTCACGCGCGAGCTGTGGCAGCTGGCCCGCGCCAGTCGCGCGTTCCACGCCGCAAGCGGCCCGTTGCAAGGGGTTGAGGCGGTCTACCGCGAGCTGATCGAACGGATCGAGGACGAACACGGCCTGCGGCTGCGCATCCTGCCCGATATCATGAGCGGGGCCAGCGCGGGCGGGATCAACGCGGTGTTCCTCGCGCAGGCGGTCCATTCGGGCCAGTCGCTCGAACCGCTGACCGACCTGTGGCTCGAGGTCGCCGATGTCGACGAACTGGTCGATCCCGCCGCGCGCCTGAAATGGCGCTTTTCGAAGATGTGGGCGCAGCCCTTCGCCAACTGGCTGTTGAGCCGTCCGGGCAGCGACATCACCGATGCAGTCGCGCCCGAAACCCGGGCCGAGGTGGAGCGCAAGGTATCGCACCTCATCCGGGGGCGCTGGTTCGAACCACCCTTTTCCGGCCTCGGTTTCTCGCGCCTGCTCGAACGCGCGTTTTCGGCCATGGCCGAGGGCCCGATCGACGAACCGCTGCTGCCGCCGGGCCATCCGCTCGACCTGTATGTCACCGCCACCGATTTCCACGGGTACCAGGAATTGCTGCGGCTCCACAGCCCGCCGGTGGTCGAGGATACCGAACACCGCATGCCGATCGCATTTCGCGCGCGCACGCCGCTTGCCGGCGGAACCGATCTCGCGAACCCACTCGAACTCGTCTTCGCGGCGCGCGCGACCGCCAGTTTCCCGGGCGCGTTCCCCCCGCTGCGGGTCGAGGAAATCGACCGGCTGTCCGACCTGACCGAACGGAACTGGCCCGAAAGGGAGGCTTTCCTCAAGCGCGTCATGCCTGTCCATGTTGCGCGGGAAACGCTTGATAACGTGTCGCTTATCGATGGGTCGGTGCTGGTCAACAAGCCCTTTGCAGGCGCGATCTCGGCCCTGCAGGGGCGCCCCGCGCAGCGCGAGGTGGATCGGCGCTTCGTCTATGTCGACCCGCGGCCCGACCGGTTCGGAGAACGAGCCGACGGCAAGAGCGAACCAGTCGGCTTCTTCTCGGCGATCTTCGGTTCGCTATCGACGTTGCCGCGCGAACAGCCGATCCGCGACAATCTCGAACAGCTCGAGGAACAGAGCCGCGAGGCCGAACGGCTGGGCCGCATCGTCGCCGCGCTGCGCCCCGAGGTCGATGGCGCAGTTGAAAAGCTGTTCGGGCGCACGCTGTTCTTCGACCGGCCCACCCCGGCCCGGCTCAAGAGCTGGCGCCAGAAGGCGCAGCAATCCGCCGCCGAACGCGCGGGATATGCCTTTCACGCTTATGCGCAGGCGAAGTTCACCGGTATCGTCGGACGGCTCGCGCGGCTGGTCCTGGATGCAGCGCCCAAGCTGGCAATCGATGATCCCGCGCCGATCGAAGCGGTGCTGCGTGAAGAACTGATCCGCCGCGGGCTGGAAACGCTGGCATCGCCTTCGGGCGGGGCGTCGGCCGAAGCGATCGCCTTCTTCCGCGAACACGACATCGGCTTTCGCATCCGCCGGCTGCGATTGCTGGCGCGCCGTCTGGCTCGCGACTGGGAGGCCGATCCCGAAATTCCCGACGACGCGCTGGAGCAGGCCCGCGACGCGGTGTACCGCATCCTGTCGCTCTATTTCGAGAAGGAAGGCACGGCCGCGCTGGGCAGCCGCTTTGGCGATCTGGCAGAGCGCGTCCTGCAGGATCCGGGCACGCTGCTCGACCTGATCGAAGCCCAGCGCCTGCTGCCCGAGCTCGATGACCGCGCCGAGGAAATGCTGGCCGAAGCGCTTGAGGTCATGCCCAAGAACCTGCGCCGCCGGATGCTGCTGACCTATCTCGGCTTTCCCTATTACGACGTCGCTACCCTGCCCCTGTTGCGAAACGAAGGTTTGACCGAGTTCGACCCGGTCAAGGTCGACCGGATCAGCCCCGACGATGCCCGCAGCATTCGCGAGGGCGGCACCGCCGCGACGCTGCGCGGGATCGAGTTCTACAATTTCGGTGCGTTCTTCAGCCGCGCCTATCGCGAGAACGATTACCTGTGGGGCCGGTTGCACGGGTGCGAACGGATGATCGATCTTGTCTGTTCGACGCTGGACAAGCCGTTTGCGCCCGAGACGTGCGCGCATTTCAAGCGTGAGGCGTTTCACGCGATCCTGGATGAGGAGCAACGCACGGGGCGCTGTGCGCTGCGGCTGATCGACGAGATCCGCGCCGAAATCGTCGCCCGGATGCCCTAGCGTTCCGCACGCGCGAAGAAGAGCAGCATGACGAGCCGCGCGCTTTCGGCATCGGTGCCGAAACCCGGCGCGGCGGTGTGGAACTGCCAGGGCGAAAACAGGACGAGCCGGTTGAAGCGCGTGGGCACGCGCATCACGCGTTCCCACTTGGCGGGATGGGTGGTGTCCTTGTTGACTACGTCGGCGACGAGATCGTCCACCGTATCATAGCCGGTCGCGGCGAGTTCGGCGCCATTGGCGGGGACGCGTTCGAGGCCGGTGCGCTTGTGGCGGAAGAAATCGGTGCCGCCCGCGCCGGGCTTGAGACAGTCTTCCGGCCGCGAGAGATAGAGAATGCCAGAGTAGAACGCCGGATCGACATGGACGCCGCTGCGTCCCCTGTCGGATTTCAGCGTCATGCGGCAATGGCCATGTTCGGTGCCCGGCGCACCGACCAGTTCCACGCCGAGTTGCCGCGAAACCGACGCGTCGATCGCGTCCACCGGCAAGGCCCCGGTGGTATCGCGCCCGGGGTAATTCCCGCCCGCCCCCGGCGGCGCATAATCGAGCGCCAGCGCGGCGCGGCGCGCGGCCCAGGGATCGGACAGGAAATCGTCGATGATCGTCAGCGCAGGCAGCATGGCGCGCTTATCGCGGGCCCTGCCGTGCTTGGCAATCACCCGCCCAGCGCGCCCTTGAGCTTGTCGAAGAAGCCGCGGCTCTCGGGACATTCGTCACCGGTTTCGAGCTCGCGGAACTGTTCGAGCAGCGCGCGCTGTTCCTTGCTGATCCGCGTGGGTGTCTCGACCGCGATCTCGATCACCAGATCGCCGCGTCCGCGGCCCTGCAGCACGGGCATGCCCGCACCGCGCTGGCGGAGCTGCTTGCCCGACTGGATGCCCGCCGGGATTTCGAGCGTGACTTCCTCGCCGTCGATATTGGGAATGGTGATCGATCCGCCCAGGGCAGCCTTGGTGAAGCTGATCGGGACGCGCGTGGCCAGAGTGGTGCCTTCGCGTTCGAAGATCGCGTGCGGTTTCACATGCAGGAAGATGTAGAGATCGCCCGGAGGTGCGCCGCGCGGTCCGGCCTCGCCCTTGCCCGAAAGGCGGATACGCGTACCTGTATCGACGCCCGGGGGGATTTCCACTTCCAGCGCCTGCGCCTTGTCGACGCGGCCTTCGCCGCGGCAGTCGCGGCAGGGCGAGGAAATGACTTCACCGCTGCCGTGGCAGTTGGGGCACGGGCGTTCGACGACGAAGAAACCCTGCTTGGCACGGACCTGTCCCTGGCCGTGGCACAGGTTGCAGGTGCGCGCGCGGGTCCCCGGCGTCGCGCCCGATCCATGGCAGGTCTCGCAGTTTTCGGAGACCTCGATCTCGATCTCGGTCGACTCGCCACTGAAGGCATCCTCGAGATCGATCTGCAGATCGTAGCGCAGGTCGGCGCCGCGGCGCGCCCTCGTGCGGCCACCCCCGCCGAATGCGCTGCCGAAGATGGTTTCGAAGATATCGCCGATATCGCCGAAATCGGCGCCCGGATGACCGCCGCCGCCGGGACCGCCCTGCTGGAACGCGGCATGACCGAAACGGTCGTAGGCCGCCCGTTTCTGCGGGTCCTTGAGCACTTCATAGGCAGCGCTGACTGCCTTGAACTTGCCCTCGCTCTCGGTGCAACCGGGATTGCGGTCGGGGTGGTGTTTCATTGCCAGCTTGCGATAGGCGGACTTGATCGTCGCCCCATCGGCATCGCGGCTGACGCCGAGCAATTCGTACAGGTCGGTTTCGGTTGTCGACATGGCTTCCTAATAACTAATCGCCACCGGTGCGCTGGGGCACCGATGGCGACTGGTTTCTCATCGTTCGATCAGTTCTTCGCGTCTTCGTCGACTTCGGAGAATTCGGCGTCGACCACCTCTTCCTCCGCGCCGCCGTCGCTCGCGGCTTCGCCTTCCGGAGCTGCGGACGCGGCATTCGCCTGTTCCTGCTCGTAGATCGACTGGCCCATCTTCATCGCGCTCTGCGACAGGTCTTCGGCCTTGGCGTTGATGTCGGTGGGGTCATCGCCCTCGAGCGCGGTCTTGAGCGCGGCGACCTTCTCCTCGACTTCGCTCTTCAGCGAAGCGTCGATCTTGTCGCCATGCTCTTCGAGCTGCTTCTCGGTCGCATGGACGAGGCTGTCGGCCTGGTTGCGGGCCTCGGCGCCTTCGCGGCGCTTCTTGTCCTCGTCGGCGAACTTCTCTGCATCCTGGACCATCTTCTCGATGTCGTCATCGGACAGACCGCCCGAAGCCTGGATGCGGATCTGCTGCTCCTTGCCGGTGCCCTTGTCCTTCGCAGACACGTTGACGATGCCGTTCGCGTCGATGTCGAAAGTGACCTCGATCTGCGGCACGCCGCGCGGGGCAGCGGGAATGCCGACCAGGTCGAACTGGCCGAGCATCTTGTTGTCCTGCGCCATTTCGCGCTCGCCCTGGAAAACACGGATCGTCACCGCGTTCTGGTTGTCCTCGGCGGTCGAGTAGGTCTGCGTCTTCTTGGTCGGGATCGTCGTGTTGCGGTCGATCATCTTGGTCATGATGCCGCCCAGCGTCTCGATCCCCAGCGACAGCGGAGTCACATCGAGCAGCAGCACGTCCTTGACATCGCCCTGGAGGACGCCGGCCTGGATCGCTGCGCCCATTGCGACGACTTCATCGGGGTTCACGCCGGTGTGCGGCTTGGAACCGAAGAACTCTTCGACCACTTCGCGCACCTTGGGCATGCGGGTCATGCCGCCGACCAGGATAACCTCGTCGATCTCGTTCTTCGACACGCCGGCATCGGCCAGTGCCTTCTTGCACGGCTCGAGCGTGCGCTTGATCAGGTCGCCGACGAGCTGTTCGAGCTTCGAACGGCTGATCGTTTCGACCAGATGCAGCGGGGTCGAGCTGCCGCCTTCCATCCGGGCAGTGATGAAGGGCAGGTTGACTTCGGTCGAAGCCGAGCTCGACAGTTCGATCTTGGCCTTCTCGGCGGCTTCCTTGAGGCGCTGCAGCGCGAGCTTGTCGGTCCGGAGATCCATGTTCTCCTTCTTCTTGAACTCGTCTGCGAGATATTCGACGATGGCGCTGTCGAAGTCTTCGCCGCCCAGGAAAGTGTCGCCATTGGTCGACTTCACTTCGAACACACCGTCACCGATTTCGAGCACGGAGACGTCGAAGGTGCCGCCGCCAAGGTCGTAGACGGCGATGGTCTTGCCGTCTTCCTTGTCCATGCCATAGGCAAGCGCCGCGGCGGTCGGCTCGTTGATGATGCGCAGCACTTCGAGACCGGCGATCTGGCCGGCGTCCTTGGTCGCCTGGCGCTGCGCGTCGTTGAAGTATGCGGGAACGGTGATCACTGCCTGCGTGACGGTTTCGCCGAGATAGCTCTCGGCGGTTTCCTTCATCTTCTGCAGGATGAAGGCCGATACCTGGCTGGGCGAATAATCTTCGCCGCCCGCTTCGACCCAGGCATCGCCGTTCTTGCCCTTGACGATGTCATAGGGAACGAGCTCCATGTCCTTCTTGGTCAGCGGGTCGTCGAACCGGCGGCCGATCAGGCGCTTGATCGCAAACAGCGTGTTGTCCGGATTGGTCACTGCCTGGCGCTTGGCCGGCTGACCGATCAGGCGTTCGTTGTCCTTGGTGAAGGCAACGATCGAAGGCGTGGTGCGCGCGCCTTCCGAATTTTCCACGACCTTGGGCTTGCCGCCGTCCATCACGGCGACACAGCTGTTGGTGGTGCCAAGGTCGATACCGATAACTTTGCTCATGGTTTCCCCATCTGTTTCAAGTCGTTGGACACCGCACGCTGGGTTCCCCGATCCTGGCGGAACCGGTTGGCGGCTCTATCCGGTGGTGTGTTACACGAGCGATATAGGTGCGGTTTTTCTTGGCACAAGGGACGTGCCGCGCTAGTTTTTGCGCAGGACGAAGAGGGGATCAAATCGATGAAATTCACGCATTTCGCGCCGCTGGCGCTGGGTTTTGCGACGGTTGCACTGGCAGGTTGTTCGGATACCGGCGACGAGGCCGCCGCCCCCGTCGCCGATGAAGTCATGCTCGAAGTCAGCAATGCGCGGCTGATGTTGCCGGCGGTTTCGGACCGCCCGGGCGCGATCTATTTCGACGTCGAGAACACCGGCGATCGCAATTACGCGATCCGCCGCGCCGATGTGGAAGGCGCCGGCAGCGCCGAACTGCACGGATCGATGGAAATGAACGGCCAGATGATGATGGACAGCGTCGGTCAGGTGCTGGTCAATGCGGGCGAGAGCGAGAGCTTCGCCCCCGGCGGCTTCCACGTGATGGTGTTCGATGTCGATCCCGCACTCGAGGCCGGCGGCACCACCGAGATGACGCTGACCGTGGTCGGCGGCAAGCAGAAGACCTTCCCGGTGGAAATTCGCGCCGCGGGTGACGAACGCTGAACGATCTGCGCGACACGCTGGGAATGGAAACCCACGACCAGCCTGTCGCGCATTCCTGCCCGGCGGGGGGCGAACGCCGCCTGACGCGGGGCGAGATTAAGCTCGCGCGGAGCGTGTTCGGCGACGCGATCGATTACGGCAAGGTGACGATCCGGCGGCGGAAATGGTTTCCGTTCCAGCCCCGCCGGATCACGATGGCGCCGCGCGGTCACGTCCATTTCCACCCGCGGGGCGATGCCTATTGCGACGATTTCTCGACTGCGAACGTGCTGCGCCAGGGGCTGTTGATCCATGAACTGGTGCATGTCTGGCAGGTCCAGACCATGGGCGACTGGTATTTGGTCACGCGCCGCATGCCGTGGGCGCGCTATGACTATGCGCTCAAACCCGGATGGCCGCTCGATCGCTACGGGATCGAACAGCAGGCCGAGATCGTGAAGCACGCCTTCTGGCTGCGCAATGGCGTCAAGGTCGCGGGCATCGCCGATCCCGCAGCATACGACCTGCTGGTCCGCTTCCCGGGGGCTGAGCGCTAGGCCCTTTGGGCAGCCGATGCGAAAAAGGCCGCCCCATGCGGGACGGCCCTTTTAGTTTGATCGGATGTTCATCCGGCCAGGCGATCAGCGCCAGTAGCGGGCGTAGCGATCGTCATCGCGGCAGTCGTCGTCGACATAGCGGCCATCGCCGTAATAGCCGTCGCAATCGTCGTCCTTGTCGCTGACATAGCCGATCACCCCGCCGATCGCGGCACCGGCTAGCGCATAGGTTTCGAGGTCTTCGCCCAGCAATGCGCTCAGCCCGGCACCGGCGGCCGCACCGGCAGCTGCGCCCTCGACCGCGTAATTCTGCGCGCAGGCGCCCAGACCGAGGCTCGAGGCGAGTAGCGCGGGTGCGAGTAACAGCTTGGTGTTCATGGTATCTCTCCGTTTGCGTCCCTGTCGGATCACATACGGACGAGCGGCCTCGCCGTTCCTCAGTCGTAAGTCACGCCGGGCAGTCCCTGCCCGCCATCGGCGATAAAGGCATCGATGCGCGCTTCGAGCGCGGGCAGCGGCACCGATCCCAGCGCCAGCACAACATCGTGGAACTTGCGGATATCGAAGCGTTCGCCCAGCTCCTCCTCGGCCTTGGCGCGAACCCTGCGAATGGTCATTTCGCCCAGCTTGTAGGCCAGCGCCTGGCCGGGCCAGCTGATATAGCGATCGATCTCGGTCCCGACTTCGCGCTCGGACAGGGCAGTATGGCTCGACAGGTAATCGACCGCCTGTTCGCGGCTCCACCCGTAGTGGTGGATGCCGGTATCGATGACCAACCGCGCCGCGCGCCACATCTCATAGGAAAGCCGACCGAACTTCTCGTAGGGCGTGCGGTAGATGCCCATCTCCTCGCCGAGATATTCGACATAGAGCCCCCAGCCCTCGCCGAAACCGGAGAAATAGGTCTGGCGGCGGAACCGCGGAGCTTCCTCCTGTTCGAGCGCGACCGCGCCCTGGAAACTGTGCCCGGGCGCGCATTCGTGCAGCGTCAGCGCGGGGATGTTGTAGAGCGGGCGCGACGGCAGGTCGTAGGTATTCATCTGGCACGCCTCGAGCCCGCCGCGTCCCGCGGTGTAGAAGGGTGCGATTGCGGGATCGACGGGGCGGATCGTGAAGCGGTGGCGGGGCAGGAAACCGAAGTAATCGGCCAGTTTCCCGTCGACGCGCTTGGCGACATAGGATGAGACGCCCATCAGCTCGTCGCCGCTGCGCGCCACGAATTGCGGATCGGTGCGCAGGAAGGTGACGAATTCGGCCAGCGTCCCTGCGAAGCCGGCTTCGGCCTTCACCTTTTCCATTTCGGCGGTGATCCGCGCGACTTCGTCGAGCCCGATGCGGTGGATCTGCTCGGCGGACAGGTCGAGCGTGGTGTATTGGCATATCTGCTGCGCGTAATAGGCCGCCCCGTCGGGAAACTCGCTCGCGCCCAGAGAGGTGCGGGTC